>Ga0209240_1000493_pt1 | contig 16431 bp, 13 predicted proteins | sample GraSoi_2013_80cm_FD_185828 | JGI IMG/M metagenome (GOLD analysis project Ga0209240, IMG submission 185828) | Grasslands soil microbial communities from the Angelo Coastal Reserve, California, USA - Sample 9_17_2013_80cm (SPAdes) (version 2) | ecosystem: Environmental > Terrestrial > Soil >...
GCCAGGTCGTCGTTGCCGTAGCCCGCGGGCTGACCCGGATGCCCCCTGCGGCCAGCTAGATAACCACCGTTCAGCTCAGATCCGTACGCTCGCGGCGGCCCGCCCCGCCCGTAGCTGGATGCGTCACCCGGTAGCCAAGGCCCGTTCCCCTGTGCTGGCATCGGGCGAGGTGGCCGGCCGTATCCGTTACGGCGTGGACCCGGCCTGCCCCATGCCGAGTCCGCATCCCCCGGCCGCGCGCTATCGCCGGGCATCCGCGGCCCGGCCGGTTCCTGCGGCCCATACCCGCCCGGGGCACGACGGGTCTCATCCCATCGAACTGTTTCGCGATCCCAGCCGCCACCGCGCGGTCCGTACTCGTCCGGCGGAACCCGGCGCGGAAGCCCGGCATTGCCGTTGCCCGTCGCGGCTCCGTACCGTGCATTGGGTCCGTAACCCTCCGCTGGGCCTGACCGCCTTCGCGGCCGGTAGCCAGCCGGCGGAGCGTAGCCAGCCCGCCGATCATAGTCATTCCCGGCTGCGGGATCGGGGGCGCGATCGTAATCATCGGGCGAGTCATACCCCGCTGGCCGGCCAGGCCGGTAGCCACCTGCCGGTCCGAAGTGTTCCTCGGCGCCGAACCGGTGCCCGGCAGCCGGCCCGTAGTCACCGGGGCGGCCATATCCACCTGGCGGGCCATAATCATCCGGCATCGCATGCCCATCAGGCGGTGCACCATAGTTACCCGGCGGACCATAGCCCTCCCGCGGGGCGAAACCGCCGGGCGGACCGTCGCGGTAACCTGAACCGTCCTGCACGTAGCCGTCTCGCGCGCCTTGACCTCCGTAACCACCGCGCTGCGCGTAACCACCAGGCCCCGTGTGACCACCGGGCCCCGGGTAAGCACCGGGCGGCCCGTCACCGACGGGCGGTCCGTATTCCCCCGGCGGCCCAAACCGGCGACGATCCCGGTAGCCGTGGCGCATGACATCCGGACGAGCACCCGAGGCAGGGTCGTAGCCGCCCGCGCCAGAGCTGCCATAGCCGGGCGGGTAACCGGGAGCTGCCGCGTCCTGCCCGTAGTCAGGCGCCCGGCGCCGTGGCCCGTACCCGTCCTGAGCGACGGGCTCGCGGCCATCCCAGTACCTTGGCTGGCCGCCTGGGTCCCGCGGACCAGGCACATAGTCGGGCAAGCCGCGCGGATCGTAGCCGCTACCAGGCACTGGCCGGACTGTCCTCGGTTCTATCGGCTGGGCCGCGTGGTCCTGCCATACCTGCTCATGGGGCGGCTCATGCCAGACCTGCCCTTGCGGCTCCGCCTGGTGCCAGACCTGGCGTGCAGCATCCGCCCGGACCGGCTCCGGCTGGACGGGCCTGCCCTGGACCGGCTCCGCCTGAACCGGCCTGCCCTGGACCGGCCCACCATATGCAGATGGACCATGCGAAGGCTGGCCTCTGGCTGGCTCGGCCCAGTTCTGACGAGGCGAGATGATAGGCGTGACCGGCCGTCCGATCCGGAACGGGTTAAGCCACTGCTCGGCCTCGATGTCGCCGGTCTCGACCGGGATTTCGCGCCCCGCCTGGCCAGGCTTGGCGTTCTGCCTGTCACGTGCCGCGCTGTTCTCAGCCGGCTCACCTTGTTCCGGCTTGCGCCGACCCCTGCGCCCCCCGGCCACGGCTAGACGGACCGCCAAGGCGCAGGGCTGGCCGCGTGTCGCGAAGAGACTGCCCGCAACGACAAACCAATTACCTCCGCTACCGCCGGCTCGCAATACAGCCACATGACCGCTGAGGGTCGTCGGAAGGATCACAGGCCACGCGCATCGCCCCGCCGCCAGTCACCGGACAGTCTAACCCCCAGGATCATCCCGATCTTGCGGAAAAGGTGACCAGTCCGGGTTTAACCGTCTAACGATTTCATGCGAGTGGGTAAGTCGCAACCGATCCGGTGGAGGTACGCGCCAAAGCGCGCGGCCAAATCGGCATATCGGCTGGTTGGTCGGGCGTTGCCCACAAACTTACGCACCGCACGGACGTGAGCTAGGTTGTTGTCACTTAGCGAGCGCCACCACTGGCTGATAGCTGGGAGGGAATATGTCGAACCAGGTGAAGTACGTCCTGGAAGAGTCGGAGATGCCGCAGCAGTGGTACAACATCATCCCCGACCTGCCCGCGCCTCCGCCGCCGCCCTTGCATCCCGGGACCCGTCAGCCGGTGGGGCCAGATGACCTCGGACCGCTTTTCCCCACTGCGCTGATCATGCAAGAGGTCTCAGGAGACCGGCACATCGCGATACCCGAAGCCGTGCGTGACGTTTACCGGCTCTGGCGGCCCACCCCGCTGTACCGCGCCCGCCGCCTTGAGAAGGACCTTGGCACCCCGGCGAGGATTTACTACAAGTACGAGGGGGTCAGCCCCGCCGGATCGCACAAACCGAACACCGCGGTCCCGCAGGCCTACTACAACGCGGCCGAGGGCGTCAGGAAGCTCACCACCGAGACCGGGGCGGGGCAGTGGGGCAGTGCGCTGGCGTTCGCTTGCGCCCTGTTCGGCATCGACCTCGAGGTATGGATGGTGCGCTCGTCCTTCGACCAGAAGCCCTACCGGAAGCTGCTGATGGAGACCTACGGGGCGACCGTGCATCCCAGCCCTTCCGACGTCACGAGCGCGGGCCGGGCGATCTTGGCCGAGCACCCCGACTCGACGGGCAGCCTGGGCATCGCGATCAGCGAGGCCGTCGAGGTCGCCGGCAGCAACGCCGATACCAGATACTCGCTGGGCAGCGTGCTCAACCACGTCCTGATGCACCAGACGGTCATCGGCGAGGAGGCGCTCAAGCAGCTGGCCGAGGCCGGGGACACTCCCGATGTCATCGTCGGCTGCACCAGCGGCGGATCCAACTTCGGCGGCCTGGCATTCCCGTTCCTGCGGGAGAAGATGGCAGGGCGGATGAACCCGGTCATCCGCGCGGTCGAGCCGGCCGCCTGCCCGTCCTTCACCCGGGGCACTTACGCGTATGACTTCGGTGACACGGCGGGATTCACGCCATTGCTGAAGATGCATACGCTCGGGCACGACTTCATTCCCGACCCCATTCACGCGGGCGGGTTGCGTTATCACGGAATGTCTCCGCTGCTGTCGCACATCTATGAGCTCGGGCTCATCGAAGCGGTTGCGAAGCCGCAGTCTGAGTGCTTTGCCGCAGGTCTGCGGTTCGCCAGGACCGAGGGAATCGTCCCCGCGCCCGAGCCGACCCACGCCGTCGCGGCCGCCATCGAGGAGGCGCTGCGCTGCAAGGAGACGGGCGAGGAGAAAGTGATCCTGACCGCGCTGTGCGGCCACGGGCTGCTCGACCTGCAGGCCTACGGCGACTACCTGCACGGCCAGATGCGCGACCTCGAGCTCACCGATGTCGCCATCTCCGAGGCGCTAGCCGGGCTGCCAGCCGGGGTGTGACGTCCGTGCGCGAGGGTGCGGCACGCCGCTAGGTATGGGTGGCCCACCGATACCGGATTCTGGTGTGGGTGGTCCACCCATACCAGGGCATCGGCCGTCGGCCTGCCGGGCCTTTGACCCGGATGCCAACCCGCCGGCGTCGCCCTTGAAGGGCGCCGATCAGCTGTCCTCGGCCGTGAGCAATCCGATGATCTGATCGCCGTAACGGGCCAGCTTGGCCTCGCCGACGCCGCCGATGCCCGCGAGCTCGGCCAGCGACGAGGGCGGCTGCGCCGCGATCTGGCGGAGCGTCGCGTCGTGGAAAATCACATAGGCCGGCACCCCCTGCTCCCTCGCCGCTGCCGCACGCCAGAAGCGGAGCCGCTCGAACAGGCCCGCCGCGGCGGCCGACAGCTCGGCGGCTGGCTGCGGGCCAGGCCGGCTGGACTTAGCCCTGACGCGCGCCGGCGCCTGCTCGCGGCGGAGCAGGACCTGCCGTTCCCCGGCAAGGACCGCGCCGCTGGCCTCGGTCAGCGAGAGCGTGCCGTAGTCCCCCGCGACTGCGAGCAGCCCTTGGGCGAGCAATTGCCTGACCACTCCGCGCCACTGCACCTCGGTCAACTCGGTGCCGATGCCGAAGACTGTCAGCGAGGCGTGGTCATTCTCGATTACCTTCGGTGTCTTCCTGCCCAGCAGGATGTCGATGACCTGGCCCGCGCCGAACCGCTGGTGCCGCTCCCTGTGCAGCCGCAGCACCGCAGACAGCAGCTTCTGCGCGGCGATCGTGCCGTCCCAGGTTTGGGCGGGCGACAGGCAGGTGTCGCAGTTGCCGCACGGCCGCGCCGACTCGCCGAAATACCCGAGCATCTGGGCGCGGCGGCACTCGATGGTCTCGCAGAGAGCGAGCATCGCCTCCAGATGCGCGGACAGCCTGCGGCGGTGCGCGAGATCGCCGTCCGAGGTATCGATCAGCCTGCGCTGCAGCACCACGTCGGCCAGGCCGTACCCCAGCCAGGCGGTCGCGGGCAGCCCGTCTCTTCCGGCCCGGCCGGTCTCCTGGTAGTAGCACTCGACTGACTTCGGCAGATCGAGATGGGCGACGAAGCGCACGTCGGGTTTGTCGATCCCCATGCCGAAGGCAATCGTCGCCACCATGACGAGCCCGTCCTCGCGCAAGAACGTGGCCTGGTTGGCGGTCCTGGTGCGGGTGTCCAGCCCGGCGTGGTACGGCAGCGCCGTGATCCCGTTGCGTTCAAGGAATGTCGCGGTCTTGTCTACCGAGGCGCGGGACAAGCAGTACACGATGCCGGCGTCGCCGGGGTGCTCGGTCCGCAGCAGCGTCAGCAGCTGCCTGAGCGGCTCTGCTTTCGGCTCGATCCGGTACCTGATGTTGGGCCGGTCGAAGCTGGCCACGTAATGCCTGGCCGAGGCCAGGCTGAGGCGCGAGATGATCTCAGCCCTGGTCGCCTTGGTCGCGGTGGCGGTCAGCGCGATCCTGGGCACCGATGGCCAGCGCTCATGCAGTTCGGATAGGGCCAGGTAATCGGGCCGGAAGTCGTGGCCCCACTGGGATACGCAGTGCGCCTCGTCGATCGCGAACAGGCTGATCGCGGCTTGGTCGAGCAGCCGCAGGGTCGAGGCGGACTTCAGCCGCTCAGGGGCCAGGTAGAGCAGGTCAAGCTTGCCGGCCAGGAAATCGGCCTGCATCGCCGCCTGCTCGCCGCGGTCCTGGCTGGAGTTAAGGAAGCCAGCCCGGACGCCGAGCGCCTGCAGCGCGTCGACCTGATCGTGCATCAGGGCGATGAGCGGCGAGATCACCACGCCGGTGCCCGGCCTGATCAGCGCGGGTATCTGGTAGCAAAGGGACTTGCCGCCGCCGGTTGGCATCAGCACCAGCGCGTCGCCGCCGCCGATCAGGTGCTCGATGATCTCCTGCTGGTCACCGCGGAACGAGTCGTAGCCGAACACCCGGCGCAGGACGCCGGCCGCTCCGCTCAGATCCCGGTCGAAGGGCTGCGACGTCACCGCGCCAGTGTAAGGCGGCACCCGGCCAGCCCCGCGGCAGAGCCAGAACCGGCCGCGATAATGTCCTGCCAGCTCTTCGCGTCGGCCGCCGACGACCTGATCGGCTAGCAATGCGGGCGGCCTCACTGTCGCGCTCGCGAGCGCGGATATCGGTCACCTGACCGATGTCTCCACGGGCTGGTTTCAGCATTATTTCTAGTGGCACTCACGCCCGCTAAGGAGAGCTTGTGGATGTCCTGAGGCTCAAGGACAGCTTCGCTAAAATAGCCCTGCACGGCGATGAAGTTCCGCTGTTCTTCTACTCGGACCTTTTTATTAAGCATCCCGAGGTCAGGGATCTCTTCCCGATTTCGATGAAAGCGCAGCGGGACCATCTCGTCGGAGCGTTAGGCCAGATCGTCGGGCAGGTCGACCGGGTCGACGACCTGACCCTATTTCTCCAGGGCCTGGGCCGGGACCACCGCAAGTTCGGCGCCCTTGCCGAGCATTACGACGTGGTCGGGGACAGCCTGCTCGCGACCCTCGCGCACTTCGCCGGCGACACCTGGACGCCTGAGCTCGCCTCGGACTGGCGGGATGCTTACAGCCTGGTCGCCAGCGTCATGATCACGGCGGCCAAGCAAGACGAGGCGACCAGGCCAGCCTTCTGGCAGGGCACGGTCGTCTCCTGCGAGCGCAAGGCATTCGACGTCTCGGTGTTGCGGGTACGGCCGGAGCCGCGGCTGGACTTCGTGCCCGGCCAGTCGGTGGCGATCGAGTCACCGCAGCGACCGCGGCTGTGGCGTTACTACTCGATCGCCAACGCGCCACGGGAGGACGGGACGCTGGAGTTTCACGTCAGGCTGATCGACGGCGGGGCCGTGAGCATGGCGCTCACCTGCGGGCAAGCCGCGGGCGGGTCCCTGCGGCTTGGCCCGCCTGTCGGGGTGCTGACGCTCGATACCAGCTCCCGCCGCGACATCCTGATGGTCGCGGGAAGCACGGGCCTGGCCCCGCTGAAGGCGCTGACGGAGCAGGTCGCCAGCATGCCGCGGCCGCCGAAGGTGCACTTGTTCTGCTGCGCGCGCACCGCGGACGGCCTGTACGACCTGCCAAGCCTGGACAACATGGCCACCCAGCACCGCTGGCTGACGGTGGTGCCGACGGTGACATCCGATCACGCGTTCAAGGGCGAGACGGGCAGCGTTCCCGACGTAATCCTGCGCTCGGGAAGCTGGTCCGGCCACGACGCGTATCTGGCCGGCCCCACGGAGATGGTGCGCGAAACGTCCGCGCGGCTGACCTCGGCGGGGACGCCGCGCGATCAGATACATATCGAGGACTTCGGGTGGAGCGAGCCATGACCGTGGCGTGGCAGGACGAGCAGAAGAGACTTACCCCGGAAGACCTGCAGGCCGTCACCTTCCCGTTATCGCGGCTGGGACGGCGCGGGTACGACGAGGACCATGTGCGGACGTTCCTGCAGGACGTCGAGCGCGAGCTCGTGACCCTGCTGAACGAGAAGGTTTCCCTGTGGAACGAGGTGGAGCGGCTCCGCAGGAGGATCATGGGCACGAAGTCAAGCGGTGACGGTGTCCTGTTCGGCCGGGAGGACGCGCATATCCACGCGGTGCGGATCTTGTCCAGCGCGCAGCTCACAGCCGACCGTTACGTGGCAGACGCGCAGGCCTACAGCCACCGGCTCACCGAGGAAGCCAGGACCAGGCGCGACGAGATCCTGAGCGAGGCACAGCAGCACGCGGACATGGTGCTCGAGGAGGCCTCGTCCCGTGCCCGCGAGGCGGCGCTCGCGACGCTCAACGCCCCGCCGGTGCCGCCGCAGATGGAAGCCGACCGAAGCGCGCTGAAGGCGGAGCTCGCCTACCTGCGGACGTTCGGCGAGGTGTACCGGACGCATTTGCGTGCCTATACCGAGGGCATGTTGCGCAGTATCGCGGAGTGGGAACGCAACGAGGCTGGCGCGATCCAGCAGGCGTCTGCTGAAACAGGCAGAAGCGCTGGGGGCGCGATCAAGCGGTCACGCTGACCGGGCGCCCAGTAGCATGGCTGAATGCGCTTCGCGATCAAGACCAGGCCCGAGCACCAATCCTGGGCGGAGATGCGCGAGGTATGGCTGGCGGCCGATCAGATCGAGATCTTCGAATCGGCCTGGAACTGGGATCACTTCTACCCCCTCACCGGCGATCTGACCGGACCGAACCTCGAGGGCTGGACCATGCTCGCCGCTATGGCCGAGGCGACGAGCAGGATCAGGATCGGATGTCAGGTCACCGGCATGATCTACCGGCACCCTGCGGTGCTAGCGAACATGGCAGCGACAGTGGACATCATCTCCGCTGGCCGGCTCGAGCTCGGGGTCGGCGCGGGCTGGAACCAGCTGGAATGCGACGCCTACGGGATCGAGCTGCCGCCGGTGCGGGAACGGCTCGATCGCTTCGACGAGGGCGTGGAGGCCATAGTGGCCCTGCTGAGTCAGACCGTGACCACGTTCGATGGGCGTTACGTCCGGCTCACCGACGCCCGCTGCGAGCCGAAACCGGTGCAGCGCCCGCACCCGCCGGTGGTGATCGGAGGGCGAGGCAAGACCAGGACGCTGCGGACAGCCGCTCGGTGGGCGCAGCAGTGGAACGCGATCACGCAGGAACCGGCCGACTGGCTGGACCTCAAGGCTGCCCTGGTATCGCACTGCGCTGAGATCGGCCGCGATCCGGCGGAGATCACCTGCTCGGTCAACATCCGGCTGGACTCCGGCTCTGATGCGGACCTCGACGCCGCATGCAAGACCGTGGCCGGGTATCGCGACGCCGGGGCCGACCTGGCCGTTGTCGGCCTGCCGCTGCGGGCAGAACCGGCGGTACTCGGTCCGCTCGCCGACCGGCTTGCGGCCCTAGCCTGATCGCGGTGCCGCGGCAAGCAGGCCAGATGCCAGACCAGACAGACCAGGCGCGGGCGGTAGTGGAGATCTATACCGACGGGGCCTGCAGCGGCAATCCTGGGCCCGGTGGCTGGGGGGCCGTGCTCAGGTACGGATCGCATACCAAGGAGATCTGCGGCGGCGAGAGCTCGGGCACTACGAACAACCGGATGGAGCTGATGGCCGCCATCCGGGCGCTGGAGAGCCTGACCAAGCCGGCCACGGTCCGGCTGCACACCGACAGCGTCTACCTGCGCAGCGGGATCACATCGTGGCTGCCGAAATGGAAGCGCAACGGCTGGCGAACTTCGGACAATAAACCTGTCAAGAACGCCGACCTCTGGCAGCGGCTCGAAGCCGCCGCTCAGCGGCATCGGGTGTCCTGGCTGTGGGTCAGGGGGCACGCGGGAGATCCGGGCAACGAGCGGGCGGACGCCCTCGCCAACCGTGGCATGCGCGAGGCCGTCGCCAAGAACGCTCGGTGACGCGACCGGAGGCCCGGCGGCCCGGGGGCCCGGGCGGCTCGTCCCGATAACGTGCGGGTGCGCAGGTCATCAAGCGCCGGACCGAGCCGGGGATAGCAGAAGTCGAAGCCGTGCGCGACCAGCCTGGCCGGCACGCAGCGGCGACCTGTCAGGGCCAGCGCCGGATCGGTGCGCAGGAGCACCGCGCCGAGCTTGAGCAGCCACCGCGGCGTAGGCGGGGCGAAAGGCCGGTCCCAGGCGCGCCGGAACGCGGCCATGAACTCGGTGTTGCGTACCGGCTCGGGGCTGGTCGCGTTGATCACGCCGGCCAGCGCCCGGTCGTCGAGGCAGTACCTGATGATCGCGAGGAAGTCCGCGATGTGCAGCCAGCTGACCCACTGCTGGCCGCTGCCGATCCGGCCGCCCAGGCCCCAGCGGGTCAGCCAGGTGAGCCGCTCGTATGCGGGAGTGCCAGGATCAAGCACCACCGCGGTGCGGAGCACGATCTGGCGGCGGGCCGTCGCGCCGATGGCTGCGGTCTCCCAGGCCCTGGCGACGCCGGCCATCTGAGGCGGCCCGTCCGCCGACGGCGCCGTTTCGTCCAGGACCGTGTCGCCCGCATCGCCGTAAATCGCCAGTGTGCTCATCTGGATCCACACCGCCGGGGGTACCGCCAGGCCCGCCGCGGCCTGCCTCAGCGCCCGGGTGGGCCGCACCCGCGACTCGGTGAGGAGATCGATGTTCGCCGTGGTCGGGCGCCGGTCGACCAGGTCGCCGGCCAGGTTGATCACCGCCGCACCGCCAAGCTCGGCGGCCCACGGCCCCGCGGTGACGCCGTCCCACCGGACCTGCCGTCCCGGCCCGCCGACCGATGGCGAGCGGCTCAGCACCACTACCTCGTCGCCTCGCGCGGCGAGATCGGCGGCGATCCTGCGGCCGAGCGAGCCTGTGCCGCCGGCCAGCACGACCTTCACGCGACCCGCAGCGGTGCACACATGAGGACATGGTCGCAGGCAAGGGCGCCAGCAGCCACGTCTACCCCGGCCCGGCGGCCAGGATCTCGGCCAGGATCTGTACGGCCCTGACCAGCGCGGGCGGCTCGGCGGCGGAGTAGCTGAGGCGGAGATACGGGCCCGGCGGCTCGCTCGGGAACGACATGCGTCCCGGGCTCAGCGCCAGGCCACGTGCGGCGGCGAGATCAGCTACGTCGATGTCGGAATGGCGATCTGGCAGCCGCAGCCACAGGTGCACCCCGCCGGCCGGGATAACCGGCAGCTCGCAGCCCGGCAGCATCGCCGCGATGGCTGCGGCCAGTGCATCCCTGCGTTCCCGCAGCGCCCGCCTGATGCTGCCGAGGTGCCTGACCCACCCTGGCGCGGTCAGGACGTCAAGCGCGATCTGCTGGAGCACGGGCGTCACGAACAGGTCGTCGCTGATCCTGCCGCGGCGCAGCCTGGCGAGCACTGGTCCGCGGGCCGCGAGGCCCGCCACGCGCATGCCGGGGGCTACCGGCTTGGACAGGGACCTGAGGTAGATCACGTGCCCGTCGTCATCCATGCTGGCCATCGGCGGCGGTGACGCCGACCCGAGATCGAAATCGCGCATCCAGTCGTCCTCGAGCACGAACGCACCGTGACGCGCGACAGTCTCGAGCACGGCCTCCCTGCGCGCCAGGGCGAGCACGGCGCCTGCCGGGTTGGAATATCTCGGCTGCAGGTATACAAGCCGCGCGCCGGTCCTGGCCAGCGCGTCTTCGAGCACATCCGGCTGGATGCCGTCCCGGTCGCCGGGCACGGGCACGAGGGTTAGCCCGGCTGCACGTGCGACCGCGATCGCGCCGACATAGGTCGGCGACTCGAGGATGACCGGGTCGCCTGGAGCGCACAAGTGCCGGAACACGGCCGAGAGCGCTGCCTGCCCGCCCGGGGTGATCAGCACATTCTGGCTGGCCATGGTTCCGGCGGTCTCGGCCGCGAAGTGCGCGCGCAGCTCGGGCAGGCCCTGCGGCGGCAGCCTGCTCCACGCTTGCGGCCGTCGCACGGCCCTGGCTCCCGCGGCCGCGAGGAGCCCGAGTGGCTGCAGCCGCTCGTCGAGGAACCCGCTGCTGAGCGGCAACGCATCGGGCGCTGCTAGCTCAATGAGGCGTTCCAGGTCGGCGCCCAGACCAGTCCTGGTACCAAGCGCGAACGTCTGCCACGAGACATCGGCTGCTACCGGTGCCGGGCGGCGCGGCGCCGTGTAGGTACCGCTTCCCGGACGGGTCACCACCAGGCCGCGCCTAGACAGGTCGGCCAGCATCCGCTGGACTGTGGCGGGGCTGAGCCGGTAGCGCTGCTGCAGCTCACGGTATGACGGCAGGCGGCTCCCTGGCGGCATCGACTGGATCAGGCCCTCGATCGACTGGATGAGGCCCTCGACCCTGGAGGCAACAACGGTCAAACTGCTATCATCGTTCATGAGAGTCAATAGAAGCACTTCTGATGTCGGAAGGAAAGCGGCTCCCCTCGCGCTCGGGGCCCTCGGGGTCGCCTGCTTCAGCGTGACCTTCCCGGCAACCAAGGCGGCTGAGGCGGCGTTCAGCCCGGTCGCGGTGGGCGTAGGCCGCTCGGTCATCGGCGGCGCGGTCGCGATCGCCGTGCTCGCGCTGCGCCGGGAACCGCTGCTGCCGCCACGCGCGGCCATCCCGCGCATGCTCATCGTCGCCGGCCCGGTCGGGATCGGATTCGGCCTGTTCTCGGCCCTGGCCCTCGGCTATGTCGACAGCGTGCACGGGGCCGTGCTCACCGGCCTGATCCCCGCCGCGACCGCCGGCGTTGCCGTCTGGCGGGCCGGGGAGCGGCCGCGGCCTGCTTACTGGGGGGCCCTGGCCTTCGGCCTGGCCATCGTCATCGGCTTCGCGATCGTGCAGGGTGGCGGCCGGCTGCGCCCGGCCGACCTGCTGCTGCTCATCGCGGTCGCGATCGCCGGTCTCGGCTACGCGGAAGGCGGCGCGATGGCCCGCAGGTACGGTGGCTGGCGGGTGATCTGCTGGGCCGTTATTCTCGCGTTGCCGGTGACCATTCCGGTGACCGCCGGCGCCCTGATCGCCGATCCGCCCAGGCACGTGACCCTGGGCGCCGCGGCCGGGCTGAGCTATGTCGGCGTGGTCTCCATGGTGTTCGGCTTCTTCGCCTGGTACCAGGCGATGGCGCTGGGCGGAGTCGCGCGCGTGGGCCGGCTGCAGGTCGCCCAGCCGGCGCTCACGCTCGGATGGTCGGCCCTGCTGCTCGGCGAGCACGTCGGCTGGCTCACCGCCGCAGCAGCGGCTGCCGTCATCATCGCAGCCGCGGTCGGCAGGAACGCACGCGTCGACCTCGCTCCGGTGACCGCGGCCGCCACTCGCCCCGATCTCGCGGCTTCTGCCGCAAAACTCTGTGCCGCGGCTCCCGCGGCGGAACTCCAGCCGACAGCCTCACCCACCAGCCAGTTATCGTGGGCGTCATGCCCGATCCTAAGGAGATCATCGAGGTTTGCGGCCGCGAAGTAGCTATCTCCAACCCGGGAAAGATCTATTTCCCGCAGCTTGGGATGACCAAGCTGGATGTCGTCCGGTACTACCTCGCCGTCGCGGACGGCGCGCTGCGCGGCGTCGCTGGCCGCCCGATGGTCTTGAAGCGTTACGTGAACGGGGCGGCCGGGGAGGCCTTCTTCCAAAAGCGGGCGCCGGCCTCGCGGCCTGCATGGATCGAGACCGTCGAGCTCAAGTTCCCATCGGGCCGCAGCGCCGAGGAGCTCGTCGTCACCGACGCCGCCGGGCTGGCCTGGGTGGTGAACCTGGGCTGCATCGACTTGAACCCGCATCCGGTACGGGTGAGCGACCTAGAGCATCCCGACGAGCTCAGGGTGGACCTCGATCCCGTGCCAGGCGTGCCCTACCAGCAGATCCTCGACGTGGCGATGGTGGCGCGGGCCACGATGGCCGACTTCGGGCTTACCGGTTGGCCCAAGACCTCCGGCTCCCGCGGCTTCCATGTCTACGCCAGAATCGAGCCTCGGTGGACGTTCACCGAGGTCCGTTCCTGCGCGGTGGCGCTCGCCAGGCAGATCGAGCGCCGGGCACCCGGGCTCGCCACCGCCCGGTGGTGGAAAGAAGAGCGCCACGGCGTGTTCGTGGACTACAACCAGAACGCCAAGGACCGGACCGTCGCAAGCGCCTACTCGCCCAGGCCGGTGCCAGACGCACGGGTCTCGACACCGCTCCGGTGGGACGAGGTACCGGGCTGCGACCCTGCTGCCTTCACGATCGCCACGGTTCCGCGGCGTTTCGCCGAGATCGGTGACCCGTGGGCCGGAATGGACGATGCGGCCGGCTCCCTTGAGCCGTTGCTTGAGCGTGCCGACCAAGACGAGCGGGCTGGCCTGCCAGACGCACCCTGGCCGCCGCATTTCACCAAGCAGGAAGGCGAGGAACCGCGCGTGCAGCCCTCTAAGCGCCGGACGGAAGTTGCGCCGGCCGCGCCAGGCAAGAGCTACGGCGCGAGCGGCAGGCGCCGGACGGCAATGCCGCTGATCGAGATCGCGCGAGCGGCGAACCAGGCAGAGGCGCTCGCCGGGCTCGACCGGTGGAAAGAGCGGCACCCGAAGGCAGCGGCACAGCTTCAGCCCGCCGATATCCTCGTCGACTCCATGCGGGGCCGCTCATCAACCTGGACCAGGATCCGGCTCAACCTGCGGAACGTGCCGCCGGAACAGCGCCCGGGCCAGGAAGCACTCGAAGTGGACTACGACCCGTGGGCCGGCTTGCCCGACCCGGGGAAAATCTCCGGGGCATGAGCAACATCATGACTCCACGCCGCCGTCGTTTGTGCGGCACACTGTTGGCATGCAACGTCTGCATTTCCGCGAATCGTCCCGGGTGGCGGCCGGTTTGCTGGCCGCAACCGGGATCGCACTGACCGCGTGCGGCAGCAGCGGCGGCGGCTCGGGAAGCACGACTCCGGCGACCCACAGCGCGTCGTCGACATCACAGTCTTCCGCACCCGCTGGCGGCGCCGAGCCCACCGGCGGCAACGCCGCCGTCACGGTGATCAAGAAGAACTGGGCCACCTTTTTTAACGCCAAGACCCGCACTTCGCGACGGATTGCCTTGCTCCAGGACGGCGAGAGGCTCGCCGCGGTCATCAAGACGCAGTCCGGATCGAGCCTAGCGGCGAGCGCATCGGCCAAGGTCGCCCACGTCACGCTGACTGGAACGCACCAGGCATCGGTCACGTACTCGATCTACGTCGCCGGCCAAAATGTGCTCCCGAACCAGCAGGGCGTCGCCGTCTATCAGAACGGGATCTGGAAGGTCGGCCTGGTCAGCTTCTGCGGACTGCTGAAGATCGAGAACCTCGGCAAGAGTTCGGGGCTGCCTCCCGGCTGCAAGGGGTAGCTAGCCGGGGAGTGCCAGAGCTGTCGCCGGAGCGTAATCTGGGCTTTGACAACCCAGTGACCGGAACGTACCGCCTCCTGCCAATTGCCGTGTGCGTTGCGGCCGGGCGGTGCCTGCTTGGGGGTAAAGCCAGATGGCCGAAGCGCCACGAGAGCATGCCGACGGAGCAGCCGGCGTTCCGGCCGTCGCCGAGGCTTCCGACGGCCAGGTAGGGCACGCAACCCTTTATCAGCGCGGCGAGGAAGCCATTGTCAGCGAGAACCGGCGTTCCGCCGCGCTGGCGACGTTGTGCCTGGTCCTGTTCCTGACGTTCCTCGACATCACGATCGTCAGTGTCGCGCTGGCCGGCCTCCAGACGCAGCTGCGGGCTGGCGTTTCATCGCTGCAATGGGTGGTCGGCGCGTACGCGCTTACCTTCGCCAGCACCATGCTCGCATTCGGGACGATCGGTGACCAGTTCGGCCGCAAGAAGGTCCTGCTAATCGGCATTTGCATCTTCATCGCCGGAGCGCTGATGTCCGGGCTCTCGGTGATTATCACCTCGGGCTCCTCGGCGCTCGCGATCGTGATCGCTGGACGGGCCGTGATGGGCCTCGGTGCTGCCGCCAGCGAACCCGGCACGCTGTCCATGCTGCGCCACATCTACCCCGATTACGCCAGCAGGAACTGGGCGCTCGGCGTCTGGGCCGCGGTGTCAGGCTCCGCACTCGCGCTTGGCCCGGTCGTGGGCGGCGCGCTGGTCTATGCGTGGGGCTGGCCAGCCATCTTCTGGTTCAACGTTCTCGTCGGCCTCATCGCGGTGATAGCCGCTGTGATCGTCCTCCCGGAGAACTCCGATCCGACTGACCGGCGGATCGACATTACCGGTGCCGTATTCGGCGCAGTCGCGCTCGGGGCCCTGATATACGCGGTCATCGACGCCGAGAGCATCGGGTTCGCCTCAGGCAAGGTGATCGCTCTGCTCAGCGTGAGCGCCGTCTTCGCGGCGGCGTTCGGCTGGCAGGAAAGCCGCGCCGCGCATCCGCTGCTCGACCTGAAGTACCTGCGGATACCGCAATTCGCTACTCCGAACATCGTGGCTTTCTGCGCCTACTTCGCCACCTTCGCGATCTTTTTCTTCACCGCGCTCTTCCTGGAGGAAGTTGCCGGGTACAACGGCGGCCAGATCGCCACGGTCTTCCTCCCGATGACCATCCTCATGATTGTCGCCTCACTGCTGGCGGGGCGGTGGACCGGATCGGTCGGTATCCGCTGGTCGATTGTTGGCGGCTGCGCGACGTTCGCTGGAGGCCTGCTGTGGACCAATGCCGTGATCAGCCCGAATCCGCCCTACTTGCCGCTCGCAGCAGCGCTAGCGCTGACGGGGATCGGCATCGGTGCCTGCGTGGTACCCATCACCTCTTCCGTGCTCGCCGTGGTGCCGCCCGAGCGATCCGGCATGGCCGCGTCGACCACGAACACCAGCCGTGAGGTCGGAGCGGTGATGGGCGTAGCGATTCTCGGCGCGATAGTGATCGGGAAGCTGCAGACCGCGCTGGTCGCCAGCCTGAATCACCTCGGCCTGCCCAAGAGCATCCAGCCGATCGTGATCAACGGCGTCCTGACGGGCCAGGAGCCGTCCGTCGGCGGATCGTCCTCGCTGGCGCCGGCGGGACAGGGCAAGCTGGTCACGGAGGTCATCCAGGCTACTTATTCGGCCTTCCAGTCCGGGCTGCATGACGCCCTCTACGTCTCCGCAGGGCTGGTCGCGGGCGCGGGCATCCTGACCGCCATCACGATCACGGTGGCGAGCGACCGCGCGCAGTCAGCCCATCCGGTCGACTAGCCGCCGCGCGACTATGCTCGGTCGACATGATCACCGATAGCTGCCTGCCCTGTCGACGGGGACTCATCGGTGATCGCGCGCTGACAGCGACCGCGCTGGGCATGGCCCTGCTCGCGCTGACAGGCTGCGCAACCTCGTCAAGGGCTGCCCCCGCGACCCGATCCAGGCCGCCGGGAGCGTCATCTGCCCCCGCGCGGTCGCCATTGCGCTCGATCCCGGTCGCTCCCGGAGCAGGCCGACTTGCCCAGTCCAGGTCGATGCCTAAGGCACACGGGCCGGCCTTTCACGCGATGGTGACCGACCTGTGGCTGGCGGTCAGGAAGGACAAGCCGTCGCTCGCCAGGCCGGCGTTCTTCCCGCTGGCCGCCTACAGGCA
>Ga0209240_1000500_pt1 | contig 16369 bp, 15 predicted proteins | sample GraSoi_2013_80cm_FD_185828 | JGI IMG/M metagenome (GOLD analysis project Ga0209240, IMG submission 185828) | Grasslands soil microbial communities from the Angelo Coastal Reserve, California, USA - Sample 9_17_2013_80cm (SPAdes) (version 2) | ecosystem: Environmental > Terrestrial > Soil >...
GGCGGCGCCGCGCCCTGACGCCTGCGGTTCTGTGATGCCCGCCTTTATTTGCGAGACCTGCGGCAGTCAGTTTACGCCCTCGCAAGCGCCGCCGCCCTCCTGCCCGATCTGCGGGGACGAGCGCCAATACGTTCGGGCCGGGGGGCAGACGTGGACCACGCTCGATGAACTCGCGCGCGCGCACTTCAACTGCTACCAGCAGCACGAGCCCGGCCTGATCGGGGTCGGCACCGTGCCGGAATTCGCCATCGGCCAGCGCGCCCTCATCCTACGTCCGCCCGGTGGAAACATCCTATGGGACTGCATCTCCTTCATCGATGCGGCAACGATCGAGCTGGTGAAAGGTTTCGGCGGCCTTTCCGCCATCGCCATCTCCCACCCGCACTATTACAGCAGCATGGTGGAATGGAGCCGCGCCTTCGGCGGCATCCCCATCCATCTGCACGCCGCCGACCGCCAGTGGATCATGCGGAGCGATCCCGCCATCAAGCTGTGGGACGGCAACACGCTGCCGATTGCGGAGGGGATCACGCTGATCCGCTGCGGCGGGCACTTCGCCGGCGGCACGGTGCTGCACTGGGCGGCGGGCGCGGGCGGGCGCGGCGTACTGTTGAGCGGGGACATCGTTCAATTGATCCCCGACCGCAAGCACGTGAGCTTCATGCGCAGCTACCCGAACCTCATTCCGCTCTCGGCGCCGGCGGTGGCGCGCATCGGCGCAATCCTCGAGCCGTTTGCGTTCGACGTGATCTATGGCGCGTGGTTCGACCGAGTCATCCCGCGCGGCGGCAAGGACGCCGTTAAACGCTCGATCGCGCGCTACATCGCCATGATTCAGGGCGATGGCACAGCCGAGCGGGGGTGAGACGCATTAGCGCAGCGCGGCGGCAAGTTGCTTGGCCTGTTCGGCGAGCACCTCCGGCGCCTCCTTCACGCTGGCCGGCGGTTTGAGCGCGACGCCGGCCTTGCGGGGGATCACGTGCACGTGCAGGTGGAACACCACTTGCCCGCCTGCGTTTTCGTTGAACTGCTGAAGGGTGACCCCGTCGGCGCCGAACACTGAGACGCTTGCTTTGGCGATCTTCTGCGCGACCTTCATCACATGCGCGAGGTCGTCGGGAGACACGTCGAGGATATTGCGCGCGGGCGCCTTCGGCATCACCAGGGCGTGTCCGCTCGCGCGCGGCATAATGTCGAGGAATGCGAGGGCCTTGTCGTCCTCGTAGATCTTGTAACACGGCAACTCGCCGCGCAGGATTTTCGCGAAGATATTGTTGGGGTCGTAGCCCGGCATCGTTGTCTCCCTATCTCGTGTTCCCGCGCAGTGCGGCGCCTCACTCCTTGCGGAACGGCGCTGCCTCCGCGAGCTCAGCGCCTGCCGCCGCCACATAGACGCGCTCGCGCTTGAGGAAATCCTCGATCGCGCGCCGCAACCCAGGATCGGCGATGTAGTGCGCGGAATAGGTCGTCGTCGGCATGTAGCCGCGCGCAATCTTGTGCTCGCCCTGGGCGCCTGCTTCGACGCGGGCGAGCTTGTGCTCGATGGCGTATTGGATTGCCTGATAGTAGCAGAGCTCGAAGTGCAGGAACGGGTGGTACTCGACGGCGCCCCAGTGGCGGCCGAACAGCGTGTCGGAGCCGATGAAGTTGATGGCGCCGGCGATCCAGCGACGGTTGCGCTTGGCCATCACCAAAAGGATGTGATCGCGCATCTTTTCGCCCACCAGCGAATAGAATTCGCGCGTCAGATAGGGGCGGCCCCATTTGCGCGAGCCAGTCTCCATGTAGAAGGCGAAGAAGGTGTCCCACACGCTTTCGGTGAGATCGGAGCCGGTCAGCCAATGCACGCTGATCCCGGCTGCGAGCGCGTCCGCGCGTTCGCGACGGATGGTCTTGCGCTTGCGCGAGGCAAGCGCGGCCAAAAACGCGTCGAAGCTCGGGTAGCCGGCGTTTTCCCAGTGGAACTGCTGGTGCGTGCGCTTGAGGTAGCCGCGCGCACCGAGGAGCTCCCATTCCGCTTCCGTCGGGAAGGTGACGTGAACCGAGGAGGCGCCGCAGCGCCGGCACACGTCGGTGAGCGCGTCGGCGAGATGCGCGCGCACCGCCTCCGCCTGCGGTCCGGGCCGTGCGAGCAGCCTGCGGCCGGTTGCGGGCGTGAAGGGTACCGACACCTGCAGCTTCGGATAATAGCTGCCCCCCGCGCGCTCATAGGCCTCGGCCCAGCCATCGTCGAAGACGTATTCGCCGCGCGAATGGGATTTTACGTAGCAGGGGACGGCGCCGAACAGGCCGCGCTGTGCATCTTCGGCAAGGAGGTGCATCGGCTGCCAGCCGGTCCGGGGGCGGACCGATTGCGAGAGCTCGAGTGCGGACAGAAAATCATGGGAAATAAATGGGTTGTATCGATCTCCTAAGACGGAAGCTTGGGCAGGATCTGTGGGCGCGCAGGGCGCCAATGCCGGCCCGTTTCCAGCGTCCTGCTTCGTGGTATTGGCGCAGGCGTCCCATGCCTCGCTTCCCACCTCACCGATGGAATTCACCACGCGCAGTGTCAGTTCGATCATGGGCCTTCTCTCGGCCGGCGTCATGCAAGTTTACGGCCGAAATCCCTCGAAGATCATCTGGTCGGCGTAGCGTGCAGCCTTGCGCTGGTCATCCGTGCTGCGCACGGTCCAGGCGAGGAGCGGCAGGCCGAACAGATTGCGCGCGACCGTGGGCAGCAGCGCGGGCAGGTTGGCGATCGAATACGCGATGAACTGCGGGCGCGCGCGCAGCGAATGGAGGAGAGCGCTGAGCGCGCGGCTGGGCGTGGCCGCGACCTCTGCCCATGCGTGGTTTCGCACGGCAATGCCGCGCGTCAAGCGCGGCGCGATCGCGCGCAGATCAGTGATCTGCGCGGGATCGAACGACATCACCGCGGCTTGTCCGCCATAGCCGGAGAGCACTTTGGCGGCGCGCGCGGCAAGCCGCCGATCGGCGGCGAGAGGGCTCTTCAATTCGAGGAGCAGCGTCGCCCGGCCGGCCACGAAGTCGCACAGTTCGCCAAGCGTCATCATGCGGTCGGCAGTCGCCCTGAAGGGGACGCGCTTGAGTTCGGCGGCGGTCATGGCGTCGAGCCGGCCCTTGCCGTCGCTCAGCCGCCCGAGCGCGTCATCGTGGTAAACCATCGCCTCGCCGTCGGCGCTGATCTGCAGGTCGCATTCGATGCCGTAGCGGCCGGTAATGGCGGCCGCGAATGCCGATACGGTGTTCTCGATGATGCCGTTTTGCTCATCGTGCAGACCTCGGTGCGCCAGCGGCCGTGCGATCAGCCAATCAAGTTCGGCCATCGGACACGCGTGTCGTACATCAGGCGACCTCGAAGACGCCTTCCACTTCGACCGCGGCATCTCCTGGTAGCACGGCGACGCCGACAGTGGTTCGCGCATGCCGGCCCTTGTCGCCGAACACCGCCACCATGAGGTCGGAGGCGCCATTCATCACCTTCGGGCCGTCGAGAAAGGCCGGGTCGGAATTGATGAAGCCGCCCAAGCGGATCACTTGCTTGACTTTGTCGAGTTCGCCGAGCGCTGCCTTGACTTGTGCCAGCAGGTTGATCCCGCAGGCGCGTGCCGCTTTTTGGCCGTCCTCGAGGGATACACCTTTGCCGAGCTTACCTTTGGCGACGAGCTTACCGCCTGCATCGAGGCAGATCTGACCCGAGACGAACAGCAGCGCACCGACGCGCACGAATGGAATGTAGTTAGCAACGGGGCTTGCCGGCGTGGGCAGCGCAATGCCGAGTTCGGCAAGCTTTTTGTCGACCGCTCCGGCCATGTCATCCTCCTGCGCGTTCGTCGGATAGCTTGTCTTGGCCGATTGGCCGCGCGCATGCAAGCGTCGGACGACCAGCGTTACGGCATTGCATGGTTGCAGGAGACGAACGGCATCCTTATGGTGCGCCACAAGCCGTGCGGAGGCGGATTGCAATGACGATCTTCGGTAAGTGGATGGTGGGCCCTCTTCTGGCGACGGCCGCTGTGATCGGCGGTTTCGGCGCGCAGCGCGTGGCGGCGTTGACGCCGGCAGGCGAGCTCGCCTCCCATCGCGCGATCTATGAGCTCAAGCTCGTGCACACGCGCGGCAATTCCCCCGCGGTGGCCGCGCGCGGGCGAATCCTCTACGACTTCTCCGGCAATTCCTGCGACGGCTACGCGCTGCAATTCCGTCAGGTCTCGGAACTCGACAACGGGGAGGGCAAGGTTACGCTCAGCGACCTGCGCTCGACCACTTGGGAGGACGGCGCGGCGAAGAAGTTCATCTTCAAATCGCAGAACTATGTCAATGAGACGCTGATCGATTCCGTCGATGGCCAAGCCGAGCGCCAGCGCGACAATGTTGCGGTCAGCCTGACCCAGCCTGCTGCCAAGACGTTCGGCGTCGAGGCGGGGACGGTGTTCCCGACCGATCACATGCGGCGCATCATCGAGGCCGCGCGCGAAGGCAAGAATATCCTGGAGCTTCCGGTCTATGACGGCTCGGAAAAAGGCGAGAAGGTGTACAACACGCTGACCGTGATCGGCCCCGCCATCGCGCCGAACGAGCGCGTGCCGGCCGATGCGGCGGCGCGCGAGCCTGCGCTTGCCGGGCTCAAGCGCTGGCCCGTCACGGTGAGCTATTTCGATAGAACCGCCAGGGATGACCAGGCGCCGGTCTATTCGATCAGGTTCGAAGTCTACGAGAACGGCATCTCGCGCGCGCTGGTGCTCGACTACAACGAGTTCGCAATCAGCGGCGAGCTGACCTCGGTCGAGCTCAAGAACAGCACCCCCTGCAAGTGACGGTGAGCAGCGCCGCGTAGTCGTTTGGCGATCGAAGTTTTGCGCGCGCTGTGCGGCGCAATGACTTGATCAGCGGATGCTCGACAGGGCGCGCTCGTAATACGACAGGTCGATATACTTGTCGGGCGGCGGCGGATTGCCGCCCCACTGCCCCTCGATCTCGGCCCGCAGCTTCAGCGTGTTCCTGAAGCCTTCCATATCGAATTTTGCATCCTTCGCCATGCCTTCGGCGGGGTCGGTCGCCACCGCATAGGCTTGCGCCGCGACCTGAGGCGTGAGCTTCAGCCGTTCCGCAAGCAACGCGACCGCTTCCTCTTTGTTGGCGGGATCGAGCGCCCAGCGGCGGCCTTCCACATACGCGCTGATGTAGCGCACGAGCGTGTCGCTATTGGCCTTCGCCCAGTCCCGCATGACGAATGCGCCGTCGGACTGATAGGCGCCGATCGTCTTGGTGGCAGGGCCCATGTCCTTCAATCCAGCCTCCTTCGCACGGAAGGTAAACGGCGGATTGACGACGGCGGCTGCGGCGTTGGCCTTGTCCTTGGTCATGGCCTCGAGCCGAGCCGTCGTGGCGCCCACCGGTTTGACGGCGTAGTCGCCTTTGTTGAGGCCGTTGTCCTTGAGCGCCTTGTACAGCAGCAACGCGAAGGCGGTATTGGGCGCATCGACCACGACCGCTTTGCCGCGAAGATCGGCCAAAGAGTTGATCTCCGGCTGGACGAAAATGTGGTTGTAACCGTTGTCGCCGCCGGTCACGATCACCGCATCTGCCTTGGCGAGCTCGACCATCGCCACCGCGTTGTCGACGCCGCCCTGCGCGATCTGGTACTCGCCTTTCGCCAGCCCATTACGCATGACGTCGGAGTTCGGCGTATTCACGAGCTCAATTTCGATGCCATGCTTGGCAAACAGGTTCTTGTGCTGGGCTGCAAAGATCGAGAAGTTGGACAGCCCGGGGAAGACGATGGCCTTCAAGCGGGTTTGGGCTGGCGCGGCGCTCATCGTTCCCACCATTGCCGCGCAGGCGAGGGCGCCGATCATAAGCATTGATTGCATCGTCGATCCTCCCGCTTCATTTATCGTTGTTTGACCCGACTCTAACACCACCCGCGCCGCATTCGTCCAGCGGGCTGGCTCACTCCTCCTCGTCACCCTTGAGCGCGAGTCCCTTCACCACGGCTTCTTCCCCGAACCTCTCGCGCAGGCGGTCCATCGCCTGCTCCGCCCCGGCGCTGCGGCGGTCGATGAGATCGGCGAAGTCGGCCCCATCGGCATCGCACAGGCCCGACAGCCCGATGCCGATCAGTCGAAACATCGTGCCATCCGTTTCACGCCCGAGGAGCTCACGCCCGACGGCGAAGATCCGCGCCGCGAGCTGAGTCGGGTGAGCGACCGACTGCGCGCGGGTGCGAATGCGGAAATCGGCGCTTTTGAGCTTCAAAGTCACCGTTGAGCCGGCGAGTCCATTGGCTTTGAGTCGGGAAGAGACTTTTTCGGCGAGGCGCCACAGCCGCAGCTCGAGGGGGCGGAAATCTGCGATGTCGCGCTCGAATGTGGTTTCCGCCGAAATGCTTTTGGCCTCGCGCTCGGCCTGGACCGGCCGGTCGTCGAGCCCGTGCGCGAGCCGAAACAGCCGCGCGCCCTCGGCCCCGTAGCGGCGCCGCAACTCCCTCTCGCCGGCGCGCTGCAGATCACCGATGGTGCGCAGGCCGTCGCGGGAGAGGCGCTGCTCGGCGATCTTCCCGACCCCGAAGATCAGCGTCACCGGTCTCGGCGCGAGGAAAGCGACTGCCTCGGTGCCGCCGAGCACCGCAAAGCCGCGTGGCTTGTCGAGATCGGAGGCGATCTTGGCGAGGAACTTGTTGGACGAGAGCCCAATCGACACCGTAATGCCAAGCGCCCGTTCCACTTCGCCGGCAAAGCCGGCGAGCGCCTTGGCGGGCGACATTCCATGTAACCGCGCGGTGCCCGACAGATCCATGAACGCCTCATCGATCGAGACCGGCTCGACCAGCGGCGTGAGCTTGAACATGAGCTCGCGCACCTCGCGCCCAACGCGCGCGTATTTGTCCATGTCCGGGCGGACCACAGCGGCTTGCGAGCACAGCCGCCGGGCCTCGAACATGGGCATGGCCGATCGCACGCCGAAGGTGCGCGCGACATAACAGGCAGTGAGCACCACCCCGCGCTGGCCTCCGCCGACGATCACCGGCTTGTCGGCAAGCGTAGGATCGTCGCGCTTTTCGACGGTGGCGTAGAAAGCATCGCAATCGACGTGAGCGATGGCGAGCGTATCGATCTCCGGATGGCGCAGCAGGCGCGGCGAGCCGCAGGCGGAGCAACGGGCGACTTGCTCCGGTACATCGCGGCGGCAATCGCGGCAGAACCCCGCCAATCGTCCTCTCGCTTGTTGCGGCGCCGCGCTGTCACAACGCCTCACGGCGTGTCGCGCTCCCAATGGCGCCCGGCGATGGTATCACGCGCTTCCATGACCGCGCTCGGCGGGATCGAGTTTTCCGCGGCAAATGCAAGCAGCAGCGGCTCCTCGCCGGCGAGATGATCGAGCACCCCGAGCAGGAATCGCGGCTCGTGGGCGGCCGCGCGGATGGATTCTGGGCCAATTCGGGTCAACGCCAGGAAGCGGCCGAGCCGCTCGGGCTCGCCGGCGATAAAGGCGAGCGCCGCGATGGCGAGCCCTTCCGCTGCTGCCCGCCGGTCCTGTCCACCTTTCGAGCGGCTTTTGTCCGTCACCGCAATCTCCGCAACCGAGCGGGCATGGTGCGGAGAAAACGCCCGTTGCACACAGCAAATCAAGATCGGTGGGCGGCCGAGTCCTCGACGTGCGGGCAGCATCTCGGCTACGTGAAGGCTGGAGTTGTTTTGAGCGGCGGTCATTGCGGGGCGCGCCGAAGGCGCGAGACCCGAATCCACAATCACGCACCGTGGTTATGGATTCCGGGGTCCCTCGCTGCGCTCAGGCGCCCGAACGACCGCCAGTGAGTTGGCACACGCTAACTTGCCCTGACTTTGCACAAGGGAGGCGACTATGCGCCAGGGCCGTCTATCGGTTGCTGGGCTAAGCGTCCTGTTCGCAGTAGGGCTTGCGCTCTGGGAGGTGTATTTTTTCTGGCTCGCCGGCTCGTTCAAGAGCCTGGAAGGGATCCTCGGCCTATTCACCCCGGAGCGGCTCGGATTCAACATGGCATGGATTGCCGCGGTCTATCTGACGTTTCAGCTCATTTCGATCCCCTTCGCGCTGCCCTCGGCCACTGGCCGATTCGTGGGCGTGATCGATGGGATGGCGTCGCTCCTCCCGCTCGCGGTGGTGCTGATCGCCGTTTTCGGCAAGCCGCACCTGATCGGCAGCGCCCCGCGCTGGGAGGCAGCCTTCCTCCTCATTTTCATTACCCTGGTCGACCTGTTCGGCGGATATACCTTCAATATCGCGCTCAGTCGCCGCACCATGGATGTCTCGCCGGTCGGGTCGGCCTGATATAGGTGTTTGCGTTTCCGTAACGTCTGGGCACTAGAGCAGATCTCGGCCCGGCAGAATCGGTGCGAGCAAGGGGCTCGGTCTGTTCTCTCCCGCTTGCAGGGGACGGCTTGGGGGGTGCGTGAAAAATGCCTATTCGCCAGCCATCGCCAGTCTCTCGGACGAAGGCGGCAGCGCATAGCGCACCTAAGCTCGGAAGATCGACAATGTCGAAAACCGTGATGATCGTGGAGGACAACGAGCTCAACATGAAGCTCTTCCACGACCTGTTGGAAGCGCACGGCTATGACACCGTCGCCACACGCAACGGCATCGAGGCGCTCGATCTCGCCCGCAAGCATCGGCCAGATTTGATCCTGATGGATATTCAGCTGCCGGAAGTATCCGGTCTCGAAGTGACGAAGTGGCTCAAGGAGGACCCCGAGCTCAAGGCCATTCCGGTGGTCGCGGTCACCGCATTTGCGATGAAGGGCGATGAAGAACGCATCCGCGAGGGCGGCTGCGAGGCCTATCTGTCGAAGCCGATCTCGGTGGCCAAGTTCATCGAGACCATCCGCCGGTTTCTCGGCTCGCCGTAAGGCGTCGCAACCATGTCCCGGATGCGGTGCAGCGCCATAGCGCGTCGAAAACGCGCGTAAACGCGTTGATGGCGGTGCACCGCTGATTCGGGACCGCCACAGCGGTCGTTCCTCCAGGGTCATTCCGGGGCGCGGCGAAGCCGCGAGCCCGGAATCCATGATCACCGACCGTGGCTATGGATTCCGGGCTCCCTCGCTGCGCTCGGGCCCCGGAATGACGCCGCGGTGGCCTGAGCCCTCGTTTAGGTTGACCGGAATTCCCTTGCTTATCCACAACGTAATTTGTTGATTTCCGAGGCGGTTGCGCTAGGTTGCGCGGAGCGGTGGAAAGGGACTCCTGGCCCGGCAAGAGACCCCGGGCCGCGGGGGCATCTGCCATCGCCTATCGTATTGATAACCCTACGGAATGCTCAGGTCCGCCGCATCTCCTGGGTCCGTGGGGTTCGGCCGGTTCGGGGGCGGTAAGAGTGGCCTCCTCATGACGCCGCTCCCGACCGGCCACCTTGCCTGACGGGCGGGGACGCCCTAATTCACAGCCGAACTGAGGAAAATAGGCCCCGCTGGGGCTGGGGCACGTTACGCGCCGTCACTTGATTTTGGATTCGCGGAACTCGACGTGCTTCTTGGCGACAGGGTCGTACTTCTTCTTCACCAGCTTCTCCGTCATCGTGCGCGAATTCTTGCGCGTCACGTAATAGAAACCGGTGTCGGCGCTGGAGACCAGCTTCACTTTGATGGTGGTGGCTTTCGCCATGGCAAGCCTCGAGTGGTGAATGCGCGCGCAACCTAGCGGCGGCGCCGCCATTGTCAATGCGCGCTAGCGCATGTGGGGCCGCACTCCTCAGCTGATCTACCCAAGCATGATGAGCCAATCAGCACGACTGGCCGTCACAACATCTCCCGCCGGAAGCGGCCGTGCGGCATGCTGTAGAACGGGACCGGCAGCTCGTGCGCGAAACCATCGGCGATGCGGGCGTCGAGCTCTTCGAGCATCACGCCGGTGACCGCCGGCATGTCGAGCTCCTTGGCCTTCGCGAGCGGCATCCAAAGAAGTTCCACCAACTCGGCATCCGGGCCGGTGACGCCCTCGATGCGATGGGCGATTGCGCTCGCATCCATCGTGAAGAAGCGCGCGTCGAACCGGCGCGGCCGCCCGGGCGGGGTGATGGCGCGGCCGATGAAATGCAGTGCGCCGAGATCGGGCAGGATCTGCGCTGCGGCAAAGTCGGACCACGGGCCGCGCGGGATTTTGCTCGTCGTCTGGCCGCCCACCCCGAGCAGCAAGCCCGTCTCCTCGAATGTCTCGCGGATCGCGGCAAGTGCCAAGCCGCGCGCCTTCGCCGCGCTCGGGCGCTGCAGCCGCTTCATCAGATGCGCTTGCGTGTGTGGATCAAGTTCGTGCGCGACCGGCATGCTCCGGTCGGCCGGATCGACGCGGCCGCCGGGAAACACGAACTTGCCCGGCATGAATTTGTGGCCGTGATGACGTTTGCCGAGGAGCACCTTGGGCACGGGCCCGGCGCGGTCGACGAGGATGAGTGTTGCCGCGTCCTTGGGCCGTACATAGGGGGACGAGAGATCACGTTCGACCTCGTTCATCCGTTTGACGAAACGTGCCATGCGCTCGAGGCGGTCGACGACCACGTCGTTCATCGCTTCCTCATCCGGCCACGCTGCTTCGCGGGATGCGCGCGGACAGCGTGCTCCTGCCGCAGATGTCGCCGCCCCGCGTCGGTATGGCGGCCCTCGGAAAGAATTTCGAAGCGCAGCGCGCCCGCGACCGGCGCGGCCTCGACGAGCCGCACCGTGACGCGATCGCCGAGGCGGTGCGTCTCGCCGCTGCGAGCGCCGATCAGGGCATGGCGGTCCTCGTGGTAGCGGAAATAATCCGCGCCGATGGTGCGCGCCGGGATGAAGCCGTCGGCGCCGGTGTCGTCGAGCTTGACGAACAGGCCGGCGCGGGTGGCGCCCGAGATGTGGCCCTCGAAGGTCGCGCCGATGCGGTCGGCGAGGAAATGGGCGAGCAGGCGGTCGAAGGTCTCGCGTTCGGCTTTCATGGCGCGGCGCTCGGCGGCCGAGATTTGTGCGCCGATCTCGCCGAGCGCGGCGACGTCCTGCGTCGGCGGCAGTCCGCCGTCGCCGAGCTGCAAGGCGCGGATGAGGCCGCGGTGGACGACGAGGTCGGCGTAACGGCGGATCGGCGAGGTGAAATGGGCGTAGCGGCGCAGGTTGAGGCCGAAATGCCCATAATTCTCCGCGGCGTATTCGGCCTGCGCCTGCGTGCGCAGCACAACCTCGTTGACGAGCTTCTCCACGTCGCGGCCTTTCACCCGCGCGAGGATGCGGTTGAAATGCTCGGCCCGAAATGCACCGCCCTTGGGCAGGGAGATGTCGAGGCTGCGCAGGAACTCGCGCAGCGCATTCACCCGCTCGGGGTCAGGCTCGTCGTGCACGCGGTAAATCAGCGGTACGCGCGCGCGTTCCAGCGTCTCTGCTGCCGCAACGTTGGCGAGGATCATGAATTCCTCGATGAGCCGGTGGGCGTCGAGGCGCTCCGGCGTCATGACCCGATCGACGGTGTTATGCGCCGTGAGCACGATCTTGCGCTCGGGAAGGTCGAGATCGAGCGGCGCGCGCGCATCGCGGGCGTGCTTGAGCGCGCGATAAGCCAGATAGAGCGGCTCGAGAACGCTGGCCAGCAAGGGCCCGCTCGCGTCATCGGGCCAACCATCGATGGCAGCCTGCGCCTGCACGTAATTGAGTCGCGCCGCCGAGCGCATGAGCACACGGTGGAAGCTGTGCGAGCGCTTGCGGCCGTCGGCGCCCACGGTGAGGCGCACCGCGAGCGCCGGGCGCTCCTCCTCAGGCCGCAGCGAGCACAGGTCGTTGGAGATGCGCTCGGGCAGCATCGGCACGACCCGGTCCGGGAAATAGACCGAATTGCCACGGATGAGGGCCTCGCGGTCGAGCGCCGAACCCAGCCGCACGTAATGAGCGACGTCGGCGATGGCGATGTTGATGACGAAGCCGCCGGGATTGTTGGGATCGGCGTCGCGTGCGGCGTGCACCGCGTCGTCGTGATCCTTGGCATCCGCCGGATCGATCGTAACGAGCGGCAAGGCGCGCCAGTCCTCGCGGCCGGAAAGCCGCGCCGGCTTGGCCGCTTCCGCTTCCGCGATCGCCGCGGTGGGGAAGACGTGCGGGATCGAATGGGCGTGAATGGCGATGAGGCTCACCGCGCGCTCGCTCGCGAGCGAGCCGAGCCTTTCCGTCACGCGCGCGCTGGCCAGGCCGTGGCCGCTTTGCCGCGCCGCGACCTCGACCGCCACCAGATCGCCATCGCGCGCGCCAGCGGCGCCGCCTGGGAGGATCGAAAGCTCGCGGCCGAGCTCTTTCTTGTTGATCGGCGCCAGTCGCCCGCCGCCACCCGGCGCCGCGCGGAAAATGCCGAGCACGCGCTGCCGGCTGCGCTCGATGAGCTTGATGACGCGCCCGTTGTAGCGGATCGACTCGTCCTCGCCGGCGCTCTCCTCGACCCGCAGTAAAGCGCGATCGCCGACGCCTGCGACCTCCCTCGGACGGGTCCGGCGCGGAATGCGCACGCGGATCCTCGGTGCTGCGCCGCGCTCGGCCTCGTCCCATTCCGTCGGCAACGCGATCAGCTCGCCATCGGAATCGCGTCCGGTGATGTCGGCGAGCACGACATGGGGCAATGTGCCCGGATGATGCAGTTTCTTGCGCCGGCGCTCGACCAACCCATTTTGGGCGAGCTCCTGCAGCACGCGCTTCAGCGCCGCCCGGTCGGCATTCTTGAGGCCGAAGGCGCGCGCGATCTCACGGGTGCCGATCTTGCCGGGCGCTTTGCCGATAAACGCGAGGAGGTCTTCTTTGGAGGGGAACGGAGGCTTGGTATGGGGACGTTTCACGAAAATAAAATCCGCGAGCGAAACTCGCTTATGGGTTGGGATATGGATACGAGCGATTGATTTCGCCAGTCAGTGGCTCAAGTCCTGTGTAGGGTGGGCAAAATCGCTTGCTCGACATGGGCAGTTCGCACTGAGGTCGTGTGCGATTTTGCCCACGCGGCGTGTGGGCATCGCGCGCGCAATTCCCACCCTACGGCTCGATTACTGCTTTCCTGGCTTTGCGCGGCGATTTCTTTTCCGCCCTGGGCGGCGCCTTGACCGGCTTCGATTCCGAGGCCGCCTTGCGCGTGGCGCTGCGCGCTTTGGCGGGAGCGCGCGCTTTGCCGCCGCGCGCGCGCCTTGCTTCCAACAGGCCGACGGCCTCCTCGAGCGTGATCGTTTCCGGGGTGAGATGGGCCGGCAGCGTGGCGTTGACTCCATCGTGGGTGGCATAGGGTCCGTACCGACCGCTCTTGACCACGATGCGCCCACCTTTATCGGGATGATCGCCGAGCGCGCGGCCCGAATCAGCGCGGCGGCTCTTACGCTTGGCACGTTTCTCCTCGATCAGCGCCACGGCACGGTTGAGTCCGATGGTGAGCACGTCCTCGCCCGCGGTCAGATTGGCGTAGGTCTTGCCGTGCTGCACGTAAGGCCCGAAGCGGCCCACGCTGGCGATGATCGGCTCGCCATCGCCGGAATGTTTTCCGATCTCGCGGGGTAGCGAGAGCAGCCCGAGCGCGCGGTCAAGATCGACGTCCTCGGCGGAGAGCCCTTTGGGTAGACCGGTGCGCTTGGGTTTCTCGCCTTCGGTTGCTTCCCCGAGCTGGATATAGGGCCCGAAGCGGCCCGACCGCAGCGTCACTTCGAGCCCGCTCGCCGGATCCTCGCCCAGCTTTTTCATGCCGTTTTCCGGCGCGCCATTGCCGTTGTTTGGCGCCAGCGGGCGCGTGTAGCGGCACTCGGGATAATTAGTGCAGCCGATGAAGCCGCCGAACTTGCCGAGCTTGAGCGAGAGCCGGCCGGTCTCACAGCTCGGGCATTTGCGCGGATCGGCGCCGTCCGCGCGCGGCGGAAACAGATGCGGCGCCAGCATCTCGTCGAGCGCGTCGATGACCTGAGCGACACGCAGATCCTTGATGTCGCCCACGGCGGCCGTGAACTCACGCCAAAAGTCGCGCAGCAAATCGCGCCAGGCCATCTCGTTGTTGGAGATGCGGTCGAGCTGCTCTTCGAGCCCGGCCGTGAAGTCGTATTCGACGTAGCGCGCGAAGAAGCTTTCGAGGAAGGCGGTCAGCACCCGCCCCTTGTCCTCGGGCACGAGCCGCTTTTTCTCGATCCGCACGTAGCCGCGGTCCTTGAGCACCTGCAGGATCGAGGCATAGGTGGAGGGGCGGCCGATGCCGAGCTCTTCCATGCGCTTGACCAGCGACGCTTCCGAGTAGCGCGGCGGCGGCTCGGTGAAGTGCTGGCTGGCGTCGATTTTACGCTTGGCCAGCGTTTCCCCCGTGCTCATCTCCGGAAGGCGACGCCCGTCTTCGTCCGCCGCGACGTCGTCCTCGTCCTCGTGGTAAAGCGTGAGGAAGCCGTCGAACTTCACCACGGTGCCGGTCGCGCGCAGGTCGATGATCCTCTTGCCGCCACTGATTGCCGGGGAGGTCACGCTGGCGGTGATGTCGGCCGTGGTGCGCTCGAGCTCGGCGGATTCCATCTGGCTCGCCACCATGCGCAGCCAGATCAGCTCGTAGAGCCGCGCCTGATCATGGTCGAGGAACGATTTCACGTCGCGTGGACGGTGCCCGACTTCCGTCGGCCGGATCGCCTCGTGCGCCTCTTGCGCGTTCTTGGTCTTGGCCTGGTACTGGCGCGCGGACGGCGGCACATAGTCTTTGCCGTAATCGGCCCCGATCAGCCGGCGGGTGGCCGTAAGCGCCTCTTCCACGACGTCCACGCCGTCGGTGCGCATATAGGTAATCAGGCCGACGGTCTCGCCATCGATGTCGACGCCCTCGTATAGCCGTTGCGCGACGCGCATCGTATGCGCGGGCGCAAAGCCGAGCTTGCGGCTCGCTTCCTGCTGCAAGGTCGAGGTGGTGAAGGGAGGGGGCGGATTGCGCCGCGCCGGCTTCGCCTCGACGCTCGCGACGGTGAAACTGGCGCTCTCCAGTGCTTGCTTGAAGGCTTCGGCCTCGCTGGCGGAGCCGATATCAAGGCGCTGGATTTTCTCGCCATCGGCGCCGACAAGGCGAGCCTCGAACTGCTCGCTCCGTGGCGTGGCCAGCGTCGCAACCAGCGACCAGTATTCGCGGGGGACGAATTTTTCGATTTCGAGCTCGCGGTCGCAGACGAGCCGCAGCGCCACCGATTGCACCCGGCCGGCCGAGCGCGCGCCGGGCAGCTTGCGCCAGAGCACGGGTGAGAGCGTGAAGCCCACGAGATAATCGAGCGCGCGGCGGGCGAGATAGGCATCGACCAGCGCGCCGTCGATCTTGCGCGGGTGCTTCATCGCGTCGAGCACCGCCTGTTTGGTGATGGCGTTGAACACCACCCGCTCGACCGCATGCTGCTTGAGAGCGTGCTTCTCCTTCAACGCCTCGAGCACGTGCCAGGAAATGGCCTCGCCCTCGCGATCGGGGTCGGTGGCGAGAATGAGTTTGCTGGCTCCCTTGAGCGCGCGGGCAATCTCGTTGAGGCGCTTCTCGGACTTGTCGTCGACCTCCCAAATCATCCGGAAATTGTGCTCGGGGTCGACCGATCCGTCCTTGGCCGGCAGGTCCCGGACGTGCCCGAAGGAGGCCAATACCTCGTAGCCGGAGCCAAGGTAGCGATTGATCGTCTTCGCCTTGGCCGGAGACTCGACGACGACGATGTTCATGAATTCCAATAAGTTAGTGGGGGAAGCGGGCCGCCGGTCGCGCGGAATCGGGGGCCCTTGTCGGGGCGGAAGATGGGGTTGTCAACCCTCCATGTCAAACCGGGGCTCGGTAGCGGCCGGCCGCCGGGCAGCCGAAACGACCGGAGCGCAAAGCCTAGATCCATTATTTCGGGCGGCTCTTTTATCAGCAAAATAAACGTGTTGAAGGAATTAGCGCACATCGCAGTTGAACTAGCGCGTGCCTGCGTTCTGATCTGCACTAATAATCTTCGGGGCCGGCGCCTCGTGCCCGCTCGGGAGGAGTTGCCCGAAAGGTACAGCTCTACAATCTTCGTGTGTGAAAAGGGGCGAGCCGCAATTCCACCTGTCTTGCCGCTGAGGGTTCCAGGCGCGGAACCTACTACCGTAGGTCCGGGGGGATTTAGGCCATGTGGATCATCATGTACGTCGCGATGATAGCGTCGCTTCGGGCAATGGGGCTTGCGCCGAGCTCGGTGCCGGTCAGGACCGACGACGATCATCGGCCGCCTTTCGGCGAAATCTGAGTTCTTTGTCATTCCGGGGCGCGCCGAAGGCGCGAGCCCGGAATCCATACTCACCGGCAGTGGTTATGGCTTCCGGGGTCCCTCGCTGCGCTCGGGACTCGGAATGGCGGCGAGGGACCTAGTCGCCCGCTTCAACCAATTTGAAAGGATTTA
>Ga0209240_1000503_pt1 | contig 16326 bp, 16 predicted proteins | sample GraSoi_2013_80cm_FD_185828 | JGI IMG/M metagenome (GOLD analysis project Ga0209240, IMG submission 185828) | Grasslands soil microbial communities from the Angelo Coastal Reserve, California, USA - Sample 9_17_2013_80cm (SPAdes) (version 2) | ecosystem: Environmental > Terrestrial > Soil >...
GGGCTGCAGGTCCGGGTCCTCAAAGCCGATACCAACGATGAGATCAACGCCGCGTTCGAAAGCATGGGGCGAGAACGGCCCGAGGCGCTGTTCGTCGGGGTCACCCCGTTCTTCGTCGCCCGCCGTGTCCAATTGGTCCAACTGGCGGCGTTCCACCGGCTCCCCGCAGCATATCCATTGCGTGACTTTGCCGAAGCCGGCGGGCTGATCAGCTATGGATCTAGCCTTGCCGACGCATTCCGCCAAGTTGGCGTCTATACCGGCCGCATCCTCAAGGGCGCGAAGCCGGAGGATCTTCCGGTTGTGCAATCGTCGAAGTTTGAACTGGTCGTCAACCGACAGACGGCAAAGATGCTTGGCCTCAGCATACCGGCGACGCTGCTTGCCACCGCCGACGAGGTGATCGAATAGCGGTGCTTTTTTGTGCAGCGCGTTAAGACGCGATTGGCACATCGCGTCATTTCGCGGTGACGCAGCAATTCAGTCGCTTTCGGAGCGAAGCGGACATTCAGCGAGCCGCGCTGACCGAGCCGGATTTATGAGTACGCGCCTAAACAGCATCCTGGATGTCGAAGCGAGCCACCTTGCCCTCTCGAAGACGGAAAACGTGTCCGACCGTCTTGTCTCTAAGCCCGTGCGTCTGCCCCTGCAGCGGTTTGCCTTCGAGATCGCGGACGGACTGCCGGACCTCTGCGATGATCGCGCCATCCGCAGTTCGATGAAAGCCCACCGGCTCGACGTGCGGACTGACCATGCTCCACTGGCGCGTCCAATACTCGCGTACGGCCTCGCGGCCATGGACGTAGCCACCATCCATACCGTTGGCCCAGGCGACATCATCGGTGAGCACGGTCAGCACGCCGTCTATATCCCGCGCGTTAAAGCGATCGTAAATGCGCTTAAGGAGTTCGACATCACCATCCATTGGTTCTCTCCTTGGCATGGCGCACGCGTTGCGTCAGAAAGCTGAAATCACGCTGGTCAAATCAAATCGGTCGCCAAGCGAGAGGCATTAGTTCGTCGCTAGGTGTTGCAGCCGACCCCACTGAGAGGGCAGACTGAAAAGTCAATTCGGGTTGATGCAAGTGGTTGGATCGAGGCGATAATAGCCGTCTGAGGATCTCTGCCAATCGCAAGCGTCGCCGCTGCCCCCGGCTTTAGGGCTATTGAAAACCTCCGGCAGCACCGAAGGGACCACGTGTTTCGACTTGGGGGCGGTCCGCGCTCTAGCTAAGCCGCTGACCTGAAACGCCTTTAGGCGCTCATATCGAAGCGAAAAATTAAACTCATTTTGTACTTGACTGCAGAAAGCATCCATATTATATGCACGTTTAGCTTCGCTCATGAGGGGCATCTCCGGAGATGATCCCGAAGGTGGAGCGAGGCGTGGCGTCCCGCGGCGGCGGCTCATAACCGCTCGTCCCGGGAGGCACGGGACCCCGACCGCCAGGCACGACGACCTGGCTGCGAGGAGCTCGCTGTACGGATCCGGAGGAAATGCCGGAGAAGGAAGCGTGGGACCGGAGCCTAAAATCGCCACGGTGGAGCGCCGGGAGGCGGGCGTCCCGCGTTATGGGACGCAAGGCGCCTCGATAGGTGCCTGGCCTGCCGCGTAACGTGCAGGCCCAACGGATGCCTCGCAAGCATCCGTACGTCTCTCGGCGCTCCGCCACCCCTCATCCGGGTGCGCGAAGCCAAAAGCAAAACCCGGGCGCAAAGACGCGCCGCGGGAACAAGACCGGCTGTCTGGAGAGGGTGAAATGAGACCGTACGCGCAGAGATTTGGGTCAAACGACGCAACGCCCGGAACAGGTCCGCCCCTTGCCATCCGGGCACAGCCTTCGCTGCCGCGGCGCCCTGCGCTATATATGGAAACGATCGAATGGCCGCCCGGGTGGAGGAAAGCCGATGGCACGCGCCCAGCATGATTACGACGACATTCCCGGCACCTTCGTGTTCGATGCCGAGCGCTCGAGGGAGGGCTATGGCATCAACATGTTCTGCATGTCGCTGATGAAAGAAGAGAACCGCAAAGCTTTCAAGGCGAACGAGGCGGAGTATCTCAAGAGGTTCAAGCTCACGCCGGCGCAGACGCAGGCCGTTCTCAAGCGCGATTACAACCGGATGCTGGAGCTCGGCGGAAACATCTATTTCGCCGCCAAGCTCGGCGCGACCGACGGCCATTCGTTCCAGCATCTCGCCGCGCTCATGACCGGCTCCTCGCAGCAGGACTATGCCAAGATGATGCTCTCCGGCGGCCGTTCGGTGGAAGGCAATCGCACCAAGTCGGGCAAGGGCAAGCCCGCCAAGTCGAAGTCCAAATCCAAATCATCAGCAAAACGGAAGTGAGCCGTGGCAAAGATCATCGCAGGTGTAGGCTCGTCGCATGTGCCGGCCATCGGCGCGGCGCTCGACAACGGCAAGACCGGGGAACCCTACTGGAAGCGGGTGTTCTCGGGCTTTGAGAAATCCAAGGAATGGATGGCGAGGACCAAGCCGGATGTCGCCATCGTCGTCTATAACGACCACGCCTCCGCGTTCTCGGTGGAGATGATCCCGACCTTTGCGCTCGGCTGCGCGGCCGAGTTTCCGCCCGCCGACGAGGGCTGGGGGCCGCGGCCCGTGCCGGTGCTCAAGGGTCATCCGCAGCTTGCCGCGCACATCGCGCAATCCGTCATTCTCGACGAATTCGATCTCACCATCGTCAACAAGATGGAGGTGGACCACGGCCTGACGGTGCCGATGAATCTGTTGTTCGGAACGCCGAAGGAGTGGCCGTGTCGGGTCATCCCGCTTGCTGTGAATGTCGTCATGTACCCGCCGCCAACCGGGCACCGCTGCTACATGCTGGGCAAGGCGATCCGCAAGGCGGTCGCCTCCTATCCGGAAGATCTCAAAGTTGTCATCTTCGGCACCGGCGGCTTGTCGCACCAGATCAGCGGCCCGCGCGCCGGGCTGATCAACAGCAAATGGGACAAGAGCTTTCTCGATAACCTCACCAAGGACCCCAAGAAGCTCACGCGCATCCCGCACATCGACTACATGCGCGAGGCCGGCGCCGAAGGGATCGAAATGGTGATGTGGCTGATCATGCGTGGCGCGCTCGACGACAAGGTGGAGGAGGTCTACCGTTTCTACACCGTGCCGGCCTCGAACACCGCGGTCGGGCACATCATCCTGGAGAACCGGCGCAAGGCCGCCGGCAAGAGCAAGCCCGCCGCCAGGAGCAAGCAGGCGGCGGCCCGCAAAGCCACTCACCGCATCGCAAGCAAGGGGCGATGATGAAGATTTGTGTCGCCGGCCAAGGTGCGTTCGGCCAAAAGCATCTCGACGCGCTCAAGCGCATCGCCGACGTCGAGGTGACCTCGCTGGTCGGCGGCAATCGGGACGCCACCGCCGAAGTCGCGAAAAAATACGGCATCCCCCATTTCACCGGCGAGCTTTCTGAGGGCATCAAGCAAGCCGACGCGGTGATCCTGACCACGCCGACGAAGTTGCACTTTCGGCAGGGCGAGCAGGTGATGCGTGCCGGCAAGCACGTGCTGGTGGAAATCCCGGTCACCGACAGCGTCGAGGACGCCGAACAGCTGGTCAAGATCGCGAAAGAAACGGGCGTCGTGGCGATGGGCGGGCACGTGCGCCGTTTCAATCCGAGCCATCAGTGGATTCACAAACGCATCAAGAAGGGCGAGCTCAAGATCCAGCAAATGGATGTGCAGACCTATTTCTTCCGCCGGCGGAACATCAACGCGGCGGGAAATCCGCGCAGTTGGACCGACCATCTGCTCTGGCATCATGCCGCCCACACCATCGACCTGTTCCAGTATCAGGCAGGCGAGACGATTTCCGATTGCTACGCGGTGCAGGGTCCGATCCACCCGCAGCTCGGCATCGCCATGGATATGGGCATCGTCGCCAAGGTGCCATCGGGCGCAATACTGACGTTGTCGCTCTCGTTCAACAACGACGGGCCGCTCGGCTCCTTCTTCCGCTATATCTGCGACAACGGGACCTTCAAGGCGTTCTACGACGATCTCAGCGACGGCAAGGATAACAAGATCGACGTCTCCAAGGTGGACGTCTCCATGGACGGTATCGAGCTCGAGGACCGCGAATTCATCGCTGCGATCAAGGAGAAGCGCGAGCCGAACGCGGCGCTCGTACAGCTGCTACCCTGCATGCGAGTGCTCGGTAGACTCGAGCAAGTCGTAGACCCGCAACGTAAGGCGCACGCATAGACGTGGCGGTCGTCGAGTTCGTCATTCCGCACGACCGATCTGGCACGGCGGATTTGCCGACGAACCTGCATCGACTTGTCGCAGGATGACGAAAAGTCCATCTTTTGAGTCATGACCGGCGGCCACTTCCGATATAGATTGCCGCAAACTCATCCTACGGAGAGGAAACCTCATGCTGCGTATCATCCCACTTGTATTGGCGGTGGGCACGATGGCGTCCACCGGCGCCTTGGCCCAGGACGTCAAGGTCGGCGTGGTGCTGCCGCTCACGGGCGGGCTTGCGCCGGTCGGCAAGCAGGTCCAGGCCGGCATCAAGCTCTACATGGACAAGAACGGCTCGACTGTCGCCGGCAAGAAGATCGACCTCATCATCAAGGATGACGCCGGCAGTGCCGACAACTCTAAGCGGTTGGCACAGGAGCTGATCGTCAACGACAAAGTTGCCATCATCGGCTCTGCGCTCACGCCGAGCGCGATGGCGATCGGACCCCTCTCGACGCAAGGCAAGACCGCGAACGTGGTCATGGTCTCCGGCACCTCGGGCGTCATCAATCCTAATAACCCTTACATGGTGCGCACGAGCTTCACGCTCGGCCAGCAATCCGGCATCATCGCGGAATGGGCAGCCAAGAACGGCAGCAAGAAGGTCGCCATCGTCCAGTCGGACTGGGCGCCGGGCGCGGAAGCGACCAAGGTATTCACCGACGCCTTCACCAAGGCCGGCGGGGAGATCGTCGAGACAATCAAGGTGCCACTCGCGAATCCCGATTTCGCGCCCTTCCTGCAGCGCGCGCGAGACGCCAATCCCGACACGCTGTTCGTTTTCGTGCCTGCGGGCCAGGCCGGCACCTTCGCCAAGCAGTTTACCGAGCGCGGGCTCGACAAGGCGGGCATCAAGCTGATCGGACCCGGCGACATTGTCGACGATAACGATCTTCCCGGCATGGGTGATGCCGTGTTGGGCGTGGTCACTGCCGATATCTATTCTGCCTATCACAACTCGCCAGCCAACAAGGACTACGTCGCCGCTTTCAAGAAAGCGAACGGGTACCGCCCGAACTTCATCTCGCTCGGCGGCTACGACGGCATGCACCTGATCTATGAGGCTCTGAAGAAGACCCAGGGCAAGACCGACGCCGAGAGCCTGATCAATGCGATGAAGGGGACGAAATGGGAGAGCCCGCGCGGACCGATCTCCATCGATCCGGAAACGCGCGACATTGTCCAGAATGTCTATATCGGCAAGGTCGAGAAGGTCGACGGCGAGCTTTACAATGTCGAGTTTGCGACCTTCGAAGCAGTCAAGGACCCCTTGAAGAAAAAGTAGTCCGAGCAATGCCGGCGCGCGCGGCTGCACGGATCCGCGCGCCGGTTGCTTCCGTCGGCGGGGGACGGCGATGCTGACCATTTTGTTCGACGGAATCGCCTACGGCATGCTGCTGTTCGTGCTGGCATGCGGGCTGTCGGTCACGCTCGGGCTGATGAATTTCGTCAACCTCGCCCATGGCGCCTTCGCCATGGCGGGCGGCTATATCACGCTTGTTCTGGTCAACCGCGCCGGGTTGCCATTCTTCGCCGGGCTTGCCGTTGCCTTCCTCATCACCGCGCTCATCGGCGTGCTGTTCGAACGCACCCTCTATGTGCACGTCTACGGCAAAAGTCATCTCGATCAGGTCCTGTTCACGATTGGCCTCGTCTTCATGTCGGTCGCCGCTGTCGACTACGTCATGGGATCACAGCAGGTCTTCATCCGGATCCCGGGCGCGTTGCAGGGCCGCTTCGAAATCTTCGGCGTTGGTGTCGGCAGGTATCGGCTGCTGATCATCGTGACCTGCGGGTTGCTCACGCTCGCGCTGCAGCTGATCCTCTCCAGCACCCGCTTTGGCAGCCGATTGCGTGCCTCGGTCGACGATGCACGCGTCGCCCGCGGATTGGGCATCAACGTCAACGCGGTGTTCAGCTTGACCTTCGCCGTCGGATCGGGTCTCGCCGGCCTCGGTGGGGCGCTGGGCGCTGAGATTCTCGGCCTCGATCCGACCTTCCCGCTCAAATACATGGTCTACTTCCTGATTGTGGTGACGGTCGGCGGCACGTCGAGCATCACCGGTCCCTTCGCCGCCTCGCTTTTGATCGGTATCGCCGACGTCGCAGGCAAGTATTACGCGCCCAAATTCGGGGCGTTCGTGATCTACACCATCATGATCATTGTTTTGATCCTGCGGCCGCAGGGCCTGTTTGCCCGCGCCGCGAGCAAGTAGCCTCGAGGCTCGCGATGCCATCGGCGCTGGTCGGAAAGGTTGCCCACCGCCTCGCCACACGCGCGCGCTGGCGTCCCCTCGAATATGCTTTCTGGCTTGCGGCGCTGGCGAGCGTGTTCCTGCTACCGGGCCGGCACCTGATCCTCACCGAGATCGCCTGGCTTGCCTTGTTCGCGCTCTCGCTCGACCTCATTCTCGGGTATGCCGGCATCATATCGCTGGGACACGCCGCCTTTTTCGGTCTGGGGTCCTACTCGGCCGCGCTCTTGGCCAAGCACGGCATCATCAACGAGCCGGTGCTCGCGCTCGTCCTGTCGGGGCTTTGCGCCGCCGTTCTCGGGTTCGCAACAAGCTTCCTCGTTTTGCGCGGCTCCGACCTCACGCGGCTGATGGTGACGCTCGGGGTGGCGCTGATCATGCGCGAAATCGCCAACCAAATTCCCGATGTCACCGGCGGCGCGGACGGGCTTCAGGGCGTCATCGTGGCGCCCATCCTCGGTCAGTTCCATTTCGATATTTTCGGCCACGTGGCTTACGCCTATTGCCTGATCGTTCTGTTCATCCTTTTTTTGCTGGCGCGGCGGGTGGTCTATTCCCCCTTCGGCCTCTCGTTGCGGGCGGTGAAAGGCAATCCGCTGCGCGCCTCTTCGATTGGCATTTCGGTGAACGCCCGGCTGGTGGCCATCTACACGCTCGCGGCCTTCTACGCCGGCATTGCCGGCGCGCTTCTGGCGCAGACCACGGCTTTTGTTTCGCTCGACGTGTTTTCCTTCGAACGTTCTGCCGATCTTTTGCTCGTGCTGATCATCGGCGGTACCGGCTATCTCTACGGCGGGCTGATCGGAGCGGTGATCTTCAAGCTGATGCAGGACTGGATTGCCAATTTGACCCCGCAGTATTGGCAATTTTGGATCGGTCTCGTTCTGGTCTTGATCGTGCTGATCGGCCGCGAGCGCATCGGGCTATGGACCGGCGGCGTGCGCGTACTCGCTGAGCGCGTGGCGCGTCGATTTGCGCCGGGCGCCGCACCCGTGCCGGTCCCGCCCGGCGAGGGAAGCTAAGCCATGCCCGTCGTGCTCGAGACCATCGGCTTGCAGAAGCGTTTCGGCGGCATCGCTGCGGTCGCCGGCGTCTCGCTCAGCATCGAAAAGGGCGCTCGCCACGCGCTGATCGGACCAAACGGCGCCGGGAAGACAACGGTCATTAATCTGCTCACCGGAGTGCTGAGGCCCACGGCCGGGCGCATCCTGCTCGAAGGACAGGACATCACCGCGCTGGAAGCCTACAAGCGGGTGCAGCGCGGGCTCGCGCGTACCTTTCAGATCAACCAGCTGTTTCTCGACCTCACCCCGCTCGAGACCGTCGGACTCGCGATCTCCGAGCGGCTGGGTTCGGGCGCGCAGTGGTGGCGTCTGGTCGGCACCAATCCCCTCGTGGTCGAGGAGATCGTCGAAATCCTCGCCCGCTTCCATCTCACCGACGTCATGCATGAGCGCACCGGCAATCTTCCTTATGGCAAGCAGCGGTTGCTCGAGATCGCGCTCGCTATCGCCTGCCGCCCTCGCGTGCTGCTCCTCGACGAACCGGCCGCGGGCGTGCCCGAGGACGAGCGGCACGAGATCTTGGCGACGGTCGCGGCGCTGCCGGCCGACGTGACCGTGCTGCTGATCGAGCACGACATGGATATCGTGTTCTCGTTCGCCGATCGCATCTCAGTGCTGGTGAATGGGGCAGTTTTTGTTGACGGGCCCCCTGAGGAGGTTGCGCGCGATCCGCGCGTCAAGGCGGTCTATTTAGGCGAGTCGCTCGATGCCTGAACTATTGACCATCGAGCAGCTGAGCGCGGGCTACGGCGAAGCGGTCGTGCTCAACGCAGTCTCGCTCGACCTTGCCGAGGGTGAATCGCTGGCTCTGCTCGGCCGCAACGGCATGGGCAAGACCACATTGATCAACTCAATTGTGGGTGTGACTCGCTATATTGCCGGTCGTATCAGTCTTGGTGGCCGCGACGTCACGCCGCTGCGCCCGGATCAACGGGCTCACGCCGGCATCGGCTGGGTGCCACAGGAGCGCAACATCTTCAAATCCCTGACCGTCGAGGAGAATCTCACTGCCGTGGCGCGGCGCGGCCCATGGACCGCTGACCGCATCTATGAGCTTTTTCCGCGGCTCAGCGAGCGTCGGCGCAATCTTGGCAATCAGCTCTCGGGCGGCGAGCAGCAGATGCTCGCGGTCGGCCGCGCTTTGATCCTCAACCCGCGTCTGATGCTGCTCGACGAGCCGCTGGAGGGGCTCGCCCCGATTCTGGTCGAGGAACTCTTGCTGGCGCTGCGGCGCATCATTCGCGACGAAGGCATGTCGGCGATCCTGGTCGAGCAGAACGCGCAGAAGGTACTCGGCGTGACCGATCGGGTGGCGATCATCGAGCGCGGTGCGGTGGTATATGAGGGGGCGAGTGCCGATCTAGCCGCCGACCGCGCGGTGCTCGAGAGTTATCTCGGCGTCACCGCCGCCGGGTCACGCCGCAAGGGGAGACGCTAATCCTGGCGCCTCGCCCTCGTGGCAGGATGGGACGCATCCCACGCGATGCGGGACAATCTGCCCATCGTTTTGTGGTTGACGATCCCTCGGTTGACATGCCTTTGCTCGCGCTAAATTGCCCAGGGAGCCTGTTCAATGAAGAGGACCAAACCGCCATTCCGCGCCGATCATGTCGGCAGCTTCTTGCGCCCGGCAGCGCTGAAGGAGGCGCGCGCCAAGCGCGAAAAGGGTGCAATCACGGCAGCCGAGCTCAAGGCGGTCGAGGACCGCGAGATCGAAAAAATCGTCAAAAAACAGGAGGAGCTCGGGCTTCAACTCGCAACGGACGGTGAATTCCGCCGCTCCTGGTGGCACTTCGACTTTCTCGGCATGCTCGAGGGCGTTGAAATCTACGAAGCGGAGCAGGGCATCCAATTCCATGGCGTACAAACCAAGGCGCAGGGCCTGCGCATCGTGAGCAAGGTCGCCTTCTCCAATCATCCGATGCTGGAGCACTTCAAATTTCTCAAGGCGCACACCAAGATCATGCCGAAAATGACCATCCCGGCGCCGCCGGTGTTGCACTTTCGTTTGCCCAAAGACGGCGTGAACAAGAGCGTCTATCCCGATCTCGATCAATTCTTCCAGGATGTCGGCAATGCCTATAAGCAGGGGGTGAAGGCATTTTACGATGCCGGCTGTCGGTATCTGCAATTCGACGACACGGTATGGGCCTATCTTTGCTCGCAGGAGGAACTCCGCAAAGCACGGGAACGGATGTCCAACGTCGATCAGCTCCAGGGCATTTACGCGCGCGTGATCAATACCGCGCTCGAAGCCAAGCCCGCGGACATGACCATCACGACTCATGTCTGCCGCGGCAATTTCCGCTCGACGTGGATTGCCGAAGGCGGCTACGAGCCGGTGGCTGAAACCTTGTTGGGCAAGGTGAACTATGACGGTTATTTCCTCGAATATGACACCGATCGCGCCGGCGGATTCGAACCGCTGCGTTTTCTGCCCAAAGGTAACAAGATCGTGGTGCTGGGCCTTGTGACCTCGAAAAGCGGCACGCTCGAGAAGAAGGACGACATAAAGCGCCGTATAGACGAAGCGGGCAAATTTGCTCCAATCGAGCAGTTCTGCCTCTCGCCCCAGTGCGGCTTCGCCTCCACCGAGGAAGGCAACATCTTGGCCGAGGAAGAGCAATGGGCGAAATTGCGGATGATCGTCGACATCGCGGGCGAGGTATGGGGACGCTGAGAACGTCCTTGGTGCAGGCGTGATGCTCTTACCAACGACCCTGGTCGGCTCCTATCCCCAACCGGTCTGGCTCATCGACCAGGCGAAGCTTTCAAAGCAAGTGCCGCGCGTGCGCGCGCAAGACCTTTGGCTCATTGATCCGCCACGACTCGAGGCCGCGCAGGACGACGCCACACTGCTTGCCATCCGCGATCAGGAGCGCGCCGGACTCGACATCATTACCGACGGCGAGCAGCGCCGCGAGAGCTATTCCAACCGCTTTGCCACGGCGCTCGCCGGCATCGATCTGGATAATCCCGGCAGGACGCCGAACCGTACTGGCGGGTTTTCCACCGTGCCGCGAGTTATCGGCCCGATTCGACGCAAGCACCCGGTCGAGGTCCGCGATGTGCAATTCTTGCGCGCCAACACGGACCGGACAATCAAGATGACCGTGCCCGGGCCGTTCACGATGTCGGCGCAGTGCCAGGACGACTTCTATGGGGACGAGGCGCGGCTGGCGCTCGATTATGCGGCGGCGCTCAACGCCGAAATCAAAGATCTGTTCGCGGCCGGTGCCGATATCGTGCAGATCGACGAGCCCTGGATGCAGTCGCGACCGGAAAAGGCGCGCAAATACGGTCTCGAAGCACTCGACCGTGCGCTCGCGGGGGTCAGAGGAACGACGGCGGTGCACATCTGCTTCGGCTATGCCGCGGTGGTGAAGGACAAGCCTTCCGGTTATTCGTTCCTGGCGGAGTTCGAAGGCTCGGCGGTCGATCAGGTCTCGATCGAGGCCGCTCAGCCCAAGCTCGATCTTTCGGTCTTGCAACAGTTGCCGTCCAAGACGATCATTCTCGGCGTGATCGACCTTTCGGACCCTACCGTCGAGGTGCCCGAAACCGTGGCCGGCCGCATCCGCAAGGCATTGCCGTTTGCATCAGCCGATCGGATCGTGGTGGCGCCGGACTGTGGCCTTAAATATCTTCCGCGCGAGGTCGCATTCGGAAAAATGCGCGCAATGGTCGAAGGCGCCGCCATAGTGCGCCACGAGCTTGCCGGATGAGAGATCGGCCGCAAGAAGGATGAGGAGCCAGCCATGCCCTACGTGACCGAAGACAACTTAACCGATGTGGTGATGGAGCGGTGGAAGGACATTCCCGATCCGCGTTTGCGGCGGATCATGCAATCGCTGATCAGACATCTTCATGGTTTCGTGCGCGACATCGAGCCGACGCAGGAGGAATGGGCAGCGGCGATCGATTGGCTCACCCGCACCGGAAAGCTCTGCTCGGAGAAGCGACAGGAATTCGTCCTCGCCTCGGACGTGCTGGGCGTGAGCATGCTGATGGACACGGTCAACCATCGCCGGCCCAGCGCAGCGACGCCGACCACCGTCGAAGGCCCGTTCCACGTACCCAACGCGCCGGCAATGGCGCACGGCGGCAACATGGCGCAGGGTGCGCCCGGCATTCCCTGCTTCGTGACCGGTAAGGTGCGTGGCCTAGACGGCGAGCCGATCGCGGGGGCGGTGCTCGATCTCTGGCAAACCGACGGCGAAGGCCTTTACGAGGACCAACGCGATGTGAATGGTCCCTGGATGCGTGGCCTCTACCACACGCAAGCCGACGGCAGCTATGTGATCCGAACGGTGGCGCCAATCGCCTACACAATCCCGATGGATGGAACTGTTGGGGAGCTCATGGAGCGAACCAACATCAGCCACATGCGTCCCGCGCACATCCATTTCGCGATCTCTGCGCCGGGCTACCATGGTCTCGTGACGCACCTCTTTCAAAGAGGTGACGAGTATATCGAGAACGACGTGGTCTATGCCGTAAAGGAGCCGCTGATCGTCGATTTCGTCAAAAAGCCGCCGGGAAAGGCGGCAACCGGCGAAATCGTGACGACGCCATTTTACGAGGTGAAATACGATTTCGTGCTGGCGAAACGGGTGGAGGTCCTCGCCGCGGCCGAGTGAGTAACTCAACGCATCGTTTGCAGGACGTGGTCAAGCACCGCATCGAACGGCTGGCGCAATCCATCGCTCCCGATCAACTCTGGCTCTCCACGCACTCCGGCTTCGTCTCGGCTCTTGGTGGTGGAGCGGGTCGGAGAGTGTGGAAATGGGATAACCACCAGAAGGCCCGCCCATGAAGCGATCCAGGCCACCGTTCCGCGCCGATCATGTCGGCAGCCTATTGCGCCCGGCGGCGGTGAAGGCAGCGCGCGAGAAATGCGCGCGGGGCGAGATCGGCGCGGCGGATCTCAAGTCGGTCGAGGACCGGGAGATTGAGCGGGTCATCAAGAAACAAGAGGAGGTAGGGCTTCAGGCAGTAACTGACGGTGAGTTTCGTCGCTCCTGGTGGCACCTCGATTTTCTCTGGGGGCTTGATGGCGTCGAGCGCCACGTCATGGATACCGGCATTGCATTTGCCGGCGTCACTACGCGCAACGAGGGAGTGCGGGTCACCGGCAAGCTGGGATTTTCCGCCCATCCGATGATCGAGCATTTCAAATTCGTGCAGGCGCACACGACGCACATGCCGAAAATTACCATACCGGCACCCTCGGCGATCTACGGCCGTCCGCTGAAGACGCCGATCGACAAGAGCGTGTATCCCGAGCTCGATCGATTTTTCGCCGATCTGGGCCAGGCCTACCGCAAGGCGGTGCGCGCCTTCGCCGATGCAGGTTGCCGCTATCTACAGCTCGACGAGGTTTTCATTGCCATGCTCTGCGATCCGAAATATTGCCAGCAGATGGTCGATCGCGGGGACAATCCCGAGCGGCTCGCTGAAATTTACGGCGATCTCATCAACACCGCGATGTCGGATATCCCCTCCGACATGACCATCACCATGCACCTGTGCCGCGGCAATTACAAATCAACTTACATGGGGACCGGCGGCTATGAAGCGGTACAGGAAATTCTTTTTAACAAGATCAGGGTCCACGGATATTTCATGGAGTACGACGATCCACGTTCGGGCGGCTTTGAGCCGCTACGCATGCTGCCCAAGGACAAGCTCGTTGTGCTCGGCATCGTGACCACCAAGACGGGCAAGCTCGAGAGCAAAGACGAACTCAAGCGCCGCATCGATCAGGCAGCGAGATATGCTCCGCTCGATCAGCTCTGCATTTCGGGCCAATGCGGCTTTGCTTCGACCGAGGAGGGCAATTTACTGACCGAGGAGGAGCAGTGGGCAAAACTGCGCCGCATCGTCGTGGTTGCGGACGAGGTGTGGGGCTAACGCCGATAGCGAATAGCGAATACTGAGCGCCGGCAGCGAATAAAAGAATGGAAAACTCATGACAGGCATGGTGGCCGGCAAAGTCGCCATCGTGACGGGCGCTGGCCGCGGCATCGGCCGCGGCATCGCGCTATTGATGGCCGGTGAGGGCGCCCGTGTGGTCGTCTGCGACATCGGCGCGAGCCTCGAAGGGGCAGGTACTGATCCCTCTCCCGCGCAACAGGTTGTCGACGAGATCAAGCACAGCGGCGGCGAGGCGATCGCCTCCACGCTCTCGATCGCAGAGCCGAAGAACGCCGAGGAGATCGTGAAAGCCGCACTCGCTGCCTTCGGCCGTGTCGACATCCTGGTCAACAATGCCGGCATTTTGCGCGACCGGATCTTCCATCGCATGAGCTGGTCGGATTGGTCGGATGTGCTCGCGGTCCACCTCAACGGCTCCTTCAACATGAGCCGCGCCTGCGCGGTTCATTTCCGTGAGCAGAACGGCGGCGCTTTCGTACACATGACCTCGACCTCGGCGCTGGTCGGGAATTTCGGGCAGGCCAATTACATGGCGGCCAAGTTCGGTATCGTCGGGCTCTCTCGCGGGATCGCGCTCGACATGCAGCGCTTCAAGGTCCGTTCGAATTGCATCGCGCCGTTTGCTTGGACGCGCATGATCGATTCGATTCCTATGGACACTCCAGAGGAAAAGATGCGGGTAGAGCGCATGCAGCAGATGGCGCCGGAAAAGATCGCCCCGCTTACGGTTTATCTCGCCTCCGATAGCGCCGAGGGCATCTCCGGCCAGATTTTCGGCGTGCGCAACAACGAGATTTTCCTGTTCGATCAGCCTCGCGTGGTCCGTACGATCCATCGCTCGGAGGGCTGGACGCCCGACAGTATCGCCCAGCAACTCAAGGGCGCGCTTGGGCCCTCGTTCACGCCGCTCGAACGTTCGAGCGACGTGTTCTCCTGGGACCCGATATAAGTCCATAAATGCCCTCTGCCGATCGCCTTCGAAACTGCCCGGCAGCGACGTCGTTCCGGAGCCGAATGCACCATCGCTTGCTTGAGCCCGCCGAGTCGGTGAGGTGGAACCGATCAAGCGGACGGGTTTTGAGACCACATGGCCCAGGCTGAGCTTAATCCTGCAAACGACGAGCTCGCCCAGATCCGCGAATCTGTGCGTGCCGTCTGCGCCAAATTTCCTGGTGAATATTGGCGCGCACTCGACCGCGAGCGTGCCTATCCCACCGAGTTCGTCGCCGCGCTCACTCAAGCGGGTTTCCTGGCGGCGCTGATCCCGGAAGAGTACGGCGGCAGCGGCCTTAGCATGGCGGCCGCCGCGGCCATCATGGAAGAGATCCAGGCCTCAGGCTGTAATGGGGCGGCCTGTCACGCGCAAATGTATACGATGGGCACGCTGTTGCGGCACGGCAGCCCGGCGCAGAAGGCGCGATGGCTGCCGCCGATTGCAGCGGGCGAACTGCGGTTACAGGCTTTCGGCGTCACCGAGCCGACATCAGGTTCCGACACGCTCAATCTGCGCACGACCGCCGTGCGCGAGGGCGATCACTACATCGTCAATGGACAGAAGATCTGGACGTCGCGCGCCGAGCATTCGGACCTTCTTTTGCTCATTGCCCGCACCACCCCGCGCGAAGCCGCGAAGACGCGCACCGACGGCCTTTCGGTGTTCCTCGTCGACATGCGCCTCGCGCAAGGCACCGGGATTAGCATCAATCCGATCCGTACCATGATGAATCACGCAACAACGGAGCTGTTCTTCGATGATCTGCGCGTCCCGGCGGAAAATCTCGTCGGCGAAGAGGGCCAGGGTTTCCGCTACATCCTGAGCGGCATGAATGCCGAGCGCATCCTGATTGCGGCGGAATGCATCGGCGACGCGAAGTGGTTCATCGCCAAGGCGACCGGCTATGCCAAAGAGCGGATCGTGTTCGGGCGGCCGATCGGGCAAAATCAGGGCGTGCAATTCCCCATCGCGCGGACCTATGCGCAGATGCGCGCCGCCGAGCTGATGGTCCGCACGGCCGCATCCCTTTATGACACCGGCCGCGACTGCGGCGCGGAAGCAAACATGGCCAAGCTCCTCGCCGCGGATGCCTCGTGGGCAGCGGCTGACATGTGCCTGCAGACCCACGGCGGTTTCGGCTTTGCCGAGGAGTTCGACGTCGAGCGCAAATTTCGCGAAACGCGGCTCTACCAGACGGCGCCGATCTCGACCAATTTGATCTTGTCTTACCTCGCCGAACACGTTCTCGGGCTCCCGCGCTCCTATTGAGCGGCGATGACGGGGAAAAATCCGAATTCCGGCTTGCCGACCCGGATAGATGCCTTGAGATTGCTATAGATTTTTGCCGGTGTCCAACGAAAGGCCAGCCATTAGGAGCCCCTAGGCGCGTTTTGGTGCCTGTCGGGGTGCCCCAAGCCCTGAAAAACGCGTTTAGAGGCCTCCCAGCCGGGCTGCTAGAGCCGTCATCGCGGTCAACCGTGTGCTCGATCAGCAGAGCCCTCCGGGGCTCGCGCCCGCGATGGTGCCAACCCTCTTCAATGACGCGCTGGCGGCAGGCGCGGCGCTAAATCCGCGCCGGGACGCACGTCAATCGCTGGCTTGATGTCCGCGTTACCTCCCAAAGCGGCCGTAGAGCGGACATCGGTGGATGTCGCACAAGTGCCGATTGTGTTCTCTAATTCCGGGTTTCGGTGTCAAGCTCTCCGCGATCATCCTTGCCGGGCCCACTGTTCTCTCCGCGGTAGGGGCCTGCCCTCCGCATGATGGCGTAAGACGACGCTGGTGGATCAATGTTG
>Ga0209240_1000504_pt1 | contig 16323 bp, 18 predicted proteins | sample GraSoi_2013_80cm_FD_185828 | JGI IMG/M metagenome (GOLD analysis project Ga0209240, IMG submission 185828) | Grasslands soil microbial communities from the Angelo Coastal Reserve, California, USA - Sample 9_17_2013_80cm (SPAdes) (version 2) | ecosystem: Environmental > Terrestrial > Soil >...
GCAGCGATAACGGTACGCCTTTTGCCAGCCGCAGCGCGGTCCTGGGTTTAAGCCGCCTGTCGGCTTGGTGGGTGGCACTAGGAATCAACCTAGAACGTAGCCGGCCAGGTAAACCTCAGGACAACGGAGCTCACGAGCGACTCCATCGCGATATCAGCCAAGAGCTAGAATGCTTAGGCCAAAACGTTAGCCAGGAAGCCCTCGATCTGTGGCGCCACCAATTCAATTACCAGCGCCCTCACCAAGCTCTGGACATGCGTTGCCCGGGCGATCTTTATCACAATTCCAACCGCAAATACCCCGGTGCAGTCCAGGAGCTAGTTTATGAGGGCATGACTGCTCGCAGAGTCAATCACAACGGCTGCATCCGTTGGAAAGACCGCAGCCTTTTTGTTAGCCAAAGTTTAAGCGGCTGGAATGTCGGGCTCAAAAGCACCCAAAACCAAAAAATTGAACTCTGGTTTGCTCAATTGCTGCTGGGCCATCTCGATCCGGCCACCATCAGTTTTGAGCGTATCGACCTCAACCCAATTGATGCCAATTTTAAAAATGCGGCTTAAAAAGCCGATGTACTTTGGGCTCTGCCCCAATGACCGAACATGCGAGCGGCACAAAACACAAACGCTCTCGCTTCGTCAACACGCGGCTCTAATGCGCGACTTCTCCACAATCGCCTTTTACCGGGCCCTCGCGCTGCTGCGACGTCTCGAACCCGTACCGGGCATTCTCGCAGCACGCCGGCCCGGGGCGATTATGGATAAGTCTGAGCGCCGGTTCGCGGGGAACTCTAAAAGCGGTTGCCCTTCTCGCGCGCCCACTAGAAAATCCAACCTCAACCTGTAACCTCAAACAGCAAAAGTGTTACCTATGTCCTGAGCCAAAAGTGTTACCCATGTCTTGAACCCGCCGCGTGCGCCACCAATCACCTTTCACCTGTCACCTTTCACCTTCCCCCACCCCCCTCACTCCAACTCCACCCCCGCCTTCTCCTCTACCCTCGGTGCGAGTTGGTTTCTCATGATAATCCGGGCACAGGTATTCCAGTGAAGAAGCGCATCGTCGTTCTTTGGGGGGCGCAAAGCTTCCGCTTTTTCGAACCACGTCATGGCCTCGCGCATGAACTCATACGCATCATGACCGGCGCCAGGATAGCCCTGACGCAGTTGGGCTTTGGCCCGCCGCTCACAAATAATTCCCGTGTAATAAGCGCGCTCATACTCGTCTCGAAGACGCGCTAGAACTTGTTGGGTTTCAGTCACACCGACGCCGTAGCCCTTACCGAGACGATCCGTAATGGCTAACAGCAACATCACGAGCGCTTCCTGATTTTCCGGATCGATCTCCAGCACATCGTGACAGATACTTTCTGCTTCCGCCGGCTCATTCAATAACCGGTACCGTAACGCCCTCTCCAGTGCCGCCGGGACAGCTTCTGGGGAAAGCCTTTTCAACTCAAACATGTTCGCTACGCTCAGTTATAGGTTTTAGGTTTTAGGTTGTAAGTTTTAAGTTTTAAGTTGTACGACTCCAGTATCCCTGGCTCTGACCTACAACTTAAAACCTATAACCTATAACTTAGAACGTATAACTTTGAGTAGCCGGCCTAGGGGATCATAAAACTCGTCTACCACCCGCTCTTTGAGCGGAATTATCGCGTTATCAGTGATCGTGATGTTTTCTGGACAAACCTTAGTACAACATTTTGTGATGTTACAGTAACCGATCCCGGCCGCTGTCTTAAGCTCCGGCACTCGATCCTGGGTATCCAAAGGATGCATTTCCAGCGCAGCCACAAACACCAAAAAACGAGGACCAATAAATGCATCGTGTTTATGGTGATCGCGCAACACATGGCAAACATCCTGGCAAAGATAACACTCGATGCATTTCCGGAATTCCTGGACCCGATCAATATCTGCCTGTTGCATCCGCCAAGTCCCATCCGGAGCGTCCGGCGGCCGCGGTGTGAATTTCTTGATCGACTTCTTTACTTCAAAATTCCAAGAGACATCAGTCGCTAAATCTCGAATCAACGGAAACGCTTTCATCGGTTCGATCGTGACTGGCTCGTTCAGCGGCAATTCGTCCAACCGAGTCATACACATCAATTTTGGCCGGCCGTTGATTTCCGCCGAACAAGATCCGCACTTCCCGGCCTTACAATTCCAGCGGCACGCCAAATCCGTAGCCTGAGTTGCCTGGATATTATGAACCGCATCGAGTACCACCATTCCCTCAGAAACTTCGGTGGAATAATCAACAAACTTCCCCCCATTTGCATCCCCACGCCAGATTTTGAACACCGCGGTACTCATTTTTATGGGTCTCCTGGACAGCGAAACGAACGCTCCTCACCTAATTTGTTTTGCGTTTTTTGCGCCTTTTTGCGGCTATTCATTCGCGTTGATTCGCTTGCCTGCCGCGCCGTAGGCTTGGCGAAGGCGGGTCCATTCGCGGTCATCATTTCATCTCCTCGACCACTTGTTTCAATTCTTGGGGCAGGTCTGGGATTGATTCCCGCCGCACCTCCATGGAACCGTCCGCCCCTTTTTTTATGATAATGCTCACTTTTCCTTCAGCGGCGTCCTTACCCGGAAAATCATCACGAAAATGACCGCCCCGGCTTTCTTTGCGTTCAATAGCGGCCCGCGTGATCGCCTCCGAAACCGTAAGCAAGCTCTTAAGGTCGATGGCGGTGTGCCAACCTGGATTGTATTCTCGATGACCTTGCACCGCCACTTTCCGAGACCGTTCCCAAAGTGATACCAAGCCGTCGAGAGCCCGCGCCATTTCGTCTTCGCGCCGGACAATGCCAACCAGGCTCTGCATCAAGTCCTGCAGATCGTATTGCACCTGATACGGACCTTCGGCATGATTCGCCCCGTTAACCGCTCGATCAAAAGGTGAGACCGTTTCTCGAGCTGCCGCTTCGATTTCAGCGTCATCGATCTGCCCCGGTTTCTCTTCCTGAGCGTATTTAGCCGCGAATTCGCCTGCTCGCTTACCAAATACCAAAAGATCAGACAGCGAATTACCCCCTAGGCGGTTAGCGCCGTGTAGCCCGGCTGCCACTTCACCGGCCGCGAATAAGCCAGGCACATTCGACATCTGCGTCTCGCCGTCCACACGGACTCCACCCATGATGTAGTGAGTGGTGGGGCCGACTTCCATCGGTTGGTTGGTTATGTCGAGATTGGCCAGCTGCTTGAACTGGTGATACATGCTCGGTAACTTTTTCTTAATATGTTCCGCTGCATTCGGGATCTTTTCTTTGATCCACGCAATATCGAGGAACACGCCGCCATGTGGACTGCCGCGCCCGTTTTTAACTTCGTCCATGATACAACGCGACACATGATCCCGGGTCAAAAGCTCAGGCGGCCTTCTGGCGTTTTTATCGCCTTGCGTGTAGCGCCAACCTTCTTCCGGATTATCCGCTGTCTGTGAACGGTAGTTCTCCGGAATGCTGCCAAACATAAAACGTTGCCCGTTGTTGTTCAGCAAAACGCCGCCTTCACCCCGCACACCTTCCGTAACCAAGATCCCCATCACACTCGGCGGCCAGATCATTCCCGTCGGATGAAACTGGACGTATTCCATGTCGATCAGGTCGGCTCCGGCGTGGTAAGCCAATGATTGGCCGTCCCCGGTGTATTCCCAGGAATTACTCGTGATCTTATAAGCGCGGCCGACACCGCCCGTAGCCAAGACAATTGCCTTCGCTTTAAACACTTTGAACCGGCCCCGTTCACGATCGTAGCCGAATGCGCCGGCAACTCGCGCCCCATCTTTCAACAGAGTCACAATTGTGTGCTCCATGTACACATCGATTCCTTGATGGATCCCGTGATCCTGAAGCGTCCGAATCATCTCTAGCCCGGTACGGTCCCCGACATGAGCCAGCCGTGGATACCGATGCCCCCCAAAATTCCGCTGCAAAATCCTTCCGTCTGCGGTTCGATCAAACACCGCTCCCCAGCCTTCCAGTTCACGCACCCGAGCGGGCGCTTCCTTCGCGTGTAACTCGGCCATTCGCCAATTATTGACGTATTGCCCGCCCCGCATCGTATCCGCAAAATGAACCCGCCAGTTATCGCGATCGTCGACATTAGCCAACGCCGCCGCGATCCCGCCTTCCGCCATCACCGTATGCGCCTTACCGAGCAACGATTTACAAACCAACCCTACCTTGACGCCGGCCGCAGAAGCCTCGATCGCCGCACGCAACCCCGCGCCGCCCGCACCGATCACGAGCACATCGTATTCAAACGTTTCGTAATTACTCACTTGATTCGAACTGCGGATTTTTCACCACAAAGACACAAAGAACACCAAGGAATACGATCCACATTGTACGCAGATTTCGATTTAAAGTGTGAGTATCGCGGGTCAGATAAAACCATCGTTACTCACTCTGCGGTTTCCTTTTTTGCCCCGATCCGAGGTCACCCCAAGTCGAAATCTGCGTAATCTGTGTAATCTGCGGATCGTATCTTGGTGTTCTTTGTGTCTTTGTGGTGAATTCAAAAAATCTGCGGTTTAAAAGATCCTCCAGTCGTGCCAGATGCCCATTGAACAAAGGCGAACATAGAGGTCGGTGAAACCGACCCAGAACAAGCTCATCCAAGCCCAGAGCATATGGCGCCCGTTCAAACGGCTGACGCAAGCATAACATTTGGCATGGAGCGGTTGTTTGGAGACCTCGTCTAAAAAACCGCCGACCAAATGCCGGAGAGAATGACAACCGAAGGTGTATCCACCGAGTAAGATGACGTTGAGAGTGAGCACCATCGTACCGACGCCAAGCCCGAAATGTCGGGAACCGGAGGGATCCGCAAACCAAAATCCGCTCCAGGCATCATGCGCCAACACCAAAATAAAGATCAACGCGATATAGAGAAAATACCGATGAATATTCTGCAGAATGAGGGGGAAAGAAGTTTCGCCCGGATACCCAAGGCGCGGTTCCCCGACTGCACAAGCCGGTGGATCAGCCCAGAAGGCTTTGTAGTACGCTCCGCGATAATAGTAACAGGTGAGACGGAAGCCTGCCGGCGCCCAGAGAACTAAGAAAGCCGGCGAAAACAATAGCCAAGCAGGCCACCAAGCCGGCTTCGGTCCAAAAATCGCGTGAGGCGAATTCCCGAACAGTTCAGGAGAATAAAACGGAGAAAGATAATTCGCTCCGTTCTGATCCAACCAATAATGGTTCCCCTGAAACGCCGCCCAGGTTGAATAAACCAGAAAAGCCGCCAACCCGAGAAACACGAACAAAGGCTGGGTCCACCACGCGTCACGCCGCATGGTCGCACCAAATGCACGTCGCTTAGATGGAACCGTCGCCGAGGACATAAGGCTTGCCCATGCAGCTCTTGACTGACTGTTAGGGGGGTTGCTTGCCAACCTACATATCGGCAACGCGACCCCTTTTCAAGTTCACAGTTTCTCCAATCGTCCTCGTCATCGCAATCGTACTCGTCCTCGTCGTCGTGCTCGTCCTCGAAGAAATGGGTTCAGGGGCGGAGACAGGGATTGGACTTATGGGACAAATGGGACTCATGTGACCGACCCATAAGTCCCATGAGTCCCATAGGTCCCATCCGTATCATCTCCCCTGACGCCATTCTTTCGTTTGTCCCGCGCTTCCCCTCTCATTCGTCGTAGTCTTGAAAGCCCACCCTTAAGCCTAAACATGAGCGCCACAGGTTTTTCCAGACCGCGTCTTGAACGCATGCATCAAGTCTTGTCCGGATACATCGAGCGCCAAGAGATGCCCGGCCTGGTTGCACTGGTCAGCCATCATGACGAGGTCCACGTGGAAACACTTGGCACTCTCGCGTTCAACCAGTCTGCGCCGATGCGAACCGACACCATCTTTCGTATCGCGTCGCTCGCGAAACCTGTCACCGCCGTAGCAGCGATGATTTTGATCGAAGAATGCAGGCTACGCCTGGACGAATCTATCGAGCCCTGGTTGCCGGAGCTCCGCAATCGCCGGGTGCTGCGATCCTTATCCGGCCCGCTCGATGACACGGTCCCTGCGCAGCGCTCGATCACGGTTCGTGATTTGCTGACGTTTCGCATGGGATTCGGCAGTGTAATGGCGCCCCCAGATACCTATCCAATCCAGAAGCTGGTTCGCGAATACCAGATCGGCGGCGACGGCCCTCCACATCCCTCGCAAGCACCCACGGCGGAAGAATGGATCCAGCGACTCGGCTCGCTCCCCTGGATCGCCCAGCCCGGCGAACGCTGGCTTTATCATGTCAGTGCCGATGTGCTCGGCGTTTTGATCTCACGGGTGACCGGCCAATCACTGGGAACGTTTATGCGTGAACGCATTTTTGATCCGCTCGGGATGAAAGATACCGCGTTCCATGTGCCTCCGGAAAAAATCGACCGGTTACCTGCGTCTTACTTCTTCAATCACGAAACGAGCAAACTCGAGTTGTATGACGATCCGGCCAACAGCGATTGGGGATCTCCGCCACCGTCCGAATCAGCCGGAGGCGGCCTCGTATCGACCATGGACGATTATTTCGTCTTTTACCGGATGCTGCTGAATAAAGGCCGGCACGGCGAGGAACAAATCCTTTCGCGCACCGCCGTCGAGCTAATGACGTCGGATCAACTCACCCCCGAACAACGCGTGGGAAATGAAATATTCTTTGGCGATCACAGCAGTTGGGGCTTTGTGATGTCAGTGAATATCCGGCGGGACGATCTATTCCATAACCCCGGCCGTTTCGGTTGGGATGGCGGCCTCGGCACTAGTGCGTACACCCATCCAGCCGAAAATATGATCGGCATCCTGTTCACTCAACGCATGATGGATTCACCGGAAGCGCCCAACATTTTTACCGATTTCTGGACCCTGGCCTACGGAGCCATGTTGTAGGTAGGTGCTCATGCGGTCCAGATAACCGACCGGCCCTGAACGGCCACTGGGCCCGGTGGGGCGAAGAACTCGGCGCGCCCAACACGGCGTTGCTCCTTCGGACCACTCCGCGCCGGTTTTGAGCCGCTCCGTGTACGCGGCAACCCCAGGAGGTTTAGAGACGCCTCAATCGTTGACCGCAGGGGCATTTCGGACCTCACAGTGCTGCCACATCCACGCCACGGCTCAAAACCGGCGCGAGACGGTTTAAACGGTTAGCCAAACGTTGGGCGCGCCGAGTTTTTCGCCCCACCGATTCGGGGGCCTGTTGTCATTCCCCCGCTCACTCATCAGGATATTCCTCCACCTGTAGCGCCAGAGCCCAGAACTCAGCCAGCTTGGGTGCGGCCACATTCAAACCATTCCAGTCGTCGGCCCGCAAAACCACCTCGGTGACCTCCTCGCGTCCTTGGCTGAACGGGTTTCGCATTACGAGATAGACCGTCGCGTTACCGTTACCTCGCGCCGGGGACAGCCGGACGAGTTTGATACCGCTACAAATAGCTGCCTCCCAAAACACCGCGGAACTTGCGTGATACCAACCGATTCTAGCTTTGCTGAGATCGCGCCAGCATACCAATTGATTCGTCGGTAAACACCCTCTTCGCCAAGCCGGGTAAGCTAGTGATTGTTCCCGGAGATTTTGCGTCGGAAATTCCATCCGATCCGTTTCGGGAAGAGAAAGCAAATAGGATTCTTCTTCCGCCGATAACGGTGCCACCGGATCGATCTGGATCCGGATACAACATTTCTCCCACAATTCCGGATGCCGCTGGTACAACGGGTTGTAGGCGGTGGTTTTCTACCGAATAAAGGTCGTCCGCATGAGGTTCGCGCGCCCGAACCGCCAAATGTGCGACCACGTATTCACCGCAATCCCCTTTTCCGGAGGTCCAAAGAGGTCAGAAAACCGTGCCAACGCTAGCTGATGATTTTCGAACCCTTTCCCTGTGAAATCGAAGTCGCAACAAAACTCGGCCGGCGGCACTAACGTCGTCGGAGTATAGATCGGAATATAGTAGCGCTCTCGGTTCTCCGAGAACAGCGGAGACGGCGGCAAATAGATAGCCTCAACGAAATCGTACCAACGTCTTACCCCGTACTGCTGTCCCAGTTGTTCAATCGTTCGCGCACCATGAACGCCGGTTAACCCATGCTCGCCTAAGAATTCAACAAAAGCCCCTTGCGTCATCGCACAAAACTCATTTCGACTGAAGTAGCTTTCGCAAAACCCCATCCGAAGAACTGTCGCTGCGTAATTCCCGGCTCGGCTATCGGCTATCGGCTATTGACCATGCGGAACGAGCTTCAGGCGAGTTCCGCTAGTGGGTGAGCACCTTGAAAGCATGCGTCCATAGGTTCTGGCGAAACCCAGGCAGACACCACAGGATGCACAAAGGCTCTATCGCCCGCGCTCCAACGATAGAGCCGCAGTCGAAAGGCTCCCAACCGAACTGCCGGATAATATCGGACACGACTTTCTTAGCAGCCTCATCGTCGCCGCACAGGAACATCGTTGGAACACCCTGTTCGTAGTGCGGGTTGATCATCTGTCCACTGCCAACGCTGTTAAACGCCTTCACTACGTGCGCCTCGGGGATTAACGCCTGCAGCTTTTCCGCAGCCGATTCGTTCGGACCCGTGGTGAATGGCAGCACGCCGTCGATCGGAGGCGCATCCGCGATTGGGTTGGTGGCATCGATTAAAGTCTTTCCTTTGAAATTGGCCGGACCGGCTAGTTGGACAACCTGTTCCACGACTTTCCCTAAAACCGCCAACACGATGAGTTCTCCAAAGTTGGCGGCCTCGGCAAAAGTTCCCGCCGTTGCCCCCGGCGTTTGCGCTACCCAGTTCGCCACTTCCTCCTTTTTCGGGTCTCGTGTCCCCATCATCACTTGATGACCGTGTTTCAAAAAGCCTCCTCCCAAAGTTTGCCCAACAATGCCTGAGCCTAAGATTGCGACTTTCATATTTTAATGGTTTGCGAATCGACACTAAGCCCATGATGCAGCCGGGCTCCAAACAAACAGACGGAAAAATCTCACGCCAAGACGCAAAGCCGCTAAGAAAAGAACTAGAAGCCGAGCGCCAGATTCCAACGGTGCTTGGCTTTTTTTGCGATCTTTTGTGCCTTTTCGCGGCTATTTCGGTTTCTTCAAGCTCCTGGCATCAACCGGTTCTAGCGTTCCCCAAAACAAATTTCCTAAACTGTTCGACGACTTCTGTTGCCGGCTTCTTCCGCCAGGCTAAAGCGATTTCGGAGATCGGTATTTTATCGTGGATCCTACAACCGGTCACGGCCGCTCTGCTGTTTTCGACCGCGGACGCAGGTAACAACGAAATCCCTGCACCCGATGCAACCAAGGAAATCAAGGTCGGCATTTCGCCGGCCACCTGCGCTACCGCCGGGATTACCCCGGCTCGATTAAGAATTCCTAAGACGAAGTCGTGAAATCCCGGTGCATGCGCTCGGTCATAGAGAACATACGTCTCGCTAGCGGTTTCGCGCAGACGAACCGCAGATTTCCGCGCCAGCGCATGAGACGATGGAACCACGAGCAAAAAATTCTCCTGATGGATCGGCGCGACCTCCAGGTTCGGTCCCGTAGCGAACGGCATCCGCAGAAAGCCGAGGTCGATGGAACCTTCCTCCAGCATCAGGCCTTGATCAGCCGTAAGCACGTTGCGCAGCGAAAATTCCGCCAACGGATTTAGCACCCGAAACTTGTTGATTAGCTTGGGAATCAGATACGTTCCCGCGGTCGAAACAAACCCAAGGCGTACCACCCCCAGTTTTCCTTGCGCAGCCAGTCGCGCGCTTTGGATTGCTTGTTCCAATTGCGCTAATCCACCAGTAGCCTCTCTTTGAAATTCAATACCGGCTGCGGTCAGAGCCGTCTTCCGCCGATCCCTCTCAAAGAGTTTGACCCCGATCTCGTGCTCCAACGCCTGAATCTGCAGACTCAAAGCCGGCTGGCTAAGATGCACGATTTCTGCCGTGCGACTGAAGTTCAGCGTCTTGGCCAGAGCAAGGAACGAACGAATATGCCGAAGTTCCACGACAGTGAACTTATTTGGTTTGTTTATAAGTCGCTACGTAGAATTCACTCTCAAAACAGCTCCAACCTGCGTGCGCCCAACTTAAAACCTATAACTTAAAACCTATAACCTAAAACTGTTACGGCTTATTTGGTTTCCTTATAAGTGGCTACACAGAATTCAATTTCAAAAGCGCTCCCAGCACGCCGATTAACTCCCATCAACTTAATTTGGAGATCTGAAATGACCTTAAACTTTAGAAATTATTCGCGTCTATTCGCAGCCCGTCTCGCCCGTAGGCTTGGCGGAGGCGGATCCATTCGCGGTTTGTTTATCTTCGCTGCTAGTTCAGTTGTTCTCGCCGGCTCTGCTTTCGCTGCGCCCGCGATCAAAAATGTGGTTCTGGTGCACGGCGCCTTCCTTGATGGATCAGGCTGGCAACCCGTTTACAACATCCTCACCAAAGACGGCTACCACGTTACTCTAGTTCAGGAACCGCTTACTTCTTTGGAGGAAGATGTGGCCGCTACCCGCCGGATCCTCGATCAACAGGACGGTCCTACCATCCTGGTTGCTCACAGCTATGGCGGCACCGTCATCACGGAGGCAGGTACTGATCCTAAGGTCGCAGCGCTGGTTTTTATCGCTGCTCATGCACCGGATGTGGGTGAAACTGAAGCTGGGAATGGCAAGAAATTTCCCAACAGCAGCCGGCCGCTGGTTAAGACTTCCGATGGGTTCCTCTTCCTTGATCCAAAGAACTTCCCTCAGGATTTCGCTGCTGACCTGCCGCCTGCCCAAGCCGAGTTCATGGCTCACGCTCAAGCGCTCACCGCGGCTAAGGTTTTCACCGCTCCAGTTACCACCGCTGCCTGGAAGGTCAAACCGAGTTGGTATCTAGTGGCTAAAGAAGACAAGGTTATTAATCCGGACCTGGAACGGATGTATGCCGAACGCGCACATAGCCATAAGGTCGAGGCGGAAGGAGCCAGCCACGCTGTCTACATCTCACACGCCAAGGAAGTAGCGGCTCTCATCGAAGACGCTGCCGGACAAGCCAGAGTCGCAGGCTCTCGCTAGTTCGCAGGCTCTCACTAGTTCACTTGGTCTTTAATACGAGGTCAAAATATGTATTTACTTAACATCCAATCGTCACCGCGCCGAACCCGGTCCGCTTCCATCGCAGTCGCCGACGCCTTTCTTGAAGCGTACCGTCAAATTTGTCCGGAGGTCATTGTAGACACGCTGAACGTCTGGGATGAGAAACTGCCGGAGTTCGACCAGGAAGCCATCGGCGCAAAATACAAAGGAATTAACCAGGAGCCGATGGACGAGGCCGAGCAAAAAGTTTGGGCTCGCATCCAGGAGCTGGTTGCACGCTTCAAACGAGCAGATCGCCTCGTCATTGGCGTGCCCATGTGGAACTTTGCCTATCCCTATAAGCTCAAGCAATTGATTGATCTAGTGGCCCAGCGTAACATGCTTTTTACCTTCGACGGCAGGGAGTACGGTCCCTTGCTCGAGACGCCGCGTGCTCTGGTGATCCTCGCGCGGGGCGGCGCCTACGCCGATGACTTGCCGACACCGCCATCGCGCTTCGACCATCAGAAGAGCTACTTTGAGTTCTGGCTACCATTCATTGGGGTTCAGGAAGTGAAAACTTTGGTGGTAGAGAGCACGTCGTGGGGCGGCAAGGAAAAAGGGAAGTATAGTGTCGAGCGCGGAAGGGAAGCGGCGAGAGAGTTAGCCGCACATTTCTGAACCGTCAGGTAGTGCCCGGCAGGAGAAAGCACTGGTCAATCGACCTCAGCAAACCGCGGCGTACTCATAAGGATCCTCGGCAGTTCCATTGGCGGCACAGCACCCGCGACCGCTTTAACGACAGTCTTGCTATACGTCGCGAAATCATCCGAAGGACATCCAGCATAAAGGAGTAAAGATATGCGTAAAAGTCAAAACGACGCTCTCAGCTATACGAGGAGTGATCCTGGGGCGGTCACTCTTGAGTAGCCGTCGTCGGCCCCAGCCAAATAGGAAAGTCTTCGTGATGCTGCCGATATTCGGCCTCCTGGCATTTACCGGATGCGCCAGCATAGACGGTACGGCTGGACATCAGCCGGTGATAACAAATCAGGCCGCAGTGTATCTGGAACACGGGCAACAGAAAACGGTCAACCCTGACGACCAGGAGCCGGATCCAACCTACGAGTGGTTCTATTAACCTATCACTTGGAAATAGAACCGCTGATGATTGCTGAAGCTTTGATGCCGATCTTTTTTGTCATGTTTCTTGGCTACTTCGCTGGCGCGAGGCGCATTGTCGATAATCAGCACGTCGCAAGCCTAATCGTGTTGCTAATGACGTTTGCGGTGCCGGTCGCGGCCTTTGTTGGTGTAGCCCAAACATCACGCAGTGGGCTAGTGGAGAACGGAAAGCTTTTTTTCGTCCTTGTTATTTCCATGTTGGTGATCTTCGGTATCACATTCGCTCTTAACCACTACATCTTCCGTTTGAGTCCGGGCGAGAATGCCGTTCAGTCATTGAGTGTCGGCTTCCCCAATTTTCCTGCGGTCGGCTTGCCCTTGCTCGGTAGCCTCATGGGCCCAGCCAGCGCGGTTGGCGTGGCGGTTTCTCTCCTTGCAGGTTCGGTCTTTATCTCCCCGCTGACGCTGGCCGTTTTGGAAGCGCGCGGAAAGGCGACCGGCTCTTCGCCTCATGCGATTGCGACTGCGCTTTTTCATTCGGTTTCCAAACCGGTCGTGATTGCTCCCGCGGTCGGCCTGGTCGTGGCACTCCTGGGGATCCACCTGGACAAAGTGGTGAGTCATGCCCTTAACCTCATCGGCGCGACCACCGCTGGTCTCGCTTGTTTTGTCACCGGTTTGGTTCTCTCAGCACAGCCCTTGCGGCTGAATGCGAATGTTGGCGTTTGCGTCTTCCTGAAAAACATCGTTCTCCCGTTGGTCGCGTATGCAATCGCTCTCGCGCTAGGGATGTCGGGTCAGATCGCACGGGAAGCGATTCTCCTGGCGGCCCTACCCGCCGGATTTGTCGGCATCCTCTTTGGGTTAAACTATGGAGTCAGGTCCCAGGCTATAGGCTCCACGCTTACCCTCAGTTCTCTTGTAAGCGTCATTACGTTGACGGCAGCAATTTTTCTGACTTCGCAGATGAAGTAGCGCTTATTTGAATTCTTTATTACAGGGCACAAAACAAACAATTTCAATTATTCAAGGCTAGGCCGGTAATTGGGCTGTTAGCAAGTGAATAGCCCCAATGGCAAAGCAAGCTTTAGAGCCGGTACCGCGTTCCTGGACAACGCGATGAGACGCGGCGGCGGATAGAACTAGTCAAGCCCTGAATGAAAAACAGTAATATGAAGACACAAGAACAAACCCATCTAACGACCGATTCAGACCGAATCACGAGCACTCTGTATTCGACCAAAGTTACCGCAACCGGTGGCCGTCACGGCCAGATCCGCAGCGACGACGGGCTGCTCGATATGAAGCTGGCCCTGCCCCGTCAACTCGGCGGCAGAGGAGACGCCACTAACCCGGAGCAACTCTTCGCCGGCGGCTATGCCGCCTGCTTCGAAAAGGCGCTCCTACGCGTAAGCCGTGAGGCCGGGCTGAGATTTGCGGACGAAGACGTCAAAGTCACTGCTGAGGTTGGTCTCAGTCGCAACGAGTCGGGCGGCTTCGTGCTGTCCGCCGCGCTCGCGGTCACTGTCACCGGAGTCGACCAGAAAAAGGCCGAAGAACTGGTTGAGTCTGCACACAAAATCTGCCCCTATTCCAATGCTATTCGGGGCAACGTCGAGGTTGGGACCACCGTTTCGGCTTGTTGAGCAGGATCAATCCCGCCTGGAAACTGAAGCCGAGCTGGTACCTGGTGGCAAAGGAGGACAAAACCATCAAGCCCACCTGGAACGCATGCACGTCATCGCGCTTCGACCCTCAGGTAGTGCGCAGCAGCCTAGCCGCAATCAAACCCAAACAACCGCGAATGGACACGAATGAACGCGAATTACGTGAAGAAAAGGACGAACCGCGGACGGACCCACGTGAGAGGTAGCAAAATGACGAAGCGATCTGAAACTCTATCTGCTTACATCTGCGGTTAGGTTTATTATTTTTGTCTTCGCGTCCATTCGTGTCCATTCGCGGTTAGAGAAAACAATGGCCAATCAACCTCAGCAATCCACGGCGAACTCCTGGGCAACGCGACGGGAGGAAAAGCGTCGTCGTATCGCGAGTATCCAGCCCTGGATGCAAGGTCCGATCTTGCTGCCGGAGAAAATCATCGATGCGCTCGAATTACTTCTGAAGAGCGGAGATCGCGTTGTCTTGGAGGGCGACAATCAGAAGCAGGCAGACTTCCTTTCCCGATCGCTGGTGAAAGTCGATCCGAAGAAGTTACAGGACTTGCACCTCATCATTTCGAGCATCAGCCGGCCGGAACACCTGACGCTCTTCGAACTCGGTATCGCGAAGAAAGTCGACTTTGCTTTTGCCGGCCCGCAAAGTCTGCGCCTCGCCCAGCTATTGGAAGACGGCAAGATCGAGGTGGGAGCAATCCATACCTATGTCGAACTGTACGCGAGATTGCTAATCGACCTCATCCCGGATGTAGTCCTGGTTTGCGCCGAACAAGCCGATGAGCAAGGCAATCTTTACACCGGGCCAAATACGGAAGATACGCCCGTCATCGTCGAGGCAGCAGCGTTTCACGACGGCATTGTCATCGCTCAGGTTAACCAAGTCACGAACTCGCTCCCGCGCGTTGATATCCCCGGTTCCTGGGTTGACGTGGTAGTTCAAGCCGATCGCCCATTCGCGCTGGAGCCGTTGTTTACTCGGGATCCGCGCAAGATCGATGATCTGCAGATTCTGATGGGAATGATGGTCATCCGGGGGATCTATGAACGCCACCAGGTCGAATCGCTCAATCACGGTATCGGCTTCGGCACCGCGGCGATCGAACTGCTTTTACCGACCTATGGTGAATCGTTGGGATTAAAGGGAAAGATTTGCCGGCACTGGGCTTTGAATCCGCATCCAACACTGATTCCCGCTATTGAAAGCGGGTGGGTCAAGAGCGTGCAGTGCTTTGGAAGCGAGATCGGGATGGATGATTATATCGCTGCTCGCCCAGATATTTTCCCTACGGGTAGAGATGGAAGACTCCGTTCCAACCGAGTCCTCTCTCAGTTGGCCGGCCAGTACGCGGTCGATGCCTTTGTCGGATCGACTCTGCAGATGGACGGAGATGCGAATTCTTCGACGGTCACTAAGGGTCGATTGGCCGGTTTTGGAGGCGCCCCCAACCTGGGACACGATCCTCATGGCAGACGTCATAGTTCGCCGGCCTGGTTGGATCTAATCTCTTCGCCAAGCCCGCTTGCTCGTGGACGCAAACTCGTGGTCCAAGTCGTTGAAACCTTTCATAGCGGGGATTCGCCCGCATTCGTTGAGACTCTGGATGCCATTGCCGTTGGCCAAAAAGCTGGGATGCCACTGGCTCCCATCATGATCTACGGCGATGATGTCAGCCATGTTGTAACCGAGGAAGGGATTGCCTACCTCTACAAAGCCGAGGGACAAGAGGAACGGCGCCGAGCCCTCGCTGCCGTCGCCGGGGTCAGCCCTATCGGCCTGAAAGCAAGACCGGCAGAAACCGCAGCCCTGCGCAAAAGAGGCATCGTTGCTTATCCAGAAGACATTGGTGTGCACCGTCTTCAAGCTAACCGGTCGTTGCTGGCCGCGCGAAGCATGGAAGATCTGGTTGCCTGGTCGGGCGGTCTTTATACCCCTCCACCACGATTCAAGAGCTGGTAAATGAAAACGGACCGCGAATGCATCCGCCGTCGCTGAACACAACGATGCTAAGAATCAAAAACAAAGCTATGGCGGACAGGACTTCGGCGAGCTCAGTCGAGCCGCTGCGAATTGAGGCGAAGAAATACACTCAACCGGTTTCGATCCAGACCATTGGACAGGCGATCACCGAATCAGTCGCCACTCATCGTTCTGAAATTTTGGGCGCACTAGCTAGACAGGCGCTAATCGCTGAAGCAGAGCTCACACCGAAACCGGGTTTAGTCGATAGACGTGGATCGGGAGCACACACTGATCTATCGCTTGCCTTGATGAGAAGGTCAGCGTTCACGATTGAACCGTTCATTCGCCGCATGGCGTTCCAATCGATGAATGAACAGCCGAGTGCTCAACTCCGCGCAACGCTGGCCGCAACCGGCAGAGCCGCAGAAAAAGCCATGCTGCGCGCGACCAAGGGAAGCAACACGCATAAAGGCGCCATTTGGACTTTGGGTTTGCTAGCAGCA
>Ga0209240_1000505_pt1 | contig 16318 bp, 25 predicted proteins | sample GraSoi_2013_80cm_FD_185828 | JGI IMG/M metagenome (GOLD analysis project Ga0209240, IMG submission 185828) | Grasslands soil microbial communities from the Angelo Coastal Reserve, California, USA - Sample 9_17_2013_80cm (SPAdes) (version 2) | ecosystem: Environmental > Terrestrial > Soil >...
GCAAGCCTGGGGGGCCAGGAGGGGGCCACGATGAATTCATCGCGCACTGGACTCACTAGCATACCTCTACTCCTGTAACGTGGCGTATCAGGCCGATTGACGCACTACCAGAGTGCTGCTGAAGAGAGGACTTCTTGCAGAAAGAGTATAACACATTGAGAGGGAAGACCATGGACACATCTACAGACCCGGGCCATCCTGACTGTCAGTACCGCATAGATGACCCGCGCACTCCAGAAAGGAAAACCTACGTAGACGAGCAGGCATGGGTGGAGGCACACCCCGAGGAAGCGCGTAAAAAGTGGCTGTGGCTGACAGCAGGCGGTGAAAGGTAAGAGGAATGGATGTGAGAGAAGCCTATGAGGAATTCCTGCATGCGAAACTGCCCACGAGCCCTCAAACCGTGCGAGGGTATAAGTTTCGCCTGGCTGTCTTTGCGAGCTGGTGTGAAGCACATGGGTACACGTTAGAGAGTCTCACTGCCAAACATATCAGGCAATTTGTTGAAGACGTGAGTAAGCGTCATGGCGGGCTGGCGAGTTCCACCATCAGGCAATACGCGCTGAATGTGAAGACGTTTCTGCGCTGGTGTGCCCGCGATGAAGAGTTTGAAGACCTGGTGTCACAAAAAGTCGTGAACCACATTCAACTCCCCAGGCTCTCAGAGACCATCATCGAGGTATTCACCCCTGAACAACTGCAAGCCCTGTTTCGCGCGCTAGACAAGCAACCCTTCCCTGTAAGGGACAAGGCTATTCTTTCGCTGCTGATCGATACGGGAATCCGCGCCTCCGAACTGTGTGGACTCGTGCTCAAAAACACATGGCTCGATGCAGACGACGCCTATATCAGAGTCGCCGGCAAAGGCAGGAAGGAACGAGAAGTGCCACTGGGCCGGCAGAGCCGCATAGCACTCAGGCGCTATATCACGCGCTACAGGCATCCCAAGGACCCGGCGGGCGAGCAGCATGTGTTTATAAGCCGGACGGGTGAAGCGCTGACCGTCCATGGCCTGGCACAATTGATCGAGCAACTCGAGGAGACGACGCGCATCAGAGATGTACGTGTGAGCCCCCACACCTTCAGGCACACCTTCGCCGTGCAATACCTCTTGAATGGCGGCGATATCTACAAATTGAGCCGTCTCATGGGCCATACAAGCGTGAAGATCACCGAACGCTACCTACAGGCGGTGAATGCAAAGCAGGCGCGCAGCGGCAATCATTCGGTGTTAGATAACCTGTAGTGCTTCCGCCGGGCAAGTGAGTGAAAGTCACCTACCCGGCTAACCGAACACGCTGATCGTACCAGCATTGCCCGGCTACTTCTAGAACGAGCGATGCCTAGTTACTGGAGGTAGTGCCATGGCCAACAACAAACCCTTCTTTACGCTCTTGTGGGTGATCACGCTCACCATCGCAGGCGTGTTCGTCCTGGTCGGTATCAGCCTGGTCCCTCACTTTGCCGATATTGGGCTGGCGGCCACCATCATGCTCTATATCTTCATGGGCTACGCCACGATTGCCGGCGGCGGCTTCCTCGCCTATAAACTCTGGCAGTGGTGGAATTACCGCAATCTCATTACCCATGGCGATGTGGTGACGTACCGCGTGGGGCCCAAAGAGTTCGAGCATCTCAGCGCCAAACACGAGCAGGCCAAGGTGCCACCGCTGCCGCAGGTGACCGTCAAGGAACTGCCCTCGGGCGACCCAAGCTGGGCTGCTGTACTCGACTTGCGCCATGATGGCAAGGGCATGCATTCCATCGCCAAGGAATTGAAGGTTCCTTATAACAGGGTGCGGCAATTTCTCAACCAGGTCGAGGGGAACAGCGATGAAACCTAGTTGGTCAGGACCTGCAAATTTTTGGTCGGTTTGGTCACAACCACGCTCGATTCGAGCGTAAAATCCTGGTCGGTCGGTCATGACCAGGCAATTTACAGAATCACTCTCACGCGATCCGGGGGAGTGAGCAAGAAAGGACGTGAACACATGGGTTGGTTAAAAGATGCGTTGTTTGGAAGCGAGAAAGACCGTGAAGAGGATGCTATCGTACAGATGTTCAAGCCGGTGTATGACCGCTTTCGATCTGGCACCCAGGAGGAGAGTCATGGGCCCGATGAGTATTACTGTGGCATCTGTGGCTGGCAGTCGCTCAAAGCGCCGTGTGAACACCTGCCTATAAGAAGGTGAGCAAGCAATGGATGACTTTGATAAGCCTACGACTCCAAGAGATCGGCAAGTGAATAATTTGTCGATCTCGGGCTGGCTGTCCTCCCCAGTTGAGAAAAAACAGAGCTCGAGCACCGGCAACTGGTACCTCTCGACAAAGGTACAGATAGCTCCTGACAAGCCCCTGCTCTACATCACATTGTGGATCAATGAGCATGTCGGCCAGGATGTAGTAGATACCGCGCTTGCTTTTCATGAGGGGGACGAAGTCGTGGTGACCGGTGAGTTAAGCCCCTGGACATCACAAGGCCGGGCCTATATCGGCATCAAAGCTTATAGCATCAGTTAGGAGTGTGTTTATGAAGTTTGAATTGAAAGCAGCCGTGAACTGGCTGGAAGATGCAATCATTACCATTTCAGGCCCTGCCCTGGCCATCTCGGGTATTATCGCCGGTGTGGATCTGGTGACCGGCGGCCATGCTATGCAGAATGTACCCTGGCTCACCCTGGTCTGGGCCATCTGCTTATTGCTGACGCTGGACTTCCAGGTACTCGCCCTTGGAGCGCGTGCCCACAAGGTCTACTTATCCAATAGCAAGGCAACCAGGCGCAAGGTGTTCGAAATCATGCTAGCGTGCCTGGTCGCCGCCGGTGTGTCGTATGTCTCGATTCAGATGCAAAGCATTATCGCGCGTTCGAATGTTGCCGCGATCTCCATCGACCAGGCGGCGGCCCAAATGGGTATCAATACGATTGCGCTCATTTGGGAGCGCAGCGCCCTGGTCCTGGTGCTCATTTTCCTGAGTGGCTGGTTTCGCGAGGATGAGCACGAAAAGACACCTCGGCTGGAAACATCTGCCGGGACGATCAATCCTGATGTGCTCAACGTCCTGGTGGAACGCCTGGACCATCTGAGCGTCACTGTCAATCAACTCACCAATCCCTCGATGCCGGCGTTACCTGCGCCAACACGTGAGGCAGAAAACAGCCTGGAAAATGATCAGCCGATTTACCCCGCGCAATTCGCCAGCAAAGAGCAGGAGATCGCGGCCATCCTTGCGCAGCGACCAGGTGCAAGCGCACAGGAGATCGCGCAAGAGGCTAGCTGTAGTGTGCGTACGGCTGAGAAGTGGATGCAGAAGCATGTAGCAGAAAGCGAGGAATAAGTCATGGCAGAACCGAACCCGGGAGAGATCCAGATCGAGAAAGCGCACGCCGTCTATATCCTTAGACTCTATCCACATCGCAGCGTGGTGCTCACCGCCCAGCAGTTGCTCGCCATCATGGATTACGCGCTACTCCACGCTGAGCAGCTGCGACAGGAAGCAGCACAGGCACAAGAACTTGACCGTAAAAGCAAGGGCCTGAGCGTCGAGTCGAAACAGGATGGGCGCGCCCATCAGCAGGACCGGACATAGCCCTTGCCGGCTTCAACCACATCGGATACCTACCCCATCAAAAAAGGCTCTCAGGGCGAATGAGAGCCTTTCCTATAAATCGTACATACGATTTTAGCGTAAGAAGGCAAACCTTGCGCGCAAGCGTTCAGCGCCTGGGTCTGCCTCGCCGGCGAGTTGCCTGAGATATTTGTCAGTAGTTTGCAGCGACGAGTGCCTCAGAAGGCGCTTGAGTGAAAGGATATCTTCACCCAGGGCGTACCTGTGTAGCACTGAGCTGTGTCTCCAGCTATGGAGGCTGAGACCCTCGCGATCTTCAATACCGGCTCGCTGGCAAATCTGGTGGAAACGCGTGTTGATGTAGTCGTCATGCAGCGGCAGGTTGGCGAGGGTGTCTTTGCGCCCCTGGCCCGGATGTGTTGAAATCCAAACCGGGTCATCCGGGCCAATGGTAGCAAGCCGACCGGACGCTTCCAGGTAAGCGATAATGGCCGCATACGCGTACTCGGGCAACTCTTGTGTATCGAGCATCCGTTTGTGCCCTTTACCCCTAAAGGTATAGAGGTAGCCGCGTCGCTTGTGCCCGTTTGGGTCGGTGAGCATGCCCTCGCTGATATCCCCCCATTTGAGTGCTACCAACTCATTGCGTCGGCGAGCGCACGCCAGGAAGGTGACGAAGATTGATTTGTCCCTGAGTGAGATAACGCTCGAATCGGAGAGAGCAAGGAAAAATTTTTCCAGTTCCTCCTCAGACATAGCCCTGTAATGTTCATCCGGTTTTCCATAGCTAATCCCCTGCACCGGCGGTATACCTTGCCACAGAAATGTGTCAGTGCCAGGAATGAGCCAGTTGCTCGCCCATCTATAGAAACTGATCAATGTACACAGCCGCGCATTACGGGTCGCCGGCGCAACCGGTTGGCCGGCATTGCGCTTACTCTGTGACTTCTGAGCCAGGAACGAGAGCACATCGGCGCGCGTGGCCTGCTGTGGCGTGCGTGGCGCCGCGAAAAAGCGCCTCAGGACAAGCGTGTATGACTCGACAGTAGCATCGCTTCCAGATCGCTCCCACAATGAACTCAAGAATTGCTCCGTGGCCTCGCGCCATTCAGGTGGGAAGTGGGAAAACGGTGGAGGACCATCGCTCGCTACAGCGGGCCGGAGCTGCCAGGCCGCCAGGATGGCAGGCAGACCTTTCTGATACAGGGGCGTGCCATCTACCAGAAAGGTCTGAGCAAAGCGATAGAACCGGGTGAGAATGCCAATACGCCGGCGATAGGTAGTGGGTGAGACAGCCTTCCCGCGATTTTGCGGTGCGTGCGAGCCCTCCGCGAGAAAGGCCGCGATCGTGGCATCAGTCACTGCATCTGGTGATACGAGGCCCAGATCACGCAGAAAGGTGTAGAGAATCGAGTGATATGTTTCGCGGCTGGTCGCGCTCTTGTTCTCAAGCAAGAATGCGTCGACTGCGTCCTGCCATACGGGATCAATCATAGGAGATTCTCCTTGCATAGTATTATAAACGACATTCTTCTTTGTTCGCTCAAAAACGGTCAAGGGGCATCCTGCGCCCCTGGTAGGCATGCACAGCCAGCGGCCAGTGCCCTTGACGCATCGCTACATTCATCTCAACATGCTCGCCGCGGCAGAGCGGGCACAGCCGCGGCGACTCATGGCGATGCTTCAACTTGCGCTCCAGGGCCAGGCTTGCTTCCCGGCAATCGCATTCCCACAGCCGCGCCAGCTCCCAGGAGATGCCAGCATCTGAAACGACCTCCATCAGCCTTGCGCCATTCCCATTTCGATGCAGCGCCAGGCGCTCGTCAAGATGTGAGGATGAGCCGAGATAGTGCCCGGCATGGTGGAGGCGCGTGTGGAAGTGCAGCAAGTAGACGTAGTGGTGGGTCGCTGGAAAATGGCGAACGGTGAGACCGTGCCATTCCAAAATGATAGAATCAGAATCGGTGTTCATGGTACTACTCCGTGTGCACTGCCAGGTCTGGTATGAGTTTCCGAGGCCCTACCAGACCTGGCCCAGGTGTGCTACTGTTTCAAGCCGCGCCTTGCATAGAAGCGCAGAAGGCGCTGCAACTCAAGGTCACTGACCTCGAACGCGATGGTCTCCATCGTACTCGCAAAGCTGGCAGGATCGCCTTGTGCCAGGCTAACGCCATAGGCGATCTCCAAGGCTGTGCGCGTGGCAAGCGAGGCGTCGCCGCGATCATTGAGTGCCACGATCTCCCAGGACAGTTTCTGTGCAATGCTCATGATTGCTCCTTGCCTGGCATATAGCGGCCAGGCGCGCCACAATTGCGACTACCACCAGCTCCCGTCGAGGCAAAGCGTCGTGGCGTTGCGCTCCTGGGCGACCTGCCTATCAAAGAAGATACGCGAACCTTCATCCCAGGTGATCAGGCCGGCGTCCAATGGCTCGATGATAGCGCGACGGACGGCCTCGCGGTCATCGTGGCAATCGCAGAGGGGGTCAGAACAAAAGGGATGGTCCGGGGTGTGAATAATCTCGTCACCATCGACGTAGCGGATAACGATGGGTGCTTGCGCAGCCAGGCGCTTATGAGCAAGCAAGTTCTCAGCGCCGCGGTGAATGTCGTCATTGGTGTGCCACATGGTGTATAATCCTCCTTGTAGATGTGGATTGGCCTGCACGTCGGGCTTCGTGAGTGTTGCCTCGACGTGCAGGCTGCTTCTTGCCTATTCGTAAATCGCGAATTCGGCGATATATTCCTCACGCGTCATCCGGCGTACGGCCTGCTCGGTCGCGACCATCTCAGCCGCCAACTCGGCCATCTGCTGCTCCTGCTCATGCCGGCGATCGGCTTCGGCCTTGTTGGCCAGGATGCTGATTTGTACCGCGCGATGATGCTTGCAGCGGCAATCGATGTGATGCTCAGCCGCGTACTTGCCATGCTTGCAGGTGCAGGACCAGAGCGTGCCATCAAAACACACCTTGTAGTAGGTGTCCTGTGAGTCGCTGGGAACGAACCAGCAGGTGGTGCCATCGATCTTTGTCGTGACTTTGTAGATAGCGGTTGCGCTGATCTCGGGCTTCTGTGTGAGTGTTGCCATTTTTGTTACTCCTTGAACTTATTTGGTATGTCACTGATATGTCATACGCTATTCATAGTATACCCAAAATATCTTGACACGTCAAGGGCATATCATGTATACTTACAGAAAGTGATATCGGAAAGGAGATAGACACATGCCAACCATAAAACAGCTACGGCAAGAGGCCGGCTTATCGGCTTTTGAGCTTGCTGTGCTGGCGAAGGTTTCGATCTCAACCATTAACCGGTTAGAGCGAGGCAAGATACCAGTTACACGCCTTACAGCCGGCCGTGTTCTGTATGCCCTGAGTCAGCGTTTAGGGCGACCCATCGCCCTGGATGATGTGAAGGGGTTACAGTTAAAGGACGAGCAGGAGGATGCTGCTTAGCCCCAGGGCTGTAGCGGAGCTGGAAACAACACTACAGCCCTCGGACCCACGCCCATTATACCAGCACGTGCCAGGCACATCTGTTCGTGCTTTGTTCGGGAACCGTTAGAACATTTGGAATACAAAAGGGAGTATTTGTTGGGAGGTTGCACGCTACTTGACATAACGGTCGATATTCGTGCTGGTTTTTCTTGCCTCTTGTGTATGAAAACCGTTACAATGCAGGCAATTGAATATTCCGCATTCATCGCGCTGCAATGTCTACCGATGGTGCGAGGAGCGCGTCGCGCTGCTGAAGTCTACCGGCGTACTGTTCGTCTCTTTTTTACAAAGGGAACAGTACGCCGTTTTTTATAGGCTCGCACCAGGCCCAATGGGTCTGTCAGCCACATTTTTCGATGCGCACATCTTTGTTATGATGAGGCAATAATTATAGCAGAAGCCAGCCCCAGGATCGGTAAAAACTCGGGCTGGCTCCAATGAAAGGAGCGTTTTTCTGTGCAGAAAAACGAGAATCGGTTTGAACTTGGCATAAGTCTACCTTGCAGGGAATATTATGTCAAGTACCAGAGCTTCCCTTCATGTGCAAAGTGTAGCAGCTTGTACTCAGATGTCAATATACGTGCTTACACGTACTTGGAAGTCACTGTGTGCACTCCTGGCTGCCCTGCTTCGGGATCGCGAGGTGGTGCCTCATGACGCAGACCGCAGAACGCACCGTCCCTTATGAGGTCTGGCAGCGCGAACACGAGCTGCGCCTCAAGGCAGAGCGAGACCTCGATGAAGTAAAGCGGGACCGGGACAAATGGAAAGATGAATTTTATCTGCAGCGAGACATACGACGCGCGCCTGTCCTGCAACCGGTCACCAAAGCCGTTTTAGAGGAATGCCGGCATGTCGAACAGTGGGGAACAGTGAAAGCACCCGATGGCAGCACCCGCGCCAATTTCACCACAATTGCTGATCACCTGAAAACTTCACCCGAAACGGTGAAGCGGCACGCTGAACGCCTGGAAAAGCTTGGGATTATTGAGATCCACGAGCACCAGGGGCCACAAGATGAACGCGACCGCAAGTACGTGCATGTGAAAGAAGAGCAGCTCACCACCATCGACAAACTCAAGGACCCCGATAACGTTGTCCCTCCGCAGGGAGGGAACCGCTATCAATGCCAGAACCCGGCGTGCTTGAGCTACAATGTCGCACTCCGCACGGTGAAGACGCTCCGCTGCCTTGATTGCAAGCATGAGATACAGGTTGATGATAGTGGATGGATTATGCAGAACGGGCATAAGGCGCAAAAGCAACTTGCTTTTCAACAATCCAAGCACGCGCACGAGCCCCAAAAGCAACTTGCGGAACATAGTGTATACACACGCGCCGCTATAGAGGATGAGTTGCGTGCATTGCCTCAGTGGGTTGTATGGCGCTACGATCAGGATGAGCAGGGCAAACCGACCAAGGTCCCCTATATCGCTCGTGCTGCACGCGTACCGCAGAAGGCGAAAACGAACGATCCTGGGACCTGGGCAACCTACGACCAGGCGCAGGCGCTTTATGAGCAGTCGCAGCGAGAGGGATGGAAGAAGCCATATGATGGTGTGGGGTTCGTCTTCAACCACAATGGCATCGTAGGGATTGACCTTGACCATTGCATTGATCCAGACACCGGCGAAATGAGTCAGGAAGCGCAGGCGATTATAGCGCGCCTGCGCACGTATGCGGAGATCTCCGTCAGCAGAACCGGATTGCATCTCTATGCCCATGGCTCTCTTCCCAAGAATGTGAAACGGCCCGGAATTGAGTTGTATGATCACGCTAGATTTTTCACTTGGACTGCTCGACGCCTGCCAGGCGCCCCGGCTCGGATGGCGGACTGCCAGGCAGAACTGGATGCACTCTATAAGGAGCTGGCCCCCGACGTGCCGAAACCTGCTCTTCCAAATGTTCAACGCGTTGAACATTTCACCTGCTCAAGTTCTGACAAAGAGATTCTCGATAAGCTCCTGCGCGATCCAAAGGGGAGAAAGCTGTGGAATGGCGATGCCGGCGATTATCTTAAAAAGAACGGCACGCCGGATTATAGCCGCGCTGACCTGGCCTTGTGCGAGAAACTCGCCTACTTTGGGGCAGGGGGGCATGTGTCCACAATCGATCGGCTGTTCAGAGAGTCTGGACTCTACCGTGAGAAGTGGGAGCGTGACGACTATCGCATGGATACCATCAGCAAGGGGATAGAGATGTGGCAGCGGAAGCAGGTGGCCGCATGATCTGTAAGCATTGTAACAATACCCACGTCAATTCTATGGAGCAAGCGCTTTGCCCACTGCGTCCTGAGCAGATCCCGCTTATGGTTGCGCAATTCGGAACGCTGGCCGCACATTCCGATTATCGCGTCACTGACAGGATACGCTATCTTGTGGGGAGCAAAGAGCGTGTAGGCGTTGTTTTATGGGTAGTCCCGGCCGGGACTTCAGGAACGCAGATTGAGCCCGGTGATACGTTGCGCTATATTGTCGAGCCGTTTGATTTACGGGTTCCATTTGGCTTTGCTGATGGATTTGTGGAAGTGTCTCAAACGACTGTAATTGGTAGAGCTCAGGAGGTGCAGTATGACGCTCGATGAACTCTTGCACCAGTTGCGCCTGCGCCGGCTCATCCTCATCTCAGAACGCGAGGTGTGGCCGTCGCCTGGCTACACGCGCGGTGTGCAGCGGGCCGTACGCCGGCATCAATCGGGCTTGAAAGTGCTGCTGAGATGGTCGGATATCTCGACGTGTCCAGCGCCAGGGCTGCACCGGCAATACTGGTATCACGCGGGCAATCAGGCGTACCGCTGCGCGATGTGCGAACGCCTGGCGCGCTGGATCGCATGAGCATGACAGGATGCCCGCATGAGCGGTAGTATACTCCTTATAATATAAGGAAGGGAAGGACAAACATGACTGAAACCGAAGCGCTCTATTTGCGCCAGCTCGTGATTGATACCTATGGCAAGGATGTAGCCCGCCTGGTTGTCCTGGGTCGAGGCGATGAGTATGCCGTCTTTCTCAAGCAGCCCGGTTATTTCTTGTGGGATTGGCCGGACTGGACCGATTATCGCAAGGCGGACAAGCAGGCACAGAAGCGCAAACGTGGCCGGCGAGAGGATGAATGCTACCAGGGCGCTATTTCTTATACCCAGGAGCATACGCTCCTGCTGGCGATATGAGGAGGTTTTGAGCCAAAATGTCACAACATGCTACATCTCAAAAAGGTGCTAGTGAGCACAATTCGGCAAAAATTCGACACCTTAAACCGGTGAAATCGCCTGAAAAAGCGGGCAAAAGCGGGCAAATCACGCCAAAACAAGAGGAGTTTGTCCAATGGTATTTCACCAAGAACTATATTGTTGACGCCGCAGAGGCGATGGATATCTCCGAACGCACCGCCAGGCGCTATCTCAAATTGCCAGCGGTCATAGCCCGCCTGGAAGAGGTGCGGCAAGATCGCCGGGAAGCCATGCGCGAGCAGCTCAACACCTGTATGGAATATGCCGTAGAAATTATCAAGGAGAAGCTCCGGCACGGTGCATATCCCGATGACAGATATCAAGATCCTGATGATGTCTTTCGCTATGTGGCGTTGCTGCTGAAGCATTCAGCAGATCACACGGAACTGGACGCCTTGAAACTGCGCATTGCCGCCTTAGAGGCAGAACTGAAGAACGCTGCCGGGTCAGTCGTCGAGGCAACGGTTGAATCCGACACCAATCCGACACTATAAAAAAGGCGAAAGTGGGGCAGTCAGGCGGGCCAATTCGACACAAATGCAACATAAATGCAACACCTAAAAAAAGGAGTGAAAGCAGGCATATGGCAACGCTGCAAGCATTGATGCCGTATCTGGAAAAGAAGTACGTCATCCAGAACGTGAGGGGCGAGTCACTCCACCTGGTCGACTCCTGGGTGGAATGGCGCCATCATAGCCATTGGGGTAGCGGCTTCGAGGCAGAGAAGGTCAGCTTGAGCCGTGTGGCCAGCATCGAGGATATATGGGACTACGGGGTCCTGTTTCAGCAAGGCAAGAATTTATTTGTTGAGACGGACCTGGCAAAGATTGAGCAACTGATTGCGCGGGGAACGCAAGGAGGAAGTGTATGAACCCACAACAGGAACAACAACTTCGCGAGCGGATTGCTCGCATGATGGACAACGACCTGGTCAGGACTATGTATCTGTTTGAGAAGGTGCGCGAACTGGATGTGGGCGTCGAAAACATGATGGCTATCGTATGGCCTAGCAGAGTGTTTGAGCCACACCCGGACCTGCCAGGCATCCAGGAAATGCTGCGGCAGGAGCTGCGAGCCAGAGTTCTCGCGAAAAGCCGCGGGATGTAATATAATAGAGGCAGGCGCCATAGAACTCATCTTCGTTCTGTTCCTGAAGATCGTAGGCCTGGATCTTCCTTTAGATGGGTGGTGCGCTGCACGTCGCTGGAAACTACACGTGCAGCAAGACACAACTGAATACTCCCTACCTACCCCCAAGAACACTGGGGCGCTGGCCCACTGCCTACCCCCTGCGATGAAGGCGCTACCAAACCCTTCTGGAATGTTTGTTTGAGGACATGGTTGAAAAACTATGCGAACACGTCCAGGAGGATTTTTTATGCGCACACCAAAAATAGCAAGAGCCGTTGAATATAAAGACATTTCCCCTGACAGCATGCGCGCCACGAATGACGCGCAGGGCATCGTGGAAGGGTACCTCAATCGCGTGGGCAACATCGACGGCCAGGATGATCGTACCATGCCGGGCGCATTCAGGAAAACGCTGGCAGACTCATATGCTAGGAAGTCTGCGCAGGGGCTCGACTTCCTTTGGCCGTTCCTTTGGTCGCACAACTGGGACACGTTGCCCCCAGGCGGGATCTATGATGCCGATGAGGATAGGCAAGGGCTGTACATCAAAACGCAGCTGAACCTGGACATCCAGAGCGGCCGGGAGCTGTATAGCTCATTCAAGATGGGCACCGTCAAAAAGTTGAGCATGGGCTATAAGACCATACAGTCCAATTATGAAAAATTTGAGGGCCGCTCGATTCGAAACCTGATCGAGGTTGCGGTCCAAGAGGGAAGTGCCGTGGTATTTCCCGCAAATGATTTAGCGCAAGCCTCATTAGTGAAAAGTACAGGAGGTGCTTCCATGCTCATGCGGGCAAAAGATTTTGACAGTAGATACCAGGATCAGCAAGTTGACGATTGGAACTACGCCGATTGGAATGACCTAACGACGGCGCTCAAGCAAGCCATCACTGATTGCTTCACCCAGGGCTCTGACCCGGCGGGCGACTTTGAAACGCAAGTGGCGTCACAAGTGTTGGCTGCCCTGCGTGCCTATGTTGCAGCGGGCATCGCGTTAGATGCGTCATCCTATCTGGCCGAGCAAGGCAGTTCGGACTACACCATGATGTCCGCCGGTGGCGGCTTTGGTCAGAAAAGCGGCTACTTGAATGCGAGCGATCACGCAAGCATCAAGGAATCCTCTGCCGCAATCATGAAGCACGCGAAGATTATCCAGAGCGCCTCTGCAAACGTTGAACGGGCGAACGCCCGCGCCAGAGCAAATCAGCTTCAGGGCTATAACGTTTACAGCTCAGCTAGTGCGCCGTCGTACTTCGAGGAGAAAGAAGCCGAAGCGGATATCAACCTCCAGCTCAAGTTGATGAACACGCGCCTGGAAGTCGAGAGTGACCTGCGCGAGATCCGGGAGATGCAGGAAAGCACGCCCAGTCCACTCATGGCTGGTGTGAATGCGGCGTTGGCACGGCTCATCGAGAGCAAGCGCCGCTGAGGGAGTAGAGCATGAGTGAGGGCCTGCATCAGAAACTCAGCACAGGCACGCCGCGCGCAACGCAGGCGTTTGTCCCTAAGCATCTAAGCGCCCAATGGCTGGCCCGGCTCGACAGGGAAGTCGGCGAGCTGGTGGCAAAGACGGGTGGGTACTTTGACCTCACCTTGATTTTCCGGGGGCATGAGACACCTATCACGAAGGTGGCCTACGAGTTGAGAAAATCAACAACCGTTGATTAAGAGAGCGCCGGCGAGCTGAGCCGGCAAACCAATAAGGCACCGTCAAGTCAAGTAAAAATTCTATGTCCGGGTGCTTTCAGACCTCTTCATGAGGTCTGAAAGCACCCTTTTTTATTGGTGAACGAGGGAGGGAGCCATGAACAAGAACAAGCAAACCAGCTATGTGTATACCCTGCCGCAGGATCGCATCAAAGCACAAGCCAACGGGCTTGCTATGGGATGCCTGGCCGCATTGCGCAATTATCCCAGGATGGTGACCGATGCTGAGCAGATCGAGATAGCTGCTCGGTCCTCCTGCCTCACGCTCAAAGATTTCTATACCTCGCGAGAGCGGCAACTCACGAACGATTTCCCAGCGTTCTGTGAACTGTTCGTAGAGCAGTACATCACATGCTACCGGGAGAATGTGCAGGCCTGCGAGCAGAGCCACGAGTTCTATCTGAAGAATAAGACAGCGGTAGACGAGATCGGGCTGGACGTGGCGTACCACCTGCTGGTGGAGGACTATACCGCGCAGTTGGAGGGCAAATCATGAGTACAGTTCTGGGCGACTTACTCGTCAAGTATAAGGCTGATGTCGGCGACCTGACGGGCAAAGTCAAATCGGTCAAGTCTGAATTGTCCTCTGTGTCACAGACCGCTGAGCAGTCAGGCAAAAGCCTGAAAAAGACAGGTGAGGGCGCCACAGAGGCGCAAGGTGGCTTCAAGAGGCTACTCGGAAGTGTTGGGGCCGCTGCCGCAGGTTTTGCCGCGTTTGAGCTTGCCGGCAAAGCGGTCGATTTTCTGAAAGACCAGATTGGCGATGTGATCAAAGTCACCGAAGCCCATCAGTTCGTGGCGGCACAGACGGTTCAAGTGCTCAAATCCACCAAAGATGTGTCAGGCATGACCGCGAGCTCGTTGAATGACCTGGCTGACGCGCTTTCTCAAACGACCGATTTCAGCCACGACACGGTCCAAGGTGGAGAAAACTTATTGTTGACCTTCACCAACATCGGCAAGGGTGTTTTCCCCCAGGCCACAAACGCCATTCTTGATGTGTCGCAAGCGATGGGCCAGGATCTCAAATCAAGCGCTATCCAGGTAGGGAAGGCGCTCGGTGATCCACTCACTGGCATGACGGCCTTGCAGCGTATTGGTGTCACCTTCAGCTCATCCGAAAAAGAACAGATCAAGACGATGATGGCACACCACGACGTCATCGGGGCGCAAAAGGTCATTCTAAAAGAGTTGAGCACAGAGTTTGGCGGGAGTGCGACGGCTGCGGGTAAGACCTTCGGTGGCATGCTGGGCATCATGAAGAATACCTTCGAAGATCTGAAAATCAAGATTGGAACTGCCGTGATGCCCTTGCTGACGCAATTTGGGAACTGGTTTATTGCGAACGGCATGCCGCTCTTGAAGAACTTCACGACGCTGATCACGGGCACGCTCATTCCGGGGTTTCTGCAACTCGTCAAGATCGGGCAAAACGTCGTGGAGTTTTTCCAGAAAAATGAAGCAGCGATGACGGCCTTGAAGATCGTGGGCATTGCGGTCGCAGGGGTAATGGTCGGGGCGTTCGTTGCCTGGGCTGTGGCAGCAGGAGTCGCTGCCATTGCCACATTGGCGTTAATCTGGCCGTTCCTGGCCGTGGGCGCCGCTGCTGCCCTGGTCGTGGCCGGGATTATCCTGGTGATCAAGAATTGGGGGGCTATCACGACCTGGTTGGGCAACCTCTGGGCCACAGTCTCAGGCTGGATCGGGGAGCGCTTCAGTTGGCTTGGTGGGGTAGCACACGTGGTGACTTCGGCCATCGGCGGCTTCTTCTCAGGACTGGGCGACCGCATCCAGTTGTGGCTCTTCGCCTGGCGATTGGCCTTCTCGCTTGCAGGCGCTGCGTTCTCACAATTCGGCTCGTTCATCCATGGTATTATCGATGCTGTTGGTGGTGCATTTTCGGGGTTGGGATCCAGGATCCAGGGCATATGGGATGGGATCGTCGGGGCTATCAAGGGCGCGATTAACAGCATCATCGGGGCCATAAATAGTTTCATCGGAGCCATTAATGGCATCCAAATTCACATCCCCAGCGTTGGGATCGGGCCAATCCATACACCGGCGTTCGACTGGGGCGGCCTGGGCATACCAACCATTCCCATGTTGGCATCGGGCGGGTATATCGTACAGACCGGGCTTGCGATGGTGCACGCGGGTGAGAGCGTGGTTCCTGCAACCACCAGTGCCGGGTATGCTGGAGGGAGCTCACGCCAACCGGCGCATTTCCATTTTGAGATCAACGGTCGTGAATTTGCGCTGGCAACGGTAGATGATATACAGGCGGCGGCGGATAGCCACGTGCGCTTAAAAATGGGAAGCAGGGGCCGCGCGGCTTAGCAGACTACTTCTTACCTGTCGGTCCGCTTCCTTTCTTTTCGCGGCCAGTCAGGGGCCTGATGTTGAGTGGAGCACCAGGCCCCTGACTGTGTCTACGGCTCAAGCCTGGGACGGGTCCACCCGCGCCTTAGTTAGCTTTCTTCCAGTAAGTCTATATCCTTGCAGTCAACATAGGTGGTTCTTGTTGGATCCAGCGGCATGTCGACATGCCGCTCAGCAATCCGGACAGCGGCGCAATCCTCACAGGTATAGAGTTGCCCATCCTGATCCGTACCTTGATACTGCCAGTTTGCTCTATGCTCGTCAGGTGACATGCAAATGCGTGTATCGTTGATGGCGAGCAGTTCAATGATTGCTTTGAGGTGATCTCGCATGGTGGCAAGGATCTCATCATTTTTGCTGTCGTCCTGGACAACGAGTTTGATCCCTCGCGGGTGGAGGTTCAACTGAACCTCGCCTGATCGTACCAGTTCGAGAAATTGTTCTAACGTCATGTGTAATTTTCCTTTCAAAAGTCTACCCCTTGCCGGTCCCCGGAACAACAGCGCTACGAAGAAGGTGCAGCGCTCATCGAAGCGGCTCGGGCGGCAAGTGGCGCTTATTTGGGCAGCAAGGACTTGCTTTTCACCGCAGCACAATGTATGATTGTAGAGTAGAATTCTCGTGGCATGGGACGAGAGTATCTCAGGAAATTTCGCCGAGAGCGTTGCGCTGAGAGCAAGCCTGGGGGGCCAGGAGGGGGCCACGATGAATTCATCGCGCACTGGACTCACTAGCATACCTCTACTCCTGTAACGTGGCGTATCAGGCCGATTGACGCACTACCAGAGTGCTGCTGAAGAGA
>Ga0209240_1000506_pt1 | contig 16287 bp, 11 predicted proteins | sample GraSoi_2013_80cm_FD_185828 | JGI IMG/M metagenome (GOLD analysis project Ga0209240, IMG submission 185828) | Grasslands soil microbial communities from the Angelo Coastal Reserve, California, USA - Sample 9_17_2013_80cm (SPAdes) (version 2) | ecosystem: Environmental > Terrestrial > Soil >...
GGCATCGTCAGTGGTGGCGGCAATTTTCGCGTACGTAGGGTTGCCATATCGCAACGAAAAAAAGAGCGGTTGGGGAGATCCTTCGTGTTGTTCAACGCATGCGAACTGGCGAGGTGTTAGCGAGCCCGCCGGCACATAGCTAAACCGCACGCACCCTTCTTGTTTCCTGGCGGACCATAACGGCGCACTCCATAACGGCGCTGAAGGCGGGGAAGCCAATGACGCGCTTTCCGATTGGCTGGCCCAGATGATAGAATTGGAAACCAGGCTCAGTAACGAGGCATAGACTTTTCCTATCACGGTGCATCCTTGCAGCGTCAATGCGCCACCCGCTTCCGGACGTCCGGTGATAGGATCGATAGTCGCGACGTAAGCGACCTCGGACGAATCGGTCGCATCCACAATACTGTCTGAAATATCGGTAGTAGCCTGATTGTTAATCCATAGCCCGCCCACAATCGATTTCTGAATGAGAAGCTGCAGTCCGGATGAAGCGCCAACCAAAAGAGTAGGGCGGCCTGAATAAGCGGGATTAGGATCCCCTTGCGATAACAGGGACCAACCTGGGACTAACGTACAATGCTGTAAGGATAGCTGGCTCAGGTGGTTTGAAGCTTCATCGGGAACATGAATGAGGGCCGGAGGTAACGATGCACCGTTGGATGGAGGCGAGTAGTTAATGACGAGCCCGTTCAACACCACCAGACTTCCCTGACCTCCGGTAATCGAGATTTCACTACCCAAAGTGATTGTCGGCCGGAATCCCTCTGCGGCGCGGAGTTCAATGTGTCCGTTATCCCTGGCGGCAATCGTTAGACCGCTTTTCTCGACGTAACTATCGTTGTTACCGATCTCGACGACGCCGTCTCCGTCCAGGAGATGCAACGCATCCGAAATCGTTAAGCTATCGCCATGCACGCGAATCACGCGTTGCTCGGCTGAAGCGGTGAAAGTGTCTGCCCGCGGATACTCACCGCCACCTAGCTCTCCATTGAAGCCGTAGTAAAAAGAGGCACGAACGCTGGTTGAGTGCGGAGGCGATGCAACCAGGGACGGCGCCAGTGCGATCCGGCCCAACTCAGGATCGATGGCCGCGAGATAGTGGCTCCCAACCGCGGGAAGATTATTCCAATTCCCGTCTTCACCTGACAAGTCGCAAACCCGGACGGCAGAGAAATCCAGCGGAGCACCGTCAATATAGACCACTAGACTGTTGCCCTGACCATAGTAAACCGGCGGCACACCTTTGCTCGCTTGCTGACGATCATCGCACAACAACCGCCGCCGCAATCTATCCGGTACATTTTGAGGCCCGGCCGGCGACGTGATTTCGGAACCCTGAGAAACCGGGTGATTGAAAAGCGGCATATCGCGGCCCAGCGAATTGAAGCGAAAACAGCGAGAGTTCTTTCCCACCGCCGCAGCCGGCGCCAAGGTCAAGCTGTACGCGTTCAGAGACCAAAGGAAGATCCCGATATTCTTGATGTTGTAACGTCCTCGCTGAGCCGCGATGCGACGGACATCGGCTTTGTGAGCCGTTGCATCGAAGGCACTGTCCAGGTAGTCTCCTGCCTTCCAATTCCGCAGGTCCGGCGCGTAGTGGTTGTAAAGCCGGATGTGGTTCATGTATTGGGTGGTCGCTAACAGCTGGAAAAATTCGACTGCATGAGCCCCCCAGCCGGTAACATCCCGGGCGAGTTGCTCCAGAACTAAGACCGTCCCTTTTCTTCGCCTTAACGAAATAGTGTGCGCTACTTCGGCCCGAGGACTGGCTACCGCCGGAGCCAGACTGTTGATCGTTTGATAGCCGATTAAGTCGCCGATGTAAGGGATAACCCAGGGAGCACAAGTCTCGATAAATTGGTCGTCGTAAAGCTGGTCAAAATTTTCCGCGATGACTGCGAGTTGCTCCTCGATCAGCATCAGGAGCGACTGCAGCGGTCCTCGGTTCGCCTTGGTCAGCTCATCCAACTGGGCTTGCTGGATCGGCGTCAGCGGGCCGGGCAGCGCCTGAAGCTGCCGCAACTGTGCCTCGTCCGAGGCCTTAAGGCGGGCAAACTGTGCATCCCGCAGCCGGTAGAGTGCAGGAAGTAGGTCGAATAGCTGTTGTTCGTTCGAGCTCAAGACATTACTCCGAGAACCAGTTTGTTAGGGTTCGGATCCAGCACCAGTATTTCCGCAGCATTAGGTAATGCCTGGGTGCTGGCGACTGGGAGATAGGGACAGATTCGGGACGCTGTATCCGAATAGGGTCTAACAAGGTTGGTGACCTGACCGCTCAGCCAGTTCTTTAAGTTCGATAGGGTAAAGCCTCCTGACATGTTCGCCAAGTCACCCGCGTTGCTAGTGGCCGTAATGGCGAGCCCGGTGATATTTACGGCAACAACTCCGGGAACACTTTGTATGACGGTCGCTAGTTCGTCCGCAGAAACGCCCTGACCGAAAGTTCGCGCGTTGAAACTGTATTCGGCATAAAGCGCTGTTAGTACTTGGTTCTTAACGGTAGGCGCGTCGTACGCTGGATCATACTGGAGGTCTGCCGAGAAGGAAAAGAGTGTCTCGAGGAAGGTTACAGCGGTTATGGGCACTAGCGGATTACCGTAGTTGCGTAGAGATGTAACCAAGTTTGTGAGCGTTGAATTACCCGGGGGTAGAGCGGTGCCGCCTGCTGCCGCCACCGTCAAGAAAACTCCTTGACCGACACCGTTGGGAATCCAGGTAGCGTTCGCTTTTACGATCCCGGCAAAAGTTGACGCATAGTTCTGATAGTCACTAATCGAGACAGCGCGTCCGAGGGTCAAGACAGTCTGAGGAGCACTAGTGCGAAGCTGATCAATAGTGTCGGCATCCTGCCCTCCAGTGGCTGCAGCCGGGTTAGTGACTCCGCTGACTCCAAGGGGACGATCTATTAGTGTCGTGACGGTATTAGCGGCAACGTTTCCAGCCGAGCCGAGACCGACCCGATAATCTGCTTGGAGATTGTGTTGACCGGTTGGCAACACGGCGCCTTGTACCCCATCGCCGAAGAGAACATCGCAAGTCGCATCAGACTGGATCAAGGTCGAGAACACTTGGTTGGAAGCCCCTTGGTTATAGAGACTGGGTACCTCGTTCCACCTCACTCCATTGACCTTCACGCTTAGGGTGCTTTGCCTTCCGGTCGGGGTCGGCGCCTGAATAAACGTCATTGGAGGCTGCTTGAGGGTGAACTCTTGGTTCGGCGTGGATGCACTGCCGCTCCCCAATATTTCACTAACGGATTGACCCTGGGTTGCGGGCGCAACATTAGCGTTTAGGGTCGTGGCGGTACGGTCGTAGCAATTTAGCAGATTGTTTTGTAACTTAATCTGGGTGTGTGGGTACGGAGATGTTTCGTTGGTGACGGATGCAACCGGCGCATACTCACTCACCAAGGGGTCTTTTGCACCAGCCAGTGCCAGGGTGAACTTGCTCAAGGACGCCTGAACCGTCCCGGGCCTGCCGCCAGCATCTTCGACCTTCAGCGTCAGTTGGTCGGTGAACGAGCTCCAATCGGGAATCGCACCGTTAGTTATAGTTGCAAGAAGCGGCGCCGGGTCGGTTAACGTTAACAAATCACCGGGGTTCAGAGCCATCGGCGTGGGCGTGTCAGCAGAACCGAATGTATCCGGAATAAATAGGAGACCCGTAACACCATGGGCCACTACAAGCTTCTGTCGCTTGCCGGAGAGCGCGACTAGCTGGATACCGCTCAAATCCGGCCTCAGCTCTTTCAGATCAATGACATCGCCGTATAAAGGATGGTTCAACGGTTGTTCTGTTACTGTTAGTTGATCGCTCTGTGCCCAAACCTCTGTCAGTCGCAAATTCCAACCAAAATAAGGATCTTGAGTATAATCCGGAGTGAGCTGAGTGACTTTTGCGCTGAGAGCAAAACTAGCCACCGAGACCGCCTTCGCTTGTTCTACTTTGTAAAGTTGTGCGTAACCGTACATGGTTAAAGCGAACCAGCTACCAACAACAATTTTAGTATAAGTTGTGTCGAGATCGATTTCCGTATTTGCAGGAATGGAGAAATTACGCCAATTCCATTGGCTCCGCGGGTTTGGGGTGATCCCCTGCGTGCTGTTGTCATCGATCAGATCTGGGAGGCTTGTAAACGTCGGCTGTTGCGCCTGCGCGAATAGATTTGGATTCGGCGCATTATGTCCGAAGAGAGCGGCTTTTTGACGGAATGCGTAGACGCTTGCCGGCCAGCCGTAAGGCGGGCTTGAGTTCACTCCCGACGTGTGATGGAGCAGCTTATCCCATGTCACTCGAGTGACTTTGCGGACATTGTCGACTTCGACCTTATTGAGCACGACTACGTCCCATTGATCGCTTGGAGGTGGGCTGGAGGAGAAGGGATTCCAAATTTCACGACTAACACCCAGAATCAGAAGTGAATCGCCCGGTTGCAATTGGGTTGACGTACCGCTTAGATAAATCTCGTTGTTTCCTGAAGGCGCCCAGGGCGCTCCGGTTTGGACTGGGAGCGCATTCCAGTCGGGCTTGGCCAGGATATCGGAGGAAGTCTCAAACGTCTGCGGCTTTTGGCCTTGAGCTGGAACGCTTTGAACTTGTGTCCCTTTCGGAATCGTGATGGGCGGAGTACCTGGGTTTGCGGCGAGGCCTGGCGCCGTTTTTAAGGTGAAGGCCAGAAATATCGCCGCGGCCACCCCCGGAGACGGCTGGTAACCGATTAGCCGGGAGAGTTCTGTTAGCGACCGCAATTGTGTGGCGGTGCGCAGATAGCTTTCATTGGCTAGACGCTCCTGATAAAAAGTTAAAATATCGAGGACCACTGCCGTGGCATCCAGGAACGCGATCGTGAAGTCGTCATCATCCCGCGTTTTGATGGATGAAAGAGCCGGGTAATCGGAGCTCGAGAGCCGGGCGAGCAGCGATTCTTTGAACGTGGCCCAAGTACCGACGCGCCAGGCTACCGCTGGAAGTCCGGCCGAATTAGACAACCGTTGCGGCGTTTGCACGCTAATACCGGCGCAGCAGCCGCACAGGCTCTCGTTTGTTCCGGTGTTGTTCATGATTTTGATCTCGTGCTCGTCCTCGTCGTCGAATTACTCTCCCAGCGTTCACGAACTAACTGTCGACGTCCGATTTTGCACGGACACAGCAGCTCGTTCCGGCCTCAAATCTTCGAGCCCGAGCACGAGGACGATTTTTTCTACTTGCCGCCCTGCATCACCAACGTGAGCTGACCATGGTTAGGAAAACTGGGGTCGTTATCCAGGCGTGCCACTTGTAGGGCGCCTAGCTTAAGTTCTCCCATTGCGAGATACTGCGGTGTGTCGACACCTTGGGGCTGAAATTTTGTGGCGCTGACGGACACAATGCCGGCGACAGAGCGCGCTGCTGCATATACTCGGCTCAGGTAGACCGTCTGGCCGAAGGTGAAGTTATCAGGATAGAAGAGACCTTTCGTTCCATTGGGTAGTAGCTTGTTACCTAAGACTTGAAGCAGAGTTCTTTGAACGTCGCTCGCGAAATAGTTTGGATCCACGCAGACTGCGAGTTCGATCTCCAGCGATACATACCGAGGTGAGTCGAGCTCGAGGTCCTGCCCCGCGAATCGGTATCGTTCGACGTTGCTCTTCAGAGTCTTTTGGAAACTTGGGCTCAGATTGCCGGCGCCTTTCGGTTCCACGGCAATGAAAACCGTATGCCAGCTACCCGTCCATCGAAGCGAGGCAACCGCTCTATCAACCAGCGGGTTGGCTTCCACGACCGATGCGTAGTCGGCTGGGGTGACCGCTCGTTCCTGGGTCACAAAAGCCTGAGGCGCTCGCCGCCGGATCTGCTCGTTGGTCTCGGGATCAATGCCGCCACTCGCTGGCAGTGGGTTGGTGCACGAAATGATTCGGTTCGGATCCAATCCGTCAAAGTGAGTCAGACTCTCGGCGCCAACATTTCCGGCGGTTCCGTTACCGATGCGGAAATAAGCGACAAACTCGGTCCCCGATTCGGGCAGCAACCCGTTAGTGGTTACCGAGGTTTCGCCCGGGTCATGGGGCGTAGCAAACCGCAAACTGGCTGTACCATCCGATTCCACCTCTACGACGAACGCCGGGTCCAAATCCCCGCTTCCCAGGAGGTCCTGTACCACGCTCCAAGCCTCTGTCTTGGTGTTCAAAGTTCCGATCAGTCTCACGCTGGGAACAGCCTGGCTTGGATCGAAGTTGGTGAGCTCGTCAACGGAAACGGTCGGAGGCAGTACATTTGAAGGTGCGGGGGGACTGGCTACGGCAACGGGAAGCGTGGGTAACGGAACTGCCTGAGTCAGGGGCTTGTACGGAATCAAAGGCCGGAAGCGAACGGGCATCGGCATCGGTGGTGTAACCTGGCAGCGGTCGGCTGCGAGATCTGGAGGCAGGTAAAATTGGGGTGCGGGAACAGTACCCAAGCTTTCGCTGGGAAAGGAGAGTCCGTGGTCCGCTAGCACCACATTGCCGAGAGCAACGCTAACATCCGGGATGAACTGTTCATCTCCGCTGGCGTCAAGATAGGTTGATGAGATGCAAAGTGGGAACGGCAAAACGTCCTGCTGTGACCATTGGATTTCGGTTATGGGCACCGCCTGCGCGCTATCAAAAAGGGCGTCCTGCAATGGCTGTCCCCGGCCGTCCTGGGTAGCGACCTGCGTCAGACGCACGGCCCAACGGTGGCGGATGTCGACATCCGCCTGTTTTCCGGTATGAGGACCAACCGTCTCCTGAAAAATCAAGACATCACCAGCACGTAGATTTGGGTAGGAGCCGCGGAGCGTGGCTTCGGTAGCGCCTATGGGGAGACAACAGTTCGAGTTACCCCAAGTGTAAAATGACATCCGATTGTGTTCGGGATATAGGATTGCATCCCACATCGGTTCGAACGCCTGCACTCCGCTCAAGATTGCGGTTGCTTCGTTGCTTGAACCGACTGCTAAAGTCGAGGGCATGCCCGGTGCGAAAGTGTAGAAACGGGCCAGGGTTCGGTCGAGGTGCAGTGGGCCGCCGGGACTAAGCTGGAGCTGGATCCAAGCTCTGGCGTTGCATCCGTCATGCACGCGGTAATCAACTAGCAGAGCATGACGGCGGAGGGATATTCTGCTGCGGGCGGTTTCCAAATAGGCTTCCGTGGCGATCGCATCCTGTTGGTAACTGAGATGGTCACCTTTGTAGGCGATCAACTCAGCCAGAACCACTCCCAAGTCTGCTTCACTGCTGCCGCCCCAGCCCGGTAAGAGCTGGTTCAGTCGATCCAGGATGACCGTCCGAAAACTACCATAGTCTTTCGCCAGGTAATTGATCGGAGGGAAGACCGGCGTATCCGGACGACAATCGGGAGCCTGAGGTGCGCAATCAAAATTGGGACTACATTCAACCTTGAAGGAGAATTCAATATCCGCGAGCTGGAGATCAAAGCCGGCGAGAACTTCCGTTAGCTCGAATGGGTTCGTTTCGGCAGCAGCTACCTGGTTAACTAGCCGCAGAGAATAGGTAGCAAAATCGCCCGCAATGCCGGTACGTACGACTAGAACATTCGCGGCATCTAATAGATTGGTGAGATAGTGTTCTTCCTTGAGATTTACATCTTTGAGCGACGGCGCGGACGCGGGAGTGATCCAATCCACCGAAATCTTGGTCAGGCTTTCGCCGCCGCTGATCAGGACATTATCCGGCGTCAAGTCGTGTGGAACCGGCTTCAAACAATGAATCAACAGGGTGGTCTGACGCGCGATATCTAGAGCGATCGCATCGTGATCTAAGACTTCCAAGTAATCGATGCCGTTGAGGGCAGGGTTTTTGAGAACCGCAGCTTTGCGAATTTCGTTACAACACTGGTAGATCACTGGTTACTCCCGTAGACGAAGGTTTGTACCTGAGTCACATCCGTTGCCAGTAGAGTGTAGGTAACGCTCACCTTTAGAATGGCATCCTGAGCTGAGGCCACCACCGACTGGACCTTGACGTAATTGGCCAGCCATTTCTGCAGAGCACCTTGCACGGCGAATTGGGTCGCAGCTGCCATTTCCACGCTATTGGGAGCGAACGGCAATTGCAAAAGCCCGCTGCCGAAGTCTGGCAGGTTAACTCGCTCGCCGGGTGAGGTAAAAAGCACCTGTTCAATCAGTTGCGTGACATAGTCTTGCAGAGCGGCTTCCCGGGTACGTCCGCGCCCGTCGAATTGATAGGGGAAGTTGAGGTTCATGTGGCGATAACCCGGGTTTGAGCCTGCACCGGTACCAGCGGAGTACCGGTTGGTACGCAGGTAGCGACTCCTGTCATGATGGCCACAGGCTGGCCTTCGGACATCACTTGTACCGCTCCGACTATCCATTGCGCGGTGACGCAGGGACCGTTGCCCGCTGGCGGTGCAAAGGCGCATCCGGCGACGGTGTACGGCGCAGCGATAGTGGCGATCGGCATGCCGGATACCATCACGCGCGGGCTAGGAACCGTTGGTATCGCCTGTCCGCCATGCGCGCATAAGACGGTGGCTCCCATATGTAGAATTGGTCCAGGCATAGAGGGGAATAGCAGATAGCAGATAGCAGATAGCAAATACTGGATCTTTGAAGATCTGGGTTAGATGACGGTTAGTGCGTCGATGTTAACCGCTACGGCTGGACCAACAAGCGTGATCATGGCGCCTTGGCCATTACTGATATAGATGCCAGTCTCATTAACCACAATCATCGCCCCGCTAACGCTCTTCAGGACGATTCCGCCCGTAACAGGTGAAGGTGGGGCATCACTCACCATGATCATGTTTTGCCCGGTGGTCTGCAGCAGAATGTTCTGTCCAGGCGGGATTGCTGGCGGTGCAGTGGCAAAGACGGGAACGTCTGCTACTAGTCCCCAGAACCCGCCGGTCCAGATCGGGTAGTCCGGATCTCCTTGTTCGAATTCCACCCAGACCTGGGAGCCGATCGGAGGCACGATAAAGCAACCCGATTGTATGCCTGCCGCCGGCACGCAAGGCATGGCCCAACTGGACGGGAGCTCACCCTTGACATCGGGCACCTGCACCATGACACGACCGATCTGTTCCGGATCGATGTTTTCAATCACCAGTCCTCGATACTTGCCGTAGTAACGCTTCGGGCTACCACCTGAGGCCGAATCTGGAGGGTTCATGGGTTAACCGTGGAAACCGTGGAGACTAATCCGTTGCGGGTTAGGGTGAAGTCCTGCTTGTATTCTCCCCGTTTGATCCTGTGAGTAACGCTTTTGACGTAATATAAGCCGTCAAAAGCCGGGCCAGCACCCCGTACCCCCACAAGGTGTCGAGCGTTCAGAATTCCTTTGTAGCGGGTTACGTCGAGACTACCATTGCAAGAAACCGCTTCGGCGTTTTTGGCGGCGGCAGCCAAGCCCATCATAATCGCCTGAGGGATCGGCTTCTTGGCTAGATCATCCCTCAGCGGCGTCAAATCCGGCGGTAACAGGTTAGTTGGCAATGGCGGGATCAATCCAAGCGGCGGGTTTAACGGGGTGACCGGAGGTAATGGAATCGGAATGCTGATGCCGGTTTCCTCGATGTAAATATAGACGAAAGGGAGCTTGTTCTGCTCCTGATTAAAAGAGAAATTCATACTCTCGACATTGGTGTAGGCATCCATGTCCACGTTAAGGGCAGGCTGCTCAGGGCCGACTTTAATCTGCGGTCCCCAATAAGCTTTGCTGGCGCCGGGTATTGGTCCGGGATCGATGTAGAAAACATACCCAGCTTCATCCGCCAGCTGCTGGATGTATTGTAGATCGGTACCCTGCTGGCTCGGGATCTGGTCGATCGGTAAGGGAACAAATAGTAGGACGCTCGGGATGACCAGAGGGATAACGCCGAAAAGGGCGTACTTTAATAACAACAGCTCGATCCGAGCTTCCGCCGGGCAGGCCGGGAAAGGAAATCCGCTCATATTGGACTGATCCATTATAGCCGTAAGATCCTTTCCCATGATGGTCAGGGTAGAGTTGGAGCCTTTGCCACCCGGTGAAATGTGATTCTCAGTGATTACGCCATCGATCAGCACGTTGCTCACTCCATTGATGGTGGCGACGATGACCACCCGCATGAATAGCAATGGCATTCCGCCGGTCAGCAAAAACAGGATATTCAAGGGCGACCGTTTATCGATGCTAAAGGTCAATTTGAACCCGCTTTGACCGACATCCACGACCTTCACCTCGACCTCGACCAGCGCGTCCAGGACCGGCCTGGGCACCGTCAATGGGATGACGGGACCGATCATCAGACCCAATTGGACGCTGTTAAGCACCCGTTGCTCCTCCGGGGACGCCTTGAGGCATGGTAATGTTCAGGACTGCGCCGGGAGTTTCTACTAACTGGTTGGGCCGAATCGCGCCATTCGCATCGCAAATGAGCCAAAAGACCAGCGGATCTCCCAAATACTTGGCGGCCAATAGATCCAAGCGGTCACCCTGTTTTACGGTGTGTTTGGCAACGGTGGCATAGTTAGGCGCTCCCGGTTGCGGCACGATGCGTCGCGCTAGGTAGGTAACGGTCTGACCATCGGGACCAGTGTAGGAGAGCGTGCTGGAGCCATGGTAACGGCTATCCGTGGGAAAACTAACCGCTGGAACTACGCCCAATTTGATCAGTGTTTGCAGGGGATAATTCATGGCAAACCTCCTAAGCCTAGGACGGAGATTGAGACGCTCGGCGCCAGCGACGCGAGTTGTTCTTTATTGTTCAGATAGGTCATGAACATCCGCCCACCTGGATGTTGGAAGCCAAGGTCATCGATATTCAATACTCGTAGGCCCAGACTTACCTTTGCTCGGATCGGATTTAAATTCGGGTCGAACGCTTCTTCGGTAACGGAGAAGTCGGTTAGACGCACGGGTACCACCCGGCTTTTGCTCCACACAAAGAGAGTAAGTGGTTGCTCTAAAGGAATGATTTCCAAGGTGCCGGCATTGGCCATCGCGTCGTCGGCTCGCAACGTCTCGATGGTCGGATTAATCAACATTTCCAATTGGGCCAGTTGTGGATGCAGGCCGTATTGGACGGCCGTGGGATATCGATTCGGAAATTCCAACTGGTCGGTAGCGTCCAGCTCCGCGTCCAGTTTGATGGTTTCGACCGCTGGTCCACGGAGGCGTAACGCATCGACGCGCACGCCATCCTGTCCACCGGACATTGCCTGAATCTGGAGGGTGCGGCTCAGAGAATCAGGGTTGTATTGTAGAGCAATGACACTTCGCACGGAAGACGTGTCCGGGTCCATGGTGACGATGCCGCCTTTAACGAGGCGAGGGGAGTTGGGGAAACCGCTCACAGGTTTGTCTTTTTGAGTTCGGTTAAAAATGCAAGGTCGCTAAAAACGATCCGTTAACATTGCCGGTTGGTTGCGCGCCTTGCCCTTTCGCAACGTCCAATCCTCCCTGAGCGCCGAATGCCCCAGTTAACGAAGCGAGATCGGACAACTTATAATCGACCTGTAAATTTATTACTCCAAGCAACTGGCCATGCGCGACACTTGCTGGCGCTCCGCCTGCGAGTGCTACTGCCGGACCTATTTGCGGAGCAATCGTGAAAGCGCCGACTTTCAAAACCATCGGCGATATCGTGAAACCCAGTTGCGCTGTCACCGGAGGCGGGAGAGGCGTCTTGGGTTGATTCGCCTGCAGAAGCGGTCGAAGGGGCGGCGACCCGGCCGCAAGCGGTTTCAGATACGTCAGCTGAAGCGCTAGCGTTGGTTGAAGAATCCCTAGCTGCAGATGGAAATACTTCAGGAAGTCGCGGGCAATTCCAGGCACATAGTTCGGATCCTGATGAGCGGCTTGAACCATCATTCCGCCCTGCCCGGGTCCGCTTTGAAATCCAGATCCTTGAGCGTATTGCCACTCGCTTGAGCCCTTGTCGGGTTCTGGGTGAGCCGGTTGGCTCGGTGTGGTCTGCGCCGGCGTACTCGGCGGTTTCTCAGGTGTTAACTTAGCTGGCCCGGGCTCTCCTTTGTCCCGTGGCGGCGGCCTCAAGTTCTCCGGCGGGACATGGACCGCTGGCGACTGCGCACGGGGCGTCTCGGGCACCCGACGCGGTTGAGGTCCCACAGAAGTATGACCATGTGGTTTGTCCAATCCCTTTTCTTGAACTTTTTGCCCTGCCTGCAGCGCTGCCGCGTTAACGGAGTCGCTTAGTTTTTTCCAGTCGAGATTAGCGCCTTCACCGGTTTCTTTTCTTTGTAACGAGGTCTTCGGCAAAGAATTCAATTTCATGGGACTCTCAGAGACAGGCGTCGAGCGCTCTTCTGTGCTTAGAACCTTTTCAGCGGCGGCGTCTGCTTGCCTTTCCGATGCGTCCCCTGGCTCGCTGATCTGCAAGCCCTCAGTTCCGGTCGGTGTAACTTGGGTTTGCGATTGCTGCACCGTGTGCGCTAGCTCATGTGCGAGGAGCTTTCTCCCGTCAGGGCTTTGGGGTGAATAATAGCCGTTGTCGAATGCTACATGATTTCCAACTGTATAAGCGTTAGCTCTCACTAACTTTGCTGACTCGGAGCCCTGGCTATCGGCGTGAATGCGAACCCGGCTGAAATCATGTCTGAACCGCGCTTCAAAAAAGCCGCGTGTTGCTGGGTCCAAAGGCTTTCCGGGAGAATTCAAGACTTGATCCACGATGGATTGCGTTTGGTTAGAAACGGAAGGACCGACGCCTTTGCATTGCAACACCTTACGGCCTGGGCCTCGCTGACGAGAGTTATCCGCATGGTCCGCTCGTCTGACCGGATGATGAGTTGCCCTGTGCATAGACTATGCAGTGGACATTTTGCTGCCGGCTCAGTTTGGTCACTACCTCATTAAGTTAACCTCGATGCGACGACGTTAAGTGATGCGGAGTCGAACCTAAGGGTGTTGCGAGAGGCGTGAATGTCGGCCAGTTTTGACGCAGTTTTGCAGCACCGGTTTTGACTAACTCGAGCGTCGAGAAGGTCCGACCACCGTTCTTTTTCCGAATTCAGCGGCTTGATTTGGCTCAACGTCTTACGTCTTCGCCATACATTCGGTATATTTGACCCATGTGTCGGCACTGGCTGCGCCGCCGCAGGAAGTCGTGCAATCTTGATTCGTACATTCCTGGTCACCAGGGCCACCAATGCCCGCTATATGAAACATTTCGCGCAGAACGGCCCGCGATTGCTCGGATACACCGATTTCGAAGAATTGAGGGCACAGATACAAGGGCAACTTGGTCCCAGGCGCAATCGCTCCTTTGTCACAGCCCTTCGCCAATGCGGAAACCGGCCGGAGAGTTGTACCAGCCAGGACGTTATCGATCGCGACCGTTTGGAGATTTCCATACACAGCATCGAGACTTCGACGAGCCTGACCGACAGGGAAATTTTTCTGGAATAGCTGCTCGCTGATGTGGGGGCGATTAAGTCCGGTTAGCAGCTTCGCGTCGTCGGCGACGATGTCGCGTGTCGCTCTGACATTCTGCAGCGCCGTATCTAACGCAGGAGCGATCACCTTGGACCGCGCTTTACGGCGTTCTTGCACACACGCATCGATCTCGGCGGCAGTTCGTTTGCCTGCGACCATGCAAACATCATCATCCAAAGGCGACTTTCTTCCGGCCATGATGGATTCCGGGTCGTTCGCAACGGTCTTGTGAAACTCCGCGAGAAACCAATGGATCCGATCGGGTATGCGCATCTGCGGGTTTTTGTGGTGCTTTTCGATATAATTGTAGCGATCTGGTAAACCCAAGAGATGATGAATCTCATGCGCGAGCACCTCGTCACTACCGGCAAAATTGCCAGAGGTAGGCCACGCCTCGGTGTTAACTCCAACGGAGAAGACGTCCGGGCCAGGTTGGTCCACGAAGTCGATATCGACACTGTACCCCCAAGTCGATGCGCGCTTTTCGATAGCGTCCTGGAAGGACTTTATATTCTTAATTGCTTGAACATTTCCAGTCGTCTGCTTCTTCGGGAACAGACGTAACTTTATTTTCACGGCGATATTTGTCAGATCCCGATCATTGATCTGAAAGAACGTCCCGTCCTGCCCGGTAGCACGTCGGAACCCGCTTGATTTGGCACGACTGATATCTTCCTCGCGATCGGGTTGGGCATCGCCCTTGCCTAGACGCTCCGCATTTTTCTTTGCGGCAGCTGCGATTTTTGCTTCCTGTTCCGCAGCCTGAAGCACAGCCGGCTGTTCCGGCGTGGCAAAAAGTTCCTCTAAATCCTTCATTAAGTCCAGCGCGTTGTCGCGCTTGCGGGCCTCAGCCAGAATCTGTTCAACCTCTGTCTTTGATATGGCTTCAAGTTTCTTGTATTCCGCCAGCTGTTTGATTTGGTCGGCGCGCCGGTTGAACTCGTTTAGCACGGCTGCGTCAGGCATGCGGCGGATCACTTCGGACTGCTGGATAACATGCGAAAGCTCATGCGCAACTAGTCGTAAACCGTCCGCTGTCTGGGGCGCATAGGCGTTGGTCTGAAATACAATGTGGTTGCCCGCTGTGTAGGCCAGCGCCCCGATCGAGCGAGCCGATTTTGAAGCTTGGCTGTCGAAATGAAAGCGGACGCTACCAAAATCGTGATTGAAGCGTCGCTCGAAGAAATGCCGCGTAGAATTGTCCAGCGGGTGTCCTGCCGATCGCAGGACGTCTCGAACGATCGGAGATGGGCGTTCGTTTAAGGCAAGTCCGGATGACCGGCTGACGGCCTTCCTCCGCACTTCCTTGTCCTCCTTATGTTCGTCGCACTTGCAATCGCCATCCCCAGAGCCGCCACAGGAGCACTTGCGTTGTAGGCCGGACGCGATACCAATTCGTGCGAATGACCAGCGCGAGTCGATGACACCGCCGCGCGTTACCTCGTCGGCCATTCTGTCCGCTTCTCGCTCGGCAGCGTCATCGACACCGCCGATACGCACGCCGCATCGAGTCGACTCCGCGGTCGCACGGTTCGCTTTCCCTAGTAAGGCGTAACTCATGAAGTCATGCTCTTTGCTACGGCACGCGCCAAACCGCGACCGAATTGCCTGGACCCCGATGCACCGCGCTCAAACGGCATCTGTCCCAGCCGCACTACCGGAATTTGCCGACTTAGGCCGAACTGCGTCGCAGCATTGCCGAATTGACGCCTCAATTCGGACTGCAAAGCCGCCACCAATGTAGAGTGGTCCGCGCGGTCGAATCCGGCGAGAACTAGCCGATCGATGTGGACGTGGATTCGGCTCATATCCACCCTCGGACCTCCAGTGGAGAAAGTGGGCGCTCGATTTTTTGGGCTTCGAACATAGCTGCCCGGAATAGGTGCTCCATTTCAATCGACCTCTCGTTTCCTTCCTCGGCCGCTAGAAAAGCGGCGTTCAAGGCGATGTTACGGATATTCCCACCGGCGACGTTCAATTGGGCTAGACGCTTGTAGTCCAAATTCCGGGTTGGAGTTTTTACCGGGAAAATCCGCATCCAAATCGCTTCACGGTGCGTCGCATCCGGAAAAGGAAAATTCACGGTGAACCGCAGCCGGCGCTGAAATGCTCTGTCTATGGTGGACTTAAGATTGGTGGTCAAAATTGCCAACCCTTGATAGGACTCCATGCGCTGCAGCAGGTAACTGACCTCAATGTTAGCATACCGGTCGTGGCTATCTTTTACATCGCTCCGCTTTCCGAACAGGGCGTCGGCCTCATCGAAAAGCAACACGGCGCCGCCTTCCTCGCCGGCATCGAAAACCTGCTTCAAATTTTTTTCGGTCTCACCGATGTATTTGCTAACCACGGCCGATAGATCGATGCGGTACAGATCCAGGTTTAGTTCATTCGCGAGCACTTCAGCCGCCATCGTTTTGCCGGTACCGCTTTCTCCAGCAAATAGCGCACTGATACCTAATCCTCTCCGATCCTTAGCGGCGAACCCCCAGGTTTCGTAGACCTTCATCCGGTGTCCCACATGAGAAGCGATTTGGCGAAGCGTCTGTTTCTGTTGTTCAGGCAGGATTAAATCGTCCCATGTTGCCGAAGGGAGGATGCGCCGAGCGAGATCATCCAGCTTTGGGCGGGCAAGAGACCGGCACGCGTTCCATAGATCTGCTTTGAGTGCCGAGTCCTGTTCCGAACCGAGTAGGGAACCAGTCGAAAAGATCGTTCTGGCGCTCAAAATGAAATGCTGCGACACGGCGTCCAGCGTGCCGTTAAGACCGGCTGCGTTCGGACCAAGCGCCTGTTGCCAGAGGCGTTTTTGTTCGGCTGGCTCCGGTTTGTTAACCTCGAACCTAAGGAACGAGCGATTCAGGCG
>Ga0209240_1000508_pt1 | contig 16282 bp, 16 predicted proteins | sample GraSoi_2013_80cm_FD_185828 | JGI IMG/M metagenome (GOLD analysis project Ga0209240, IMG submission 185828) | Grasslands soil microbial communities from the Angelo Coastal Reserve, California, USA - Sample 9_17_2013_80cm (SPAdes) (version 2) | ecosystem: Environmental > Terrestrial > Soil >...
TGCGTTGCCGCATGATCGGCTACGCGAGGTGTTGAGGAAATATAACCGGTTGGAAGGACAGTGAGTAGGCAGCGAGCGGGAACGGCGTGAACGAGCCAGACTTCGCCCCGGTGTTTGAAACTCCCGACTTCGCCCCGGCGTTTGAAACTTACGGAGGCCACGTCGGGCAAGTAGGGATGCTACGTCGGGTACGCCGGGAGCGGTGGAAGCAAAAGCGGCGTCCTCGGTATGGGGATTAGATCTATCGTGTGCCACGCGCGCTCGGTCGAGGACGACGACGACGACGAGGACGAGGACGATTGTAGGGAGTTATGGGTCGGGCCGACGGGTGGAAATGCGCTATGGGGAAGGGGAATCGGGGGAGGGTTTTTGTTCTTTTAGGACAGTGAGGTTGGTTACGCGGAGGTCTGCGACGTCGAGTTGATCGATCTTTAGCTTGCGCAGATGCATTTGTTTCACGAGCAGCTCGCGTATTATCACGCGGCTGATCACCAGAAGACCGATCGTGACACTTCCAACGGCCAGGGCGGCCATCGCGGCAGCGGCGGTTGCACCGGCGCCAGTGGCTTCAGCGACAGCAGCTCGAGGCCTCGATCTGCGGAGCCAATCGGTGTGTTTCATAGGGGGATTCCATGGAGGAGTTCAGGAGTTCAGGAGTTCAGGAGTTCAGGAGTTCAGGAGTTCAGGAGTTCAGGAGTTCAGGCTGTGGAGGAGTAGAAAATAGCGAGACGAAAGCGTATTTAAAGCCTTTGGTATGACCGTAGCCCAGCGCTGTCGATCTGGGGCTCCTGAACTCCCGAACTCCTGCAACTCCTGAACTCCTTCTTCTTACTCACTCAATCTTCTTCCTGAAATCGTCCATCAACCCGAGTATCTCTTGCCGGCTCTCGAGCATTTCGGTGATCCATTCGTCGAGTGAAAATGGGAGTTCGCGTTTAGCTTCGCGGAGGCGATTAGCGGCGCTCAGAGCGCGGGATAACTCGGCGACAGCTCGCTTAAGCTTAGCAACTACCAGTCCCGACATATTCAGATCGGGCCCTAGGTCCCGGTCACCGATAGTGAGCGCGCCGGCGACCTTCGGTCCTACCACCATGAATGAGCCGACCATCTCTTCGAGATCGTCGTCTCGATGCTCTCCAGCCAATTCCGATAAGGCTACGGATCGGTCGATCAAGCGTGTGACTAATGGATGCCGAATCGGATCTTCTGCTCGAGCCGGATCCTCTTGCTCGGATTCTTCGAAGTCGAGATCTTCCCCTTCTTCGTCGTCTTCAACGCCGGCCGCTTGAGCATCCAGCATTTCTTCGATTTCCTTCCAGCCCATCCCGCGAGCCACTAAACGATCACGATCGGGATGATCCTGATATTTTTCTAACAATTCGCCCAGCTTGGTTGAACGCCGATCGGAAGCCCGCAGGAAAAGTTCCCATTCGAATTCATTCTTAGGATCGCCGTTGTAGGCCGCTTCTTCCCGCGGGTCGAACGACTCCGATATTCGTTCCATGAAAGATTGCATCGCTTCCGCGTTAGCTTCGTGTTGGCGCGCTTCGTCCTCGGGGCTAAGTCGCCACGCGGGTTCACCAATCCCGATCTCATAGTCGGTCGATTCAATAACCACGCGACCATTCGATTCGCTGAACCATTCTAAATAGAGCGCGTTCGCCATATGTTCGGTGAATGGTTCGTCTTCCTTAATCGCTTCGTAGTCGAGGTTGTCGATTACCCGCACTTTCCTAGCGGCGGTCATGTCTCCTACTACTCCGGTCTGCTCCGCATTCAGCGCCACGGTGGGGTCCACCTTTGGCGCGGGATTAGAGAAGGTGAGTTTACATCCGGCCAGGTCTTTATGGCCATTACCAGACAGCCTCAGTGCCAACGGGGCCTCACGGCCTGCGAGCCAGATTTTACCTTGGACGAGTCCAGGGGTCTGGTTATCGAGCTCGCCGCGAATAACATTATCTCCGATACGCCAAGCCATAGGGTGCCTTTACTCAAAGTTCAGCAATATAGCAACATCTTTTTGTAGCGTTGTTAATCTAGTGGTTCCGGCGTCGCCCCGAATCTGCTTCCTCGTCCTTGTCACCCACCGATTTCAGCCAGGCGCGGACCATACGGCGCAGACTTCTGCGTTCCCGCCAAGAAAGATGGCGAAGCTGGCGATTTACCCGGATTTCACGTTTCAAATCCTGCAGCCGGAACGGTAGGAATTGGAATCCGGTTTGCACCCCCATGACCAGGGCTAGGGCCAGCAGCGATAGCCATTCGTTATGCGAGGTTCCACCCACCAGAAAAACCACCCAGAAGTAACGTAAGACAGAAATTCTAATATTATCGCCGACGACCTCCACGATGTCCGTGGGTGTGAGCTGAATGGTCTCTGGCGCTCGCTGCAACCGAACCGTAAGCGCTCGCGAGCGTCGCTCGGTCGGAGCCGGTCTAGGCGGGGCTGGGAGCGGCGCGCTATGGATGAGCTCAGGCTGTCTTTCGTTGCTTAACCACTGATCGATTTCTTTCTTCCGCCAGCGGAGTGTGTAGTCGACAGTCAACAGGCCGGTTAACAATTGTTTCCAACGGGGCGAAACGGCTTCTGGAATCTCGATTTTCCCGCCGGCCACTCGATAAAGCTGTTGTTTCACGTCGAGGCCAGCGAATGGTTGCCGGCCAGTCAGAGCTTCAATTAAAACCATGCCGAGGCTCCAATAGTCGCTAGCCTCCGATTGCATCCCGGTCACCGCTTCCGGAGACGAGTATGCCACTGTCCCAACTGTGCCGGTTAAAATCGTTTGGTAGCCGCCGAGCCGAGCGGTTCCGAAATCGGCTAGCGTAACCTGGAGAGGGTCGGTCTGGGTGACGAAGATGTTAGATGGCTTGATATCTCGGTGCAGGACATTCTGGCTGTGTAAATAATGGATGGCGCTCGCTAATTGTTCGAGCAGCTGTTTGCAATCAGCTTCGCTTAGCTGGCGGCGTTGCTGGATCCACTCGGTTAGAGTCCCGGTGGCAACAAATGGGCAGACCTCAAAGTAGCGACCCTCGATTTCGCCGGCCTCCAGGATCGGCAATAGGTGGGGATGGGACAAGGCACATTTTTGACGTTCATCCATTAGTCCGGGAAGCCGGCCGTGGCGGTAGATCTTGACTGCGACCCTTTCGCCGTTGGGCCGTTCACCTACCCAGACATCCGCCTCGCCCGAATGGTTGCTCAGCAGTTTGGTCAACCGGATATTACCGACGAAACCGACCTGCAATTGTACGCTATAGGCCGGTTCAATGCTCGCCTCGGGCGCGGCCGAAGACGGTCCCACGTCTTCACGCCCCACAGAAGCCGGGCCAACGGATTGTTGCTCCTCCGCCATCGAGGAGAGCTTCTTCAGCCCAGCATCGGCGTCAATCCTTTGTTTCGACTAGAGGCGGCAGCGAGCGCTTCATCCGCCGGCTAACGGTTCGAAAACCTAATGCCTCGTAAAAATGGATAGCGGTGTGATTGAACTCGTAAACGTTCAAGTCCAATTCTTTCATATCCCTGGCCCGGGCCCAAAGCATCGCGGCGTCTACCAATTTACGTCCAACGCCCGTTCGCCGAAATTTCGTCGTCACGGCCAGGTTCTCCAAAAGAACGAACCTGTTCGGGTTCAGGAACGGGGGCGCTTCTCGGATGACGGTGACCGCAACTCCCGCTGGAGTACCTTTATCGTCGGCAACAAAAATGGCGGCATCGGGGTCTTGGAACCGCTCTTCCAAGTAGCGGTGATGTGCCGCCGCTTCCGGTCCAAGGAATTGGGTTGGATCTTCGTCATGATGCAAGAGAACGACCTCATCTAATAAACGGGCGAGATTGTCCAGATCATCGGCCCGAGCCATCCGAATAGAAGCGTTCATAGTAGAAGGAGGAGTTCAGGAGTTCAGGAGTTCAGGAGTTCAGGAGTTCAGGAGTTCAGGAGTTCAGGAGTTCAGGATGGTACCAGCCACAAAAGTACAATCAAAAAACCCTGCCACCTGAATTTTAGATTGCCGCAGTCGTGGTTAGTGGCTCCTGAACTCCTGCAACTCCTCGAACTCCTGAACTCCTCTTTTGCTGCTTCCATTTCTCTGCTAGTGTCGAACCTTTTGAAGTTGAATGCCCGGGCAGCGCCGGCTGGTTTTAGCTGGGGCAAACACCGAAGGGACCACAATTATGAGCGACCCCCAAACCGACTCGAGGCGGGATGTTTCCCTCCTTCAACAGGCGGTTAATGCCTTTTTGAAAGATGCCATGCCGTATTTTGCGCTCGACGCTTGCGCCGACGCAATTATGCGGTCGGTGTTGAAAATCATCCCTGGGGGTGTGATTTCCGGCAGCCTGTGGGGCCCGGGTCAGCGGCCGAATACCAGGTACAGATTGGCGCTGGAAGGGGATACGGTGGTCCATCGAGAAAGTGCGGAGCTCGACCTGCCCGTGGAGACCACGAAGCCGGCGACAGGACTGGAAGATGATGTGCGTATCCTGTTACACCGATCGCTCAAGACTTTGACGACCGATCGTCCAGGCGTGGATAATCTGCAGCAAGCAAAGTATCGAGCGGCGATTGAAATCCGATTCTGTTATTTTGGCAGGCTAATTCTGTTGCTGATCGTGGGGCTGCCGGCAGCCAAAGGTTTGATTAGCAGAGAATCCAGAGATTTCCTTACGCTATTTTGCAGGTGTTGTCTGATTACACTGCAAGGGGCGTACATCGCAGAAATGGAGGAGAAATCGGGACGTTCCAGCGGGCTGCTTTTGCATGAGAAATTTAATCTGACGTTCCATTGGTTTCACTCCGTGACCCGGCACCTGAATTTGGCAATCGGCCGGCTCCGGGAGGGACAATATCCGGAGGCCGCAGACGCTCTCGACCGGACGGCGGTGGTGGCCTCGGTCTGTTTGGCGGAAATTATTACGCTAATAAAGACGATCTCGGGGCCTACTCCGCTGGTAGGAACGAGCGGGAGCGCCGTGAGCGAGCGTGAACGCCGGGAGCGAGCAAGTCCAGAATAGCCGCAAAAAGAAGAAGACTCCTAGAGTCATTCGTTCTCGCTCGTTGCTCGGTCTCGGCGCTCCCGCTCGTTGTTAGGGAGATGGTTTGGCGTAGGCGGAACGCACGCGGGCGGTTCGGCGAGTTCGAAATTCGTCGAGCTTCTGCTGTTGTTCTGGGGTGAGGAGAGGTTTTAGACCGGCTAGCGCCTGATCGAAAGATTGGTTGGTTTCCATCAAAGTTTTTTGACGGACCGCCCGGATGTTTTCGATAGCGTCGTGGATTGGTCCCCGGACTTTTTCCTGCTGTTCGGGCGTCAAACCGAGCTGCTTGGTCAGATTCTTCATGGCCGCTTGCTCCCAGGTGACCGCAGGAGGGGCCTTCGCGCTGAACTCATGGAGCGAGCCCAAGGTTAGCGTGATCGTGGCCCCGCAAAGGACGCCGATAACAAAAACTAGGGCGAAAGAAATGGTTAGTTTCCAGCCGAATCCCATAGCGATTGGGCCATTGCATCGACTGGATCCGACTCTTCTGGGCCTGCCACCAGCAGAGTTTGGAAGTTCCAGCCGACAAGTGCGGCAAAAATGACGAGAGCGGCCGAGATCGACAGTATAGAAGTGCGGAATGTGATCCGCCCTCTACGCACGGCAAACAGGTGCTGAGAGTAGACCCGTCCGGGAAAGTCGCTGGGCATGGAAGAATGATCTTCTCTGCCTGCCTCCCTTGCCCGTGCTAATAACTGTTCAATCCCGTCGTTCGTCATTTCTCTAATCGCTGGACCGCCGCTGCGAGTTTTTGGCGTGCTCGAAAAGCGGTTACCTTAACTTTTGACGGGGTCCAGCCGGTAAGGTCACAGATTTCTGCGATCGATTTCTCTTCTAAATGTAGCCAGGTGACTACCGCGCGTTCATCCGGTTTGAGGGTTTGCATCAAACGTTCAAGCAATTCTTTGGCCTCTTCGGGCGAACGCTCCGTAGGCAGGATCGCTGAGTTTTTCAAATTGTCGAGAATCGCCTGTTGTTCTTCACTAAAATCGGACCAACGAAACTCAGGGCGTACCTTTTGCTTTCTGAGCTGGTCGATACAGGTGTTGACGGCGATTCGCGATACCCAATGATCAAAAGGCATATCCGCCCGGAATTGGTGCAGGCGGGAAAAGATCTTTAGAAAGACGTCCTGGCAGAGGTCTTCTTCCAGCTCTCGACGGGGAAGGTGGTTGCGAACGATGCGGATGACGATCGGATAAGTGAATTCAATCAGCTCTCTGGCCGCTGATTCATCATTCTTCTTCGCTCGCGCAATTAAGCTGAGAAGAGCGTCATCTGCCATTCAACGCGTTGATTTGATGGGCGATGTGTCCGCCAGTTGCGCATCCGTCTTTATGAACGCAACGTATTAACATCGCAACTATAAACCCCTGAAGCGCTCTGGGCGCAGCGTATGGCGATACCGTCTTTGGACGGTTCAAGCAGCAAAATCATCAATCAAATTATGTCCTTCCTCAAAGAATTCAGAGACTTTGCGATGAAAGGGTCCGTAATTGACCTCGCCATCGGTGTCATTATCGGTGCAGCGTTCGGGAAGATTGTTAGCGCTCTTGTCAATAATGTCATCATGCCCCCCGTTGGTCTTCTTTTGGGGAGGGTCGACTTCTCAAACCTGTTTTTGAATCTGTCCAATCAACCGGCGGGTTCTGTGAAGGAAGCGGCTGAAAAAGGTGTGCCAGTCCTCGCGTATGGATTGTTTCTCAACACGGTTATCGAATTCCTGATCATCGCCTTCGTATTGTTCTTGGTGATTAAACAGATTAACCGGTTCAAGAACCCAGCTCCAGTGCTGGCGCCGCTGGAACCGTCCGCCGAAGAGAAGCTGCTGGCCGAAATTCGGGATCTTCTGAAAGAGCAATCGGCTAAGGCGTGAGAGGAAACTAGGAGCCAGAAGCGAAACGGCGAAAGGGCGAAACGGCGAAAGGGCGATGCGGCCATCATGGCGAAACGGCGATGATGGCACGCGCACGGAGCGGCTCAAAACCGGCGCGGATGTCACATAGAGCAATCACGTCCTCGGCGCGCCGAGTTCTTCGCCTCACCGATCATGGGCCATCATGGCTTTGTCGCCCATTCGCCGTTTCGCCCACTCGCCGTTTCGCTTCTGCGCTCGTCATCTGAGCAAGGCTGTGATCACGATAATTACTGCCAGCACCAGGATGAAGCTTCGAAGCAGCCAGCGGGGTCGATCCGGTCCGGATAACGTGACCCAGGCTACGATAGCTAGGATTAGACAAATCAACGACCAGGAAAGCATCGTGCGAAAAAGGTGTGCGGATTAAAGAGGCTAAAAGCGTGCCAAAGGCGTTGCGATGACCTAACGGGTTCATGATCAGCAGGTTACGTATTTCCGGGTTAGGGGCCTGATCAGGCGAGCTTGCAACTGGCTAAAAAGGCATTGCATCCTGCGGGATTTTCCAGCAATCGGGGCAAAATTCATGTTCGATTGAAGTCGAAATTCTCTGAGCTAACCCGGGAAATATGGAATAAGTTGGGTTGGACTTATACTCCCCTTGAGAGATGAAAGGTCTGTCTGTAGTTCGAAAGCTAACGGGACAAAGGAATGCCCGACTGCGCCAGGCGACTCGACTGGGCTCCGAAGTCTTATGTGGCGGCCGATTTCTATGATTTTACAATTCGGTATGACTAAAGGACGACGCAGCGTAAGCGCGGCTGTATTTGGGTTCGCCATGGCTTTGATGTCAGCCGGCGCCGTGGCTCCGAGTCAGGCGCAGGTCGTCGATGGTCACCAATTAGTGAAGGCGCAGTTAATCGCTGACACGCAGCATATTCAGCCAGGCCAGAAGTTTCGTTTGGGCGTTTTGTACGCGATGTACCCTAATTGGCACATTTATTGGAAATATGCCGGAGACGCCGGGATTCCTACGCAGATCGATTGGCAGTTACCGCCTGGGTTTCGAGCCGGCCCTTTGCAGTGGCCGTTACCGGAACGAGAAAAAGAGCCAGGCGGCCTCGAAGTTTTCGATTACAACAACGAAGTTCTCCTTTTTACTGAGGTACAAGCGCCCGAGCAGTTACCCGCAGGTCCCATTGATCTCGGGGCCAAAACGAACTGGCTCGTTTGCGAAAAGGAATGTGTTCCCGGCGACGCTCAGCTTTCGTTGAAATTGAATGATGGCGGGCAAGGCCCTGGTAATGAAAGCCTGTTCGCTAAATACGCAGCGTCCGTACCGAAAACAGGCCCGCCGGGATACACCCTCTCGCTGAAACCGTCCGGAAATCAGATGGTCGTTGAGTTCTCCGGTGTGCCGGAGGGTAGCAAGCTAGATTTCTTTCCGGAACCACCGGAGAACGTGGTTCTTAACCATGGGAAACAAGCCGGTAACAGTGTTGTGCTGTCGGTCGACGGCGGGACCGCTCTTACTCAGATAAAGGGAGTGGCGGTGGTTCAGGCTAACGGCAAGACCGATGCGTTTGAAGTCGAGCTGCGACCGACCGCAGCGGTGACGCAAGGAGGCAACGTCAGTGCCGATCTCGCCGGGGTGCTGCAAGCAATCGGTTTTGCCCTGATTGGCGGTCTGATCTTAAACGTGATGCCGTGCGTGCTGCCGGTCATCTCGCTAAAGATCTTCGGTTTTGTTAGCGAGGCCGGTGAACGGCCGGACAAGGCGCTCCGGTTAGCTCTCGCTTTCTCCGCCGGTATCCTTAGCTGTTTTGCGCTACTGGCAGCGATCGTTTCGTTTTTCCGAGCCATTGGCGCTCAAGTTGGTTGGGGGTTTCAGTTTCAGGATTATCGGTTCGTGCTCGTTATTGCGTGTCTGGTGTTTGCCTTCGCTCTGAATCTCTTTGGCGTGTTTGAGCTGACGGTGTCGGCTCGCGCCACGGGTGGACTGGCCAAGTTAGCCGCCGGCCATGGATACGGCGGTGCGTTTTTTCAGGGAGCGTTTGCCACCATTTTAGCGACCCCCTGTACCGCGCCCTTCCTGGGGACAGCCTCAGCGTTTGCTTTCACGCAGCCGGCGTGGGCCACGTTTCTCATCTTTTTCTCTATCGGCATCGGTATGGCGCTTCCGTACCTCTTGTTGGCCATACAACCGAAATGGCTCCGTTACCTTCCCAAGCCCGGCGACTGGATGGTCCGCCTGAAACAACTGCTGGGGTTTTTGCTGTTGGCCACCTTGCTTTGGCTTAGCTGGATCGTTGGCCGGCTCCGAGGCGTGGATGGAATGGTCGAGCTAGGCGGATTGCTCTTGATCATCGGGATTCTCGCCTGGATCAAAGGATCATTTTGGACGCCGGTTTCATCAACGCGCTCCCGGGTTCTGGCGGCTTTGAGCATGGTCGGGGCGTTAGCGATTGCTCTCGGCAGCTATTATTTTGTGACCGCGCCGAGCGAACTTCCTTGGCAAACGTTTAGCCAACAATCGCTGGACAATGCGCTCCAGTCCGGCCGGCCGATTTTTGTCGATTTTACCGCGGATTGGTGCCTGACCTGCAAGGCCAATGAACGTTTTGCTTTGGACAACGCGGCGGTGCGACAGGCTTTCGTTCAACACCGAGTCGTCATGTTGCGGGCGGATTGGACGCACGGGGATCCGGAAATTACGCAGATCCTGAAGGAACACGGCCGAGCGGGTGTCCCGATGTATCTGTTTTATCCGGGTGGGAAGGATCGGCCGCCAATGATTCTCCCGGAGCTAATCAGCTCTCAGACGGTGCTCGATGCGCTGAAGACAAGCTCAGAAGCCGTAGCGAATTTATAAGGTCCGCACCTTTTCAGCTGAACTACCCTAGACTACCCTGAACTACGTAGAGTGAACCATCACTAGTAATCCCTGTAACTGCTAAATATGATAATACGAAATCTCTGTTTCGGTTTTGGACTTCTGGCCTTGAGCGCTGGAGCGGCTTTGGCGGGAGTGGAAGTCGGACAGCCGGCACCCGATTTCAGTTTGCCCGATACCAACGGACAAGCGCACCGGCTTTCCGAGTACAAAGGAAAATACGTCGTGCTGGAATGGTACAATCCGGATTGTCCCTTTGTGAGGAAGCATTACGGATCAGGCAATATGCAGGCTCTGCAAAAGGAGTTTACTGCGAAAGGGGTTGTCTGGTTGTCGATCGATTCATCGGCACCGGGACAAGAAGGGAACTATCCGGCAGCCAAATTGAATGAGATGGCGTCCAGTCAAGGAGTGGCTCGCACCGCGCTTCTTTTGGACCCTGATGGTAAAGTGGGGCACGAGTACGGGGCGAAAACCACGCCCGACATGTACATTATCAGTCCTGAGGGCAAGCTACTGTACGAAGGGGCTATCGATAACAAACCCAGCACCGTTCTTTCCGACATCAAGTCAGCGACAAACTACGTGAAAGTCGCGCTGGATAGCACGCTGGCAGGAAAGAGCGTTGGCCAGACAGTTACCCGGCCGTACGGGTGCAGCGTCAAATACGCGCAGTAGTTGAACGCCGGGAACGCCGTCATTGCCGAGAACGCCGAGAGCGCGGTAACGAAAACCAAACCGTCGCTTTTCCTTAGATGATTCATCGTTCCCGGCGATCACGACGTTGTCTCCACAGCTACCCTATTCGGTTGACAGTTCCGAAGAATCCGCTTTCGTATGCAGTTTGCGCGTTGTCTGTCCCAGCTTTGCGCGGGGTTCGCGATGTGCTAACGTGACTTGTCAATAAGCCTATGGCAGAACAAGATCCAAGATCCCCGAAACAGGATAAGAATTCTCGGAATTTCGGGAACGACAATAACAACTTCAATTGGCGCGGTGTCCTGCTTGTTGCCTGTGCGATCGCTTTGTTGGGAGGCTTTTTCTTCTCTCGTAGCGGCGCCTACGGAAATGTAGAAGACATTCCGTACACGGATTTCCAGCAATACCTCGATGAGGGCCGGATTAGCAAAGAAGAACCTTTGCAGCTCGTGGTGACAGAAGGGAAACCGACGCAAATTTTACGGGGCGCTTTCGATAAGGAGCGCAGACCAGGAACCGGTTCACAAACGCCCGATCATTTCAAGACCACAGTCTTTTTAGAGTTTAATAAAGACCTGAAGTCTGAACTGGAAGCCAAAGGGTACAAAGTGGACATCCGGGCAGACTCCGACGTGATGTTTACCGCGCTGATGCAAATCGCGCCGATCGTTTTCATCATGGTCATCCTCTACTTTTTCTTCCGCCAGCAGATCCGGAATGCCGGACGGGGCGCCTTGTCCTTTGGCAAGAGCAAGGCTCGTATGCTGGCTCGGGACCGAAACCGGGTGACGTTTAAGGACGTAGCCGGGGTCGAAGAGGCCAAGGAGGAAGTCCAGGAAATCGTCGATTTTCTAAAAGACCCTAAAAAGTTTCAAAAACTGGGTGGCCGGATTCCTAAAGGTGTCTTGATGGTCGGCCCTCCGGGCACGGGTAAGACCTTGTTAGCGCGAGCTATCGCCGGGGAAGCCGATGTGCCGTTTTTTAGCATCAGCGGCTCTGACTTTGTGGAAATGTTCGTCGGTGTCGGCGCGTCTCGAGTCAGAGACATGTTTGAACAAGGGAAGAAGTCTGCTCCTTGCATCATTTTCATCGATGAGATTGACGCCGTGGGGCGCCACCGTGGGCATGGTTTAGGGGGTGGGCACGACGAACGCGAGCAGACCTTGAACGCGTTGCTGGTGGAGATGGACGGATTTGATACGCAAGAAGGCGTTATCATTATTGCCGCGACCAACCGGCCTGATGTGTTGGATCCGGCTCTGCTTCGTCCCGGACGTTTTGATCGCCAAATCACCGTCAATCTACCGGACGTAAAGGGCAGAGAAGAGATTCTGCGGGTCCACGCCAAACGGGTGAAGTTGGCCGAGGGAGTCGATCTTGCGGTCGTAGCTCGAGGTACCCCGGGTTATTCCGGAGCTGAACTAGCGAACGTGATTAACGAAGCTGCTTTGTTGGCGGCTCGCCGCGGTCTCAAGGCCATTACCATGGCTGAGCTGGAAGAGGCGCGCGATAAGGTGCGCTGGGGTAAAGAACGCCGGAGCTTGGCTATCAGCGAAAAAGAAAAGGAAAATACCGCCTACCACGAAGCGGGTCATGCTCTCCTTTGCGAGGTATTGGATCATACCGATCCGGTCCACAAGGTGACGATCATTCCGCGCGGGCCGTCGCTTGGATCCACGATGTATTTGCCTGTAGAGGATAAGTACAACAATCGAAAGAACGAGCTGCTTGACCGCCTGGTTGTGATCATGGGTGGACGTGTCGCGGAAGAGATGATCTTTGGCGATGTCACCAGTGGTGCTTCCGGCGATATTCGCATGGCTACCGGGATTGCCCGGAAAATGGTGTGCGAGTGGGGAATGAGCGAACGTCTCGGCATGGTCGAGTACGGCGAGCACGAAGACTACGTTTTCTTGGGCCGCGATATCGCGCGTTCCAGAGCCTATAGCGAAGCTACCGCACAAGAAATCGACCGGGAAGTGAAGCGTTTGTGCGACGACGCGTATCAGCGGGCGATGAAGTTCCTGACGCAGCGCAAAGAGATCCTGATCGCCATCGCGAAGGCATTATTGGAATACGAAACCCTGGATGGAAGCCAGGTTCGTGAAATCATCAATAACGGTAAGCTGTTGAATCCGCCGCCGCCGATTCCGTCAACCCCGGTTGATAATCGTCCGGAAGAATCGCGGGTGCCGCGTCCGGAAGGGTTTGGTGGCCTGACCGAGGCGCCAGTGTAAGGTTTCCGTACATTTTCGATTTGCTAAAAAAGGGCCGCGCAAGCGGCCCTTTTTGTTTTTCGGCCGAGCGCCTGCTCGGCCGAACAAGGAGCCAGAAGCGAAACGGCGAAACGGCGAAAGGGCGATGCGGCGATGATGTCCCTTGATCGGTGGTGCGAAAAACTCGGCACGCCGAGGACATGATTCCTCTATGTGACATTCGCGCCGGTTTTGAGCCGCTCCGTGCGCGTGGTATTGCCGCTGCGTCGCCGTTTCGCTTCTACTAAAGGCGTGTGCAAACCTCTAAAACGAAATTTCACGTCTTAGGCGTCACACGTTCTGGGCTTCGATATCACAACGGATCGCGAGGATCCGACGTCGCCGACGGCAGAGCAGAAAGAGTGTATCAAGAGAAGGCTATGTCGGACAGGCAGCGATCCCTCCCCGGCGTTGGGGCCTTGCCGGCGTTTTAGGTCGATTCTACCCCGGATGAGTAGGAGCCCATCCCTACCGAACATTGCTGAACCCTCTTCCTATTTTGTTCTTTAGTTGACGCCCGGGAGCGGCCCGATTAATTGGCGGAGTCCTTCAACGAGATTGGAACAGATCAAATGACAAGAATTGGTATTAACGGTTTTGGACGAATCGGACGTTTAGTCTTTCGGGCCATTGTGGAGCAAGGGCTGCTGGGAAAGGAGGTCGATGTCGTGGCGCTTAACGACATTGTTCCGGCGGACAATTTGGCCTACCTCCTCAAGTACGATTCAACCCAGGGTCGTTTTAAAGGTGAAGTCGGGAGCGCGAAATCCAGTCCAGATCTAGAAAGCGACGATATTTTAGTGGTCAACGGTCACGAGATTCGCTGTCTTGCGATCAAACAAGGGCCGGCCGCTCTTCCTTGGGGCAAGCTGGGCTGCGAGATTGTCATTGAATCGACCGGCTTATTTACCGCAGCAGAGAAAGCCAAGGGGCATATCGAAGCCGGCGCCAAGAAGGTCCTCATCTCTGCTCCCGCCAAAGGAGAAGACATCACTGTTTGCATGGGGGTTAACCACGAAAAATATGACGCTTCGAAACATCATATTATCTCCAATGCCAGCTGTACCACGAATTGCTTAGCTCCCGTGGTGCACGTCCTGTTGAAGGAAGGGTTTGGAATCGAGGAAGGTCTGATGACGACGATCCACAGCTATACCGCTACGCAAAAGACGGTGGATGGCCCGTCGCAGAAAGATTGGAAAGGCGGCCGAGCAGCAGCTATTAACATCATACCTTCGACCACCGGCGCGGCTAAGGCCGTAGGTTTGGTTTGTCCCGAGGTGAAAGGCAAATTAACCGGGATGTCTTTCCGCGTGCCAACTCCGGCGGTCTCAGTGGTTGACCTCACGGTTCGTACCACCAAGGAAACAAGCTACGCCGAGATCAGCGCAAAAATGAAAGAGGCCAGCCAAACCTACCTCAAAGGCATTTTGGCTTACACGGAGGACGAAGTAGCGTCCACCGATTTTCTGCACGACAACCACTCCAGCATTTTTGACGCAGGTTCCGGGATTGAGCTCAACAGCCGGTTCTTCAAGCTCGTCAGCTGGTATGACAACGAGTGGGGGTACTCCAATCGTTGTGTTGACCTTTTGAAGTACATTCTTTAGTGGCCGACCGGTTATGGCGAAACACTCGGTACGCGACTTGCAAGTGAAAGGGCGTCGGGTTTTGGCCCGCGTCGATTTCAATGTTCCGACGGAAGAAACGGATAACGGACCGCGGATTACGGACGATACCCGGATTCGGGAGAGTCTGCCCACGATTGACCTGATTCGAAAGCAGGGTGGGAAAGTGGTGCTGCTGGCTCACTTTGGTAGACCAAAGGGCAAACCGAATCCCAAATACTCACTGAAGCCGGTCGCGCAGCGCCTGGGCGAGTTATTGGGCACAACCGTGGAGTTTTCGCCTGAAGTGGTGGGACCAGCGGCGGAAGCGGCTACGAAGGCTCTGCCTGACGGCGGCGTTCTGTTGATCGAGAATGTTCGTTTTTACGAGGGAGAGGAAGCAAACGACCCGGAATTTGCCCGGCAATTAGCGGCGTTAGGCGATGTTTATGTCAATGACGCTTTCGGCGCTGCGCACCGGGCACACGCCAGCACCGCGGGCGTGGCGCAATTCCTACAGCCGGCAGCCATGGGGCTCCTAATGGAACGGGAGCTAAAGTATTTGCAGGACGAATTAGCGACGCCAGACCGGCCATTCCTGGTGATCCTGGGAGGATCGAAGGTTTCGGATAAGATCGGTGTCATTAAAGCGCTCATGGAGAAAGCGGATGTATTCCTGATCGGAGGCGCGATGGCTTATACCTTTTATCGAGCCCTGGGGATTCCCACCGGCGCCAGCCGGGTGGAAGAGGACAAAGTCCATCTTGCCCAAGAGATCTTGAGCCTGGCTGAAAAGAAAGGGATCAAGTTTTTATTGCCAGTGGATAATCTCGAGACCGACGAATTTCGGGCGGGAGCAAACTCTCGGCATACGCCGATCTTAACCAAAGAGAACGGAATCACCGAGGGCTGGGAGGCGGTAGATATCGGGCCAGAGACGATTCGGCTTTATTGTGCGGAAATCGCGAAAGCGAAAACGATCCTTTGGAATGGGCCTGTTGGTGTGTTTGAGATTCCCGATTTTGCCAATGGCACTCGCCAACTGGCGGTTGCTTTGGCGGAATCCGGCGCGAGGACGATCATTGGAGGTGGTGACTCCGTTACAGCGGTGAACCAGTTTGGGTTAGCCGACAAAATGACTTTTATTTCCACCGGCGGCGGCGCTTCGTTGGAGTTGCTGGAAGGCAAGACTCTACCTGGCGTGGCTGCGCTTACCGATAAGTAGGCATGCGTAAAAAGATCTTGGCTGCCAATTGGAAGATGAACCTCACGAACGTGGAGGCTGAATCTTACGTGGAAGCGTTCTTGAATGAGGTAGGCGAGGTGAATGACGTCGAGATCGTGATCATTCCTCCGTTCACTTCAATTCCAACGCTGGCCCAAGCTTCCGGTAACGCGCCGTTTATTCGCCTGGGGGCGCAAAATCTGCATTGGGAGCGAAGCGGCGCGTTTACAGGTGAAATCAGCGCAACCATGCTTCGGGCGCTGTTTGTCAAGTACGTGATCATTGGCCATAGCGAGCGGCGGTCGTTATTTGGAGAAACCGACGAGATGGTGCAACGAAAGGTGCACACCGCTCTTGAGGCTGGGCTTCGTCCGATCATGTGTGTGGGCGAGACGCTGGCCGAGCGCGAATCCGGTTCCGTCCAAAAAGTCTTGCGCCGGCAAGTTGAGGAGGGACTCAAGGGGGTTAGCGCCGACCACTCGTCTGAGATTGTCTTAGCTTACGAACCGGTCTGGGCGATCGGCACCGGGCGGACTGCGACTCCGGCCCAAGCAGAGGAAGTGCACGCTTTTCTGCGGTCGTTACTAGCAGAGCTTTTTGATCGGACCGCTGCCGATCGCATTCGGATCCAGTATGGCGGGAGCGTTAAACCTGAGAACACCGAAGATTTGATGCGACAGCCGAATATCGATGGCGCGCTGGTTGGCGGCGCT
>Ga0209240_1000509_pt1 | contig 16213 bp, 11 predicted proteins | sample GraSoi_2013_80cm_FD_185828 | JGI IMG/M metagenome (GOLD analysis project Ga0209240, IMG submission 185828) | Grasslands soil microbial communities from the Angelo Coastal Reserve, California, USA - Sample 9_17_2013_80cm (SPAdes) (version 2) | ecosystem: Environmental > Terrestrial > Soil >...
CATTTCTTCCTCCTTCAAGGATGGTCAGCGGTTTTTGTGGATGGGTGACCGGTACATGCGGTAGGACGACTGCTAGCGCGCGTACACGTATCGCGTTGACGCGCGTTCCTGCAGTGAGAGGAGGACTTAATCTACGCCGAAGAGGTTGGGCCGTAGGTCGGCCGGGGAGGAAATTCTGCGGAGCGCGTGGATGTAGTTGTGATTCATTTGCGTTTCCAGCGGACGCTTCCGTCCTTGCTATCTTCCAGAATTATACCATGTTCGGCGAGTTCCTGGCGGATGCGGTCGGAGGAAGCGAAGTCGCGGCGCTTGCGGGCGGCTTGGCGGTCGACGACTAGTTTTTCGATTTCATCATCGCGGAGGGCGCTAGCGCCTTTGCCATAACCAAGCTGGCTGAGCTTTGCGGCGTCATTGTCTTCGAGGACGGCGAAGACGCGATCGAAGGTGGCTAGGAATTTCTGCGCGGCTGCTGCGTCGTCCTGGCGGAATTCACCTCTGTCGATCGCGACGTTCGCTTCGCGGACTAGATCGTAAGCGGCGGCGAGGGCTTGCGCGGTGTTGAGGTCGTCGGAGAGGCCGGCGTCGAAATCAGCGGCGGCTTTGGCGATGCGCTCCGACATGCCGGGGTGCTGGCCGGGCGCGAATTTTCCCTGCGCGAGGCGGTCCGCGAAATTTCGCAGGCGTTCAACGGCGCTGACGGCTTGCTGCAGGCCGTCAAAGGTGAAATTTAGCTGGCGGCGGTAGGGGACGCTGGCGAGCGCAAAACGCAACGCGGAAGGCTTGTAGCCTTTGGCGAAGAGATCGCGGAGGGTGAAGAAATTGCCGAGGGACTTGGACATTTTCTCGCCTTCGACGAGAAGGTGCTCGGCGTGGAGCCAGTAGCGGACGAAGTGTTTGCCGGTGGCGGCTTCGCTTTGGGCGATTTCGTTTTCGTGGTGCGGGAAGGCGAGATCGATGCCGCCGGTGTGAATGTCGATGGTTTCGCCGAGATACTTCATGGCCATCGCGGAGCATTCGATGTGCCAGCCGGGGCGGCCGCGGCCGATGGGCGTGTCCCAGAAATGCTCGCCGGGCTTGGGAGCTTTCCAGAGAGCGAAATCGCGGGCGCTTTCTTTTTCGTAGCGGTCGACATCGACGCGGGCGCCGGCTTGAATGCCAGTGACATCGATTTTGGAGAGCTTGCCGTAGTCGGGAAATTTTGCGATGCGGTAGTAGATGGAGCCTTCGCTGGAGTAGGTGTAGGTTTTTTCCTGAAGGCGCTGGATGAGCTGGACCATGGAATCGATGTTGTCGGTGGCGCGGACCCAGTGCTCGGGGGACTCGATGCTCAGTGTTTTGCAATCGTCGAAGAAGGCTTGCACGAATTTTTCGGTGTAGTCGCGGATGCTGACGCCTTTGGCGGCGGCGTTGGCGATGATGCGGTCATCTACGTCGGTGAGATTCATGACGTGGGTTAGGCGGAAGCCGCGGAGTTTGAGGAAGCGGCGGAGGATGTCCTGGAAGACGAAGGTGCGGTAGTTGCCGATGTGGGCGTAGTCGTACACGGTGGGGCCGCAGGTGTACATGGTGACTTCGCTGGGTTTTTGCGGGACGAAGGGTTCGGTCTGATTGGAGAGAGTATTGTGGAGGCGGATTTCCATGAAGGCAGTTGTCAGCAGTCAGCTATCAGCGGTCAGTAGTCTTTTAGGATGTCAAAATAAACGACGATTGTATCCGAGGGTTGAGCGAAAACAAACAGCCCGGACGGAGAGTCGTGGGTCAGTTTCCGGTTACCGACCTATCCGGCCCTGACAAAGCGCGTACAGATTCGCAATTAATTACAATTTCGCGTACTCCGCCTTGGCTTCTTTCAGGATGGAATGTCGGGGTCAGCGTCTTTCCGGAGTGTAAGGAAGCCTTAATCAAGGAGTCTTGAGGCTGGTCCTCTTCGCTAGCAAAGCCAATCTCTGTTCGTGATTCATGGGCTCCCACGGGACAAGTTTCTCGGCAAGCGCATCCATTCTGTGAAAGATAGTTAACTCGACGAAAAGTCCCATAAAATCCAAGTCCCGGAAGACCAACGAGCCAGCTTCTCTCATCCGGTCACGAATCCGCTCGAAATGGGCTGGCATCTCGCTCCAGTGAAGGCTGGCACGGTGGTGATGGCACAGGTGGTACCCTTCGTTCAGGAAATTCACCCGATCCACAACGGTCACGGTATTCGCAAAATAATCCTCAGGACGTTCGGGATCACAGAAAGCGTGCTGGACCCACGCGGTGATCGCGTTGATGAAATTCATGCACAGAAGAGGAACCAAGACGAAGATCGTCCCAATTCTCCAGTCGTAAATAAAGACAGCCCCGAAGTAAGCGTAGTAGCGCGCCATTCCCCATAACATGCGTCTCCGGTCCTTTTCATCGCCTCGCGCTTTAAAGTAGGCGTAGGGAGCAAGCCCCAAGACCGTCCAAATGTTGTCTGAGAGATACCACAGGAAATCGAGCCGGCTCGTTCGATCGTAGCCCATGTTGGTGCGCGTGTCGTCGGGTCCGCTGTTCTCTCTATGGTGAAGACACACATGAGCCGTCCGGCCCAGTTCGGGACAGTTCCCATACAAATACCCGAGGAAGAATTCGAGGTAGCGGCCGAAGACCTTATCGTATTTCTCCGAAAAAAAGCCGTGGCGCCGGTGCGCCTCCAGGTGGCTGGCGCTGAACATCCTCACGAACCGCTGGAACTTGAGACCGTAAAGCGAAAGATAGAAAGCGATCGCGAGCAGCAGTCGAGGTTTCCCTAAAACGAGTTGCATCGCGAAAATTGGCACGGCGGTAAGGCTAAGGGAGACCATCAGCCGTAACGCGGGCGTGTCTCGCGGGTCCCGCAGAACTTCTTGGCCGAGGCGATCGACGACCCGGTCGTACGCCCGGGAGAGAAATTCATACGCGTCGCGTAACGGACGAACCCTCCCGAGGAACATGGCCGCGCCGTAGCATCCGAAGGAAAGTGCGGCCACGGGCAACGCGGCCGCCGCGCTAGCTAAACCCACGAGGACTGCGAACCACTGAAATAAGAATAGGAATTTGGGCTTGGCGCCAAAACTCATCGCCATGGAGGCGGCGCCTATCTCGGGGTTATCAATCTCCATTTCACCACCGCGCGCCAGATTTGGTTTATGCACTCGCGCGCCATATTAGGCCGCACGGCTGAAGCAAGTCAACATTGCCCACATGGACGGTTTCTGACTGACATTTTTTGATGTATCCTCGGCCTGCTGTCACGTTCTTGCGTGGACTGGTCATCCAAGCACAAAACCCATGAGCACCGAGCCATTCAGCATGCAGTCGGCCAACCCGCTGCGCCACAACGACAAGCAAAAAATTGTCGAGCACTATGATTTCGTCAGCCCCTACTACCACTCGCTTTGGGGCGAACATCTGCATCATGGTTATTGGATTCGCGGCGACGAATCGAAAGAAGTAGCGCAACTCCAACTCACGGAGCACCTCGCAGAGTTGGCGAATGTCCAGGCCGGCTCCGCGGTGCTCGATATCGGTTGTGGCTTCGGGGCCAGCAGCCTTTACCTGGCAAAGAAGTACAAGGCGCGCGCGACGGGCATCACAATCTCCCCAGTGCAGGTGGAAATGGCTAGGAAGGCGGCAGTTGCCGCACAGTTGGACGCGCGGTTCCTCCTGATGGACGCCGAAGCCTTGGATTTCCCGCTGCAGTTTGACCTTCTTTGGTCTGTCGAGTCCATCTCCCACTATCACGATCATCGGAGTTTCTTCGCCAATGCAGCGCGCTTTCTGAAACCGGGCGGTACCTTCGCGCTCACCGACTGGTTCAAGAGAGCGGGCCTTTCCCCTGCGCAAACGCGCAAGTTTATCGAGCCCATCGACCGGGGAATGTATGTGGATCTCGAAACTATGGACGACTACGAATCCCATCTCGTTGCCGGTGGTCTGCAAATCGTCCACCGGCAGGATTTGACGCGTCAGTGCGCGAAAACCTGGGATCTCGGTTTGGATATGATCCGGGGCAAATTCTTTTGGGCGCTCGCCACAAAAAAAGGAAAGGATTTTGTGAATTACCTGAGAGCATTCCAGGCCATGCGCGCGGCCTACGCGTCCGGTAATTTCGTATACGGCCTCTTCATCGCCCGCAAGCCGTTCGACGCCAACGCAAAGTAGCATCGATTCCATCGACACCCGGTAGCCCGATTTATCAGCACAACAACCTGATGGCTGTCGTGAAATACTTTTGTTGGGGGCCTGTTTGGCCGCCGGGTATGTTGCAATAACTATGGTATATTTTTGGCGTATTTCCGCGAGTCAGGCCGTGGTTTCTCGCCATCGATGTTCTGGAGTGATCAATGCAATTATCCAACGCGTTCAAAACTCTGTTGCCTGCGCTTGTCGCGCTCGCCGCGATGTGTCTGGGCAGTTCCTTGGGGCCGGCTCAAACCCAATCCAATCTGGCTGCAGAAGCCAAGAGCCAAGCATGCCCGAACGATGATAGCGGGTTGAAGTTGCCCGCCGGTTTTTGCGCGACGGTCTTCGCTGACGAGATTGGTCACGCCCGCCACATGGTAGCTGCGCCTAGCGGAGTCCTTTACGTCAACACCTGGTCGGGCAGGTACTACGGCAACGACACGCCGCATGCAGGCGGTTTCCTCGTAGCCTTGCAAGACAAGAGCGGCGGGGGAAAGGCCGATGTGACAGAGCGCTTTGGCGAAACCGTGCAGAGTGGTGGAGCAGGCGGTACGGGCATAGGCCTGTACAAAGGATCGATCTACGCAGAGATCAACGATCGGATCGTGCGATATGCATTGCCCGCCGGCGCCATCGTGCCGAGTGGCTCCGCGGACACCATCGTCTCCGGATTGCCGCTGGGCGGCGACCATCCGATGCATCCGTTCATCATCGATGCCGAAGGATCGATGTACGTCGATGTCGCCAGTGCGACGAATGCATGCCAATTGAAAAATCGGCAACTCAAGTCGCCCGGCGCGAACCCCTGCACGGAACTTGAGACCCGCGGAGGTGTCTGGCGCTACGACGCGAATAAGACGAATCAAACCTTTTCAACGGCTGAGCGCTTCGCCACGGGAATCCGCAATGCTGAAGGTTTTGCCATCGACTCGAATGGGCGAGTGTTTGTGACCCAACACGGTCGGGACCAACTGCATGCGAATTGGCCCGACTTTTATAAACCCGACCAGGAGGCGACGCTGCCGTCGGAAGAGTTGTTGCTTTTGAAGCCCAAGGGAGACTATGGCTGGCCCGAATGCTACCACGACGCGTTCGTGCAAAAACTCGTTCTGGCGCCGGAATACGGCGGCGACGGAAAAACGATCGGCGTATGCGCGGACAAAATTGCCCCCGCTGCGGTATTTCCCGCTCATTGGGCGCCGAATGCGATGGTGCGCTACGACCAGAAACAATTTCCGGCGCGCTATCGTGACGGCGTCTTCATCGCCTTCCACGGCTCATGGAATCGCGCGCCATATCCGCAAGGTGGCTACAACGTGGTTTTTCAGCCGCTTACGGGGGACCGCGCATCCGGCCAGTGCGAAATATTTGCGGACGGTTTTGCGGGGGCGGTGAAGTCGCCGGGCAAAGCCGCACATCGTCCCAGTGGCTTAGCGGTTGGACCGGACGGCTCGCTCTACGTTTCCGACGATATACGCGGACGGATCTACCGGATTGTCTATCGTGGTGGCTCCGAGGGCGGTGCGGCGAACGTCACGCCATGTCCGAGCGCGGCAGCTCCGGCCGGCAATCCTGTAGAAGTGGCCGCGCAACCTCCAGAAGGCACGCATCCAGAGGCCGGTGTGGCCGCACTTCCCGTGCCTGAAGGCGCAACACGCGAAATGCTTGAGCTTGGTCACCGCATCTACCGTGGCGAAGTGGGCGGAGCGGCGTGCACGGGTTGCCATGGTGAGAGCGGTGAGGGTACCCCTTTGGGACCCGATCTAACGGGCAAGAAATGGCTGTGGAGCGATGGCAGCTATGCCGGAATTAAGAAAACGATCACCGAAGGTGTATCGCAACCAAAACAATATCGCAGCCCCATGCCGCCTATGGGTGGGGCGCAACTTACGCCTGACCAGGTGTCAGGGCTTGCGGCGTATGTTTGGGGGTTGAGCCACCGCGCATCGCCCAATCGGAATTAATCACCCCCCAACTTCTGCTTGGCGGGTACTGTTTTCAGCCTAAGAGCGATCCTGCTCGTGGTGGGGAAAAGCCTCAGGTCCAAAAGGCGGAACTGCGCCAAAATTTCTTGTGGGCGCCGGCGGATGGGGTACTACCTGTTGCGACGTGCTTTACAGCGAGGCGGCTTCGTGTTAGTGTTTTTTCCCGTACCGCCATTCACGCGCCAGGCGGCTGGGCTCTGATCGAGAACCTGCCAAACGTTTTGACGGGCGACCGCGTAACGGTCGGATTGTCGTCGACGTACCTTCTTCCCCACAGACAAAACTTCGTTTCTCGTTGCACGGAGGAGTGTGCGTGCTTCTACATTCCAGAGGGCGGGTATCTGTTGAGGCAGGGGCTGCGCTTTAAGGTTGAATCCGCGGTCCGTCTTGGGTTGTGATGGTACAGGGGCTTCTGGGAGCGTGGGAGCACAGCCAAGAATGGCTGTGCCACGGGGACAAAAGGGGACATCTTGCTTAAGCTGCGAAAGGTCGAAATTGTAGGGTTCAAGTCGTTCTGCGAACGAACGGTGGTGACGTTCAGCGGGACGGGGACTACTTGCATCGTGGGGCCGAATGGGTGCGGGAAGTCGAACGTAGTGGATGCGATTTCCTGGGTGCTGGGCGAGCAGAGCCACAAGTCGCTGCGCGCGGAGCGTATGGCGGACTGCATTTTCAATGGGACGACGAAGCGGCCGCCGATGGGGTTGGCGGAAGTGACGATTACGATGGAGGATGCGGAGCTGGCGGAGGCGGCGCGGTTTGTGCTGGAGAGCGCGGCGGAGACCCCGGGACCTAACACAGAGTTCACAGAGGTGGGGAGCACAGAGGGCACTGAGAAGAGCGGCGCAGAAGAAATTGATGGTGGTAGCCAAGCTGGGGCGCAGCTTGCTGCGCCCCTACCGGAAGACGGAACACCAACTGAAGAAGCGATGGTGGCGGAGCCGGAATTTGTTAAGGGGAAGCGGCGGAAGAAGGCGGCGGATAAGCCGGTTTTGGCGGTGAAGCCGGGAGAAGTTGTGGTTAGCCGGCGGCTGTATCGGTCTGGGCAGAGCGAGTATTTGATTAACGGACGCGTGGCGCGTTTGCGCGATATTCAAGAGATGTTTATGGGCGTGGGACTGGGGCCGGATTCTTACGCGATTATCGAGCAGGGGCGCATTGGGCTGATTCTTTCCACGAAGCCGCTGGAGCGGCGGGCGATTATCGAGGAAGCCGCGGGCGTTACGAAATTCAAGACTAAGAAGCGATTGGCCGAGGCGAAGCTGGAATCGTCGAAGGTAAATTTGTCGCGGGTGAACGACATTGTGGTGGAAGTGGAGAAGCAACTTGGGTCGCTGAAGCGACAGGCGGCGAAGGCGCGGCGGTATTCGGAGATTCGCGATCAGATGCGCGGGATTGTCCGGCAGATGCTGGCCGGGAAGGCGCGGGAGCTGGATGGCGAAGCGGAACGAATCGGCAAGCAACTCGCGGAACTGACGGCGGCGGAAACGCATCACGCGCAGGAGATTCAGCGGGAAGAAGGCGAGCAGGATTCGCTGAATCAGCGGATTTATACGCTGGATGCGGAGCTTCGGCAGAACCAGAACCATTTGAACTTGACGGCGCTGGAAGTGGATCGCAGCGAGAATCGCATTGCGTTCAACCGGCAGCGCACTGATGAGCTTGCGGGGAGGCACGGGCAGATTGCGGCGGAAATCGCGGAGGCGGCGACGCGGGCCGCGGAATGGGATTCGCGAAATGCGGCGCAGCAGCAGAGTGTGATTGCGCTGCGCGATGAATCTGGCGTGCTGGGCGAGCGCGTGGAGGAGCTTGCGGGACGGGCGGAATCGCGCGGGGCGCAGATTCGGGATTGGGAGTTGCGGATTGAGGCGCTGCGGGCCTCCGCTTCGGAGGCGGGCGAGAGTTTGCTGCGTTTGCATGGCGAGCAGAAACAGGCGGAGGAAGCGCTGGTCCATCAGAATGCGGCGCTGCAGAAGCGCGAGGCGAATGAAGCGGAGCTGCTGGAGTCGTCGATCAAGGTGCGGGATGATGCGGAGCGGGCGGCTTTGGAATTTGAGGCGGCCAATGGACAGTTGAATGCGCTGATGGTCAGGGCTGCTGAGCTGCAGGCTTCGATTGGGACGCTGCGGCAAGAACGCGAGGCGATGGCGGCGCAGGCGGACGCGCTGCGCGAGTCCGTGGTGGGAGTGCGGGCGCGGCATGCGACGCTGACGCAGATTCTGAATGACCGGTCGTACACGGCGGATGCGGTGCAGAAGTTGTTTGCGGTGAATGAGAGCGGATCTGGGCGGGACTTTCATGCCGTGGGAGTGCTTGCGGACTATGCGGAAGTAGAAGAGCAGCATGAGGCGGCGATCGAGCAGTATCTGCGCGATGAGCTGGAATACGTCGTGGTGGAGACGTTTGATCATGCGCGAGCGGGAGTCTCGTTGCTGCGCGATGAAGTCGGCGGCCGCGCGACGTTTTTTGTGGACTCGCTGCGGAATTTGAAGCTGACGGAGTACGAGCCCATTGTGCATTTTCGGGCGGAAGATGGAGTGATCTCGCGGCTGGATAAGCTGGTGGGATTCCGCGATCCGTTGGGGGCGGCGGCGAAGCAGTTTTTGCCGCGGCTCCGGGCAGGATATTTGACGGACAACGCGACTGCGGCGGAAAAGCTGGCGCGGGAAAATCCGCAGTATGCGTTCGTTACGCCGGATGGAACTTGCTATCAGGGGCGCATGGTGACCGGCGGAAGGGCGGATGAAGCGGGTCCGCTGGGGATGAAGAGGGAATTGCGGTCGCTGGATGGGGAGATCGCGCAATTGGAGAAGCGCGGGGAAGAGGCGCGCGCGGCGCTGGAGACGTTGACCACTGACCTGCGTGCGACCGAGCAGTCGCTGGCCGAAGTGAATGCGCAGAAGCAGATTGCGGAGCGCGAGGTTTATTCGGCGAAGCATCGGCACGAGCAGACGCAGGGGGAACTGGCGCGGTTGGGACTGGAGTTGACGCTTTGCCAGAATGAACTGGGGCGGATTCGCCTGGACGCGGAAAATGCGCGGCTACGTGCGGAGCGCGCGCAGCATCAGCTTGCTGCTGCGGCGACTTCGCGGGCGGAGGCGGAATCGGAGAGCGCGCGGCTGGCCACGGAGTTGGTGCAGCTGCGTGGGTCGATCCAGACAGAGCAAAATGAGCTGGCCGCGGGGCGCGCGGAGCTCGCGGCGATGAATGAGCGGCTGGCTGCGGCGGAGGCGGTGGCGTCCCGGTTGATGGAGGAGCGCGCGGAACTGGAGCGGCGCGACGCGGCGCTGCGGCAACAGGAGGCTTCCGTCAACGAGGAGGCTGCGGCGCTGGTGACGCAGAGCGAGGAGCTTGGGCAGCAACTTGAGGGCTTGCGGACGGAGAAGCTGCGGCTGGAAAAGCAGCAGAAGGAGCTGGAGCAGGAGTGGGAGAGCGGGAGAACGCGCGTCACGCAGATGGAAGATCGGTTGCGCATGGGGCGGCAGACGCTGCAGGAAGTTCGCGAACAGCGGAGTCACGCGGAAGTGGAACGGGCGCGGAATGATTCCGACCGGCAGCACCTGCGCGAGACTTGCATGACGGAGGTGAACGCGCAGCCGGAGGACTTGATCGCGACGGAGACCGCGTTCATCAGCGGGGAAGAGCTGGCGATCGCGGAGACGAATTATCGTGAGATGAAGGCGCGCGTCGAATCGATGGGCGCGGTGAACATGATGGCGCTGGAGGAGTACAACGAGTGCGAGCAGAGGTTTACGTTCCTGACGAGGGAGCGCGATGATTTGCTGCAGTCGATTGCGGATACGCAGCAAGCGATTGCGGAGCTGGATCTGGTTTCGCGGGAGAAATTCGAGCAGGCGTTCAACAGCATCAATCACAATTTTTCGGAGGCGTTCCATACAATTTTTGGCGGCGGCACGGCGGAGATGCGGCTGACGGAGCCGGACAGCTCGGGTGACGCGGGGATCGACGTGGTGGCTTCGCCTCCTGGGAAAAGGCTGCAGAATATTTTGCTGCTTTCGGGCGGCGAGAAGGCCATGACGGCGCTGGCGCTACTGATTGCGATTTTCCGGTATCAGCCGAGCCCCTTCTGCATCTTGGATGAGGTGGATGCGCCGCTGGACGAGGCCAATGTGGGACGGTTCACGCGGCTGGTCGGCGAAATGAGCGGCCAGACGCAGTTCATCATCGTGACGCACAATCGCAAGACGATGGAGACGGGCAGCGTGCTGTACGGCGTGACGATGCAGGAGCCTGGAGTTTCGAAATTGGTGAGCGTGCGCTGGGAAGGCGACGAAGCGCCCACGCGAAGGCACAACGCGGCAGCGGCGGCTTCCGCGGCCTGATCATCGCACGATTCTTTCTACGAACTTCGGCCTGCGCCCAATGCAGTGAAAAAGTTTTCTGTTTGTCCACCCTGTTCTTTTTATCGCGGGTATTTCTTTTCCTTCTCCTGTTGAAAATATTTTTTTGGGTCTCGCCTGATTGACTTCGCTTTGCGCTGCGCTAAAATGCTTCACACTTTCGCAGAGGAAATTCTTCCGTGTCCTTCGGTGCAGCAATGCGGGTAGTACGGGAAACGAAGTTTGCCGGCATTTCGCCTGCCGCACGCGGCAAGGTGCGCGATATTTACGATGCCGGCGACAAGCTCCTCATTGTGGCGACGGACCGGCTGTCGGCGTTCGATGTCATCCTGCAGACGCCGATTCCCGACAAGGGGCGGGTGCTAACGCAGCTTTCGCTGTTCTGGTTTGACCTGCTGCGCGATGTGATTCCCAACCACGTTCTTAGCGCGACGGAATTTCCCGCGCCCTTCGACGCTTATCGCGAGGAACTCGCAGGGCGCTCGATGCTGGTGCGCAAGACGGCGCCGCTGCCGATCGAGTGCGTGGTGCGTGGCTATGTTTCGGGTTCAGGGTGGAAGGACTATCGCGCTACGGGGCAAATCTGCGGCATTGCCTTGCCCCCCGGTTTGCGCGAGTCCGACCGCTTGCCGGAGCCGATTTTTACGCCAGCGACGAAGGCGGCTACCGGGCACGACGAGAATATTTCGTTCGAGCGAGCAGCTTCGCTGATCGGGAATGAGCGCGCGCGGCAGGTGCGCGATGTCAGCCTCGAGATTTACCGGCGCGCGGCGGCGTATGCGGAGCCTCGAGGAATTCTGCTGGCGGACACCAAATTTGAGTTTGGCTTGGTGGCGGACCAGCTTATTTGGATCGATGAGGCGCTCACGCCGGACTCCTCGCGATTTTGGCCCGCCGCGCAGTACAAACCGGGCGGTCCGCAGCCCTCGTTCGACAAACAGTTTGTGCGCGACTATCTGGAGAGCATTCGCTGGCCGAAAACCCCGCCCGGCCCGGAACTGCCTCCGGAGGTCGTGGCAGCAACGCGTGGCAAGTACCGGGAAGCGTATCGCATTCTGACGGGGCGGGAATTGGACTAGCGCCCGGGCGGAATCGCGCGTTTCTCTTTGGAGCGTGCCGTGAAGGATCAACTCGAAGGACTCGTGAGTCAGATGGTGGAGCGGGGAATACTGTTTGATGAAGCGGTAGGGGAGTTTGAAAAGAAGTTCATCAAGCGGGTGTTGGAGCGCGCGGAGGGGAACCAGTCGCGTGCGGCGCAGATTCTAGGCATTCACCGCAACACGCTGAGCCGCAAGATAGACGTTTACAAATTGGACCACCGGAATCACCACTCACGGTAAGGTCCGTGGTGTGATTTTCGCTTGCGTGGTGTTAGTTCAAAGACAAACGGCTCGCCAAGGTCTCGGCGAGCCGTTTTCATCGTCTCAAGAGTTGAAGTTTAGCGGCTGGGCTTCTTGGTTGCCGGCCGCTTCTTCGTCGGAGACTTCTTTTCTTTATCTTTCGGGATGTCCTCGGCGTTTACCTTGGCTTTATCCCAGTGGAGCATGAAGTTGGGGTCGGGATCGTAAGCCGCCAAGGTGCCGGTGAAGCGCACCGGATTGCCTTTTTCGAGCTTGGCGGCGTCGGGCTGGCCGACCACCTTGACGTCCATGTCCGGAGTGTTCTTAGCGTCGAACTCAGCATCGCTGGTGACGAAGGCGACCTTGAGCTGCACGGCGTCAGAGCCCGCAGTGACGTCAATCAGCTTGCCGGGCACATCCGGGAACTCCAAGCCGCAAGAAGCCAACCAGGTGATCTTGGCTTTGTCGCCGCCGGCTTTCAGATCGGCGATGACGGAGGCGATGGTCATGTCTTTGCGGGCCGCGTCGAGATCGGCGGCGCTAGGCAGCTTGTAGCTGGCGGGGCGCTCGGCAGAGCTGCTGGCCAGCTGCAAGAGCTCATTGAGTTCCGCGTCAACCAGGTTGTCGCAAACGTTGCCGCCTTGGTAGTTGGCAATGAGCTTACGGAGGTACGTCTTGACCTGGGTGGATTGCTGCTGAATTGCACTCTTGGCGGTGACGGCTTTAGCAAAATACCAGAAGGCGTCCATCTGCTGCGGGGGACTCATGGCCATGTACGCCTGGCCAATCTTGTAGGCGGTAATCGCGTCGTCTGGATTCTTTTCCAGTACGGCCTTGTAGGAATCAATGGCCGTTTGGTAGTCCTTCTGGATCATCGAGCACTGCGCCAGGGTGTAATTGAAGAGGATGGCGGGTTGCTGCTTCTGCTTGTTGAAGTCCTCTTCAGACATGTTGTCCGGTTTTTTTAATTCATTGAGCGTCTTAAGACCGGCTTTCGCCGCTTCACAGGCTTTGGGGGCCTGATCTTTCACGTCCTGAGAGGTGGGAGGAAGGTTGCTGTAAGCGAACGCGCGGGCGTAATAGGCTTGATATCGGATCGGCGCCTCGACCTTGTCTCCGAGCGCGAGGAGCTTGTCCGCATACTCGATTACCTTGGGCCAATTTTTCAGTTGGCTGTAGGCGTTGTAATAAAGGGGGTAAATGTAAACGAGGAGCGCGGAGTTTGGATATTTCGAGACGAAATCATCGAGCAGCTTGATCTGCTGCGTGGGATTTTTTTCCGCAGCGGCCGCCTGGTAGGCGTTGTACTCCGCCATGGTGTACTGCTGCTTCCCGGCACCGGCGTCCTGGCCGGCGGGTGCCTGCGCGAGCGCATTTGACGCGCCGCCAGTCACCAGGCAAAGCGCTGCGACGAACGCCAGGCGCGCCACTCTACGTGTTCGATTCATTCCATTCTCCTCGCTCAAACTCCAAGCCTATTCATGTACGGCTCGTACACCCTGGAGTGCTCTTGCCGGGTATGACGCTGACTCGTAAAACTTTGGGATTATAGGAAAAGCGCACGTAAATCTGCAAGGCGTTACTCTGCAGGGACCTATGCACTTTACATCTGTGAAGCCTCCGAGCGCTTGCGTACACTCTCGCACGCACCGCGGTCCCTGCGGCTGAATGTTAAGATGAGTTTGGCACGAAAAGGGTCGCCCGGACGAAAGAAGAATTGCGATGGCTCGCATAAGTAAAACGAATGACACGAGAAACACCAGCGGACTGCTGATGGGTAAGGTTGCGCTCGTGACTGGGGGGAGCCGGGGAATCGGGCGCGCGATTGCAATGAAGCTCGCCGAGCTGGGCGCGGACGTGGCTATTTGCGGCCGCGCCAGCGAGAAGCTGCGCGAGACCGCCGATGCGCTACAGGGCCTCACCAAAAAGGTTTTCTGGCAGACAGCGGATGTGACGCGCGCGGATGAAGTTGGGGAATTCGTTTCCGCGACGGAAACGAAACTTGGACCGATAGGAATCCTGGTCAACAATGCGGGCATCGGGCTTTTCGGCCCAGCACACGAAAAGAGCGAAGAAGAGTGGGACCGGATTATGAACACGAACCTAAAGAGCCTGTTCCTGGTTTCGCGTGCGGTGGTGCCCTCGATGATCCGGCAAGGCGAAGGGGACATCATCAATATCAGCTCGCTGGCCGGGAGAAATACGTTCGCGGGCGGGGGATTGTACTGCGCGTCAAAGTGGGGAGTGCAGGGGCTTTCCGGCTGCATGGCGGAAGACTTACGGGACCATGGAATCCGCGTCAGCGTGATTTGCCCGGGGAGCGTGGCGACGGAATTCTCCGGCCGAGGCGTCAAAGACGCCGGTAAGGCGTTGCAGCCGGAAGACGTGGCGCACGCGGTGGAGGCGGTGGTGACGCAGAGGCAAGGCAGTTTTATGAGCGAGATCCACGTGCGGCCGTTGCGCAAGTCGTGACAGGAAGTCTTTTTTCCTCTTGACAATATCTGTTGCAACGACTATCGTTGCTGTGTGAGTCGAGCGCATACACAGCGCGCCTCGTTGCCCAGCGAGGCCCGGGCGTTCATCGCCCTGCAGAAAGCCGCCGACAAGCTCGCGCTGCAAGCGGAACAGCTACTAAAGTCCAACGGCCTTACCGGCGCGCAGTACAATGTGCTGCGTATCCTGCGCGGCGCGGAGCCGCAAGGGCTGGCGTGCAGCAGCATCGCCGAGCGCATGATTTCGCACGATCCGGACATAACACGCCTGCTGGACCGTATGGAAAAGCGCAACCTGATTACGCGGCAGCGCCAGAGTGACGATCGGCGCGTGGTGAAAACGAGAATTACAAGCAGCGGGCTGGAACTGCTGAAGCGCCTCGACCCGACTGTGCGCGAACTTCACAAGCGGCAGTTTGCGCACATGGGGAGCGGGCGCGTGAGAGCATTGGCGGATTTGCTTGACGAAATCTGCGCGCCCGAGGGCGAGTGAACGGTTTTCACTAGGAGCACGCGAAGATTTCCCGGTTCGCGGAAAAAAGGAGATACATAATGAGGAAAATAATGGGCCACTCCGCAGTTCGACTAATTTCGGCGACCGCACTTGCCGCGGCGCTTTCGCTGCCGGCCGCAGCAACTTCCACCTGGCAGATCGATCCGAACCATTCCGCGGCGCAGTTTGCGGTGCGGCATCTGGCGATTTCGACCGTGCGGGGAGCGTTCACCAAGGTGAGCGGGACGGTGCAGTTGGACGATAAAGACATCAGCAAGTCCACCGTGGACGTAACGATCGATGCGGCTTCCGTGGACACGCGCGTGCCGGATCGAGACAAGGATTTGCGCAGCGATCATTTCTTCGATGTCGAAAAGTACCCGACGCTAAGTTTTAAATCGACCAAAGTGGAGCAGGTAGAGGCCGGCAAATTGAAAGTGACCGGGGACCTGACGATTCACGGCGTGACGAAGCAAGTAGTGTTGGAGGTCGAGGGACCGACGACGCCGGTGAAGGATCCGTGGGGCAACCAAAGGGCCGCGGCCAACGCCACTACCAAGATCAACCGTCAGGATTTCGGCGTGAAATGGAATGCCAAGATGGACAATGGGGGATGGGTGGTTGGCGACGATGTGGCAATCACGATCGACGTCGAGCTGGTGCAAAAAGGTGCTCCTAAGTCTGGGAATTGATTCGCGTCGCTTGCGACGAAGGGTTAGCGCGACGTAAATGCATCGACCAGGGCATTTGCTTCATCTAACGCACGTCTCCGCAATTTATCCTGGTTGAGACCATGTACAAACCAGCTGTCACTGACGTAGAGCTTCATGACCTTATACGAAATCGCTGGAGCCCGCGCGCGTTTGCGGAGAAGGTGGTAGCGCCTGACGTTCTGCGGAGCCTCTTCGAGGCAGCGCGGTGGGCGCCGTCCAGCAACAACGAGCAGCCGTGGGTTTATCTGGTAGCTACAAAAGACGACCCGGAAAACTTCGCTAAGATGCTGGGCGTGTTAGTGGAATTCAATGCCAGCTGGGCAAAGCACGCGCCGGTGCTGGCGTTGTCCGTGGCCCATCTGAAAACGCAGCGTGAGGGTAAACCGAACCGCGTGGCTCTGCATGACGTGGGCAGTGCGACCGCGCAGCTCACCGTGGAAGCGAACGCGCGCGGCTTGCAGGTCCACCAAATGGCTGGGTTTGATGCGGAGAAAGCGCGGCAGACATTTGCGATTCCAGCGGATTGGGAGCCGGTGGCGGCAATGGCCATCGGGTATCCCGGCAATCCGGACTTGCTCCCGGAGAAGCTGCGCGACCGCGAGTTGGCGCCTCGAACACGCAAGCCACTGAGCGAATTTGTTATG
>Ga0209240_1000510_pt1 | contig 16197 bp, 10 predicted proteins | sample GraSoi_2013_80cm_FD_185828 | JGI IMG/M metagenome (GOLD analysis project Ga0209240, IMG submission 185828) | Grasslands soil microbial communities from the Angelo Coastal Reserve, California, USA - Sample 9_17_2013_80cm (SPAdes) (version 2) | ecosystem: Environmental > Terrestrial > Soil >...
TCCCCTGGGCGGTGCTGTTCTCAAGAGTGACGTTGTAGATGTTGGCGCTGTCGAGAACGTAGCCCCCGGTGTCGTTCGCGTCCGACGAGGTCTGGTTGATGACCACGTCGTGGGTGTTCACCAACCAGATGCCGAATCCGTCGTCATAGGTGACGTCGTTGCATGGCGTGGAAGTCGGGCAATCGGCACCGGTGCCGATCTGGATGTTGGAGGAGTTGATGGCGAAGATCCCGTCTCCGGTGTGCGGCGAGCATATGACGCAGGTGGCCTTGAGCTTGCTGTTGTTTATCGAGACGTTCGTTGGCCCGTTGAGGAAGATCCCGGTCCCGTTTCCCTTGTTGTAGTCGACGCCGTCGATCGACACGTTGGAGGAGTTGTCGAGCTCGATCCCGATCCCCAGATTGTTGCCCGAGGTGGGGTTGGCGTTGGCGCCCGAGATCGTCGTTGCCGTATGAACGTTCACCAGCCAGATGGTGGGGTCGGTCGTGTTGGTGTTGTTGTAGGCAGACGAGATACCGAAGATGTTGAAGTAAGCGGTGATCCCGCCGTGGGAGTTGTCGATCTTGACCGACCAGCCGCTCGTCCCGCTGCTCGGGGCGGCGATGCTCCACGGGCCGATGATGAACGGACTGGCAGCGGTGCCATTACCGCTGGTGACGCAGCCGCAGGTGGTGAAGCCTGCATTCGAGGTAATAGTGACCGCAGCATGGTTTGACGTACCGGCCAGGGCCGGCGCCGCATGGATGGCAAAATAGCGGTCGCCATCGCGGTCAAGTACACAGCAAGCAGTCGTCGCATTCGCGGCTCCTTAGGTTCACCTGGACGGCCACCTCGGGCCGTCAGAGATCTAATGGCTAACCACACGCTCGCTGACGCTTTCCGGCCGCTCTCACCCCTTTCGCCGACTGGCGGTCAATTGGTAAGCGACATCGGATTTCCTCCCGAACGTAAGCGATCAGGGAGAGACGCGCCAGAGGTGATCGGCAATGGCCTGAATGGCGACCGGCCCGGTCAGGGCGTGGTCACCTCAGGAATTCAGGTAGGCGAGGACGGCCAGGACGCGGCGATTGTCGTCGTCCGAGGGCTCCAGGCCAAGCTTGATGAAGATGCTGGTGCTGTGCTTGCTGACCGCCTTCTCCGAGACGAACAGGCGCTGGGCGATCGCGGCATTGGAGCGGCCCTGCGCCATCAGCTCAAGCACCTCACGTTCCCTGGGTGACAGCGTAATGATCGGCTCGTCTACCGCCCGCTTACGCAGCAGCTTCGCAATCACCTCAGGGTCGAGCACCGTCCCGCCCGTCGCGACCGCCCTGAGCGCCTCGACGAATGCCTCGTCACTGAAGACCCGGTCCTTAAGCAGGTAACCGACCCCGCCCGCCAGGTCAGAAAGGAGCTCACGGGCGTAGAGCTGTTCGACGTACTGCGACAGCACGAGGACCGGCAGGCCCGGCACCTGGCGCCTGGCTTCGAGCGCGGTCCGCAGGCCCTCGTCGGTGAATGTCGGCGGTAGCCTGACGTCGATCACCGCCACGTCAGGCCGCTGATCGAGCAGTGCGGACAGCAGCTCAGGCGCCGTGCCCACGGCGGCGGTGACATCAAAGCCGTGCGCGTCCAGCAGCCGAGTCAGGCCGTCCCTGAGGAGATAGAGATCCTCCGCGATGACAACGCGCATGGCACCTCGATGGCGATGATGGTAGGGCCTCCCGGCGGGCTGTTCACCGCGAGGACTCCGTCGAATGTACCGAGCCGCCGTTCCAGTCCGAGCAGGCCAGAGCCGCCCTGTGGGTCCGCGCCGCCGCATCCGTCGTCGGTGACCATGATCCGCAGCCTGCCGTCATAATGCCGGATGCGCACCTGCACCTGGCGGGCGGCTGAGTGCTTTACCGCGTTGGCCAGCGCCTCGGCCACCGCGAAGTAGCAGGCGGTCTCCACCGGCAGGCTCGGCCGACCCGCTAGCTCGATATCGACCTCGGTGTGCAGCGGGGTGTCGAGCGCCAGCGCCCGGACCGCGTCGGCCAGGCCACGGTCGGCGAGCACCGGCGGGCAGATCCCGCGGACCAGGCCGCGGAGCTCGTCAAGCACCTTGACCGAGGTCTCCCGAGCCTCGGCGACCAGTGCCGCTGCCGCCTCCGGGCTGCTCACCATCAGCCGCTCCGCGGCGCGCAGGCTCATTCCCAGCGAGACCAGGCGGGCCTGGGCACCGTCGTGCAGGTCCCGTTCCAGCCTGCGAAGCTCGGCCGTTGCCGCGTCGACAGCGTCCGCACGGGTCCTGGTCAGACGCTGCACCCGGCCAGCAAGCTCGGCATCGGCTGCCGACCTGAGCAGCGCCCTGCTCCACGGATCGAGGGCGCGCGGCACCAGCGACAGGCCGAAGGCGACCAGCGCTAGGCCTTCGGCCCCAGCCACCAGCGCCGTCGGCCTGCTGGTCACCCAGACCGAGGCGTACCGCACGTCCCACGTGTAGGGCGACGGCAGCGGAACGTGCGACGGCCAGAAGGCGGCCAGGGCAATGCCATATATGCCGAACAAGATCAACCCGGCGAGTGCCAGGTCGGCGGCGACCGCAGGCGCGCGGATGACCAGGACAAGCGCGGCGAGTCCGACGGTCAATGTGAGGCTCGCACTCCACCACGGGGTGTCGAGCCAGAACGTCGCGCCTAGCATCTCCACGAGGACGCCGTACACGAGCAGCAGCAGAAGTCCCCACCGAGGGCGGCCGTGTCTCCCGGGGACATCAGCAGGTTCCCGCAGCAGCATCCGGCTGATGGCCGAGTCAGGGTCCATCCGTCGCCATGTCAGCCACAGCCCGCTGGCCAGGAACGCAAAGGTCTGCACCAGATCCAGTTGTGCGTACCCGAACCCGGAGCCCCCGCCGGCGATGCCGTAGCGAGTTACCCACGGCACTCCGCGGGCGAACTCTCTCACGACCGTGAAGCCATACAGACCCAGAAACACCAACGACAGCGGGACGACCTTCGAGGTGACGTAGCGGGGCGCGAACGTCCACACGGCAAGCGCGACTGCTGGCAGAAACAGTGCCACGAGGCCGGAATAGCCCCCGGAGAAGTTGATGCCCAGAAGGACCACAGGCAGCAGGAGCGTCTCCAGCCTGAGCGCGCGAACCTTGTATGGCAGCGGCATCGAGCGCAGCTCCGCAGCCCGGACTCGTCTGGCGAGGACCAGCACGAACCAGGCCAGGTAACCAGCCCACAGGGCGAGAGCGGCGATCCCGGCAAAGGTCCAATGCATAACGTCGCTCCTTCGGTCGATCGCCGCCAGCTCAACGGCCGCGACTCATCTTCACGCAGACCGGCTGGCCGCCGTAATGGCCCACGGCCTACTTCTGAGGTGGGTCCAGCCCCACCACACGGCCGGGGGCAGTGTCGTAGCGTGCTGGCAGAGTTGGCGCATCGCAGGAAGGGAGGCACGATGTTAGCCATGGGCCATCCCGTGTCCCGTCCCTTCACGGTCACCGACCTGGAGGCGATGCCGGATGACGGGCACCGCCACGAGCTTATTGACGGGGAACTCCTGGTGAGCCCCGCGCCCGGCTGGTCACATCAGGAGGCCAGTCAGACGCTGTACGTCATGCTCCGGGCCGCGTGCCCGCCAGATCTACGGGTGCTCGCCGCGCCTTTCGCGGTTCGCATCGATCAGTTCAACGAGCTGCAGCCAGATGTGCTGGTGGCCCGGTTCGCCGACCTCACCGAGGTGAACCTGCCCAGGGCGCCGCTGCTCGCCGTCGAGGTCATCTCGCCGAGTAGCGGGCTGCGAGACCGCAGCCTGAAGAAGGCGGTCTACGAACGGATGGGAGTTCGGTCGTACTGGCTGGTCGATCCGGACCGGAGTCGGCCGGCCTTGACGGCCTTCGAGCTTTGGGGCAGCTGTTATCACGAGGTGGCCGCGGTGTCGGGGCGCGACGCCTGGGAGGCTGACTGTCCGTTTGCCGTCTGGATCATCCCGGCCGACCTGATTGCCGGGCTCGAGCCCTAGCCGACGGACTGAAGAGGGAAGGAGGATTGCAGCTCTTGTCAGTCGGTAATGAGGAATTCAGTCATCTCGCCTGGCGATCCCTCCGCCACAAGGCGCCCGGCGCGACACACAACGACCCGATCGGCTACCAGCAGAACGTGAGGATCATGGGAGGCGAGGATAACGCCGCCGCCGCGCAGGCTGACTTCCCGCAGGGCCTCGATCACGACAGTCGCCGCCTCGTGATCGAGCTCGGCGGTGGGCTCGTCGGCGAGGACGATGTCCGGCTCCGGTGCGAGGGCCCGGGCCACGGCGACTCGCTGCTGCTGTCCGAGTGAGAGCTCGAACAGGCGATGTTCTGCTCGGTCCTCGAGACCTAGGCGGCGGAGCCATCTTGCCGCCGCCGCGGCGGCGGATTCCGGGTCGGCCCCGGAGATGAGGAGCGGCAGGTAGACGTTCTCGCGGGCGGTCAGGGCCGGGAAGAGGCCGAGGGACTGGAACACCACCCCGAACTCGCTGGCCCTGCGGCGCGCCACCTCGGTGGCGGGCATATCGGCGAGTGACTGGCCGCGCCACATCACGCTTCCGCTATCAGGCGCTTCGAAGCCCGCGAGCACGCCGAGCAAGGTGCTCTTTCCCGAGCCCGAGGGCCCCATGACGACGACCAGTTCGCCCGCTGCGAGGTGAAGCGAGGCGTCTTGAAGGGCTACCGTGCTCGTCCCGCCTTGGCCGTACCTGCGATGGATCTGCGTGGCCGACAGCAACGGTGCCTCCGCGCGTCCGCCGGGGCTCGAGGTGGCGGTGACGCTCGCAGAGCCGGTGACGCTCGCAGCGGCCGCGGCCATCGTGTCATCACTCGTCATGGCCGAGGGGGCGCGCGACCGAACCGCTCTCGCGGCTCTTCCGCCCGATCCTGCTGGCTGGTAGGCGACCGGCTCCTGAGAGCGCCGGATCCTGACCTCGTCTCCCTCCAGCTCTACCTCGACCTCCGATGCGGCCGATCCGAGCAAGGACGCGGCGGCCTGCGGAAGAGTGATCCGGCCCGATGCGTCGAGACTGGCCCGGCCGGCCGGTCCCCGCACCCTGCCGTCGATCAGGCGGAAGGTGGTGTCGGTCTTCGAGGCCGCGATCAGGTCGTGAGTGGCCATGAAGACCGTCGAGCCGAACTCGGTACACGCAGCTCGAAGCGCTTGGACCACCTGGTCCGCGCCCTCGGCATCGATCTCTGCGGTTGGTTCATCGGCGAGCACGACGGCCGGCTTGTGCGCGAGGGCGACAACGAGACCCGCTCGCTGCTGCTCACCGCCGGATAGCATCGCAGGACGGTGGTTCGCCCTCCGGGCCAATCCCATGAGCTCGAGCAGGTCGGTGATTCTGCGACGGCGACTCGCAGCAGACTGCACACCGGCGAGCAGCAGGGGAAGCTCAACGTTCTGGGCGACAGTGAGGTAAGGGACCAGGTTTTTGGTCGTCCCCTGCCACAGGAAGCCGACCGTCCATCTCCGGTAAGCCGACAGCCCGGCGGTGTCGAGTTGCGACAGATCCGTACCGCCGACCGAGACCAGGCCTGCCGTGGGAGTGTCGACGCCGCCGATCAGGTTCAGGATCGTGGACTTCCCCGCTCCGCTCGGCCCTACGATCGCGGCGAACTCACCCCTTGCGACGTCGAACGAGACGCCCCCCAGGGCCGCCACGCCCACGTCCCCCACTCGATGGACCTTGTAGACGCGATCCAACCGGATGAAGGCGGAATCAGCTCCGTGAGCGTGCGTGAACGGCCCGCCTGGCCGGGCATGGCCGTCGTGGCGTTGTCCGTTGATGCTCATTCTGGTTCACCTCGCAGGACCGCCGCAGGTGAGAGCCGGCGGAGCCTCATGGTGGCAACCAGGAGCGTGCCGGCCAGCGAAGCGGCGGCAACTATCGCGGCGGCCGCGATCGCTGGCCAATCGACGACGAGACCGGTGGCCGCGGGTCCGCCCGCGGGCGCGGTCACGAACGAGTTCGTGGCGGCCAGCAGGCCGAGGCCCACCGCCATTCCGACGGTCGCGGCGCAGAGAACGACGGCACCGTACTCGAATGCGAGCGTTGCGACGACGTTCCTGAGCTTCGCGCCCAGCGCTTCGAAGGATGCCGCCTCGTACTCATAACGGCGCCCTCCGAAGTACGCGGACAGGACGAGTGCGAGCATCGCGAGTGCCACGCCGGCGATCGCCGCGGCGAACTCGATGCCGATCGCGAGGTTCTCCTGCTGTGACGCGAGCGTGGCCTCGATTGCCGCTGCGCTCGAGACTGCGGTGACCTGGAGCCCGGCGCGCCTGATCAGGGCAACCGGGCTCGCGTCCCCCATAGAGAGCACCACGAACACACCGCCGGGTGGCTGAAGTGCCTGCTGGAATCGCTCGATCAGTGCCCGCACAGGCACCACGGCGAAGGGAAGCCCTCGCTCAGTGGCGGCGGGGAAGGCGTTCATTCTCCCCGCGATCCGGACCGGAAGGACCAGCGAGCCGACCTGAAGAGTAGCGCGGGTGAGCGCCTGGCCACGCCCTACTCCGCCGATCAGAGCCGGCACGCGCGAAGATGCGGGAGCGATGCCTGCCAGAGACCCGCCCTGCGACACCGTGAACGCCGCCTGAAGCCCTCCAGCACCGACAGGCGTGACGCCGACCTTGGTCCCGTCGGCCTCCAGGCCGCGCCAGGCCGACAGGTCGACTGTCCGCTCGGCGCCGGCTCCGGACAGGACCAGGTCCTCGAAGGAAAGACGAACCTTGGGATGACGAAACAGCTTCTCCACCGCTTGCGGAGAGCCGCTGAGCATGATCGAGAGGAGGCGGGAGGCCCCGTCGAGCCGCGCCCGATACGTTGTGGTTCCTGGCCGCAGCACACCGAGAGGGCGTCGAAGGAAATTGTCGGTCGACGAGGAGAGCACGACCCACAGCCGCAGGCCCGTTCCGCCCGAGGAGCTCACCCGAAGCTGAAGTGTCTGCGCTCCGTGCGGCAGCGCCATCCCGATGGGCAGAGATGAGAGCCTGGACAGCAGAGATGCCAGTGGCTGGCTCGCGTCCCTTGCCTGCCACCATCCGGCTGCTGCGTAGGACGCCGGGTCGACCCCGATGATCGTTGCCAGCTGCAGGGCGGGGGCGGATGAGGCCGCAGCCGATCCGTAGAAGGCCAGCGTGGCTCTGGAGCCGAGCCTTTTCGTGGCGGACACGCCCTGCTTCGGCCAGCCGACGGACAGGCTCCAGTCGGCTCCGACCTGCGCCCGCGCTGCGTTCTGGTTGCGGGTCAGCTCGGTCGTCCTGAGGGTGGTTGCGAAGGTGAACAGGGCAGCGGATAGCACCAGCAGCAGCGCGAGCCAGGTGGTTGAGCCCGACCGCGACAGCCTGCGCAACGCCAGGTAAGAAGAAGGCTCGCGAACGTTTACTGCCACCCGGTCGAGCTTTCTTGCGCCCGCGAGCAGCAGGCGCGCGGCCAGCGCCGCGACTCCGAGCAGCAGAAGCGTGGGAGCGGCAAGCGTGAGCGGATCGAGCCCAGATCCCGTGCCGCCGACCTGGTGACGGCGCAGCTCCGTCAGCGCCGCGGCGCCCAGCAGCAGAGGCAGGAGCTCGTACGGGAGCCGCGCCGAGATGCCGCGCCTGGTCCGGGAGAGCCGCCCGCGCTCCTGGATGACCGTCTGGCGAAGCCGCCGGAGCGAGACAACCACCAGGACCAGACCGCCAAGCGTCACGCCGGCGACCGCGACCTGGACGGCTTGCGCGTTGAGGCCGATCGGGAAGAGCGTTCCCGGCAGCGCCGGACCATGGGCAGCGCGTGCGACGAGCGCCAGCCCCAGGGCTGTCAGAAGCGAAAGAGGGAACGCCGCGATCGCGGCGATGGCCGCCTCCCCGGCCTGAATGGCGACGAGCTCGGCCATGGGAGCCCCGCGCGTTGTCAGGACCGCCAGCTCGAACGACTGACGCTCGAGCTTCAGCAAGCTGACGCCGAGCAGCACGCCGAGGCCCACGAGGGCGACCTCAGCCGCGATTGCGTAGATCGGCGCCAGACCCGTGGTGACCGCCTGTGAAACTCCAGGTACGAGAGACGACAGGTCGGACGAGACGGTCGTGCCGCCGAGCGTTGCCCGTATCCTTGCGCTCGACTGCTCCTCTCGCGGTCCGAGCGCCCTCAGATCGGCAAGGGTCAGCCCGGCGAAGGAAGGCTCGGCGTCCCATTCGATGGCAATGTCGGTTGTCTGTCCGAACGAACGCGTGAGCGTGTCGAAGCCAGCGCGCGTCGTCAGCAGGGGCGCGGCCGATGGCTTGGATAGCAGCCGGTGGCGCGCGTACACGAGCGCATCCTTGCCCGGCGCCGCCCAGTAGATGCCGCTGACCGTCGCCTGGGTGGTGGCATTATGGCTGAGGGATATGCGGTCTCCCGGGGCGATTCCCAGGGTCGCGGCAAACGGCTGAGGCACGAGAACCTCGTCCGGCTTCGATGGATCCCGTCCCTCGACGAGCGGCAGTTTCCTGAACAGGCCGTCGCGGTAGGCGATGGGAGCTTGGCCCGACCGGCGGCCGAGCGAGACCACGCAGGTTCCTGACTCCTCCTGCAGGGTCAGCCGCGAAATGTGCAGTGGAGCGAGCCCGGAGTGTACGCGCTGGGAGGCCTTCGACATATCGAAGCCCGGCCAGGTCAGCAGACTCACAACGGTATCTTTGGTCAGGGGATTTGCGCTGCGCATGTACGCGTACACGATCGCCTGCTCGGCGCCCTTCGCATAAATCGGACCGGCGGCCAGAATCCCAACGCAGAAGGCCAGCGCCCAGACCGTAGCCGCCGTCAGGAATCGCTGCGCGATAGCGCGCCTGGCGGCCAGTCCGAGATGGTCCACTACGTAAGTATGGTCGAATCTGCTCTGCCGGTGCGGAGCCCTCGGCGAGGATGCGCAGGCGCTTGGGGTCGTAGAACGGGGCGATCTGGAGCCTGGCTGGCCATACCCGCTCATCGGTTCTGACCCGGAAGTCGCTCGACTTCAGCCACTCGGCGGTCACGCCGTCCTCGCAGGTCACCTGCGCGAGCGCGACCGGGCCGCCGACCGTGTGGCCGTAAGCGGCGGCGCGGACGTAGCCGACCCACTGATCGGCGAGGAATACGGGCTCGTTGCCGAACAGGTCGGCGTCCGGATCATCGATGGCCAGTCCGACGAGCCGGTTCCGTGGCGGGCCCTCGGCCCGCGCGGCGAGCAGGGCGTCCCGGCCGATGAAGCCGCCGGGTTTGTCCCAGGCGATGGTGAAGCCGAGGCCGGCCTCGATCGGGGTGTCGGTGTTGTCGATGTCAACGCCCATGTCGCGGTAGCCCTTCTCCAACCGCAGGCCGGACATGGCTGACAGGCCGACGTTCCTAATCCCCAGATCGGCCCCGGCGGACATCAGGTCGTCGTAGACGCCGGCCGCGTACTCGGCCGGCACGTGCAGTTCCCAGCCAAGTTCGCCGACGTAGGTGACTCGCAGCGCGAGCACCGGCGCGTAGCCGACATGGACCTCGCGTGCCGACAGGTACGGGAACGCTTGGTTCGACAAATCCGCGTCGGTCAGCCGGGAGATCAGTTCCCGTGCAGCGGGGCCCTGCACGGTGAGCAGCGTTGTGCCCGAGGTGACATCGGTGACGGTGACGAACTCGCCGGCCCGGGTCTCGCGTCGGATCAGCGGCTCGATCCTGCGGTGGATGATGTCGCTGGCCACGACCAAGAACTTCTCATCCCCGAGGCGGGTGACGGTGAGGTCGGCGACGATGCCGCCCGCGCGGTTGAGCCACGGGGTATAGACCAGGCGGCCCACCTCGCGCGCCACGTCGTTCGCCGACAGCCTGGACAGGACAGCTGCGGCGTGCGGTCCCTGCACGATCAGCTTGGCCATCAGGCTCATGTCGATCACGCCGACGGCATCGCGGATCGCGCGGTGCTCGCGCCCGACGAGATCGTGGCTGGCCTGGCGGCGGTAGTCCATGGTGGCTTGCGGGCGCTCGCCGGGTCCCGCGAACCACTCGGCGAACTCCCAGCCCGCCGAGACGCCGAAATGGGAGCCGGCCGCCGCCAGCCGGTCGTGCAGCACCGACCGGCGCACGTTGCGGGCAGACTTGGGCTGCCAGGCAGGCCACACCGCGTCGCCGAACAGGACGCCGAGCTGCTCAACGGTGCGCTGGGACCGGAACTTGCGCGAGGTCTCGTAGGTCGCGGTCCGGTCGATGGCGACGGCGGTCGCGTCCATCGGCGGCACGCCGTCAACGATCCAGTGCGCGATCATGTTGCCGACCCCGCCGCCCGAGAGGATCCCGAGCGAGTTCAGGCCGGCTGCGACGAAATACCCGTCAAGCTCCGGTGCCGGACCAAGCAGCGGGCGGATGTCCGCGGTGAACGACTCCGGTCCGCAAAAGAATGTCCGCACCCCGGTCTCGGCCAGCGACGGGATTCGTTCCATGGCCCTGGCCAGATACGGCTCCATCCGCTCCCAGTCGGGAGGGAGCTTGCCGAACGCGAAGTCGCGCGGTATCCCCTTCAGCGACCACGGGGCCCCGACCGGCTCGAACAACCCGACCAGCATCCCGTCGCCCTCGGGCCGGTAGTAGCCATAACTCTCAGGATCCTCGATGACCGGCAGGTCAGGATCCATTCCGGCGACCGTATCGGTAAGCAGGTAGTAATGCTCGGCGGCCTGCAGCGGCACGTGCACGCCGGCCAGCGCGCCGAACTGGCGCGCCCACATGCCGGCCGCGTTGACGACGACCTCCGTCTCGATCTCGCCCTGCTCGGTGCGGACGGCGGTGACCCGGCCACGGTGGGTCTTGACCCCGGTTGCCGCGACGCCTTCGATCACCGTGGTGCCGAGCTGGCGGGCGCCCTTGGCCAGCGAGGTCGCGACGCCTACCGGGTCGGCGCGGCCCTCGTCGGCCACGTAGAACCCGGACCGCACATCGTCGGTCCTGGCCAGCGGCCACATGTCGGCGAGTTCGCCAGGCGAGATCTCGGTGTCCTCGACGCCGAAGCCGTGCATCCACGCCGCCTCACGCCGCAGCGCAGCCTGGCGCTCCGGAGTGGTGGCCACCGAGATGTGGCCGACGGCCCGGAATCCCGTCGAGTGACCAGTTTCGGCTTCCAGGCGGCCGTACAGATCTCGCGAGTACCGGCTGAAGAAGAGCGCGGTCTCGTCGGTCATCCCTGCCGAGGTGATGAGTCCCGCGGCGTGCCAGGTCGTCCCTGCCGTGAGCCTGTTCTGCTCGAGGAGAGTGACATCCGTCCAGCCCAGATGGGCGAGGTGATAGGCGATGCTGCAGCCGGTCACGCCGCCGCCGACAATGACGACCCGGGCACGGCCCGGCAAGGAAGTGGTCATGCCTGTATTCCGCCGATGATCCATGACATTACCAGCATGATCGTCGCGAGCGCGTTCAGTCGCGGCCCGCGTAGCCAAACGTCACAGTCGTGTTGCGATCGTCGCGTGTGAGTTCAGGGGGTTGCGAAAGCCGGTTGTCGGTACGAAAATTCCGATTGACTCACCAGTCAGAGTCTGATTTCTCGAGCGATCGAGAACGTGTAACGAAAGGGTGTGCGGCGATGGCACGGCATCCGAAGGAGCGACCGCCTTGGCGCGGTGACGGTGACATGACGAGGAGGGAGGTCCTCAAGCGATCCGCGGCGGCCTCTCTCGCGCTGCCCGGGGCAGCGGCGCTGCTCGATGCGTGCTCGAAGCCCGGCACCGTCACTTCCGGCGGTGGCGGGCACGCGAACGGCCCTGGAGTGGGCAAGTACTGGCCGGCAGGCTCGCCGTATCCGCTAGCCCGGCAAGACTCGCCCGTCAGGTGGAAGCTCTGGCGTCAGCCGATAAAGTCGGGCCTCGCGCCGGAGAAGGGGGCGACTCTCCAGATCTACAACTGGTCCGACTACATTTTTACGAAGGTCGTGAAGGAGTTCTGTGCGGCCCACAACTGCTCCTACCAGGTCACCACGTTCAACAACATGGACGAGGCGCTCGCGAAGATGCGCACCGGGCAGTTGCAGTTCGACATCTTCTTTCCGACCCCGGACATCCTCGGCAAGCTCGTCACCGGCAAGCTGCTTCAGCCGCTCAACCACAGTTACATTCCGCACATGGTCTCCGACGCCTGGCAGACCTACCAGAATCCGTTCTACGACCAGGGATGGCACTACACGGTGCCATACACCGTGTACACGACCGGCATCGGTTACCGACGTGACGTAATCCCCGATGCTCAGATCCGCGGCATGTCGAACCCCTACGACATCTTCTGGGACGCAAAGTTCAAGGGCAAGGTCGGCATCTACGACGACTACCGCGAAGCCATCTCCATGGCTCTGCTGAAGAACCGCATCGCAGACCTCAACACCGGGAACTCGAAGTACATCAACCAAGCACAGAGCACGCTGGTATCGCTCATCAACGCGGTGAACGTGCGCAAAGACATCAACGGCTCTTACATCGGCATCCCGAAGGGGACCTACGACATCCACCAGTCGTGGTCGGGAGATATGGTGGCGGCTTATTCCTATACGCCGCAACAGACCATGAAGGGGTATAAGACAATCGGCTACTGGTTCCCGTCGGACCGTAAGGGCCCCGTCTTCAACGACCTGATCACCATCCCCGCGACCGCGCAGCATCCAGTCCTTGCCCATCACTTCCTTGACTGGATGATGACGTTCAAGAACGCGATGCTGAACTTCTCCTGGAACGGTTACCAGCCGCCGCAACGGAAGGCAGATCCTTCGACGCTCACCACCACCAAGAACTACTACGGCGAGCCATACGTGTTCCCCTGGCTGTCGGACGCGATCGTCTACGAGAGCGATTTCCACACCGGATTCTTCGAGGAGGAACTCACCCCCCAGGTAGATCAGCTCTGGCACAACGCGTGGCAGGCGTTCAACAGCGGTGTCAGCTGAGGAGCCGGCCTCTCAGCCTCGCCTCCGCCGGAGAGTGCTACGACGGAGGCGGTCGAGCGAGGAGGCCGCTGGGGCCTGGTATCCACGTTGGTACTGGCCGGGATTTGCGTTCCCAGGCACGTTCTGGATGGTTGTTCTCTTTCTGTTGCCGTTTTACGTAGTCGTCTCGATCGCGTTCGGCACGGTCGATCCGGTTTTCCAGAGTCCGCTGCCTGTCTACGAGCCGTGGTTCTGGACCAGCAAATATCTGGCGCAGGAGTGGCACTTCGTCGTCGGGGAGTTCCGGCCCGTGGAGCTGCGGACGCTCGTTTACGTCGTCCTGGCAACCGCGGTCTGCCTTGCGATCGCCTATGCAGTCGCGTATTACGTGGCCAGGTTCGGAGGGAAGCGAAAGGGGCTCTTCCTGACGCTCCTCATTGCGCCTTTCTTCATCAGCTACCTGATGAGGATGCTCTCCTGGGTCGAGCTCCTGCAGCCCAACGGCTACGTGAACAGCGTGCTGACGTTCCTGCACATCACCCCGCATCCGATCAACTGGCTGGCCGGCGTGCCGTTCACCGTCGTGATCGGCCTGGTGTATGGCTATATCCCGTACATGATCCTGCCGCTTTACGGGTTCCTCGACCGCATCGACCAGAGCCAGGTCGAGGCCGGGCGTGATCTCGGAGCGAATCCCTTCTGGACGTTCGTACGGGTGACCCTGCCGCTGTCCAAGCCGGCGATACTGGCCAGCCTGGTCATCGTCACGCTGCCGATGTTCGGCGACTACTACACCAACAACCTGCTCTCGGGCTCCCCGAAAACCACGATGTTCGGGAATTTGCTCGACAACTCTATGGAGGCTACCGGGCAAGGTCCTCAGGCGGCCATCCTGGTCCTGTTCCTGGCCGTGTTCTTGATGATCCCGATGCTGTATTACATGCGCGAAACCGCGAAGACGCAGAGGAACCGATGAGCGAGACGGTCAGGGCGCGGCCCGAGGTCGAGCGCCGGGAGGAAGCAGCTGTTCCCCCGGTCGCCGCGAGAAGCACCAGGACGCCCCTGGGATGGTGGCGGAACCCATGGCGCCGGCCGCACATCCTCGCCACAGCCACATGGATGTACCTCGCGTGGTCGTTGCTACCGGTTCTCATCGCCATCGCGATCTCGTTCAACTCGGGACGATCGAACTCCATTTGGCAGGGGTTCTCCACTCAATGGTGGTGGGGACACCCTAGCTTCGATCCTTCCGGGGCGTTGTTCGTCAGTCCGGAGTTGCACGCCGCGCTGATCCAGAGCCTGCGCCTGTCGTTCCTCACCATGTTCATAGCGGTGCCACTCGGAGTGGCATTCGCGATCGGCATATCACGCTGGCGCGGGCCGGCGCCAGCCGGCGCCAACTTCCTCATGCTGTTCTCTTTTGTGATACCCGAGATCATCATCGGGATATCGATGTTCCTCTTCTTCACTTACCTGCTGAAGTTCGTGCATCTTGGCACCTGGGCGCAGCTGGTTTCCCTGGTGACCTACCAGGTTTCGTATCCGGTGATCATCGTCCGAGCGCGGTTGCTATCGATCGGCAAGGAATACGAGGAAGCGGCGACCGATCTTGGCGCCTCCCCGACGCAGGCCGTCCGCAGGGTGCTGCTGCCCCTGCTGTACCCCGCAATCCTGGTCAGCTTCGTGCTGGTGTTCGCCGATACGATCGACGACTTCATTACCGTTCGGTACCTGTCCGGTGGTGCCAGCACCGAACCGCTTTCAGTAAAGATCTATAACTTCTCGCGAGGGACTCTCACGCCCGCTATAAACGCGGCCGCTACCTTCCTTCTGTTCTCGACGCTCGTGATCGCTCTTCTCGGGGTGTTTCTGTATCGTCGAATTACGAGCGGTCAACGGGGCAAGAGTCAAGAGATGGCCGATTACCTGACCTGAGGTGCCTGGAGGCGCCCGGTGATCGCGGGTTGTAGACGCCTGTGCAACTGGGGTTGCCTAGCGCTGGCCGCGCTGCTGCCGTCCTGCATCGCTGCGCTTGCCGAAGGGCTGCAGCGCGGCCTGATCGGCGAGATCATCGTCGTCGACGGCGGCTCGCGCGACGGCAGCCAGGCGCGCGCGGCCGCGCTCGGCCTGCCACGGCGGTTGGCGCGTGCTGACGGGCCCGGCCGACCGTCGCGTGTCCAACGAGTTGTTCGGCGTCTCCGTCGCTGCTTCGCGGGACGTATGGGCGGTTGGCGTCGCCTTGCCCTCAACAGGTCCAGCCAGGACGCTCGTGGAGCGCTGGCAAGGGGGAGTCTGGCGCACGGTCCCAAGTCCCGATCGACCCACTCGAGGCAACTTCCTCAACGCCGTCGCGGCTCAGTCCGCTTCGGACGCTTGGGCAGTTGGGCTGTCCCGCTCGCCGGGCAAGCCGGCACGGACACTGGTCCTGCATTGGGACGGACGGCGGTGGGCCATCACAGCCAGCCCGAATGTAGGACCTGGGGACAACTTCCTCGTGTCGGTGGCTGCGGCATCCGCCCGAGACGCGTGGGCAGTGGGCTACCGCGACGCCAGCGGGGTCTTTCGATCACTGGCGGAGCACTGGGATGGCGATCGCTGGACGGTGGTGCGGCTGCCGCGGCTCCGCGGCCCGGGCAACGGCCTGAATGCGGTCGACGCGGCCGCTTCGGGCGTCGTGTGGGCAGTGGGTGGATCGTCCAGGGCCCGCGGCCCATCTCAGCCGCTGGTCCTTCGACTCGATGGACGGAGCTGGTCCTCTGTCGCCGCTCCGGCGAGCCTGCACAGCGCCGCGCTGAACGGAGTCGCCGCTTGGGGCCGCAGAGGGGCATGGGTTGTTGGCGCCACAAGGAGCAGCGGTGGAGATCGTGCCTTCGGCCTTCAGACAGATGGCCGAAACTGGCGCGTCGTCCCCATCGACCTCGCGGGCGCGCTGAGCGTCGACCTCAACGCCATCTGGGCGGCCGCACCTGACGACGTGTGGGCGGTCGGAAGCTCCTTCGATGGCCGCTGGTACCGGCCGCTGGTCGAGCACGGCGTCGGCGGTAGGTGGTCGAGCGTTCCCACCCCTGCCATCCCCGGCTACGACAGCCGTCTGATGGCCGTGGACGGGCTCGCCGGTGGAGGACTGTGGGCAGTGGGGAGCGCCGCACGAGGCGCCGGTCCCCAGCGTGTGCTGATCCTCCACCGCTGCGCCAACTCGCCCTCCTGAGGGCGGAGGCCATTACCCGGTGGCGACCGGCGCCTCCTCGTCGTGCACGTCGGTCTCGTCGACGAGCACTCGAATCGCGTCAGCGGGCAGATAGACGGTCACGGCC
>Ga0209240_1000512_pt1 | contig 16185 bp, 19 predicted proteins | sample GraSoi_2013_80cm_FD_185828 | JGI IMG/M metagenome (GOLD analysis project Ga0209240, IMG submission 185828) | Grasslands soil microbial communities from the Angelo Coastal Reserve, California, USA - Sample 9_17_2013_80cm (SPAdes) (version 2) | ecosystem: Environmental > Terrestrial > Soil >...
CGGAAGAGACCACCGGCTTCATAGACAAGTTATATATTGGTATTAACTTTTGTTCAGCCCCCCAAGGCTCCTGGACCATAGTGTTCCGCAGAGAGTTTGGCTTCTGCGCAGTCCCAGGAGAAGGATCAAATGGCCGCTCTGATTGACTCCAGGGCGGCCATTTGAAGATCAGCCAAGCGCTGCCCCCTCACTGAGCGCAGGTAGGAACGACAACCGAACGGAGAGAAAGCCAGAATCGCAACCCCTACATTATTTGTTCAATGTGCGCTTCCGGATTGGATGCGTCCACCGCGCCTGTGCGAGCAGCTCGTGCATTGGGAAGTTGCAGGCCTCCAGTGTCTCTGCGCTCTCGGTCGGACTCACAGAAATAATTGAGTTGCCGTAAGCAACGATTCTGAATGGTTCGTTGCATTTTCTTCGATGGCAATCAGTCTGAGCCGTTTACGCACGGCTGACCTGAAGGCTGCACGCTCAATGACACAACCGAAGAGATGCTTTTGTCATCTTTCGTTCCTTTCTGTCTAGGATTTTGTGCTTCTATATACATAAAGCATGAAAGTTATTGCGATCAGCGAGTTCGGCGGAACCGAGAATTTTTTTGAAGTAGAGCGGGACACACCGCGGCCGCGTGCGGATGAAGTGTTGATTCGGATTCGAGCCGGGTCGTTTAATCCAATCGACTATAAGATCCGCCAGGGGCGTTACGGCGGAGATCTTCCGATGGTGCTTGGTCACGATGCAGCCGGAGTTGTTGAAGAGGTGGGAGGCAGCGTCGGCCGTCTGTGAGTTGGTGACGAAGTCTGGGCCTATCTCGGCGGGCCGTGCAGCAACGGTGCAAACGCCGAGTATGCTGCCGTGCCGCAAGAATTCGTCACGGTCCGGCCTAGAATCTTGTCCATTGAAGAGGCCGCTTCAGTTCCTGTTGCCAGTCTGACCGCAAATCAAGCCATCCGTCTCAAAGCAAGACCAACTCCTAATGACTCGATTTTTGTGGCGGGCGGTGCCGGCGGACTCGGTTCTGCTGCAATCCAGATCCTGCAGATGATCGGTGTAGAAAAGATTGTGACAACATCCGGACGGGAAGCCAGTACCAGATTCATCGTAGATCAGTTGCGATTGAGTCCCGAGCAAGTACTTCATTACCCCGACAAAGGTCTGAGGCAACTCACCGAAGAAGCGATCGCAGCGAACGGTGGCTCTCTTTTCGACAAGACATTGGATTTCGTCGGCGGCGAGATGAAACGACTCTGTTTTGAGCTAGTGGATTTCGATGGAGACATCGTGTCGACAGTCGAAGAAACCGACCCGTTCACAGTGTCGGTCTGGCACGGAAGATCCAGCCCACTGTTTCGCAGATCTGCTTCCCTGCATTTTCACATGCTTGGAGCACGCGGCCTGTCCGGTTCGAAGGAAACCTGGCCAAGATACACTCAACAACTCCATGAACTGACATTTCTTTATGAAGCCCACAGACTCTGGCCAGTGGGCGTACATAATATTGGCGGCCTCTCAGCCGAAACAATCCGGCGCGGTCACGAGATGCTTGAGGCCGGCGGCATCCAGGGAAAGCTGGTCTACTCAGTGCCCTAACTGGCCAGCCTCGACGACCCGGCTGCGTGCATGCTGGGTTCGATTCCCTTCACCTGCTCCAAATCGGCCCGAAAATCAATGTCCCCGGGCTATCTCCTCTGCAGCTCGTTGAGCCTCCATTAGAAGCCGGATAGCCTCTTCAAGGCTATCAGATATATCCTTTCTCCCGACGTCCTCAAATCGATGCTTGTATCCGGTGATACGATCTTGTAGCCCGCGCAACTCTTGGCCCGCGTGCTTCCAATAAAAGTGGGGATCGGGGGTATATGTTGACATGCTCTCTCCAAAAACCTAGGGCTATTATGATCTGATCTCAACTGTGCCGACGCTTGTGCTGCTTGCCTTAGGAATTCGAACTCTTACCGTTCCACGCTCTCAACGTTTCATCGTAACTTTCTCGCCTCGGTCCGGACCCTCCACAATGTGGGCAGACTCCTTGATAGGTCCTGCCTGACTTCCGGATCTCGCCCTTAGCTACTTTGCAAAATGGACGCTGCCGCGGCTTGGGAATCCCTCGCGCCAGTTCTTGTATTCCCGGTACTCGTAGCCGGTTACCCAAGAATTGACCGTCGATTCGTGCACGTCTATCCGCCGCGCCACTTCCGAGGCGGTCATATAGCCGAACCTGATAAACTCTCGAAGGCGTTCTACGCCCTTATCCTTGTTGATACATTGCTTGTTGCTTTCGTAGTCATCGCAAAACGGATTCTTGAATTTCGATAGCTTAGAGACGGGCGTCTGAGCGATTCTCTTTTTTCGTGGATAAACCACGCCGGTTAGCGCCTCCTCAATCAGAACTTTACCGTGCGGTAATGTGGCAGACATTATTTTGAAAGCCTTGCCGTATTACCCTTATAAGTGATTCCGACAAAGGCAGAAGAAGAAAAAAAGAGGTTGATCGCCCAATTATGGATGGAGCGAGAAACGCTGATTGCTAGAGCCGTCGAGAATTGCGCAGTATCGCATATCGCAAACGGGATATTATTTTTGGACTATCAGCATCCGCTGCACAAGGCCTGGGCAAAGATCCTCACGTCGGGGAAAATGCCGAGGCTCAAAGCTGTAGCTAGACAAATAGGAATTGTGGTCGAAGTCCTTTCGTAGGGGGCCAAGATCGACGTCTTGAGAGAATGCAAGGAAGAGATCCTGGAAGCGCACCGGTAGGCCGCTAGCGCGGCCGTGATCCGACGTCGTCCGGCGGTGGCCGGACTATGTCGGACAGGGAGGTGATTGGTGAGAAGTAATTCGTGATTGGTAATCCGATCGAAGCGACATAAACAAAGCGGCGACCCCTCCGGACCGTGAGTAGCCGACAGTCTTAGCCGATCGCCAGAGGGTTAGCACAACGGATTTTAAGAAAGTTGCGGCCTATTTCCAACCCATTTTGCCTTTTGATCGCGAGGAACGAGCGAGCAAGAATCAAAAGCAAAATACAGTCACCTTTCAGCGCGGAGCAGAGGCGAGCTCAAGCAAGTCCACCTTGCAAGATCGATCCAGACAGCGACCCGGCTACTGCTCCCCTGGGAGTAACCAAACCTCGCTGAACGTAGGTACCGCAAATCCACTCTTTCGGAGGGATTGAAATCGGCGGAGCCTGACGAAAGTTCTTTTCCCGATATGACGAAGTTTTGGCATGCCGGGCACCAGATCGAGATATGGGAAGTCGGGAATAGAGCCCAGGAGATAGTCGCTTGGGAGTACATAATCGACGGTCTGCATTCAACAAGAACTTATTCGACAGAAAAGGAGGCGACCGGGGCGGCGATAGAGCTAGCCGAACGTTTACCGGCGATGATATGAACTTGCTACAGATCCGATTGCGAGGTAATAAATTGATCATCTGCGATAGGTCAGGTCGCCCCTTACTCGCAATACGCTCAGCAAAGAGGAGCACTTGAATAGTTGCTTCGGAGACGGCTTAGTTACGCATGGTTCTATAGGTCAGAGCATTCCGACATAAATGCTTCATCCAGATCTTGCATAACAGATGAAAAACTTTTCATTGAATCGACGCATCAGTGGAGGGTTCAGAGAGAATACGAAGGCCTACTTGTTTGCTCCCAGAATTGCTTCTTTTGCAGCCCTGGCGACTTCAGATTGACTACGATCTTGCGCCGGAATTTTGATCTTCTGCTGTCTCTTGAGGTCGACGTGAGCGATTCGGCTTCCGCTAGCGCGGCTGTGAGAAATAAGAAGTGATTAGTCAATGGTGATGCCGGCGCCGCGGTTGATTTCATCGGCCAGGATTGGTGAAAGTCGGTGAAAGGTGATTCGTGATTAGGAATCTGATCGAAGCGAAATAAGCAACACAACTGATTTTCAAGACGTTCCGGCATGTTTCCAACCCATTTTTGTTTTTGATTTTTCTGAGCGAGGAACGAGCGAGCGAAATAATCGAAAGCAAAATACAGTCACTCTTTCAGCGCGGCGCACTGATGCGATATTCCCTGGTGATCAAAACCCTGCTGATGTGTCAGCAGCATCTGAAAAACTCCCTTACCTACCGCATATGAAACCAAATAGAGAAAAAATAGAAGCGGAAGAGCTGGTAAAGGAAAGACTGCCTCTTACTAAATGGGAGCTAACTCCAAAAGAAAAGGAGGATTTTAATAGGGTTATGCGGCTCATGTTTGATGCCGCTAGCGTTCTCCGTTACGATCTAGAGTTAGGAGAAGATGCTATCGGGAAAACCCTTAAAGAGTTAGCCGATTGGGCAACAAATTGACTAAGCAACGAGGGAGCATGGAGACTCCCTCTCCATTAACTCCGAGATGACGTGGGTAAACAACCTTATCTGGGTGAGCACCCTCTTGACGCGCAAGAGTTGGTACAAACGTAGTTGGACAAGCTAGATTGCAATTGTGTCGCTATATGCTCAGGGATAATCAGTGACTCAGGCAAAATTGAGTACATGGGTTTCTCCTTAATAACGCCTCGAGTGTAATCTATCGGTGAGAGTCGCCATCATTGGACTGAAGCACACTTTCGCGCTCATTCTTCATCGGCTGCGCAGTCCTGCGGTTACCACGAGAAGAATATCATGAAAGCTGCGGGGTAAGAGGCTCCCGGCTCTCTGTTAGCCTGCCTAATCAGACCGGTGACGTCGCATTGACTGATCCTGATCATCTCAAATCCGCTGCCGAGTATCTTCTCCAAGTCGCCCGCAGCTCTGAAGGCCGCCGTTACCGTAAGCAGCCCAAGATCGACGCATTGAGACAGTATAAGGAAGAGATCTTGGAAGCTCACCGCTTGGCCGCTAGCGCAGCTGTGATCCGACGTCGCCAAGGCTATGTCGGACAGGGAGGTGAGAAGCCTGCCCTGAGCAAGCGTTAGCGCGTCGAAGGGTGATTAGTGAATGGTGAAAGGTGAAAGGTGAAAGGTGAAAGGTGATTCGTGATTGGGAAGCCGATCGAAGCGACATAACCAAAGCGGCGACCTCTCCGGACCGTGAGTAGCCACTAGGCTTGGCCGATGGCCAGAGGTCAGCGCAACTGATTTTCAAGACGTTGCGGCACGCTTCCAACCCATTTTGCTTTTTGATCGCGAGGAACGAGTGAGCAAGAATCAAAAGCAAAATACAGTCAACTTTCAGCGCGGAGCGGAGGCGAGCTCAAGCTTAAAACGGAATAAATGGGGGTAGCCCGTAGCCCGCCTTTCTCACGACCGTGAGAAAGGCGCACGAAGTGCCGATCTGGCCGCCGACGGACCGGGGCAAGGGGACAGCGTTTATGCCGGATTTGAGCTTGAACTCGCCGGAGCGGAGCGTCCTTGAAAAATTTGAGGGGCGGGGTTCCGGACAGAATTGTCCTAGATTACCTGGGAACGCACTTTTTAAGATACGTCCCTTTTGTTTATTAGCCTCTCTACACAGCACTTGCCGCGACGCTTCCTTCCAACAATTCGACAATTCGGATTTCACCCGAACCGAAATCCGTAAGTACGAAATCTCCTACTTCATGCGGTCGACCATATTCCCTGCATAACAGCCTGATCAGCTGGCAGAAGCAGGAGTAATAAAGATTGGCACGCAATTTGTTCAATCGGGAGTTACCAACTAGTTCTTACTATGGAAAACGCCCCTACTCACAAAGTCGCTTCGGCTACCGGAAGCATCTCCGGCAACGGCGAAGCGGTGCGGGCCTTTCTCGGGCTTTCTCGTCATCTGGAAATGTCGAAAGTACGCGACCCTATCAGTTATCCCCACACCAAAGAGAATGTCCGCGGCTTCGCACTTTCGGGCAATCTGAAATCGCTCGTTCAGCCAATAGCGACCCGGGCGTAGGTAACATTAGTTTGCCAACTGAGATAGAATATGAACACCCCATTCAATCAGTACAACGAAGTTTTAGATTACTTCGTAATAGAGGGTTACAAAGAAGGCTGCATTAGCATCACGGACGGTGAGCCAACGGACGCAGATTTAAACTCGCTCGCCTATAATGGGGAAGTTTACGGGTTCATCGAACGTAACCCGAATTTTTTGCTGTACCCCCGCAGTAGCAGAAAGGAGTGATCGCTATTACATCCAATTTGCAATCGCTTTTGCGCGCCCTCTACGCATCTCTTATCGCCATTGCCGCGCTTTCAGGCATGGCAAAAACTGCTCGCGGACAGCTCTATGTCAGCCAGCTGGGTATCTTAACCACGAGTGAATACAATGCCGCCACAGGAGTGGCGATTAACGCCAACTTGATCAAGCGATTGATCACGCCCAGCGGACTCGCCGTCCAGGGCAACACCATCTTTGTGGCGAATGAAAGCGGTTGGGTCGGAAAATACGATGGCGCCACGGGCACCGCGATTAACCCCAGGTTCATCACGGGGACGCGATTCCTTCCCGAAGGACTCGCCGTCCAGGGCAACTCCTCTTTGTTGCGAACTTCGGCTTCGGCACGGTTGGCAAATACAACGCCACACGGGTAAGGCGATCAATGCTAACTTCATCACGGGGGCCGGCCTCCCGACCGCACTCGCGTTGTCGGGCAACAGGCTCTTTGTGTTAGACGCCACCGGCCCCGTTCGTGAATACAATGCCACCACCGGAGCGGCCATTAACGCCAACTTGATCACGCAATTGAGCGCGCCAAGCGGACTCGCCGCCCAGGGCAACACCCTCTTTGTGGCGAACTCCGGCTCCAGCACGGTTGGCAAGTACGACGCCACCACGGGCGAAGCGATCAATGCTAACTTCATCACGGGGGCCGGCCTCCCCACCGCACTCACGTTGTTGGACAACACCCTCTTTGTGGCGAACCAAAGCGGCACGGTCGGCAAATACGACGCCACCACGGGAGAGGCGATCAATACCAGCTTTATCACGGGGCTGCAATCTCCCACCGGACTTGCCATCAAGAACGCCAAATAGCGCACCAGATACCACGAAAATCATAGCTCTGCTGCTCCTCGCGAAGCCGTTGGTCGTGGTTTGTTGCGTTCACCGGAGGTACGCCGCTCGAGAGAGTGGATAAACACTCGCTGATACCGGGCGCACGCTAAGCCGCTAGCGCGGCGGTGAGAGGTGAAAAGTGATTGGTGAGACGTGAGAAGTAGAGGTGATTGGTAGTAGTGATTCGTGATTGGTGGTGAGAAGTCTCTGAGACGAGAGATGAGCTGCGGGCCGAAAAAAGCTGACCTGGAGGCGGCCGTTCGGTACGTTGGTAGGATCCGAATTGGATATCGTCACAATCCTTAAGCGATCACTCGGCGCCTTGATGGCATTAATTGGCGGCCTCCTGGTCGTGGCGATTGGCGCTTTTATCCTTGGGATGGTAACGATCAGCGGGAATCCGGGCATCGATTCTTCTCAGAACGTTTTGTATTCGCTTTTCGTCTTGCCACTAGTTCAGGCTCTTGTGTTTACCGTCTTCGCGTTCTGCGCCACGGCCCCGATTTGGTTATTGTTCTACTTGCCGTGTCATCTTTTGATACCGCGCACCTCGGTGCTATGGCGTCCTTGGGCATGCGTGCCTCTCGGGGCGCTCGCCGGCGGGGCGGCGTTCTGGGTGGAATTGTCCATCGTTACCTGGGGACACGATTTAAACGACGGGCCCTGGATCCAGAATCAAGCGATACTGGCTGCTTGTGTCGGCGCCTGTGCCTGTCTAGCTGGCAGTATGATTGCGAAGCTGTAGGGAAAAAGAAAAGCGGACCTTTAGTAGTCGGCTCTGAACAACGAGAGGCGGCCTCCGGCTGTGCCTTATATTGTATCTTGGACTCGTCCTAAGCTTCTCTTAGTGATCTCATCCGTCGGGGAGGAGAGGAGGATTGAGGGAATACGCGATAAGATTCAGTTTAAGGCTGGGAAGAAGAACCACGCGCGCTAGGCCCAGAGCGGCCGTGATCCGGCGTCGCCAAGGCTATGTCGGACAGGGAGGTGAGACGTGATTGGTGAGAGGTGAGAGGGGGGAGCGGGGAGGCAGCGTGATTAGTGATTAGTGATTGGTGGTGGGCAGTCAGAGACGGCCGTGAGAAAGTGAAAGGTGAAAGCCACGCCCGTTAACTTTCTCACGGCGAGGAAAACCGATTGAGCTGCATAGCGGGATATCAAAGGCACAGTCGCCAGACAGAAGGGATGGTATCTTCGTTTTGAGCGGTCGATCCATTTCTAATGCGAAACGGCTGCAATTTGAGGACACTCAGGACTCTGGCCTCATTTTCATTGATTGATCGATTCTGTCGATTCATTCAACTCAAGGATTGGAGAGCAAGTGCGCCTAAATCCCAACCAAAAGCTCTGAGAAGTATTATTATTTTATCCATATTGCAGGCACGGTTGGGAACTCGTTCGCTTTACCTAACAAGAGTCTCGCTCGCCTTCGCCCTATTCTCTTATACTTTTCTCGAACCGCTGCCGTTGCTTTGTTGTTAGGACAGAGTGCGTGAATCTCAGATACCTGTCGCTACGTAAGCTTTTGCGATAGCTGAAAGCAATCGGAACACTTCGAAAAGAGTGTTCGAGAGGCTCAGAGCCACGGGTAAGTTAATCGTGTCTTTATGCTCTAGACAGCTGGCCTGATGCGAGGCTCCGCACCGGAGTCTCGGCTAGCGAGGCAAATGCCTTTGCCGGGAGGGGCGGTTCGTCTGCCAAGTGCAAGAGAAGGATAAAACCCCCAAGAACGAAATGTATGAGTGAAGGTGCCGTAGAAATCAAGGATTTGGTGAAGACCTATGTGGATGACCGGGGCCGCGCAACATTCACAGCAGTTAAGAATATCAGCCTACACGTCGAGAACGGCGAATTCATGGTCCTTGTCGGACCTTCGGGGTGCGGAAAATCGACTACCCTTCGTATGGTCGCCGGTCTTGAAAAGATTACGAGCGGGACGATCTCGATTGGCGGCCGGGTAGTGAATGAACTTGAACCGAAAGATCGCGGGATAGCGATGGTCTTCCAGAACTATGCGCTCTATCCGCACATGACCATCTTCAACAACATGGCGTTCGGCCTTCAATTGGCAAAGAAGAAGAAGGATTTCATCTTGGAAATCGTAGGACGAACCGCGAAGGCCCTGGGTCTCGACCACATGCTGGAGCGCAAACCAAACGCGCTCTCGGGCGGTCAGCGCCAGCGCGTTGCTCTCGGTCGCGCTATCGTGCGAAGTCCGATTGTATTCCTTTTCGACGAACCGTTGTCCAACCTGGACGCGAAGATGCGCGTCCAGATGCGCTCGGAGATCTCCCGCTTGCACGCTGAGCTGGGTTCCACAATGATTTACGTGACCCACGACCAAGTCGAGGCGATGACCATGGGTGATCGCATCTGCGTCTTGCGAGACGGTCTCATCATGCAGGTAGCCGATCCGCTGACTCTTTACCGGCAGCCCGAAAATCTCTTTGTCGCCGGCTTCATTGGTGGTCCGCCAATGAACCTCCTCAAAGGGAAGGTCCAACGGCGCGATGGCGGTTTGTTCTTTGTGGAAGCGGGCGAGAAAGACGCTCTGACATTCCCTCTCAAAAGCCGCCTGGAACCTCTCGCGAATAGATACATCGATAAAGAAATCGTTTTCGGCATTCGTCCCGAACACATCACTAACCAACCGAAGGAGGGATCCAGTGTGCCGGTTACTTTGACCGTTGATATCGCCGAACCGATGGGTTCGGAGTCGCTGGTGTACCTGAAGGCAGGTACAGGTAACTTGATCGCCCGAATTCACGGCGAACATCTATTTCATTTGGGTGAGCAAGTCACCGTCCAGCTCGACCTGGAAAAGATCTCTTTGTTTGATGTTGAAACCGAAAAAGTAATTTGCTAACGCCATTTTTGCGCCAGACTTTGCACCCTGGGCGATCCGTCCAAATTGCGCCCATGAGTTATTCGATCTGTTCCGCTCCGATAAAGCGGGTCTGCTCTAATTCTCTGCGGAAGTAATCGCGAACCTTTTCTATTGAATGAAAATGAGGTCATTTATTTTTGGTCTGGCCGCGGTTTTCATTTGTAGTCCCGCCACGGCCATTGTGCAAAATGCGCAGAGCCAGCAACCTTGGCTTTCCAACGCAGAGGTTTATTCCATTGTGCGTAAATTCCAATCGTCCTACGCTGACACCTTTGATCGCCGAGACGCCAAGGGTATGGCGGCTCTTTTCACCGATGACGCCACGTTTCAGACCGAGGGAGACGTCATTCAAGGCCGGGGCACGATTGAGGCAAACCTAATGCGTGTAATGGCTGCTAATTTCCTCCTTCGTCCTCCTCGGCCGTCCACCGAATGTCCTAGCTATCATCTCGAAGAGTGCTGAGGGAGTAAATGGTTCAACACCAGCGAGATGTGGTCTATGATCTGTCACCAGAGGACCGTCCAATCTAAAACTGCGTAGACCTTTACATTGATCAGCAACATTCTTGCAGTTTGCCTTAGACAATCTTTCTTTGCGTACACTATATCTTCTAGTTCACGGGCCCCCGATCGACTGGTGGCATGCCGCCGCTAACCGCTAAGAGGCCGAGAAAAACACGCGGTGACTCGCATTGACTGATCCTGATCATCTCAAATCCGCCGCCGAGTATCTTCTTCAAGTGGCGCGCAGCTCTGAAGGCCGGCGCTTCCACCGCAGCCCAAGATCGACGCATTGAGACAGTATAAGGAAGAGATCTTGGAGGCGCATCGTAGTGGTCTCAGCGTGCACCGGATCGCGCAGATTTTCAGGGAGCGCGGCGTGGACATTTCCGTGCCCCATTTGGTGCGTACCGTAAGGCGTTTTATGGACGAAGAAGAGCGGGCCGGCAAGGGGTCACCCGCTCCGCGCCGGCCGGTGAGTGATTCTTCTCTCACAAAGGAACGTCATCAGGAATTGGGTGCCGCTGGAGAAACGAAGCTGAAGGCCCCGGTCACGTACCAGATTCCTGAACAATCCACCACCAGAGTCCAGGAGGAGGAATTTGCCAAGCAATTGCGGCTTGCGCGTTACCTGGCCGGGGGAGGCTCGCCGCCATCGCGGCGGCTAGAGGCGGTGCGCCAGCCAAGAACGCCGAAACGGGTGCGAAGCGTTACTAAGGCGAGGCCTAAAACAGAAACGGGCAGCCAGAAAGCTCGGGAGGAAGAATTGGCGAAAGAAAGGCGGCGTGCGGCGCAGGTGGCTCGGCGCAAAGCATCATCATCCGGTTCAGGTCGTAGTGAAAAGCAGCGATCTGGACCGAGCCGTTGAGGTCCAAACCAGAAAGGCCGTAGAGCATCACCGGATGTTTCTCGAACGGTCTAGGATTGAAATCAAATGAGGAATGAAGGCACCGGCTTCAGTAAGAAATGAGCAGCGCGGGTAATCAGAGGGTAAGTGAGCTTGTGGTGCGGACCTACTGTGTGGTGGACCAGCGAGCCGTGATCGATCTTTGGATCGATGTGACTTGTTGCGGCCGTGGAACAATCCCGTGAGAGACATTGGTCGAAAGCTGAGAGTTAATTCGGACTGGTTTCTGGTAGCGGTTATCCGAAGCAAAGTGGTGGGCTCAATTATGGTCGGCTACGACGGTCACCGCGGCTGGATTAACTATTTGGCGGTTGATCCGGGTCTGCGTCGGCAAGGGATTGGACGCAGATTGATGGAACACGCTGAAGAGATTTTGAGAAAAGCCGGCGCGGGCGGGATTGTGAGAGATCTCGAGGCGCTTGTCCCACCGGCTCGTCGTTACAACCGCTGCCAGCTGCCAAGGAATATACCATTAAACGTTTGGCAACATTCGTCGCTGCCTCCGATTTCCGGATCAGTAAAACCCAGCCTCCTGCATTACCGATACGCCCGCTTCGTGCCGGCTACCGGCCAAAGAAACCAGGCCGTCTTCGCAAGCGAAACGATGATCGCGTAGACGTTGAGTGGTTGCGAAGTCACGAGATCATTTAGCCAAGGGAAAATAGAGGAGCTTAGAGAGATGAACAGAAGGACCACTTGAATACCAATCAGAAATCCGAGCCATCGGCGCAGAACTGGGCTTCTACCAATAAGCCAGGCGTAGATTGCCAATCCAAACGGCAGGGTCAAAGTGACAAGCAGCTCTAACAGAATATCGATTTCGGTCGCGTTAGAATAGTCGCGCGGAGAAGAGTTAAGGGCGGCTGATTCTTCCAAGACATTTTGGCAGACGAGAAAAAGAGTGCCGGAAATCACGAGGTAAAAGCCAAGCTCGGACAACTTTGGCCTTTCGATCATAAGCCGCCGATACATGACCCAATAGCCGATGACGCAAGTGATAGGGTCAAGAAGTAGTAGAACGCAGAGCCGAGCTCCGGATGCCGGCGTCGCTGGTAGAACCAAGAAAGTCAGGCAGGCCAAGGCATCGACAAGCGAAGCGACGCTGCCAATCACGTCAGCCCAGCTGCGTTCAGATACTTTGTTAGATCTTTCTACTTCGTCCAAAGGCCCCTCTAGTCCTTCGGTCTTGCCCTGACTCGCGGTCACATTGGACCAGACAACTTAGCGGTTTGCGAGATTTCGAAGGAAGAGTTTTAAGAAGCCCACAGACACAGTAGCGGGGCCCACATCCCCGCTACTGCCCCCCGCAGACTTCAACCGCCGCATTTCTATTAATTACAATAATTATGAATAATCAATCCAGACTTTGGTTGTCAAGCCGGGTTTTGCACTCGATGACAAAACCAAGGTGGGCAGCGCGGATACGGGCCGGGAACTTTGCGTCCAGCCTTGTTTTCGCCGAGATGAGAGACGTCGCCAGAATGGGCTTTCCCGAAAGCACTCGCGAAGTCTGTGCCGCCTGCCGTGCTCCGGATCAACCCTTTCGGACCGCTTAGCATCTACGAAGCGGTCTTCAGCCAGCCAACATTGTCCAACCGGCGCAAACTTAACGGAACCCGTATTACTTGGAGCTTGCCCGCGCCGGCGGAAGAGACCACCGGCTTCATAGACAAGTTATATATTGGTATTAACTTTTGTTTAGCCCCCCAAGGCTCCTGGACCATAGTGTTCCGCAGAGAGTTTGGCTTCTGCGCAGTCCCAGGAGAAGGATCAAATGGCCGCTCTGATTGACTCCAGGGCGGCCATTTGAAGACCAGCGAAGCGCTGCCCCCTCAATGAGCGCAGGTAGGAACGACAACCGAACGGAGAGAAAGCCAGAATCGCAACCCCTACATTATTTGTTCAATGTGCGCTTCCGGATTGGATGCGTCCTCCGCGCCTGTGCGAGCAGCTGCGCATTGGGAAGTTGCAGGCCTCCAGTGCCTGCGCTCTCGGTCGGACTCACAGAAATAATTGAGTTGCCGTAAGCAACGATTCTGAACGGTTCGGCATAGCAAGAACCGCCCAAGACTAACAGTGCGAGAGGGAGGAACAGGCTTTTCATATCGAGCGCGAGCACGAGGAGCCCTCGCGGGATTTACCGCTTAGCTCCGAGACTAGAACCGCGGTGATTCGCATTGACTGATCCTGATCATCTCAAATCCGCTGCCGAATATCTTCTCGAAATCGCGCGCAGCTCTGAAGGCCGCCGTTATCGAAAGCAGCCCAAGATCGACGCCTTGAGACAGTATAAGGAAGAGATCTTGGAGGCGCACCGCTAGGCCGCTAACGCGGCCGTGAGAGGTGAGAAGTGATTAGTGGAGGTGAGAAGTCAGAGGCAGCGTGATTGGTGATTGGTGATTGGAACCCTTGAGAGGGCCTCATTACATCCTATTGTTGAGATGTGGGCTGGTCACGCGAAAGCAAAACCACGAAAGGTATCTCTACCGTTTGTGGAAGCGCCAATAAGGCGATCTATGCTTAGTTCGTACTGACGTCGCCACCGCAAAGATTGGACAATGTCGATATTGACCATCATCAGCAATATTACTATTAGCGGCAGCCCTATCACTGGCAGGATGAACAGCCAGAAGGGCAGACCGACGATGACAATAAGCCAAACGAGATAGCTAGCGATCGTAAGCACACGCGGCCGGCGACCCCAAAACCAGTTGGCGCGGGCGAACTCATCGTTTTCTCTCGAATATTCAAGAAGATTCAATCTTTCAAGCAATCGGGCAGGGGATAACTCTTCATACTTCCATTTCTGCTCGTTTTGCAGGTCTTGCCAGACCCTGGCTAAACGTTTCCTAAACGGAGGTTTCGTTGACGAAGAAAGGCTACTAACGAAATCGTGATCTTTAGAGAAACTATTCATTTCACCTCGATAAAAGACGGGCCCGTTCGGGGTGGACGCACTTGCTAGTGCTCATAGTTTGATTCTGTTTAGTTTTCATTCAGCCATTACAGAGGCAGTCCAGTCTCCAAGTTTCAGGATTTTTGTTTTGAAACATGCTTTGATCCGCTCCAGGAATCCCTCACGACTGCTGGAACGCCGGATCGGAGGAAGCGCTGATCCGAATAGAAATGTGACCGGCTGCTCAATTTTAGACCATGATCCGCAACGCATTTGGGCTCGCGCAAAGATAAACAACTTATTTTTAGGGCGTTGTGGCATGTTTCCAACTCGTTTTGCTTTTTGATTTTTGTGAGCGAGGAACAAGCGATCGAAATAATCAAAAGCAAAATACAGTCACTCTTTCGGTGCGGAGCGGAGGCGAGCTCAAGTCCCGCGGCCGCGGGAGAATAAATGGGGGGCAGCCCATAGGGAGGACCCGGTTGATGCCAAATTTCAGCTTGAACTCGTCGGAGCGAAGCGCCCTTGAAACGGTCTGAGACCGCTAGCTGTCGACGCCTCTCACTGCGCTTCGAGAGCTAGGGCTTCCAGCCCCTCGTGCCCAGTAAAATACCTTGGTTCTTGCCCACGTCGTTCACGTCGTAGATCCGGAGGTCCCACCAGTCGAGCAGGGCTTGGACGCCATGCAGGGAGCTGGGGTTAAGCTTCTCGTGGACCTGGGTTGCGAGCAGCACAGTCCGACATGGATAGGTTGTCCTGATGAATCCAATGATGTCGATGATTGGCGGTGTCGTGCATCGCAAATCCAGGCCGGCGACTTCATCGAGGGCCGTGCCCCACGGCGGCGCAATGAAAAAGATGAGCCCATGATCAGGCGGGAGGCGGCATGCCCCAAGAAGCGATTGGTAGTCGCCATGCTGCAGGTCGATCGTTCTGTCCAAGCGCGCGATGTTGCGCTTCGTTAATTCGTAAACTTGCCGGTCGAACTCGCAAGCCATGCCCTGCGAGTTGGGGACATGCCGCAGGATCCAGTAGAGCGTGTTGCATGAGCCGGCGAACGGGTCGATGACCGTAAAATGCGCGGCTTGGGAAAGTTTTGCTGCAATGTTCGCGATGTCCGCGCCGATGCGACTAGCTAGTGAGTCGCGAGTGCATTCGACCGCTGTTCGCCCGAGCAGCTGGATACCTCGCCCGTACCACACGGTCGGCGCCATTCCGTAAATCTGGACATAGTCTGGGTCCGAGAAACTATCGATGCCGTACTGCCGCACTTCCTTCAAAGTCAGCACCTTGTCGCGCTTAGGGCCGTGTAACAGCAATGCGCGATCGTAGACCGGTTTCAGAGGCATTCACCCAATGATTGTCGCGGAACTCGGATCGCGCTATTCGTTTATACGTGGGAACTTACTTCGTTAGGGGCCGGCTGCTGCGCAAGAAAAATACGTGCGATGTCCAAGACGCCCGCCTAGAAGCTGAGATTCCCGATTTTTGTCTCGAATCCCAATGATTTAGCCATTCTCCGATTACCGCCGGTGCCGCCAACAGAATCCCCACCAGCGCTCTCCATCTGCCAGCAATAGACAGTACGGCGACTAGCAAAACCGATGTCATCAGCATCGTCTCAATCAGATCGCCGCTCCTAAGCGGATCCGTGAACGGAGAGATGAGGATGTTCAAAATAAGCGCGCCGAGGAAATAACTGATAGAGAATCGGAACTGCTTTGGCCTGCCCTGAGCTTTCTGTGAGCTGGTCCGCGTTTCTAGGTGCTTTGGCAGCGTGGTTCGTGGCATAACGCCGTTAGCATTCTGTCGATCAATCCGCGTATTGCGGCAAGCATTTCGTGATGCCTCAGCCTTTGAAAGAGCATCCAGCGCTACCTGTAGAAACGTCCATCGAACAAATGGAAGCGATGCTTGCAGCTGCACGACTGGGACCAGAGTTCGTGGACTCGTCCTAAACTTTCTATTTGGGATCTGATCCGCCGCGGAGAGAGGGAGGGGAGGAAGATCGAGGCGGG
>Ga0209240_1000514_pt1 | contig 16168 bp, 15 predicted proteins | sample GraSoi_2013_80cm_FD_185828 | JGI IMG/M metagenome (GOLD analysis project Ga0209240, IMG submission 185828) | Grasslands soil microbial communities from the Angelo Coastal Reserve, California, USA - Sample 9_17_2013_80cm (SPAdes) (version 2) | ecosystem: Environmental > Terrestrial > Soil >...
CCCCGCCAGCCTGCCCCAACCGCCGCGCGACCAGCCGTACGCCGACTCCCACCGAGGCAGCTGCGCCGCGGCCGTCGTGGCGAACCGGGCGAACCCGTGCCGCTCTCGTACCGATTCCCACAGCGCCGCCGCCGTGTCGCTGACCACGAACTGCGCGGCCTCCATCGGATCCTCGGACCGGAAGTAATCGAACCGCCGCGTCTCGCAAGCCAGATCGATGATTAGCGCAACCGCCTCCTCCGCCGGCGCCGGGTCGTCCGCGCGCAGCGCGGCCAGCGCGTCGCCCGACAGCTGGCGGAACGTGAGCCTCCAGCGTGAACGTTCTCTGGGCGAGACCCGCCGGTCGCCGGCCAGGTAAGCACCGGCCCGGGCGAGTTCGGCGAACTCGCGGACCTCGAACAGCACGCTGTCTGGGTCGGGCGGCATCGCCGCCGAACGCTTGCGCGCCTCATCCTCGGCGGGGTCCAGTTCGCGCTCGATGCGCTCGCGCATCTGCGCCGAGCCACGCCAGTACAGGTTCCACAGGGCCTTCTTGATCTGGTCCTCGCTGAGTCCGTCGACCTTGCCGAAGAACTCGTCCCGGTTCATGCGCTTCGGGGGCATGCCAGCAAATGCTAGTCCCCGGCTACGGCCGGGAGCAGGCGAAGGGCACTGTCTGGGCCGGACACTGGCCAGGCGAATTCCCTGAGCCAGCTAGGGCCCGGTGGCCCGGTCCTCGGCCAGCCGGAGCATCGCGGCGCGTTCTGAGGCAGGGAACAACGTCTGCGCCCCGCTGAGCATCCAGTCACCGCCGAGCGGGACGATCCGGGCAGTCATGAACAGGCCGGGCCGCATCGGTGCCAGGGCACCGGAACCGGCGTTGGTGCGGATCCGGTAGGTCAGCTCGTCAACGAGGTTAACGGCGACGATCGCGTCTCCCACCCGCTCGCGGATCTCGAAAGACCCCCTCCACCACCTCACGCCACCCGAGCAGCATGTGGCGGTCGGTTTCGGTGAGCTCAGGGTGTTGGGCGGCGAAGATCTCAACCACTATGCGGCCGTCGGCCAGCGGGCGCTGCAAGATGAAGTGGTCAACAAGGTTGGTGAATTCTCCATCATCAGTGACCGTGCAGCCGATGCCGTGGCTGACGGCCATATCGAACTGCCGGGAGAAACGCGGCGATTGGGCGAAGTCCACGAGCTGGCGCTTCAGTTCCCTGCAGCGCTCCAGCAAGCCGACCACCGCCGGCGCGGCCGCAGTGGCCGTCCTCGTTACCGATGACTCCTCACGCGGCGCTTTGCCGTCCGGGCCGAATGCCGGTACATAAGGGATGACCCCACGCCGGCAAGCCTCCATCTGAATGTCCATCGGAACGTGCCGAGCGTCCATGGCAACGCCATTCACCTCGATGATCCAAACCAGCGGATTCCGCCTGGCCACATCGGCCCGCTGGAACTCCGGTGAGAAGGGACTGATCCGCAGCAGGTCACGGACCTGCCTGGCCTTGCTGCCCATCGTGCTCTTGGCCACTCCAAACGCCTCGCTGAGCTGGCAACGGAAGATCCACAACCTCGATCGCATTGCGGATCCCGCCCCGGGCCCAGATGGCCAGGATGCCGGCCTGCTCGTCTTCGTCGTGGGCGTCGATCATGACCTCCTGGGCCAACGCCGCCAGTTCCGCCTTGCTCAACGCAGCCATCGGGCTAGCGTAACGGGGCGCACCCAGACGCCCGCTCCGTTAGGTCAAGCCGGAGCGGCAGCCCTCTAGGCCACACCGTTTTGACCCATGCTTCATGATGGGACGAAGTATGGAATTGCGGGCCGGTGGCGCCCAGGGCGTCTGCCGATCATGCACGGTACAGACCCGTCCGGCTAACAGCCCTTGGGCGAGCCGCCGGTGAGGATGGAAAGGTCGAAGGCCTGGCTCGCCGCGCTCTACTGGATCTTCAGCTCGCGGCGGTCGGGCTCGCGACCCCGCGGCTGGCGGGGCCGGGCGCGGGCCTGAGCCGCAGGGATGGGCCGCTCCTGCGGCTCCCCGGCGCTCACCGTCAGCTGCTCGCCGTGGTGGACAATCTCCAGCGGCTCGCCTTCCGCCATGACATACCTGGCCTGTCCATGAGTCACTTCGACCCGCAGCCACCGGCCGCGAATGGTCACGTTGAAGGCGATCCTGGTCAGGCCCTCGGGAAGCTGCGGGGCGAAGCTCGTCGGTGCCCGGTGCGTGCGCATGCCGCCGAAGCCGCCGACCAGGGCGATCCACGCGCCCGCCAGCGAGGCGATATGGAGGCCGTCGCGCGTGTCGTTCTGGACGTCGTGCAGATCTATGAGGGCAGCCTCGCTCAAGTAGTCGTAGGCCAGGCCGAGGTGCCCGACCTCTGCGGCGACCACCGCCTGCGTGGAGGCTGACAGCGAGGAATCTCGCACGGTCAGCGGCTCGTAGAAGTCGAAGTTCCGGGTCTTCTGCTCGGTCGTGAACGCGGTACAGCGCAGGTACATCGCGAGCACCAGGTCGGCCTGCTTGACCACCTGCTTGCGGTACAGGTCGAAGTACGGGAAATGCAGCAGCAGCGGATACTGGTCGGGCCTGGTGTTCGCGAAGTCCCATGGCTGGTGCCTGGTGAACCGCTCGGCCTGCGAGTGGACGCCGAGCATCTCGTCGAACGGGATGTGCATGGCCGCCGCCGCGTCCCGCCAGCTCGCCGCCTCTTCCACGGTGATGCCAAGCTCCAGGGCGCGGTGGGGATACCGGCGGACCGCGTCGGCGGCCGCTTCGAGGTTCTGCCGTGCCATCAGGTTCGTGTAGACGTTGTCGTCGGCGATGGCGCTGTACTCATCCGGTCCGGTCACCCCGTCGATATGGAACTGGCCGGACGGGTCATGATGCCCCAGCGACCGCCAGAACCGCGCCGTCTGCACCAGCAGGTCCATGCCCGGCCCGCGCTCGAATTCCGTATCGCCGGTAACGTCCACGTACCGCACCACGGCATCCGCCACGTCGGCGCTGACATGGACCGCTGCCATACTGGCTGGCCAGTACCCAGAGGTCTCCTCGCCGGTGATCGTGCGCCACGGGAACGCCGCCCCGGCGTAGCCGAGCTGGGCCGCCCGTTCATGGCGATCGGGAGCGTGCTGTGCCGCCAGCGCAGCGCGCTGGCGGCCGCCCCGGGCGCGATCATGGTGAGCACGGGGAGCACGAATGTCTCGGTGTCCCAGAAGGCGTGACCGTTGTACCCGGTCCCGGTCAGTCCCTTGGCCGGGAGAGGGCGGTTCTCGCCCCGTGCGCCGGCCTGCAGCACGTGGAACAGGCCGAAGCGCACCGCCTGCTGAACCTCGGTATCGCCGTCCACCTCAACGTCCGCCCGGTTCCAGAATGTGTCAAGGTAGGCCCTCTGCTCGCCGAGCAGGCCGTCCCAGCTTGTCTGCCTGGCCGCGCTCAGCGCGGCCCAGACCTGGTCGCGGACCGCGGGCAGCGACCGCTCGCCCGACCAGCCGTGCGCCACGAACTTGATCACGCGCAGCCGCTGGCCCGGCGTCAGCGCGGCCGCCACCGTAACCATGCCGACGTCGCCGGACACGCGGGAGTCCAGGGCGATGCCGTCCGCCCCCTCGACCAGATGATCCATGGCCGTACCCACCCGGAGCCCGCTACGGTTCGTGCGGCAGACCATCACCACCGCCGGGCCGTCAGCTTCCGCGTGCTCACGTGTCAGCGGCTGCTCCAGCACCGCGGCCACGCGGGGATCGCTGCCGGCGAGCGGGAGCTCCTCGTTGGCGAGCAGCACCGACTGAACCGCGACGTGCGCCGGCCCGCCGACCGGCTCCACCTCGTAGCTGATCCCTGCCACCGCCCGCTGCGTGAACGACACCATCCGGGTCGAACGCACTCGGACCACGGCACCGGCCGGCGAGACCCATTCGGCGCGGCGGCGCAGGACTCCAGCCCGCAAGTCGAGCACCCGCTCATGCGACCGCAGCTCGCCGTAGCGCAGGTCAAACGGCTCGTCGTCGACCAACAGGCGGATCAGCTTGCCGTTGATGACGTTGACCATCGTCTGTCCCGATTCGGGCATGCCGTACGACGTCTCTGCGTACGGCTGCGGATGCGATTCGTAGACGCCGTTGAGGTAGCTGCCCGGCAGGATGTGCGGCTCGCCCTCGTCGAGGTTGCCGCGCCAGCCCAGGTGGCCGTTGGACAGGGCGAACAGCGACTCGGTCTGGGCGATCAGCTCCGGATCGAACCTCGTCTCCGTCAGGCACCACGGTTCGACCGCGAACGTGGCCTGCTTGATCACGGCCGGTCCGCAAGCTCAGCAAGATCGGCGACAACGATGTCCGCCCCGTGCTCGGCGAGCTGTGCTGCCTGGCCGACCCGGTCCACACCGACGACCAGTCCGAATCCGCCGGCCCGCCCGGCCTCGACCCCGGCCAGTGCATCGTCGAAGACCGCCGCCTGGGCAGGCTCAAGCCCGAGCGCCCGGGCGCCAGCGAGGAATGTGTCCGGCGCGGGCTTGCCGCGCAGGTGCTCGCGCTCGGCGACGATCCCGTCGATCCGCACATCGAACAGGTCCGAGATCCCCGCCGCCGCGAGCACCTCCGCGCAGTTGGCGCTGGACGTCACCACCGCCGGGCACAGTCCCGCGTCCCTGACAGCTCGCACATAGCGCACCGAGCCGTCGTATACCTGCACTCCGTCGGCCCGCATCCGCCGGAGCACGAGCACGTTCTTGCGGTTGCCCAGGCCGCTGATCGTCTCCGCCCCAGGCGGATCCGCCAGCTCGCCCTCCGGCAAATCGATGCCCCGCGAGGCCAGGAAAACCCGCGTTCCCTCGGCGCGCGGTCTGCCGTCAACATACTCGTCGTAGTCACGGACCGGGTCGAACGGAACAAAAGGCTGGCCGGTCCGCTTGGCGCGGCCACGCAAGAAGTCGTCGAACATTTCCTTCCACGCCGCGTCGTGAACCAGCGCAGTCTTGGTCAAGACGCCGTCGAGGTCGAACAGGCACCCGCGCACCTGGTCAGGAAGGCCCAGCACCCTGTCCAGCCTACGGACAGCAAAGCCCCCATCTCGCTCGCCCTGCTTGCTGGCGGACCCGGTCGCCGCGGGCTGGCCGTGCCGCCGAAGACGGACTTGCCCGAACCAGCAGGCCCTGTTCAGTGTCGGGGCGAAGGCTCTTGCGACGACAGCTGGGTCGTTGCCGAACCTACCCCCAGCCCCGGGCGCCCCAGCACTGGGCGAACGGTGATTGCGGCCTGTGGCCGGGGGTGGTTATGGCGGCCAGGCTCGGCCGGTCGCTGTATCGCGGTCACGGGAGCAGGAGCAGCTTGCCTACGGTCTTTCCGGACTCAATATCGCGGTGCGCCTCGGCGGCATCGTTCAGCGGATAGGTGCGGTCGAGGCCGACGCCACTGGCGGCGGAATGCACGAGCACCACCGCGCCGTCCGGGCCGGGAACAGCGTCGTAGCACAGGTGCTGTGCCGTCAGACCCTGCATCAGCCCGCCCGCGGCCGCCTACTCCTTGCCACGCGACCCGGTCGCCGATCTTGGCGGTGGACTGGTCGCCAACCGCGATCACCACCCCCGCACACTCGACCCCCAGGACGAGCGGCAACGGGGCGGACGGGTGCATGCCGCCGCGGAGGTAGCTGTCCATGAGGTTAACGGCGGCAGCCCTCAACTCGACGACCACATCGTCCGCCTTCGGGCGGAGAATGGGCCGCTCCTGGATGCGGAGGACCTCCGGCGGCCCGAAACCCGGTGCTGTAATCACTCGCAATGCGTGTCCTCCTCGATCTGGTGATCGCGGTGTGGAATGGGGCCTGGCCCGCTTTGATCATTTATCGCGACGAACTTCCTCCGGGTGTGTGCGCCCTTGGTCACGTTCGCCCTCGCACGGGGCAGCGCAAGCCCGCGCGTTATCCGGGCGCCGGTCGCGGGACGCGTTCGCGGGTCGCCGTATCGGTTACTGGGGCGACTGCGTCGAGGTCGACGAGCAGGTGGCGGGGGCTTCGCAGGGTGGGGTTGGGCCGGTAGGGCGGCGGGTCGGTGACCAGGCCGGGGTTTACCAGTCGGCAGGCGAGCGCGGGCAACGCGACCTGGGCCTCGACCCGGGCGAGCGCGGCGCCGAAGCAGTAGTGGATGCCGTTGCCGAAGCCGATGTGGGCGTTGTCGGTGCGGTCGGGGTCGAAGCGGTCCGGGTCGGGGAAGCGGTCAGGGTCGCGGTTGCCGGCGGCGAGCACCAGCACCAGCGGGAAGCCTTGGGGGACGGTGGTATCGGCGACCGTGATGTCAGTGGTGGCGACTCGGTTGGCCAGGTACTGCACCGGTGGTTCGTAGCGCAGCAGCTCCTCGACCAGCGGAATGATCAGGTCGGGTTCGCGGCGCAGCCGGCCGAGCACGTCGGGGTGGCGCAGGAGGGTGAGCATGCCGTTGGCGATGAGGTTGACGGTGGTCTCGTGGCCGGCGAGAAGCAGCAGCGCACAGGTGCTGGCCAGGTCGGCGCGGGACATCGGGGCACCGGGGCCGGTGAGCAGCCCGGAGATCAGGTCGTCGCCGGGCTGGCGGGCGTGAGCGTCGGCGAGACCGTCGAGGTACGCGCCGAGTTCGGCCTGGACCTGGTTTCGCCGGTGCTGGCGCTCGTCGAACGGCCCGGTGGTCGGGTCGACTGTCTCGATGAACGCGTCGGCCCACTGGCGGAAGCGCGGCTGGTCTTCGCGGGGGACGCCGAGCAGCCGGCAGATCGCGGTCACCGGCAGCGGGTAGGCGAAGTCGTCAACGAGGTCGACGGGGTGTTTACCGGCAACATTGTCGATCAGGCCGTTGGCGACCTCGGCCAGCCAGGGACGCATCCCCTCAACCCGGCCGGGGGTGTGCGGCGGCCCGAACGGCCGGGCGGCCAGCTCCCGCAGCCGGTCGTGCTCGGGCGGATCGCGGCGGATGAAGTCCAGCGGCAGTCCGGGCGGACCCTCCTCGGGGGTGGGCGGGGCGCCTGCCAGCTCGGGGCGGCTGCGAGGGTCGGAGCTGACCCGTGGGTCGTGCAGCAGCGCGACGATCTCCCGGTACGTGCTCACCACGTGGCTGCCGTCGGCCTCGCGGGTGACCGGGGTCCGGCGCAGCTCGGCGAAGAGCGGGTACGGGTCGTCCCGGTTCGCGGGGTCGAGGATCTGCTGGAAGATGCTGGCCTGTGCCATGAGAACGCTCCCTCGAACATCTGCGGCGCAGCCTCGCCCGCTTCGACCACGGCATCGATGCACGGATTAGTGGTCGTGATACACGAGCTCTGCACGGCGCTCGCTTGGATCGTGGCCGGTCAATACGACGCTGGCATGGAAGTCGCGGATCTCCTTAGCAGGCAAACCCACCGGCACCGGCTGTGTGTAGGCCGGCTGGTCGACGACACGGAACCCGGGCGGGAACTGCCCGGCCGTCTCGATCATGTTCTGGTAGAACTCCAGCCACATTCCCTGGTCGAACGCGACAGCGGCGGTCATCCGCCCCCGGTACCCGTAGGCGGCCACGAACCGGCGCTCAGGCAGCGAGCCCTGAACGATCATGACCTCGTCGGCGTAGGTCGGCACCCCGAGCGACTTGATATTCGTGCCGAATTGCGCCGACCAGAACACCGGGGTACCCAGGTGCGGCCACCGGTCAGCCGGGCCGCTGACCATGTTGTGGCCAGCGGCTTCGGCCTGAGTGACGGCGTTGCCCCAGTGCTCGAGGGCCAGGAACTGGTAGTCATACAGCGGGTGGGGGAACCGCGACACGTCCCCGGCGACGAAGATGTTGTCCATGATCACGCCGTTGACGTCAAAGGCCCGGCAGCCGGCGTCACAGGCCACTCCCCAGGCCCCGACGGCCAGGCCTGAGCCGTGCAGCCACTCGGTATTGCGCACCGCGCCCAGGGCCACCACGGCCACGTCGGCATCGATCACGGTTCCATCAGAAAAGTAGGCTCGCCGGACCCGGTTGTCACCGTCACCCTCGAGAGAGCTGACGGTGACACCGCAGCGCAGGTCGACACCATAGTCGCGGTGCATCCCAGCGGCCACCCCGCCAATCACCTCGCCGAGCGCACCGACCAGAGGCGCCGGCCCGCGCTCGGCGACCGTGACCGGCAGATCCCGGCCCCGGCATGCCGAGGCGACCTCGGAACCGGTAAAGCCTGCGCCGATGACGAGAACCCGCCGGGGCCGGCCAGCGAGTCGCCGGAGGACGTCTGCAGCGTCGTCACGGGTACGCACGACCACCACGCCGTCCAGCGCGGCCTCGGCGTCGTTGGACCACGGCCGGGCCCGGGTCCCGGTGGCGATCAACAGCCGGTCAAATTCGATAGCCCCACCGTCCGCGAGGAGAACCTGCCTGCCGGTCAGGTCTAGTCCGGTTGCGGGGACACCGAGCAGCCACTGCGCGTTGAGCTCGTCGGCACCTGGCAGCCCGGTGTGGTCCGGCGGTATCGAATCGCCGAGAACCTGCTTGGACAAGGGCGGGCGGTCGTAGGGCTGATACGGCTCATCCCCGATGATGGTCAGCGAGCCGGTGAAGCCCTCAAGGCGCATGACCGCTGCGGCGGCCATCCCCGCCAGCGATCCCCCCACGATCACGATCCGGCCGGTCCGACGGAAAGCCTCCAGCCCCGCAGCGAGCATGCGCGGCGCCGTCCGCTGGGCGGGAACGGACGCGGCAACCGCCGGGGCCCAGACCGCCCGGGCGGCGTCTCTGCTCGCGATCCGATCGACCCGGATGGCCTGCACGGGGCAAGCCGCCGCGGCCCGCAGGACCCCCTCACGCTGGCCCTCGTCCGGCTCAGGATCGTCCATCAGCGCCTCGTGGCCGCGCATCCGGAAGACCTCGGGGGCGAGGAAGGCGCACTGCCCGTACCCCTGGCAGCGCGTGAGATCCACGACAAGTCTCATGGCCAGTCCCCTTCTGGCGTCCTGTCTGGCTCAGGCTTCCCGCGGGGTCCAGGAATTTCCTAAACCCGTGCCCGGGACATGCTGGCGCCAAACTTTGGCCAACCTGGCCACGGCGGCGTTACTGCCTGCGTGAGGCCTTGCGCCAGCTAGGCGCTCTCGCCTGCCTTGGCAACAGGGCGAGGAGGGTCCTCCCGATCCCGGCACGGCAGCGGCCTACGCTTGAGTTGTGGATCTTGAGGCCGTGAAGGCGTCCTCGGCGCCTGAGCTCGTCAAGTGCGCTGTGGGAGCGGCCGTCAATGCGCAAGGCCTGCTCGATGACGCCGAGTTGCTGTCCGCTGCTGGGCGGCGCGCGCGTGGGTATGCGCTCGCGGCACTCGCTGTGGAGGAGGCCGGGAAGGCCGGCGCGCTGTCCACCCTGGCAGTGATGCCAGTAAGCCTGCGGGCGCAGGCGCCAGTAGGGCGCATGCTCGAGTGGCATCAGCTGAAGCTGGTCGGCGGCCCGCTGATCACCGCAGTGCCGGTGAGCGCCTTTGCCGCCCAGCTCGCGGAGATGCCCCCGAGTCAGGTAGCGGGGATCCTGGAGGACGCGCAGGTGCTCGCGCAGGACGTGGACCGGCTCAAGCAACGCGGCCTTTACGCCGACATCGACCGCAGCGGGCAGGTCCGGCTGCCCTCCGAGGTGACCGAGGCTGACGTCGCCGCTCAGCTCGGCCGGGCGCGGCTGGCCGTCTCCTCAGCCTCAATGCTGCTGGTTCCCGGCACGGCAGCCCGGATCGCTAATCCGCCCGCCGAAGCGATCGAGCTCTGCCGCGCGCTGGTGAGCGCGTTCGCCGAAGCGGGATCCGGCCGGACTCCCGAGGCCGCCGCCGACGTGGTGCTGAACGCGGTAAGGAGGCTTCGGGAGCATTCGGCAGCATCAGATGCCAGGGCGTCGTCAGGTCGCGAGCGGCGCGGGATGTTATCGACGGCCGGTTATCACCGCACAGCCCTACCGAAGCAGCCTCCGCGCCGGCTGCTCTGGTCCGCTACCTTCACCGGCCGATCGCGACCAGGCTTGACTAGCCAGGATGTCATGCCGCGCCCCCGATACGCGGGGACATGCCGGTTGCGCGGCCGGGAGTCAGCCTGACGCGCTGCCCGCGATGCCCAGGAAGACCACCAGCGCCCGGTTCAGCCGCAACACGCTAGCGTCATCGAGCGCGCCGAGCCGGCCGCGACCGGCGCACGGTAGTGACCTTGTCGACCATGATCCGGCTCAGCGCGCCGAGCCCGTTGCCGTCATCTGGCTCGACCACCAGCCGGAACAGCGGCGCATCGGTCGGTGCTGAACGGGCAGATCGTCACCGAGTCCGTGTCGAACCAGTCGTCTTGGACGATCACCGCCGGCTGCGGCTTACCGGCATAGCCAGGCCCGCCGGATACCGTCCAGATCTCGGCCCGCCTCACTCCGGCGGCCACTCGGAGACCGCGTCCACGAACGCCTGATCGTCCTCGGCCGCCTCACTCGCCGCGACCGCGCGCGACTGCCCCATCGCAGGATCAGCGGACCGATCCAGCTGACGCAGGTGCCGACATAGAAGTATTCCGGCAAACGATCGGCACAGCGTAATCCAAGATCGCGGTAATCCAAGATCACGCAGGACCCGAGCGCGGCTAAGGGCGGCAACGCCGCTAAGCGGCTACGGCTCCGAGTCGACGTGCCCGGCTACACCCCCGGCGACGCCGGCTTGCTGGCTGAGACGCTGGCTCAGCCGGGAACCAAAAACGACGCCGACGTTCTTGATCTGGCGCCCGTCTGGAGCCGGCGTCATCCCGTCCGCTCCCGCCCTCACGCCACGTTGCCTGACGGCCAGCGCGAGGCCCAGCGCGGCCGCCGTCACGATCGCGGTCAGGTGACCGACGGCGGCTACGTGAAGGCTGGTCAGGCCCGCGAAGATGTGGCTGACGAATACCAGGACAGCGAAGACAGCCAGGGCCGTGACCCGGGTTAGCCAGCTCCCGAACATGACCGCGACGACGATCGCGGAGACCACCACGTAGGACGGGCCGACATCCGGGATGTGCGACCAGGCCGACGGGAGCCTGCCGTAGTCCACCCGGTAGGCGACGATCCCCTCGCTGACACCGCGGTTGGTGCCGAACATCGTCAGCGCGATAAGCGCCAGCCAGGCGAACGGCGACCCTGAGGGCAGGAAGGCGGACAGCACTAGCGCGGGGACCGGGTGGTGCTGCAGGCTTGCCACGTTCGTGCTCGCCCACAGCCGCAGGGCGGCGGACTCGTGGGGCGAGAGCAAGGTGGTAACAAGCCCGCCGATGGCGAAGAGGACTAGGAACACCGCGGCGGCGGCGTAATCGGAGGCGGCTCGGCGCATGGGGTGATCGTAGGACATATTGCCCGGAGGTGGATGGTCATGCGGGAAGTAGACGACCCGGCCAGGAGTCTGCAGTTTGGCTACATAGCCGGTCAGATACAACCGATCCAGGCAGGAGATATCGCGCACCACATGACCAGCCACCATGTCCGCGGCGGTTACCGTCGGATCCAGCGCAGGCGCCACCAACGTCGAACCAGTTACCTCAGCCACTACCTCAGCACCGTGTCTACGGTCCTGAGGACTAACCGGCCAGCAGCAATGCCGCCACGTAAAGGCTTGCTATGTAGGTGACTCTGGCCAGGGTCCGCGCTCTAGTGCTCCGGGCATCACAGCTGGCCGCCGGACTCAAAGATCCGGGCTGCCGAACAGGACGTCCGGCTGGAGCACCTCGACCCGCTCGCGGCGATCCCCCGGACCCAGTAGGCCTGCTCCAGCACGGCTTCGAACAGCTGCTCCTTGCCGCCAAGGTAGTAGTAGATCATCCGCTTCGTGGCCTGGGTCCGGCAGCAAGCGCATGCGCCCCGGCCGCTCCGCACCTCGTCACTGCGCCGGGAGGCTTGCAGATGATGCCAGGAGGGCTTGACAGCGCGCGCTGACCAGGCAACAGCGGTGGGGCCAATATTCGACTCACTCGAAGAAGCCTCCCAACCGGGCAGACAGTTACCGACCTAAATCAGATGCCCTCTCAGCTCGGACTGTCCGGCCGGAGATGACACGCGCACCAGGGAGAGGCGCTTCCAGCGCGAGTTGCCGCCAGTCCCTGGTCCAGCACAGCCAGAGCAGGGCAGCCCCGGCCACGGCTAGGGTGAAGACCAGCGCATCCGTACCGTACCGCTCGGACTGTGACCACCAGGACGGATGCTCCCCGGGGTAGAAGTAAGGCACGGAGATAAAGCTCAGGGTAACGGTGTGTGCCGCTACTACCCAGTCGAGTCTGCTGGCAACCGTCACCGCAAGCAAGGGAAAGATCATGGCGTCGTACCACGCCTGCTGATACGGCGACGCGATCAGCAGGGCCAGAGCCAGGGCCAGGGTTACCCGGACTCCCGGAAAGCCGGGCGGCCCTGGCGGCAGCCGCCACAACAGGACCAGCGCCAGGGCACCGCACGCGAGCAGGCCAGCCACGTTCGTCGCCGCGATAGCCCCGCGATGCCCGGTGTATTTGGCGAATTCATACCAGAGGAGATTTGTGTGCTCGCCACTCACGAGGCCGAATGTAGTGGCCTCGATCACTCTCCGGCCGCCGAGAAGGTAGGTGGGGACGAGGACCGCTGCAGAACCGGCTGCCAGTGCGAAAAGAGCACGCGGACTACGTCGTACAGCCCACGCCATGCCAGCCCCGAACAGCGCATACGTAGCCTTGACGCCAATTGCCAGAACCAGCAATACTCCACCCCCGAAGGTGTGGAGTGCAGCTGATTTCCTGACGGCAAAAAGCGCGGTTGCCGCCAAGGCAGCGGCAAGGACGTCGTTATGCCCGTCTGCCATGATGACGAACAGCAACAGCGGATTCAGCGACCACATCAGATGGGCGCGTGTCCGCCGGACGCGATCCGGGCGCATTAGCCGGTCCAGCACGAAAACCAGTGCCAGGTATGCGACGGCGTTCCACACCTTCAGCCAGAAAAGAGTACGCGCGACAGAATCCCCGGCGATTGCTGACGCAGCTTCCTCAGACAAAACCGCAACCGGCCCGTATCGTGAGGGCGGGAGCGGCACATACTGTCGCACCGCTGCCGCCACTGGGTCCCCGGCCGGCAGAAATTGGTTCGTCCCGGCTGCGAACACGTCGTGCCCAAGAATGCCGATACGTCCGTACGCTGTGTAATACAGCGGATCACCGGTAGCTATAGGAGGCATCAGCATCAATGCGAGGACCGCTATGACTGATCCCGCTATCAGGCGTTTAGGGCTAGGCTGCCACCCTCGCCGGCTCGCTATGAGAGCCGCCACAAATCCGATGGCGCCCAGCACCACAGCGATCCAGGACATAATCGGCGCCGCCCACGGGGCTAGGTGGAGCTGAACGAACCACGGCGGCCACGGTGGCGCAGCCTCGAATCTCGGCAGCGGACTTGCTGGCCCGGCTACTCCACGTGCGATCATGAAGCCGATACTCGCCGGTATCGTCGCCATCGCGATCCTCGCTGGCCGACGGAAGTCTTTGGGCGCAAAGGCACGGCCGAGCGTCTGATTCATTGATGAGCCTCTCACCGTGGGTTGGTCACTCTTCCGGCTGACGGGCATGCAAATCGCGCATACAGCCTTAAGCGCGAAAGAACCGTCAACGTGCGCATGTCGGCCGTCAAGCCTCTGCCAGCTTTCTGGCCGCCGGCGGGAACTATTACTCTCCGAGCGAAACAAGATCCGCTGTCGCCAAGGCCTGACAACTTGGCAAGGACGTCTTACCACGTCAAAGCATTTCGTCTAACGCTTCAGAGGGTAAAGTAAAGCTATGTATGTCCCAGCCATCCAGGCATAGATTCCGATTGGCAGCCGTCAGCGTTCCCCGGTATGGATGCTCCCCGGGCTGGCACTATCTCAATCAACATTCTGCGCGCATTTGATAAAGGGTCTCTATGGGTGGCAGGTGACCGACTGCATCGTCACCATGAACCAATGCAACTACTACATCGGTGACGGGCCAACGAAGCGTGTACTGCCGACGCTGCGAACAACGGCCGCTGACTTCCGCAAGTTGACGCCGCTCGTCCTGAGGGAGGCTCTGCGACAGGCTGGAATGGTCAGTCGTCTGCCAGCCGATGGCTCGCGTCCGCCTGGAGCTGCCCACGGCGAGGATGGGCGACGTATGGTCTGCCTAGCCAGGCTCGGCACTGCAACGGAGATGCCGCTGCTCGACGCTGAGCTGTCTGTTGTGACGGCCATGTTGCCGTCAGCCCAGGTTCGCAGCCTTCAGGAGCAAATACGCTGACTGACCGGTGGCGAAGGTGTGCTCGACGCCAGCTTCGGTGGTTATGAACCGATACACGGTAGCTTGTTCGGGATCGGCAGCAGACCGGCGCTGGTTGCAGGATCGATGGTCCACCCCTGGACTATGCCACTGATACGAGAATGGCCCCAGCTAGGGTCCTGAGTCTTTAATTCGGTTGCAGTAGGCGGCGATGGTCTCGAAGATTTCGTCCGCGGTCTTGGTCCAGGTGAACGGCCTGGGGTTATTGTTCCAGGCGCTGGTACACTGGCGCAGGTCGGCTTCGAGCGAGCCCGGCATCGCTGGCTCGACCACCGTTCGACGCCGGTCATCTTGAAATCGAGCACGGTTCGCCCCCAGACCATTGATTCTGTTGTTACCTCTCGGCAGCCTGTGGCTCGATCAGCTATCGCATGGCCCCGGAACCGGCAGGGATGGCCGGGCCGGAGTAGGTCGTGGCGCACCGCAACCTGACCGGAGGAACCGGTTAAGTCGCCCCTTTGTGCGCCCGGAACGTGCCGACCGCCTGAAGGATCACGTCGGTGGCGGCCTGCGGAGTCCGGGCGGGTCCCGCTTCGGTGAGCGCGCTGACCAGCTCCTGGATGAGTTCGACGGTCTCAGCGGGCGGATTTGCGAGGCGGGCCTGTACATTCGGGCCGAGTAGGATGCTGGTCCCTGACGCGGCGGCCTGCCGCGCCCGGCCGAGCTGGCTGGCGAGTTCGGGCTCGGTGATCTCTGCCGGCTCGCGGATCCGGCCGCTCCGGTCCATGTCCACGTAGAACCCGCGCCGCTTGAGGCGGTCTGCCTCGTCGGCTGGCGCATCCAGAATGCTCAGGATGTGCGCCAGCTCGTCGGCAGACATGGCGGCTACCTTGGCGCCACGCTGCCGATCGGCAGCACGGCAATCAGCAGCCCTCCGACCAGCTTGAGCTGATGCCACTGCAGCATGCGGCCTAGCGGCGCCCGCGCCCTGAGCCTCGGGGGCATGACTGCCAGGGCGGTCAGGTCCATTGCGTTGCCGCACTCTTCAACCGCGAGCACCGCGAGGGAGTACGCGCGCCCGGTGCGGCCCGCCCCGGCCAGCAGCTCGGCGTCGTCCAGCAGACCCTGCGCGTTCCTCGCCGCGGCGATAGCGCACGCCGCAAGCTCCGGTTGTGCCGACGCTTTCACGGCCCTGAGATCCACAAAGCCAACCTAGCGAGTGTCTGGATTGTTTTGACACGGTTGCGGATCAGATATCTGCTACGCTGACGTATCAGATGCAGCGAAGGAGGCTGGCTGTGGCCAGTTCTGGCCGTGTGCCACGTAACCCTTACGGCGGCGTGAGTGCCCGCGCGCGGGTGGCGTCCCGGCGTGACCGTCTGCTTGCGGCGGGGCTGGAGTTGTTCGGCACGCAGGGCTACCTCTGCACGACTATCGATCAGGTGTGCGCAGAGGCGGGGCTGACCAAGCGGTACTTTTATGAGAGTTTCCGATCATGTGAGGAGCTGCTTGGTGCGCTTCTGCGGAGCTTGTGGGTTGAGGCGGCGCAGCGTGGCATGGCGGCGGTAGAGGCGGCGCAGGACGGGCCGGAGTCCCGGATACGGCAGGGGATCGGCGCGGTCGTCGACTACTACACCGGTGATATCCGGCGCGGCCGGGTGGCGTTCGTGGAGGCAGTCGGGATCAGTGACCGGATCGAAGTGCAGCGCCGGGACTATGTCGGTGTGTTCACTACGCTGCTGCAAAGCTACGCAGCCGAGCTGCTGGGCGAGCGGCTGCCGTCAGAACAGATCATGCGCCTGAACGCGGGCGCGCTTGTTGGTGCCGGCAGCGAGCTGGTGACCGAGTTCTTGCTGGGGGCGGTGACGATCTCCCCTGACGGGCTGGCCGGTTATCTCACCAGCCTGGCCTTCGCCATGATGGGCATCCGGCCAGGCGGCGTCGCGGTGGCCACGGGCCCGGCTGAGGCCCGGTGATGACCGGCGGTGCTG
>Ga0209240_1000517_pt1 | contig 16124 bp, 20 predicted proteins | sample GraSoi_2013_80cm_FD_185828 | JGI IMG/M metagenome (GOLD analysis project Ga0209240, IMG submission 185828) | Grasslands soil microbial communities from the Angelo Coastal Reserve, California, USA - Sample 9_17_2013_80cm (SPAdes) (version 2) | ecosystem: Environmental > Terrestrial > Soil >...
GCCACCCGCCGACCGCGACACACGGTGCTCCGGGTGGACGCGATCCACCAGGACGAGGCCTTCGACAAGCCCATGACTGCCGGTGTGGATGCCGAGATCAAGGATCTGGCTCACGGGCTCGAACTGGACCTCACGCTGCCCGACTGAACGAGCAACTGGCTCTGGAGTGCCGCCGCTATCACGGCTATGCTTTCGAGCGCTCGAATCTCGCTTCTCGATGAGGAGATTCACATGCGCCTGCGGCATCGTGCTATTTCTGCTGCCTTGCTCGTGCTGACGGTTGGCGTCTTCTCCGCCGGAGCGGTCAGAACTGCTGACGGAGGATTAACGGCGAACGCAGCCACGTTCATCAACTGGAGCAGCTACCTATTCAACACCAGCCACACGTCGTCAAACCTAGGGGCAACGGCGATCACCACGGCCAACGCCTCGACGCTGAGGCAAGCCTGGAAGTGGAGATCAGCGGCGCCCACTAAGACAGGTCAGCCCGCCGGACTGCTCGCGAGCCCGACCGTGGTCAACGGCACTATTTATATCGGAGCGAACACCGGCGTCTTCTATGCGCTGAACGAGGCGACCGGCGCGGTGCTGTGGCACCGCTTCCTTGGGTATGTCACCGCAACTACCTGCGGCGCGCTTGGCATCGTCGCGACCGCCACCGTCGCGCCCGCGCCGGGGTCGGGCACGCTTACCGTCTATGTGGCGGGCGGAAACGGCTACCTGTATGCGCTCAACGTGGCGACGGGCGCGATTGTCTGGCGCAACGTGATCGCCGTCCCTTCGACCACTGTCAACGACTACTATGACTGGTCCTCGCCTACGATCCTGAACGGCCGGATCTACGTCGGTGTGGCATCGAACTGTGACAGCCCACTGGTGAAGGGCGGGCTCCAGGAATATGACCAGGCTACGGGCGCGCTACTTGGCCACTACCTGACTAATCCCGGGCACTCCATCGGCGCGAGCATCTGGAGCACTGCGGCCGCCGACCCTTCCGGCAAATCTGTCTTCGTGACCACGGGTAACGGCCCAGGAGGTGATGCGCTGTCCGTCGTTCGACTGGACGCGGTCACGCTGGCCAAGAAGGACGCCTGGCAGATCCCGTCCACCCAACATGGCGGTGATTCCGACTTCGGCGGCTCGCCGACTGTATTCACGGCGACCTTGGCCGGGGTACGAACGGCTATGGTCGGCGCATGCAATAAGAATGGGGTGTACTACGCGTTCCGCCGGACCGATCTGCATGCCGGGCCAGTGTGGCATCGGAAAGTCGGTACCGCTTACGGGTCCGGTGGCGTTCACACCCAGTGTGACGCGGCGGCAATCTGGGACGGCTCGCACCTGTTCATCGCCGGCAACCAGACTGTGATCAAGGGGGTCACCTATGCCGGCTCTGTCCGCGAGGTGGATCCTGCTACCGGTGCGCCGCTCTGGCAGCGCGGACTCACCGGTGCGCCGATCGGCTCGCCCACCCTGAACGGATCCGGCGTGCTTGCCGTGTCGGAGTACACCAATGGCGCGGTGCTCGATCTCATCAATGCCAAGAACGGCACGGTGCTAAGAAGCTTCAAGACGGGCCGCGATTTCGGCCAGCCCGTGTTCGCCGATGCCATGATCTTGATGCCCACGCAGAGCAACGGCTTGTGGGCTTACAAGCCGTGACAGCTGGCCGGCCCTCGGACTCGACGCCCGCTACGCCGATCTTGGCCCCGACTTCTGCGCCCGGCGCATAATCTCGCGCGGAGCCACTAGTCCGGCCGGTTACGGCAGAGCGCTGAACATTTGCCTGGTCCTGCGGTCATTCTCCGCCAGATGCGAGTGTGTCGAGGTGATCCCAAGGACACTGAATCTGGCGCCGGCTCGGCGCGCCAAGGCGGCGGATCAACCGCGTGAAGTTCGTGCTGGTCGATGTTGCCAGGACCCATGGCCCGTTGGCAACGGCGCGGCGCCGTGCCAATATTTCCAACAATTGATCTCTTTCGCTGCTGTCCGTCCTAGCAACACATCTGGATCCTCGCTGAGCTATTCCCTCTCCGACGAGGAGAACCGGTGCCTAAGAAGAATAGATGGCTCATCCTGGCCCTGAGCCAGGGCGCCGGCGTTCTCACTGTGTGAGAAGAGCGCTGCGGTGGCCGCAGGGGCCAAGTCGCGGGTCGCGATCGCCGAGTGGGCCGCCGCCGCGCCCGAAGGCTGCGCTGGACTGCCTGCAGGTGCGCCGCGACCCGTGCGGCGGTGCCCGGGTGGTGCCCAGCGAAACCACGATCCGCCGTGCCCTGTCCGGTGCCGACGCCGGCGCACTCGATGCGCAACTGGCCGCCTGGCTCAGCTCGGGCGACGTCCCGGCCGCGGTGGCGGCCGGCGGCAAGACGTTGCGCGGCGCCATCCAGCCCGACGGGCGGGCGGTGCACCTGCTGGCGGCGATGACTGGCGCCGGGGCGGTGATCGCCCAGCGTGAGGTCGGCCACAAGACCAACGAGATCACCCAGTTCAGGCCGCTGCTCGATGGCCTGGACCTGCGCGGGACGGTCATCACGCTGGACGCGCTGCACGCCCAGCGGGACACTGCCCGCTACCTGGTCGAGGACAAAGGCGCGACTATATTTTCACCGCGGTCAAGGACAACCAGCTGAGGCGCACGATGCCGCTGATCCTGCAGAAGGTCATCGCCGAATGGCGCAACCGCGTCGAGGCCACCTTCGGCGAGATCACCGACCAGATGGAACTGGCCCGCCATGGCGCGCACACCTTCGGCGGCCTGCTCACGCGTACCGCCGCCACCATCGCCGCGCACACCCTGCTGCGCGTTTGCATGGCCGAACTAGTCCAGGCATAGATCAACCCACATAACGCGCCTTAGTCGGTTGTGGAACGGGGGACTGCCATGACGGTGACGCCGTCAAAGCTGCGCTCATGCTCGTCTTCTGGGGCATTCCTACCGGGCTGACCGTCCTGGTCACCGCGATCACGCTAGTCGCCGCACTCGGCCTGATCGAACTGATCGGCAGGCCAACGGCCCTCTGGACCCAAGCACGACACTGTTGGATGATGAGTGACCGCGCTCAGCGTCTCCAAAGCTGTCAGGTTGCGGTCCGCTCACGGCGCCGCGCGCTTTCCCGGGGGTCGTTGATGGTGGTGACGGCACCGGGGTCGAGCTCGGTGTGGTGCTGGAGGGTGTAGAAGCGGACCTCGTGACCGTCGGGGTCGTGCAGCTCGGGCAGGATCCAGCCGATGCTGGCCCAGTGCACCCCGGCGTGCTGCTCGCCCAGCGCGGTCAGCCAGGCAGCGAGGTGGTCGATCGCTTGCTTGCCGGGCACGCCGATGGCGAAGTAGTCGAAGCCTGCTGCCGCCAGGGCGCGTTCGGGGTTTAGCCGCAGGCCCAATGGCGGCCCTCCGTTGGGATGTGTCAGTGCGTAGCCCATCAGCTGGCCCTGCTCGACGAACTCAATCTGGACGTGGTAGCCCAGGCGGCTGTGGTACCACTCGCGAGACCGGGCCAGGTTGGTGACCGGCAGCTTAAGGTGGTGTACGCCAGCCAAGGCCGGAATGTCCGGCACGCTCATGAACCCTCCATGCAGTGCTAGATCCTAAGATGCAGTATTACTGCATGCAGTTATACTGCACTTTATGACGAGTGACGTCAACCGCGTTAGCCAACAACCGCCACTGCGGCAGGCCCAGACCGCACTCACCGAGCAGCGGATCATCGCCGCAGCCACCGATCTGTTCCTCACCGACGGCTACGTAGCCACCACCCTGGAGGCCGTGGCGAAGCGTGCCCAGGTCGGCGCGCGCACCGTCTACGTGCGCTTTGGCACCAAGGCAGCGCTGTTCAAGCGGGTCGTCGACGTCGCTATCGTCGGCGACACCCAGCCTGTCGACGTGCTTGGGCGCGACTGGATGCAGGCCGCGCTGACCGCACCCACCACCGCTGAACGGATCGCAGCCCATGCGGCAGCCGGCCGCCAGATCATGGCGCGCACCGGTGCCCTGTTCGCCGTCGCCCAGCAGGCCGCCGCCATCGAACCCCTCATCGCCGGATTCTGGCAGCAAGGCCGCGAGCAATCCCGCCACGCCCACGCCGTGTTCTGGACCCGCATGGCCGACGACGGCCTGCTCGACCCCAGCATCGACCTGCCCTGGCTGATCGACACCACCAGCATCATCGCCGCGGCCGAGACGTATCTGCTCATCACCCGCATGATCGGCTGGGACCTCGACGCCTACCAGAACTGGCTCGCCACCACCTGGACCCGGCTGGCGGGTTTCCGCTCTGCGGATAGATCTACGACGTCCTTGACCGGCAGTACGGGATGACGCCGCAGGATGTGGTCGAGCGCCTGGAAGTGGTCCAGGCCGTCCCAACGAGGCCGCACTGGTCGGGATCGCCGACCGCCGTCTGCGCTGCTGGCCTCTACCCGAAACTCGCGCAGGGCCGATGGGCTGGCGTTCAAGTTCTCCAACGACCTCTCGCGTGTGGCCGGCATCTGTGGCTCGGCAAGTACCAGCGCGACGGGTTAGCACGGCTGGCTGACCATCCCACCGGCCGCCTCCTCAGCCAGGTCACTCAGGCCTGGCTGGGAGTCCTGTTTTCGGCTTCGCAGGGTCGGGCAGGATCTCGCAGAGCTTGGTGTCGGTACCCAGGCGCCGTCCGGGCCAGGCATAACGGGCCATGCTTCTCTGACCCACGATGAGGAGCTAGTGATGAAAGCTAAAGTTGTCGAGGACGCGGACGTGGTCACCTACGTGGTGGTATGCGACCCAGGCGATGAGGCTGCCTCCGAGCTGGCGCAGTTCGCGCGGGCCGAGCACCTGGAAGCCGCGCAGATCACTGCCGTCGGCGCCTTCGAGCGCGCCACTGTCGGCTGGTTCGACCCTGCGGCCAAACAGTACCGCCGCAACACGGTGAACGAGCAGTGCGAACTGCTGTCGCTGATCGGCGACGTCGCCGAAGGCCAGGACGGCCCCATTCTGCACGCCCACGTCGTGCTCGGCCTGTCGGACGGGACGACGCGCGGGGGCCACCTCCTCGAAGGGTGGGTGTCCCCGACGCTCGAGGCAGTCGTCACCGAGACTCCGGCGGAATTGCGCAAGGTTGTGCGCCCCGATATCGGGCTGGCGCTTATCGACCTGAACCAGTCCGAGTCGTGACCTAGCCGAGTTCGGGTGTGTACGGCTGTAGAGAGGTGGCGAAGACCATGATCACACCAGCCGCCGACTCGGCGGCATCCGCTCTGCTGCTGCCCGGCTTTGAGTACCGGCGTATAGACGTCGACGACGTCACCATCAGCTGTGCCGTCAATGGGGCGGGCCCACCGCTTCTGCTGCTGCACGGGTATCCGCAGAACCACCTCACCTGGCGCCACGTCGCCCCAGCCTCGCCGAGGACCACACGGTCGTTCTGGCCGACCTGCGCGGATACGGCGGCTCCGGCAAGCCCGCTCCGGACACCGCCGGACTCGTCTATTCCAAGCGGTCCATGGCCCGCGACCAGGTAAGCCTGATGCACCAGCTCGGCTTCAGGCAGTTCCAGCTGGCTAGCCACGACCGCGGTGCCCGCGTCGCGCACCGGCTGGTCCTGGACCACCCCGGCGCCCGCGGTGACTGGATCCCAGGCTTGCCCGGTGGTGATGACAGCATGCAGGTGCCGCAGGATCGCGGCGGCGATGACGGTCTGCGCCTGGGTGGGGTGAGCTTGTTCTGCTCTCTGCTGGTTAGGTGCTGGTAACGGGCGGCGTAGACGGGGTTGGCGCGCTGGGCTCCCCAGACCGCCAGCCGCAGCCCGGGTCGTCCCTGCCCGGTCAGCCGGGTCCGGCCGGTGAACGCGCCGGACAGCTTCTCCCGATCACGGTCGGCGCCGCCGGGGGTATAAACATACGGCCTGACTGTTGCCTGCGTCGGCGGCCGGCCCGCCGCGGCCACGGCGTCACCGGCCGCGACTGAGTCCCGGGCAGCGAACCCCCAGCGCTGAGGCCACCTCCGGATTCAGCCCGGTCGGGACCTCACGGCGCGCCAGCAGCAGTGCCAGCGGAACCGGCGCGGGTGCCAGACACGCCAGCAACCGTGGTAGCGAGCCGAGTCTGGGCCGTCGCGCTCCAGCCGTGACATAGCCAGCGCCAAACGTCGCCACCACGCTGGCCAGATGAGCGGACGGCACGCCGGCGGTCTGGTATAGCCGGCTCACGACGCGGCGACGGGGAACACCAGCCTGCTGAACAGGCTCCCGTTATCGGGCAGTTATAGTTTCGCTGGTGAGCCATCGGGCCGCGTCGGCTAACTGCCGTTTCGGCTGGATCGTCGTAGCGCTCGTGCTTATCGTCGCGGGCTGCAGTACGCCCGTTCCGGGAGCAGCGGCCAAGGCCGTCTTCTTTCACACCCTGCCGCCCGCCGCGAAGCTGCCCAGCGGTGCACTTTGCGCCAAGCTCGTCAACTCCTCGCCGCAGCCCGAGGACAAGTCTGCCAACAAGCCGTACAACAGCAGGAAAGGCCGTCACGTAGGCGCGAAGTTCCTCGCTTCGGACGGCCCCGGGGCGGAGAAGCTGGTCAGGCGGATCACCGGCGACTTCACTGGCACCACGATCGACATACTCCGGTGGGCAGCCTGCAAGTGGGGCATCAACCAGGACATCGTGTTCGCCCAGGCGGCCGTGGAGAGCTGGTGGCAGCAGGACACGCTCGGTGGCTGGACCACGGACCCAGTTGACTGCCCGCCCGGTAACAAGCTCGGCCGGGACGGCAAGCCCGGCGAGTGCCCGCAGACCTACGGGATCCTGCAGAACACCTACGAGCCCGGCGGCTGGCCGGCCATCGGCCGGTCCACTGCGATGAATGCCGACGCCGCCTACGCGATCTGGCGGTCATGCTATGACGGCTACGAGACGTGGCTCAACACCATGCCCCGAGGCAGCCAGTACCGCAAGGGCGACCTCTGGGGCTGCGTCGGACGCTGGTTCGCGGGCCAATGGCGGAACCCGCCCGCACTCGGCTACATCGCGCAGGTGAAGGAGTACCTGCGCGAGAAGATCTGGCTCAAGCCGAACTTCCGCCGGTGAGCTGACGGCGCAAGGCCGCGCTCAGCGCATCCGGCGGGACACTAAACTAAAGGCTCTGACTCGAGCCACCCCTACTACTACTTCTCCCGCCGCAAGAACCTGATCGCGTTCCTGCTCACGGAACACCTGGTAGCAGCGGCACACCGGCTGCGGTCAGCCGCGGCCAGAACCAGCTGGACCTGAGCGCGGCATAGAACGGGTGAACGACTGCAGTCCCTATCCGCCGCTGGGCCGCGGTTCAATTGGCGGATGAACCTGACGAGATCGTTCGCTGCCGAGCAGTTCGCACGCGTCCTGGAGTCGTGGCAATGGATCAGCATCGGAAGCAAGGTCCCGCTGTTTGCCTCTCCATTCGGCGATGTGTTCGCTCCACGACCAGATCCGCGGTCTGCCGCCGGGAACACGCATCTCAGGCTTCACAATCAGCGGCGACAGCATGTGACTCGCCCAGGCACGAGATGCGCCATCAGTGGCATGATCGTGCATTCGGGCGCCAGACGGCAATGTATAAGTATGCGACCGGTGTCCCTCGGCTGAGCTTTGATGGAGTCTGCTGAGCACTAGCTGGGCGCACGCCGAAACGGCCGATTTGCGCGAGGCGCGGGAGTTGGCGCAAGGGCGGTGGGTCTGGCTGGATCTGGTCATTATGTGAGTTCGGGTGCGCTGGTCCTACGACCATGCGCGCCGTGGGCCGTGTAGCCCGGAGCTTCTTCCGGGCGGGCCTGGAAGCGGCTGTGGCGATGAGTCCGTCGCGGCCTACGAACTCCGCGCTTGTTCGTGCAAGTACTGATACATCTGAGTGGCCGCGATGGAGCTTTCGCCGACTGCGGTGGCGACGCGTTTGACCGACCCGTGGCGGACATCGCCGACGGCGAATACGCCGGGCATGCTGGTCTGGAGTGGGAGCGGCGGGCGCGTCAGCGTCCAGGTGGCCGCCGGGGTTCCGCCGTCGGGGAGGTCGTTTCCGGTGACGATGAACCCGTGCTGGTCGCGGCCGATATGCGCCGGCAGCCAACCGGTGTGCGGCACGGCGCCGATGAGCACCACCAGCGCCGAGTCGACCCGGTCGACCTGGCGGTCGAGTTCACCCGCGTGGTGCCCGTCTCCGGGAACATGACCGTGTGTGGGCAACAGTTCTGGCTGGGTCCCGACCGGGCCGGCAGCAGCATGGCCTTCTTGGCTGATACCACCGTCGTGCACCTGCTCGCCAACGGTGTGCGGCTTAAGACCGTCCCCTCCCGGCTGACCGTTGCCCACCTGGAGCGGCTACTGGCCGAAGGTGCCCGTCCCGCCGGACCACCACCAATCCCCAGCGGCGAGGCCGGCGACCCGATCGAAGTCGACCGCCTGGTCAACGGCACCGGCCTGATCAGCCTCGCCGGACGCCAACACCCCATCGGCTATCACTTCGCCGGCCGACGCCTGACCGTGCGTCTCGACCACGGCCTACTCCAACTCGTCCAGGACGGCATGCTGCTGCGCAGCCTGCCCAACCCACTAACACCCTCAGAGCTGGCACGCATCCGCGACGCCCGACCCGCCGGACCACCACCCCTACCAGCAGCCGAACCCGTCCAAGTCGAACGTCGGGTCAGCAGCCGCGGCGCCATAACCATTGCACGGCAACGCATTCACATCGGAATCGTCCACGCTGGACGAACCCTGACCGTCGAGTCCGCCGACCATACCTTCCGCATCTACGACGGCGACCAGCTGCTGGCCGAGACCGGCCGCACGACCACCAAACCCATCGCCCGATTCAAGGTCCGCAAACCAGAACCCCCGCGTCAGCGTCACCCGGCACAAGGATCCGCTATTTGGCACTGATCGTCATGTCGAGGGTGGAACTCCGGTACTGGGCCGTGCTGGCGGTGCAGTCCGGGGACCGGGTTTGAGGTCGCGCACCAGCTGGGGGTGTCGCCGCAGAGCCCGCACAGCTGCATGGGTTCAGCTGCCCGGTCCTCTAGCGGTAGGGCGTCAGATCGGCCCGGGGGTAGCGCGTTTGGGTGTCGGCCAAGGTTTGCTCGTCCCAATACGGATCGCCCGGAGCTGGGAAGCCGAACACCGACCGCTCCCGGGGAGAGGCCCGCTCGACGATCTCGAACCAGTCTGACCGCGTCGCGCGCTCGGCCCAGGCGACCCGGCCGGTCCAGCGCGGTGCCCACAGATCGTAGTCGGCGAGGAGCGCAAAGCGGGTTGATCGTTCGCCGGTCATGCGCGACCCACGGTGAAGTACGTCGGATCGAAAAGCGAACAGGGTTCCTGCCGGACCGGTCATCGAGACCTCCTCCTCGGCGAACATCCCCCCGGGGAGGTAGTTCGTGATGTCGTGATGCCCAGGGACCGGCCAGTACGGGACGCTCTGCCCGACCGACAGCGGAACGATCTTGGTAGGGCCGTCCTCATCGCCTACGTCGGACAGGAGGATCCAGCTCAACATCTGCGTGGCCGGCTCGGAGCGCTTGGGCACGACGAGGCTGTGGTTGACGAAGTCGCGGTGGTGGCGCTGGTCGTAGTCGACGGCTCCGGCGTACTTGGCCCACAGCGACGCCTCGTAGAGCCGCAGGTCGGCTGAGCCCAGGAAGCGCTCCGCCAGGTCGAGCAGGTCCGGGTGGAAGGCCAGTCGGTTCAGGTTCCAGGATCGCCACGGTCCGCTGACTTCGCCGGCCCACTGGTCCGTCGCCAACCACGCATGAGCAGCTGGGTCGGCGAAATACACCTCGGGCCGCGGGTAGTGCAGCCACAGAGCTTCCTGGGCCGCGGCCAGCTCGTCAGCCTCGACGAAACCCTCGAAGAGCAGGTAACCCCGCTCCCGCAGGTCCGCCAAGCAACGGTCGGGCACCCTCATCCCCGCACGCTAGCCGCCCTCGCAGTCGACCGCACCGGCATTTCGACAGTGCAGCGGTTCAGGGTCACCGCCGAACCCGCCGATTGGGCAGACACCCTCCCCGCGGGCTGCCGACGCCCCTGACCTCGCTAACCCTCGGTTGTCCAACCCGACCCGTGTACCCTGACCCCACGAGATCATCTAGCCTAGCAGGAGGTGTTACAGATCATCTGACATCGATCCGTAACGCATCAACTGGAGCTCGACCGGGGCCTCTTGGATGCTGTCCTCCGGCTACTGACGTGCGACAGTTGTCCGCCAGCTGATCCGCGACATGTGGAGGGCGGAAGCTGCCGCGAGGATGCGTTCGTAACGTGTGCTGAGCCATGGATCTGGCTCCGGTTCATATTCCCGAGTGTGCCCGCCTGATCCATTAGCTCTTCGTCGCTATGACGAGTTCGGTGTCACCTGGCCAGTCGCAGAAGAGACCGTCTGGCGAATAGTCGTGTAGCAGGTGGCGTAGATCGGACTCGAAGTCGGCTCGGCGGCTCGCGAACCATCGGGGCGTGGCGTACGACAGCGAGAAGTAGCTGGCCACAACGGTGTCGATGTCTTTGATCAGGTCGGGGCGGCCAGGCGCGTAGATGGTGCGCGAGCCGCCGAACCGGGTCTGCGACAGGGTGTCCTCAAAGCGTGCCGGCTGGCCCTGGTTCCAGGTTGCGAGGTAATGGCGGGTACTGTCACCGAGGTAGTCGAGGATGAGCTTCCGCACCGCGGCGTGGGGAACCTCGGGGTACCCCGGATTGGCAGGCCGTGGGCGGCCGTCGTCGGCGTTGTGCGAGATCAGGACCAGCGAGCCGCCCGGCACGAGTAGGTCATAGATGGTCTCGGCAACCTCCAGCCGTCGGACCCGGTGAAACGACTGTCCGAAGGTGACCGCTCGCCATGAGCCGAGGTTCAGCGCTGCGATATCCTCCGCGACCCCCTGCACCCAGCGCACGTTGGCCACTCCCGCCTGCTGGCAGCGCCGTTGTCCCGCCTGCAACATGCCGGACTCGGGATCAAGCGCCGTCACCTGGTCGAACAACCGGGCCAGGGGCAGCTCCAGGACGCCAGGTCCACAGCCCACATCGAGCAGCTGGCCGGTGCCGTCAAGCGACAGCTCCCGGGCCATCGTGTCCGCCAGTTGCGCGGAATACGCAGGACGCCCGACCGCGTAGTACTCGGCCGTCCCCTCAAACGCCTGGGGATCGAACGCCGATGGCGAAGGTGTTGTCATGCGCACCATCCTGAAGCATCCCTCACATAAGGCGGCGCGCATACTGCGGCACCCAAGGTGCGTTGGATCGTGACGCGCATCAGCTGGCGGACATGCGCCGCAGATCTGTTGTCGGATGACAGGGCCTCTTGGATGCTGTCCTCCGTCGGGGTGATGCGCGACACCCGTCCGCCAACAGATCCGCGACAGTCCAAAGGGCGGTCACACCCATCCGGCGGAAATGCATAACATGCGCCCGCCGCCCGCCCACCAGGCCTGGGTCGCGGCTGAGGCAGCCACGGCTAACCGAGCAGGACTGCTACGCGTGGTTGCATGGTCACGGTCCCTGGCTGCGCAGCCAATCCTGATAGTCCTGTTGCACTTCTTCGTAATCATCGAGCCAGCCGGTGTACCCGTCAAACAGCAGTTTGGCGACTTGGTGCAGCTCGTTGACCTGGTCGTAGAAGTTGACTTTGACCTTGTCTGGCCTGGCGGCCCGCGGGCCGTGCTTGTCGTGCACTATGGCATACCGGAAGCTCTGACCAGTCTCATCTTCGCTGTCGAGCCAGTCCAGCAACTGTCGTGAAGCGCTGTCAATGCGGTTGTCCGGGGCTCTGATCTCCAGGAGCCCCAGGTGGCGGTCGAGCCGGTCCGCGAGCTGCTTAACGTTGTGCGTGTCCAGCTTCCGTCGAGCTTCTCCGGGTTGAGATTCTCTTTGGTATAGCCACCTTCCACCAGGTAGCGCGCCGCCAGCCGGATCAGCCACTTGAGCGTGAGTTCGATGGCGTGCCGGTAGTTGTACAGGATCGGAATGGGCATGCTGTCGTCCGGGCCGTGCTTGATCCAATACATCGCAGCGACCTCGGCCACCTCCAGATAGCCGCCCGCCATCGTGAGGTCGTCTTCGTGGCCGCCGAGAACAGCTATCTCGCTCAATGGCCGTCTCGGCCTTGGGAGGCCAATATCGTCTTCGAGTTCGTCCACCTGGTCAGGATCGCTGATCTAGATACCGCTCGCCAGCCATATTCGGGCGGCCGCCACATCTGAATTCTGCTGAAGTGTCTACAAGATCGTGCTTAGGCAGCCGGGCGCATTGAGGGTGCGGGATGCTTCGCAGGTGAGCGGTCCAGATCTTGCGATGACCACCGACCTTCCGTGGCTGGCGCTGCCGCCGGTCGTATCCGCTCAGTCAACAGGCTCATCGCATTCCAGGGTGTAGCTGAGGTCGGAAGCCGCCGGTTTCGAGTAGGGATCGGGCGATGTAGTTGGTGAGGTTGCGGAAGCCGAGGGCGGATCCGCGGAGGTGTTCGAGGCGGCCGTTGATCGCTTCGGTGGGTCCGTTGCTGGTGCCGGGCCGGTCGAAGTAGGCCAGCACGTCGACTGCACGCTTGGTCAGGTCCGTCCGAGCCAACCGCCGGATCACGGTGTCGCGTGCGACGCCCTCGCAGCCGCAGCGGACCGGCGACAGTTAGCGAAGCGCGTTCAGCTCGTCGAGGGCGCGATGGCCGCGCTTGACCACCCCTGCAACGACATCGTGGCGCCCGAGACGGATGGGCCACTCGAGCTGCAGGAGGATCTGTGTCGCTGCGAGCACCGCCGCCCCCTCCCAGCCGACCACGACGAGGATTCTCGTCCACAGCCGCCTTCGGACATCGCCCAGCGGATCCTGGAAGGTGTGCCACTGGAGGGTGGTGAGATCAGTCGCCCGCGTGCCGCTACCTGCGTTCCCGATATCCACGACCGCCACGACCGCTCCGTCACGGACCAGGACATTGCCTGGGTTGAGATCGGCATGGACCATGTCCGGTGCCCCTCGTGGTGGTGGGACGTCGGCACACACGAGCCGCAGGCGCTCGACCAAGGCCGACACCACGGAGGAATACCCCGAGAGCCTGGCCACGGACTGGCGGAGAAGCGACTGCTCGGGCGTCTCGTTGAAATCCAGCCCGGCGACAGCCGATTCCTGACCGGTGGCGACCCGCCAGGCGTACGACCAGTGGTCGTAGGGCTCGGAGGCTTGGCCAGCCTGGAGTTCGATGATCTCCATCAGCTGCTCGACGATGGACGGGGTCAGCTCTGGCACGGGAGCCGCGTCAACGAAGTCCATCAGGTGCCATACATGAGTGGCTGTGGCCCCCACTCCGAGCCAGGCCGGGGTGGGATAGCCGCGCCTACGCATGTGCTCGACCACTCTCTGGGCTCGCAACGTCTCGTCCAGGTGGTTGGGGTGTGCCCGGGGCACTGCTTTGAGCACTGCATTTGCCCTTCCGGCCAACTGGACCCGCATGGCACCCACATGGTCGCCTCCGGGTAGGAGACTGAGAAGAGTGACCTCTGCCCCGACCACGCTCGCCACGTCGTCCAGGACCTCGGCCGGCAGCTCTTCGGGATGGGTGCCCTGGTTCATGCTGTCCTCCCAAATCCGGCCTGTCAGCGTATGCGAGCTGCTGGTCTTGTCGTCAGTTGAGGCCAGTCGGGTCTGCGGGCAATCCGTCGAGCCCATCTCTGTAGAGCCGCGCAACCTGGTGCGCTCCTTTCGCCGCATCTGCGACGACAACAACATCCGGTTCATCGCCGTGCACCACGTCAGGCACACGGTCGCCTCGCTCCTGAAGGCACTCGGAGTCCCGGCCCGCGACGCGCAAATCATCCTCGGCCACTCCCGCCTGGCCGTCACGCTCGAGATCTACACACACTCCGATGAGGACGCCAAGCGCGACGCGCTCATGCGGCTACATGGCCTGTTTGACCGGTCCCACGGGGAGCCAACTGCTACAGAAACTGGCTACATTGAGTAGCTCAATGCTTCACGTCGCGGATGTTTCGCAGGTCAGGTCTTCACATTTGGCCGTGACCTGCTCAAAGAGCCGGTGATCACGGGGCTGCCCACGGGTTAAGCGGGCCAGGCCCACAGCGTTATGGGATGGTCTAGCTGGAGTCGGCCAGCGTTTCCGCCGGCTACCAGACCCGGGCTCACACCAGCACAGAACAGGAAAAAACCAAGATCATCCGTGCCCGCGAACGGGTGTCAGTGCCAAAATGTGAACATGGACACTGGCTAAATGTGAAGACCTCCAGGTCAGGTCTTCACGTTTGGCTGTGACGTGGGACGATGCGAGTTTGCTGACGGCTTGCCCGCAGGTTAAGCGGGCCGCACCCACAGTGTTATGGGGTGGTCTGGCGGGTATCGGCGGGAGCGGCCCGGGGTCGCTGCTGCCAGCGCGGGTCGGCGTCGAGGGCGGCAGCGCCGAGGGCCTCGAGCCGGGCGAGCAGCTCGCGCAGCCGCCGGTCGTTGTCGATCCAGGCCTGGTAGTCGTGGTGCTGGCCGGGGCTGAGCCAGCGGCAGACGGTCCGGGCGGCGACCTTGCGGGTCCACTGCCAGTACGGTCCGTGCAGCCGGGGCGGGTCGGCGTGGCAGGCGCAGTTGCGGTGGCCGCAGCGGGTGCGCCGTTCGGTGATCGAGCCGGGCAGGACCATGCCGGTGCGGGCGATGGCCGCAAGCTCGGCGGCGATCTTGGTGGCCTCGGCCCGGTGGCTGGCGGCGACACGCACCGCTTCAGGGTGGGCAGCCCGGCAGCGAGGAGCAGGCGGTGGCGCTGCCCGGCGGTCAGCGGTGAGCATCCCGCTGGACGTGCCCGGGAACATCATCGATACCTCTGGCGTGGCGCCGGCGATCGAGAAGATGCTGCCCGCCGGGGTGCGGCACCGGCAGCTGACGGCCGGTACCTTGCTGGCCGGGATGATGCTCGCCCTGGAAGATGACCGGCCCGCGCACCTGACCAGGGTGCACGCGGCGCTGACCGCCCTGCCCGAGCCCGACCAGGCCCGGCTCGGCGTCACCGAAGAGTGGAGGGCCGGCCCGCACCAGCTCACCTACCGGCAGGCCGGGCGAACCTTTAACCTCGTCGCGGATGCGCTGGGCAAGCAGCATCCCGACGGCGCCCCCTCCGCCGACCTGGCCGGCGTCTGCGATGACCTGCTGGAGGCCAGCATCCCCGCCGCATGCAAGGACGCCTCCGCCGCGCTGGCCGTGGACTGGACCGACGTGGAAAGCTGGTCCCGCCCGCCGCCCCGCGGCACCAGCGAGTGCGCGGACCCCGAGGCGCACTGGGGGCACCGCAACTCGAACCTGCCCGGCCCGAAGGGCGAGATGTTCTTTGGCTACTATCTCTCGGCCGGCACCATGGTGCGTGAGGAAGCAGGCCCGCCCGTGCCCGAGCTGGCCCGGCGCATGACCCTGTCCTCCTGCGAGCTGGACCCCGTCCGCGCCCTCGCCAGGGTCCTGGCCCGCATGCCCGCAGCCGGCATCGCCCTCGGCGACATCCCGGCGACTCCGGCTACGCCCACCGCGACGCCGGCGCCTGGGCCATCCCGCTCCGCCAGGCCGGCGCGCAGCTCGTCCAGGACCTGCACCCGCACGACCGCGGCCCGCAGGGCACCCACCACGGCGCGATCATCGCCAACGGAAACCTCTACTGCCCGGCAACGCCCCGGCCGCTGCTAGAACTCGGGCCCCTCGCGCCCGCCGCCACCATTGACCAGGCCATCGCGCACGACCAGCAGACCGCCGAGCTCGCCCGCCACAAGCTCGGCCCGATCAGCGCCGACGACGCCGACGGCTACCACCGCGTCATGTGCCCGGCCGTCGCGGGGAAGATCCGCTGCCCGCACCGGCCCGAGTCAATGAAACTCGACCGCCGCCGGCCCGAGATCCTCACCCCGCCGCAGAACCCGCCGGCCTGCTGCACCCAGCAGACCATCACCATCCCCCCGGCCGTCGCGGCCAAGACCAGGCAAAAACACGACTACCCATCAGCGGCCCACCGGCGCTCCTACGCCCGGCGCACCCCGGCCGAGCGCATGTTCTCCACGATCAAGGATCCCGCCACCACCAGCATCGCCCGCGGCTGGTGCCGCCTCACCGGCCTGGCCCCGCTCGCCCTGTGGATCGCCTGCCTGCTCGCCGTCCGCAACCAGCGCATCCTCATCG
>Ga0209240_1000518_pt1 | contig 16116 bp, 9 predicted proteins | sample GraSoi_2013_80cm_FD_185828 | JGI IMG/M metagenome (GOLD analysis project Ga0209240, IMG submission 185828) | Grasslands soil microbial communities from the Angelo Coastal Reserve, California, USA - Sample 9_17_2013_80cm (SPAdes) (version 2) | ecosystem: Environmental > Terrestrial > Soil >...
GCGATAAGATTGGCGCTTGCCCAAAGGATGCCCCCCCCCATGTAGTCATCCCGACTAACCTTGCGTATGTAATCTATACTTCCGGCTCGACTGGTAAGCCCAAGGGCGTCCTTATTGAACATGCTGGCATGGTTAATTTAGTCCGACAACATTGCAAGTTGTATGGGACCAAGGTAGGAATGCGAGTTAGCCAAACCGCTAATGCCAGCTTTGATTCGATGGGGGCCGAGATCTGGCCAGCACTACTATCGGGAGCAACTCTATGTATAGCTTCGGACCAGATTCGCGTGGATCCTGAGTGGCTACAGCGTTGGTTAATCGAACAGAAGATATCGATCGCTTTCACTACAACGGTGCTTGCCGAGCAATTGCTGAAGCTCCCCTGGCCCAAGAAAAATAGTGCTCTTCGAGTACTCCGATTCGGCGGAGAACGATTTAGGGGAAAACCTGAGAATCGCAGTTATCCATTTAAGATCTACAACGAATATGGACCAACGGAAGACACTGTCTGGACCACCGTAGCCGAGGTGGGTAATGAGAGCGGTGCCGATTCGATTATTGGCCGGGCGATCGCCAATCATAGGACCTATGTCTTGGATGAAGACCAGAATCCAGCGCCGGTCGGCCAGGCAGGAGAGCTGTATATTGGAGGTATTGGGTTAGCCCGAGGATACTTAAACTGCCCTGAGCTAACGGCTAAGAAATTCATCGTCCGCCGGCTTGGTGGCAAGTCGACCGAGCGACTCTATCGAACTGGAGATCTTGTACGTTATCTACTAGACGGCAATCTGGCTTTTCTAGGCCGAGCCGATGATCAGGTCAAGATCCGCGGTTATCGCATTGAGCCGGGCGAGATCGAGATGGTGCTGAACCGGCATTCGAGCGTGGAGCAGTGCGCTGTCATTGCCCGGGAAGACACGCCCGGTGAAAAGAGATTGATAGCGTATGTTGTGCCGCGCCGGGGTCCAGGCGCAGAAGCTGAAGAGAATTTAGAGCAGGTTACCCAATATGAGCAAGTGGGGCACGGGACCTTGAGCCAGCTGCTTATATCCAGGCTACGGAAATATTTGTTCGAAAAGTTACCGCGCTACCTGGTCCCTTCTTCGTTCATGCTTCTGGATGAGATGCCTTTAACTCCAAATGGGAAGCTGGATCGGAGGAAGTTGCCCATACCGACAGTGAGCGGAGGCCAGTATGTTGCGCCCCGGACACCGTTAGAATGCAAGTTGGCTGAAATCTGGGAGGAAGTGCTCGAGCTCGATCGAGTCGGTGCGGATGATGATTTCTTTGCGCTAGGCGGGCATTCGCTATCTGCGGTGCAGTTGGCAAACAGGGTGCGACAGGTCATTGGTGAGCAAGTATCGGCGTCGTTTATACTCCAGGCGCCGACGGTCGCAGAACTCGCGGAAAAACTGCAACCAAACGTCTTAACAAAGGTTCTAGTGAGCACGTCTCGGGACGAGAAGGACTTGCCGAAGACAAAGCACAACCCAAAGGAGTCTTGTGCCAGAGAACATATTCCGAGGCAGCCGCGAGCCGAGGGTGATCGCGAGACTATTTTCCCGACTTCGTTTGCTCAGCAAAGCGTATGGCTTCGCGAACAGCTTAGACCCGAGAGTTGTGATTTCAATATCGTGTTGGCATTCAAGATCCGTGGCGAACTGGAGATTGATACTTTGGCTCGTAGCTTCTCGTTCCTGACCGGGCGTCACGAGGTCTTGCGAACCACTTTTCGCGCTATCGACGGGAGTCCAATGCAAATTGTGGCTCCGAGCGACACCGCCATGGCTCTACCGGTTTTCGATCTGCGCAAGCTAGGATCGCACGAGCGCTCTCGTTGCATACGCCAAATGATCCAGGATGAAGCTCGGACGCCATTCGACCTGGCCCAAGGACCATTGTTTCGTGCGAGATTAATCCGTACCGACGACAGAGAGCATGTATTGATCGTCAACCTGCACCATATTATCCATGACGACTGGTCAACTAAGATACTGATGCAGGAACTACTCACGGCCTACGCTGCGCTCGCCGGCGGTGGCGCACCAGAGTTGCCTGAGCTACCAATTCAATACGGCGACTACGTCTATTGGCAACGAAACCTTCAATCTGCGAATCGCGTTGAAGAACAGCTCAAATATTGGCGCGATCAACTCTCGGATTGTCCCTGCCTGCAGCTTCCGACTGATCGTCCTCTGGGAAGGCAGATTCCATTGGCTGCTAACGAACCGGTCGAGTTATCACCCGAACTGATCCACGCGGTGAAGAAATTGAGCGAGGCAGAGAAAGCAACGCTCTTCATGACCACGCTTGCTGCTTTTCAGGTCCTGCTCGCAAGGTACGCTCAGCAGGATGATATTGTCGTCGGGACCCCGATGGCCATTCGAGGTCATGCGGAGATCGAGTCATTGCCCGGGCTCTTTCTTAATACGCTGGTTTTGCGGACGCGACTGGATGGGAACTCGACTTTTCGTGAGCTAATACAGCGGGTAAGAAAAGTAACGCTCCAAGCTTATGAGAACCAGGAATTGCCCTTCGAATATATCGTCCAGGGTTTAGCTCCTAGATGTGGGCTCGGTCGAGATCCCCTCTTCCAAGTAATGTTCAATGCAATGCCGGCTTTGCCCAAGTCGTATTCCGTTGGCGACCTGACATTTGATCGTATCGAGGTCCAAGATGAGTCAGCATTATTCGACTTGACGGTGAACCTGATAGATGACGCAGATGGCACCCATTGTTACCTCAATTACAATGCCAACCTGTTTGATCCCGGCACAGTAAAACGGATCGCCGGTCATTTCCGGTTGTTGCTGGAGCGGATGGTCGACGAACCGGACGTCGGGCTATGGGAACTTCCGCTGCTAAGCGCGGCGGAACGGCATCAGATATTAGTGGAATGGAATGACAACCACCGTGATTACCCTGACAATGTTTTCTTGCATCAGTTTGTGGAAAGGCAGGTTGAGCGTTCCCCAAACGCGATTGCTGCAGTATTCGAGGGGCAGAGCTTAACTTACCATCAACTCAATGAGCGGGCTAACCGCCTGGCTCATCATCTCCGCAGGTTTGGAGTCGGGCCCGACCGCATCGTCGGAATCCTAGCGGAGCGGTCATTCGAGATGTGGATCGGGATTCTGGCGATCCTGAAGGCAGGTGGTGCTTATCTTCCGCTCGACCCCAATTATCCTCCCGAACGCCTTGCGTTCCTGCTTCAAGATGCCGAGCCGGTAGCCATACTAACGCAGCACCATTTAGCAGACAGGATTTTAAGCAATCCAGAAAAATCTATTTTGTTAGAACAAGATTTTCAATCGGAATCGTATGCTAATCCTGCTGCCAGGATCCGACCCGAGAATCTGGTCTATGTCCTCTATACCTCAGGTTCCACCGGTAAGCCGAAAGGAGTTCTCAATTCGCATGGTGGTCTGGCAAACTGGCTTTGCTGGATGCAGGAGTTGTTTCCTATGTCTGAGCAAGACGCAATGCTTCAGAAGTCTCCCTATACTTTTCATGTTTCGGTCCTCGAGTTTTTCCTAGCATTGGCCACTGGCGCCCGAATGCTAATCGCCAAGCCTGGCCTCCACGGCGATAGCCGCCACCTAGTGCAAGAAATCCAGAGACACAGCATCACTGCAATCCATTTCGTGCCACCAATGCTGTCGCTATTTCTGGAAAATCCCGATGCAAAGAAGTGTAGCTCTCTTCGATTCGTCATGTGCAGCGGCGATGCTCTCAGTTTCGATTTGAGAGACCGATTCTTTGCGGCTTTTCCTCATCTAGAGCTAAACAATATGTGGGGCGCAACCGAGCACGCGCCTGAATCAACTCACTACAAATGTGGCCGCGAGATAGGGAAAGGCATTGTACCGGTTGGACGGCCCGGCGCCAATACACAGTTATATATTCTCGATCGGCTGAGGCAGCCGGTACCAATCGGCGTGACGGGTGAGGCTTACCTAGGAGGGCGGCAAACAGCACTTGGCTATCTAGCCAGGCCCGAGCTGAGCGCACAGAAATTCGTGCCTAATCCGTTTGCCGAAGGAATGCTTTATAAGACAGGGGATTTGGGCCGATTCCGTCCAGATGGAGTGATGGAGTTTGTCGGACGCGCGGACAATCGAATAAAACTTCGCGGCTTCCGAGTGGAGCTTGCGGAGATCGAAGCGGTTCTCAAGGAACATCCGGCGGTGCGTGACTGTGTCGTGGTAGTAAATGGGAAGGAAGGTGAACCGAATAACCAGCTAGTTGCGTACGTGGTCGCAGAAAAGATCGACAGTGATGAGCTACTCAAGCATGCCCGGCGAAGCCTTCCCGAATACATGGTGCCAACGGCATTTGTTTTTCTCGAACGAATACCAGTCACCTGCAATGGGAAAGTCGATCGAAGCCGGCTGCCTGAACCCCAGGTTGGGCGATCTAGCGATGCCGCCGAGCCTTTGACCTGGTTGCAATGGGAGCTAGTACAGATCTGGCAGAGAGTGATCGGAGTTGAACGTATCGGGCTGGAAGACGACTTTTTCGAAAGGGGTGGGAACTCGCTGCTGGCGATGCGCATCGCCATGGAAATCGAAAAGCGATTAGGTAAGCGGCCAGGTGTAGCCACTCTACTAGAAGCTCCGACGATTAGACAAATGACGGACGCTTTGCAAACCCAAGGCGGGGAAGCACCCTGGTTGCCTATCGTGGCAATCCAGCCTCACGGTTCGCGTCCCCCATTCTTTGGCATCCACACACTTTCTGGTGAGGTAATGTTTTATCGAGGGCTGGCCCAGCATCTTGGGGAAGAGCAGCCCTTCTTCGCAATCCAGGGAGAAGGACTCAGTGGCCGGCCGATTGAGCGGACCTCTATCGAGGACATAGCGCGGTACTATGTCGACGAAGTTCGCCGGGTGCAGGGACACGGCCCTTATTACTTGGGAGGATATTGTATTGGAGGGATTATCGCATTCGAAATGGCGCAGCAGCTTTGGACAGCCGGCGAGGAAGTAGACCGCCTCGTTCTCATTGAGACCTACAAACCGGAGCCGCCGCAGCGTTCCACGTACAGAGCACGGATACAGAGGTTGTTTACTGAAGCCGGCGGCCGTTCATTCAATGATAATCTACACTATTTTGCCAATCGGATTCAGGCGAAAGCGAAAGCCGGCGGCATATGGTTGCACCGGTCGTTAAACCAGGTGGCGTGGAGATGCTTGGTGCCGGATGCCGAAAGGCCCAGTGCTGATTTAGATCCGGCCAAATCGCCAACTGGAATAATGCTTTCGCATGCTCAATCACAGTATCAACCGCGCCCATATCCTGGCGTGATTACTCTCTTTCGAACATCTTTCCCCGATACCTCCGAAGATCTCGGCTGGAGAGACATTGCGCAGGGCGGACTGGAAATCCACCTGATACCCGGTGAACATCAGACAATTTTTGAACCCCAATATGTCTGGGCGTTGGCAGAGAAATTGAATGCCTGTCTTCGAGCCAGGCTCAGCCGATCTTAACCAGCCCACGTTCGGAAGCGACGGCAGTAGCTTCTGTTCGACTGCCTGCGTTCAGCTTCTTTAGAATAGTCTTCACATGGTTTTTTACCGTGTATTCACTAATATAGAGAGCTCTGCCTATCTCCTTATTACTTTTACCGACGGCCATTTGTTGGAGCACTTCGAGTTCCCGTTGCGAAAGTTCAGGTTGAGCCATGGAATCCGCTAGTTTCGCAGCGACATTGCGGGGTAATGAAGATCGCCCCGCTGCGACCTCGCGTACCGTGTTCCAGACGTCGTGTACCTCCGCTCCCTTCACCAAGTAACCCTTTGCGCCGGCTGTTAATGAGCGCCTGAGATCCGCCGCCTTTTCTGACGAAGTCAGCACTATTATTTGCGGGTGTGTCGTTCGGGACATCAGCTCTGTGATAACCTCGAGTCCATCCTTCTTTGGCATTCTAAGATCCAGAATCACAATGTCGGGCTCAAGCCGATCGTAAAGCTCGCAGGTCTCTTCCCCGTCCCGGGCTTCACCAACCACTTTTATATCGTCTGGCACGCTCAAAATTGAAATCAATCCTTCGCGGAGAAGCGGATGATCGTCAGCAATGAGGACCCGTATTTGATTCCCCGAGGGTGCAGCTGAGGATGGCATTTAATTAATCGGCAAACTGACTACGATACTGGTGCCATGACCCAGTGCTGTGCGAAGTTCTAATAGCCCGGATAATTTCTCAACCCTTCTCCGCATATTCACAAATCCGAATCCGGTTTCCGGTTCTAGTTTCACCCTTCTGATGCCAGAGCCATTGTCGGTTACCTCGAGAACCAGATTTGAGCCGAGCAACCTGAGACTGACATTTATGGCAGTTGGCTTGGCATGACGCAGTGCATTGCTGATTGCTTCCTGCGTAATTCGCAGGAGGTGCTGTTGAGCTGATAGAGGTAAATTTTCATCACGGATTCCATGAGAAACAAACGTACAGCTAACTCTGCCAGATACATTTGAACGCTCGACCAACAGCTCAAGGGCCTCAATCAGGCCGCATTCCTCGATTGTGGCTGCTTGGAGGCAGAGCGCGGAGCGCCGTGCTTCAGCCAGCCCGAAACGGGCCAGCTCATTTGCTCGCTTTACGTAGCTCAGACCATCACTGCGCCCGGTATTAATGGCGTCTTCAGCAGCAGAAAGCTGCATTGAGACGGCAGCGAAATTCTGGGCGAGTGAATCGTGGATCTCACCTGCCAGCAACCTCCGTTCTTCCAGCACCGCGGATTCCCTAGCTGCTTCCGCTAGTCGGGTGAGCTGCACAGCTAAGCTTGCTTGGCTCGCTAAGGCTCTGGCAATCTCCAATTCCGCAGGTCGAAAAGAGCGGTCGTCAGTGAAACGGAACGTCAGGCGCCCGACTGCCTGGTTGAGCCACACCAATGGAACAACCAGCACGGTTTTTATACCAAGTTCGAGTAGATATCTTCGATGACTGTCAGGGATCGGTTCTCTTGGATCCGCCACTCGGCGCACCGTGATGCAGTCTCCCAAAGAGGCAAAGCGTTCTTCCTCAAGGGGGATAGATCGCCAAGGTTCTGGATAACTAACTTCCTCGGGAGACACGACTCTGCCGTCTTGAAAAACGAACTCGAGATTCAAAGCGTTATCTTCAAAGTTACACAATCGCAGTGTCGAAGAGGCGGCGCCCAGTTGGCCAGTTATAGAGGCCATCACTCGACCAAGGGACTCGTCCAGTTTGGGAACAGTGGCCAGTGCATCAAGACAGCCGCGCAGGGCCTCATTGGCTTTGCTTAACTCAACCGCATGTTGTTGAGCAAACATCTCGCGCTCATATTGCCAGTTTCGCTTCCAATTCTTCCGCGCGCTTTAATGCGGTGATGTCGGTCGCGATTGCACAGACGGCGGACGGCTTGCCGTTGGCGTCGCGTAAGAGAAATTTTGTGGCGATATAACAGCACGTTCCCGTATCTTCCGGGACAGCTTCCTCGAATTGAATTGGCACTCCGGCTTCGACCGCTTTGCGGTTGTTTATGCGAACCGCTTCAGCAACGGCTCGCGGGTAAGCATCAAAATCGGTGTTACAGCAAATCGCGTCACCTTCGAACATGATGGTGCTATTCGGTTCGTGATTAACCAAAATGTACCGGAGATCGCGGTCCTTGACGGAAACGACCGCCGACGCATTACGCACGCGTTGAGAACTATGACTACAACGGCTCATTCTCTCTATTTTGGCGTTGGGCGGTAACGGAATCATAATCAAATAGCTAAATAGTTATATTTATTGTAAGAACCATACTTACGCTGGCTCTCTGAAGCCTTACTTGCAAGAAGAAAAGGCCTTTGCCAAGCGAAATTGCAGATTTACGACAAGATTTCCGGCCGATCCGAGGCGGAATGTATGATTAGTAATCAGTGTCCAAAGCCGATGTACGCTCAACTAGTGCACTGTTTCATTTAATTCCAAAGCGGTCTTGATACGATTAGAGGCATCTTTGTAGGACCATTTAATCGGCGTTGGTTTTCGATTGTAGGAGCGGATATAGCGCATGATTTTGCGGTCGAGATCTTTAACCGAACAGAAGATGCCGCGGGCGATGATGTCTCGCTGGATTTTGGAGAACCAGATTTCGACTTGGTTGAGCCAGGAGGAGTAAGTGGGGGTATAATGAATACGCACTTTGGGATGACGAGTCAGAAAATCACAGACTGCCTTGGTCTTATGCGCGCTCAAGTTGTCACAGATGATGTGCACGGACTGCTGTTGGGGTTGGCGTGCGAGGAGATCTTCCAAAAAGGCGACGAACTCTGCGCTGGTGTGGCGGGCGCTAGTCTGGCCAATGACCTCGCCGCTGCCGGTATGGAGCGCCGCGTACAACGAGAGCGTGCCGTGGCGGTAATACTCAAAGCCGTGTCGTTCGGCCCGGCCAGGGGAGAGTGGCAGAACCGGATCCAAGCGGTCCAGCGCTTGAATGGCACTCTTCTCGTCGACGCAGAAGACCGCCGCGTTGAGCGGCGGCTTGAGGTAAAGTCCAATGATGTCGGCTGCCTTCTCTTCAAACTCTGGGTCAGTACTGGCCATGTAGCGCCGGAGTCGATGGGGTTGGATCCCGGCGCGTGCCCAGACCCGGGCTACTCGACTGTGTGAAACCCCCAGATGCCGAGCCAACTTCCGGCTGCTCCAATGAGTCGAACCCTCGGGAGGCGGCTGCTTAGTAGCGTTGAGAATCTTGGCTTCTTGGCGGATGATGTTCTCCGAAACAATCTTGCCACGGTGCCGGGCATAAAGCCCGGCCAAGCGCTCCGTAGCAAAACGTTCTTTCCAGCGCGCGACGAAATCCTGGCCGCAGCCTTCCTGCTTCATGATGGTGCGATAAGACTGCCCCGCCGCCAGCCGCAGGATTACCTTAGCACGCCGCACCTCTCCGGCCTTCATCGTTCGCGAAGCAGCCATTTTTTTCAGTTCCCGCCGCTCATGCGGCGCCAATTTCAACCTCGTTGTTGACACCCACTTAACTTACCAAATTAGTGCTTTGGAAATCAATGAAACAGTGCACTAGCTCGTAGAGCAGCCCTCCGGCGAATCATCTCTTACCCAGAAGATCGGCCGGCAACTGCAAAGAGTAAGAGGATCGTTTTCTCTGCGTAAACAATGATTTCCAGTGTCGAAAATCGCTGCCGAGTGCTGCCTGCTGTTCGCGGGACAAAAGAAGTAGGACACTGATCCCGCCTTTGAAATCGAGTTATCCAGGCATCTCAGTCGCAGTTACCCATCAGGTGCGCTTCTGGAACAGTATTCCCGGTTTGCGATTGGTGACGGGGAGTTAGATAGGTTAATGCGTCGAGCGATCTGCAGAGCCGTCGCCCGAAAGTTTGGGAGCGGTGTCGGGATTGGCAGTGGCGGCGGATTTAAGCAGCTGGAGACCTTTCGAGATGGAGGCTTGGTGGATGATTTCCTGATTGTTAGCTGGGCACTCTGAGAAGAACTATTACGGTTGGCATTTGCCGTAGCTGCCCATCTCGACCCGGAGATCATCATTGTGGACGAGGTGTTATCGGTAGGAGATGCAGAATTTCAGAAGAAATGTCTTGGCAAGATGCACGATGTCGCTACCGCGGGTCGCACGGTATTGTTCGTGAGCCATAACATGCAGGCCGATGCCGTGAGTTGGGGGACAGACGAAATTATAGAATTTCACAAAGGGCGCTTCAAATTCTAACCATCGCGAATTATTGAACCGAATTTGTTTTATATCTGCTTTGTTGTGGCTCACATCGGCCGCGTTCTCAAGATGTTTCAGAGATCAGCTTGGCAGTTTCAAGCGACAGCTTGCGGGTTGTAGTTGAAGGCAAAACGGAATTTGGCAAGTGCGGTAGCTTGTAGTCATCATTAGCCGACGGACGCGTTGCTGATTATGGAGTTGGCTCTTCTAATGTTTGCCGTTGGTGATCTCAGCGCCGAGACAAAGCTCCCAGCAGCAAAATAGAAAAGGAAAGCGGCTTCTCTTCAAAAACTTCCTCCGCCCAGCAGTTCGGCTTGCTAACTACCTTACTTTCGGCTAACTGCGGTGAGTCGCCCAAGATTAGCTGTATCAATCAACCTGGTGTAGCCACTATGAGTGACCTTGGTGGAATGCTGTCCTCGCTTTAGCTTGGATTGTTGTTAGTCTACCTGTTGATCGCCTTCAGCGGGGTCGCTATCTGCATCGAGGGATCTCGGACAGGACTATTCTTTTGTCAGGCACGGTTAGGCATAGAGGAAGACCGTTGAAGGTCCCCGAATTCCGAACGATGGAAGCTAACCTAACGTAGAGACGCGCAGCCACGAGTCGAGGAGTCGTATGTCTAGGCTAGAGAGTGCTCAACGCGACCCGGCGGGTTCATCGGAAGCCGCTTGGTATTGTCTCCAAGCCAAGCACAAGCAAGAACATATTGCGGCTGCACATCTTCGTCAACTAAAGGAGGTAATCGTTTTTTGTCCTCGCCTCCGGTTCAGACGACAAACTCGCACTGGTGTAGCCTGGGTAACTGAAGCGCTGTTTCCGGGCTATTTATTTGCTAAGTTTGACTTCGTCAGGATGCAGCGGGCGGTAGGCTACGCTCATGGAGTACGATCTATCGTACGGTTCGCCAATCGCTATCCCACGATCGACGAGGTCACAGTCGCTCAGTTGAGCCAGCACGTCGGTGAAGGACAGATCAAAGTCATAGACTACGAACTTTTACGAGGTGACAACGCGAAGGTAGCGGAGGGAGCATTCGCTGGGTTGGATGCGGTAGTCACCCAAATCCTGCCGGCCAGAAATCGGGTCCGAGTATTAATGGATTTTCTTGGTAGGAAAGTAGAGGCGGAATTGGAACGCGCAGCCGTTCTGCGGGGCGCGTCGTGAAAATAGTTGACGTCTAGAATCCGCGTGTTGGGCGTCGATGTAGATTTCAGCGCCGATGGTAAGCCGGCTTTTTGTTTTGCCGATGGCTGCATGAAGCAGGCGGTCACACAAAATTACAAGATTTATAATCAACGCATCTATTTCCAACTGAGACAGATATTTCGAATTCAATTGCTTTGCATTCTATAATGCAAACGCTAGCCTCAGCTCGTTTTTCCGGTTCTGTGTAACGGAACCGTGTAGTTATAGCTCCTACTTACAGTTGTTGCAGTTAAAAGGCAAAACGGAATTTGGCCAAGTGCGGTAGCTTGTGTCAAAGAGCGGAAGCCCAGAGAGGGTATAGGCGCTGGCGGTCATTGCGGTGCCAGAAGAGGGGCGGCCGTTGAATTTCAGCCTCATTCAGAGGACTGAGATTCATTATATAATTAGCGCCCGGCAGGTGAGAACTACGCGGTTCTTGTCCGGACGAGGTACCAACCGGAATTTCGTTTCGCAAGGCGAAGACGAAACTCTGCCGGTACTTTCGTCTCTCTCAACTTACCGCGGTAATTCGCGGTGTTCGACCGAAACCACTTAGGGGAAGCTCGTTCCTAAGCTCGAGAGAATCTGTGCAAAGTATAGCGTTCTGATTTTGGCCTCCCTCTATTTGTATGAACAAAATAGGTATTATCGATTCTGATGAACCGGCATGGTATTGTCTCCGAGCAAAAGCAAAACGGGAGCACCTGGCAGCGGCCCATCTCCGCGCCTTGGCGGGTGTGACGGTTTTCTGCCCTCGGGTTCGATTCAAACGGGTCACTTGCCAAGGTACTGTCTGGGTGACAGAAGCCATGTTTCCCACCTATCTATTTGCTCATTTTGAGCTATCAACCATGCTGCGCCAAGTGGCGTACACCCAGGACGTTAGAGGAATCGTCAGGTTTGCGGACGAATATCCGACCATCGACGAAGAGGTGTTAGCCCAATTAAGAGAGCACGTGGGCGTTCAAGAGTTGAAGGAGTTGGCCTACGCACCGTCCGAAGGTGACAATGTAACCATCGCCGCAGGAGCTTTCGCCGGGCTGGAAGCAGTGATCACCCAGGTGCTGCCGGCAAAGGAACGAGTAAAGGTCTTAATGGAGTTTCTTGGGAGAAAAATCGAAGCAGAAGTAGAGCGCTCCCGCATCCTGCACCAGAGTGAACAGCGACCGGGTAATACCAGTGAGCTGTTAGTAGCGGCCTAATAATCGTTAGCCCAGCAACGAATTTCAAATAAGAATCCAAATCGTCGCAGAGCCACGGAGTTCGCAGAGGAAAACCTCCGAAAAAGCTTCGATTTCTAGGCTCGGTGTTCTCTGTGCCTTCTGTGGTGATTAATTTTTCGATCTTCCGTCCTTAGACGAAAGTCGGTGAGTGATATCGAACTAAAACCCCAAAATAAGCCCTGATTGGCATTCAACTTTTGCCGGATGAACATGAAAACAGGATCTTTATCTTTGAACGAGCCTCTCGGGTTAACGCTTGATTTTGCTCACTTGTATCATTTGCTGCTTCGCAAGTCATGGTTGATCATTCTGTGTATTGTTCTTACCCTGCTTGCGGCGATCGCATATTTGACATGGACCCCCAAGATTTATGAATCGCGGGCAACTATTCAGGTTGAGCAGGAGGCGTCCAAGATTATCAAGATCGAAGACATTAATCCTGAGGATTTCAGGTCAAGCGAGGACCTGAAAACCGTCGAGCAATCCCTGCTGAGCGATACACTGCTCTTGCGGGTCGTTAAGGCTAACGGATTGGATAAGGACCCCTCATTCGCTCCGCCAAAGGCTGACGGCTCTACCTACCTGGACAGCGAGCTGACCAACAGCCTCAGAGGTAAGCTGTCTGTCTCCCTTCGACGGGGAACACGCTTGATCGATATCTACGCTCAGGACACCAATCCGAAACGGGCTCAACAGCTCGCTCAATCGATGGTTAATGAGTTTGTTGACCAGCAATTCGAGCAGCAGTCCACGGTGGCCAAGACTGCCAACGAGTTTCTTCTGAAGCAAGCGGATCATCTTAGGGACAAACTGCGTAATTCTGAGTTGACCTTGCAAAAATACCGCGATGATCACAACGCGGTATCCCTGGAAGACAAACAAAATATCGTCGTCGAGAAACTTCGAGAACTGAACCTGAAGATGACTCAGGCAAAGGAGGAGCGCCTCAAGCTGGAGTCAGACTTAGTTACCCTCCGACACGCTGGACAAGAGAACCCGGAGGAACTGCTAAACCTGACCAGCGTTGCGGCCCTTCCCGAAGTGGTAGCTCTCCGCGAACGGATTGCTGAGCAGGAAGCGAAGTACAAAGCACCGGGTCTGCTTCGGGGAATGAAACAGACATTGAATCAGACGCTGCTCCGTGCCCGAGACGAGGTAATGAAGTCGTATGAAGCCGCTAAAACCACGGAAGCCAGCCTCCAGGCCGCGCTGAAGGAGCAGGAACAAGCGGCGCTACAGCTCGACAAAATTGCTGTCCCTTACAACGTTCTTCAACGGAATGTAGACGCCGACCGTGCCCTTTACGACTCGGTTCTGTCGCGGATGAAGGAGACCGGCGTCGCCCAGAGCTTGGGAAAAAACAACATTCGTTTGATCGAATCTCCGCTGATTGCAAAAAAACCGGTTAAGCCGTCCGTGCTCAAGATTCTGGTGCTTGCTCTTTTGGCCGGATCCGTGGGCGGAATCGGCATCGTGATTGCCTTCGACTTGACTAACAGCTCCATCCGCACCGTCGATCAGCTAGAGACGGTTTTGGGATTGCCAGTGCTGACCGCACTTCCCGAGTCCAAACGCAAGTGCCTTACCAGAGAGTCGGCCTTGACCAGCGAGCCAGGCTCGCACGAAGCAGAAGCATTCCGTTCGCTGCGAACTTCGCTCTCTCTGATGGGAGAAGAAGAAAGTGTCAAGACTATCCTGCTCACGAGCGCAAATCCAGGCGAGGGCAAAACCTATTGTTGCCTTAACTATGCGGTAGCCCTGGCGCAATTGGGGCATCGAACTCTGCTTATTGACGCTGACCTCCGCCGGAAGAATCTGAGCCATCTTGTGCTGCTTAACACCAAAGCGCCAGGCCTGACTTCTTGTCTATCGGGACAGGCAACTCTCACGGATTGTTGCAAAGAAACCGGGATTGAAAATCTGTTCGTTCTCGGGGCCGGCGAACCAACCCCGAAACCGGCCGAACTATTAGCTTCCCGCGAATTTGCTAATTTGCTCGAGGAAGCTTTGCTCCACTTCGATCGGATTGTGTTAGATAGCGCACCGGTCAATCCGGTGAGCGACACGCAGCTCATTGCCAAATACGCTCAGTTGATATGTCTTGTCGTTCGCGCGGGTAAGACTCCACAGCGCGCCATCCTCAGGGCGTGCTCCCGTCTGGCTAAAGCGACTCGCACCCCTGATGGAATCGTGTTTAACCGGATGGCGCGAGATTATCGCAATAGTTATTATCTCTCCGTATACGGTCGTGCGTACGGCGACGCGAGCATGAATGGAGCTAAGACCTCGATCGTGAGAAAATTAATCTCCGATTCTAAATAGCACAGCAGTGCGCCAATAAGGAAGAGGCGGGAAGAAAAGAGAGCGATGTTAGAAACCACCTATCGGGCTATTAGTACTGGAGCTACCCTGCCTTCGGTCGCGGCGAACCGAAACGATGTGGGATTAACGGATGAATCCAGGCAGTTACCTCATCGGATGGCTTTTGTTTGTTTTGCCGGAGACGCGGTCGTTGTTTTGGCGTGCCTCCTGGCTGCTTTTTGGCTGCGTTTCGGCACCGGCCTGCGGCAGTTCGGTGTGGAGGCGCCCAGGATCACCTTGGCCAACTATTACAGCTATATTATTTGCGGCGTGGTTTCCCTATTGCTCGTGATGGCGCAAAAACAACTATACGGACGAAATTGCCTTCTCGACCTGCACTCCACGCTTAAGCAAGTATGCGCAGCCTGCCTGGTGTGGGGCATAGGGTTCATCGGCTTATCGCTCTTTTTCAAAACTCAACCCCCACTCTCCAGGGTCTATGTGGTGTTAGCAACAGGTACAGCAATGACCGGGCTTTATATCTGGCGCCATTTATTTTATCGATTTCTGCGCCAGGAATCGATTGCCGGAAAGCTCCGACAGAGGGTCCTGGTCGTTGGTTGGACTGCCTATGCTCAGCGGCTGAAGGAGATCATCGAGAACGATCCCTCACATCCCTACGAGCTGGTTTGCTGCGTCCCCTCCCCTGAAGGCACCTTCCAACAGGAGCCACCCCCGGGCGTTCAACGATTTGATAGTTATCAGGAGATCCGTCGTTTGGTAGACACTCTGGCACCCGATATTGTCCTTGTGGCTGACCTCAATGTCTCAGCGAAACACTGGGAAGCGCTGGCGTCGATCTGTGAAGAGGAACTGATTCAGTTTAAGGTCGTACCTTCATTTTTCAGCATTCTTATCTCTGGCCTTAAGTCCGAAGCGATCAGCGGAATTCCGATTCTTGGCGTATCGCGCTTGCCCCTCGATTGCATGTTTAACAAGTTGATTAAACGACTCGTTGATATCGCCGGAGCCATGGTCGGACTGGTGCTATCCGCGCCGCTGATCGCGATTTTCGGATTAATTGTATATCTCGAATCACCCGGACCAATCTTCTACCGGCAACGACGACTTGGCCGAAATGGCAGGGCTTTCGACATGGTAAAAATTCGCAGTATGCGGCTGGATGCAGAAAAAGACGGGAAAGTCGGCTGGTCAAAGAAGGACGACCCGCGCCGTCTTCGGATCGGCGCATTTTTACGCAAGTGGAACATCGATGAAGTGCCGCAATTTTGGAACGTGCTGAAAGGGGAAATGAGCCTGGTAGGCCCGCGGCCGGAGCGCCCGGAGTTGATTCGGAATTTTAAGTGCGAAATTCCACATTACAACATGCGGCACACCGTGAAACCGGGGATCACCGGTTGGGCACAAGTTAATGGTCTTCGGGGCGATACCGATCTGACCGAACGGATCAGTTATGACCTTTACTACATCGAACACTGGAATTTGGTGTTTGATCTCCAAACTATGTTGCTAACATTTTGCAAAAATAAAAATGCGCATTGATTTAGGCCTTAACAGTAAAGTCTTCGAGGGACCGCAAATGCATGAACTTTTAATTGAGCCAGGGCGCGCCGAGAAGAACTATTGGCACGACCTTTGGCGCTATCGTGAGCTCTTTTATATACTCGCGTGGCGTGACATTT
>Ga0209240_1000523_pt1 | contig 16035 bp, 11 predicted proteins | sample GraSoi_2013_80cm_FD_185828 | JGI IMG/M metagenome (GOLD analysis project Ga0209240, IMG submission 185828) | Grasslands soil microbial communities from the Angelo Coastal Reserve, California, USA - Sample 9_17_2013_80cm (SPAdes) (version 2) | ecosystem: Environmental > Terrestrial > Soil >...
GCGTCCAGCACTGCGGCAAATCGCTGTGCTACCAATTGCCGGCAGTGCTGGACGCCAGACGCACGGCGGTGGTCATTTCGCCGCTGATTGCCCTGATGCAGGACCAGGTGGCACAGCTCGAGCAGAGCGGGATTCCGGCGGCATTCGTGAACAGCTCCCTGAGCGGGGCAGAACGAAGCCAAATTCTAAAGCGCGCCACAGCGGGAGAATTCCGGCTACTGTATTTTTCGCCGGAACGCGTGGCGCTGGGGGACACGCCCGAGTGGCTGAAGCGAATACCGGTTTCTTTCTTCGCGATTGACGAGGCGCATTGCATCTCCGAGTGGGGCCACGAATTTCGCCCGGAGTACCGGCAACTGAGCCGATTGCGCGAGCTCTTCCCGGACCGGCCGATTGCGGCGTTCACCGCCAGCGCGACGCAGCGCGTGCGGCACGACATTATCGAGCAGTTGCGGCTGCGCGACCCGCACAAGCATATCGCCAGTTTCCGGCGGCTGAACCTGCATTACATCGTGCACGAAAGCAACTCGCGCACGCAGGAAGAGATGTTGCTGCGAGCGGTGCGGAGGGTTAGCGAAGGCAATGTAATCGTGTACGCGCCGACGATTGCGCGGGTGGGCGAGACGGTTGATGTCCTTGAGGAAAATGGGATAGCGGCGATCGGCTATCACGGCCAGATGGAGGCCAAGGCGCGCCGCGAAAATCAGGAAAAATGGATGAGCGACGAGGTGCGCGTGCTGGTGGGCACGCTGGCATTCGGCCTGGGGATCAACAAGGCAGCGGTACGCTCGGTGATTCATCTGTCGCTGCCGAAGAGCGTCGAGCAGTACTACCAGGAAGCGGGCCGCGCGGGGCGTGATGGCTTGCCCGCAGATTGCATTTTGCTATGGCAGAAAAAGGATCGTGGACTGCACGCCTATTTCATAGGGCAGATTGGCGATCCCGTAGAGCGGGAGCGATCGTGGCAGCGTTACCACGAGGTGGAACGCTTTGTGCAGTCCATGGAGTGCCGGCAGCATCATGTGTGCAAGCACTTCGGCGAGCAACCCAAGTGGGAACGCTGCGGCACCTGCGACATCTGCGCGGGTACGCCGGATTGGCTGGAAGTGGAGGAAACGCGGTCCTGGGGGCCGCGCGCGAAGGCTCGCCGGACGCCACCCGACAAGCGGGTCGCGGGCGAACAGCGTCCGGCTGGCGCCACTTTGTCCTTGCCGGATGCTCAATTGCGGGAATACATGCGCGAGTGGCGGCGCAATACGGCGAGAGATTTGGGAGTGGCCGCCTTCGTCGTGTTGCATGACACAGGGCTGGATGCGCTGTGTACCGTCAAGCCGACATCCTTGCAGGCGCTGCGGGCGGTCTCTGGCTTCGGAGACAAGAAGGTGGAGCGTTACGGCCAGGAGATCCTGGACGCACTGCAGCGGTTCAACAAAGGCGAACGGGCCAACAATGACTGGCACGCCGCCGCCTCACACCCGCGCGAGGATACGCTGCAGCTCCTCGGAGAAGGACGCACATTCGAGGAAATAGCGCAGATTCGCGGCCGCAAGGTCAGTAGCGTGGTGGACATGGTGGCCAAACTGATGGAAGGCGGCGAGGTGAAGTTCGAGGCGAAGTGGCTCAGCGCCGAGCGCTACGCGCAGATTGCTGCGGCAATTCAACAATTTGGCAAGGAGCGCCTGAAGCCGGTAAAGGAAGCATTGCCAGAGGAAATCACATTTGGCGAGATTCGCCTGGTGGCGGCTCATCTCCGCGTCCAGCAAAACGCGGGTCAAGGCCGCAGCGGGTCTGGCCCTCGATCCTCCCCTTCATAATCGGAAGCGCGGCTGGGCCGCAAGGACTCAGCGTTTTGGCGAATCAAGTCGTCAGAGCAGATCGCTGCGCAAAGCCGCTGGTGGGGCGATGCTCAGGACGCTTGTCGGCTTTAACTCTCTCAGGGAGCGACGGCAGGTTTGGCCTGCGATTCCATGAATTTCAGGAGCTGCTCGCGGAGCTTGCGCACTTGTGGCGCGGCCGGGCCCTGCGGCGCGAGCTTGAGGTAGGCGTCAATATCCTGCAGCAGGGCCGAAGGATTTTGCGTGTGACGGTGGATTTCGGACAGCAGCAGGTAGACATCGGGGTTTTCCGGCTTGAGGCCGCGAGCAGCATACGCGCTGGCTTCCGATTCGGGTAAGCGGCGCAAGGCAAGCAGAGCGCGAGACAGTTCGTAAGGTCCGCGCCAGGTGTTTGGATCAGAGGCGATCGCCTGGCGAGCCACGGGCTCGGCGTCATTCGGACGATTCTGATCGTTCAGGAGCATGGAAAGCAGCAGCAATGGCGGTGCGTATTTCTGCGCGCTCATCGCAATGGATTGGCGCAACGCTTTCTCGGCGGCAGGGAAGTCTTTCAGGTGAACATATGCCATGCCCATCTGCGCGTAAGCCTCGTAATAGTCCGCGTAATTATTTATGGCGCGCTGGAATTCCTGCACGGCTCCCGTGTAGTCTCCTCGCGAGTCGGCTTTAGCGATGCCTTTCTCAAAGGCGGCGCGGGCTTTTTGTGGGATGGCGAGTTGATGCGCGGTGGTCACATCGCCAGTGGGAATAGCCGCGACAAGTTGCTTTCGTAGGCGGACAATCACGTTCGGCTGATCGTATCGCGTGACTTCCACCGGCAGACGTGTGGGCTGGTAACCATCCTCTTCGGCGACGATTTCGTATTGACCCGGCGCAAAGTGGCCGAAGGAAAATTCACCGGAAGGATTGGTCAAAACGGTGGGGTGAGCAACGCTTCCAGCAACAGTGAGCAACTGCATGCGGACCCCGGGAATAGGTTCATCCGTGTCCTCGCGCCGCGCGGAACCGGCAATAACGTAGTCGCCGTTTCCTCGGGGAATCTGCAGTTTCTCCATCCGCGGGGAAGGATGTCCCCAGGCGAAGGCCACCGAAAACAGGACGTTGGCAACTCGCAGGAGCATAGGAACGTCAGGCAACACCATCATACTCCGGCGGGGAAGGCTTTCCGTGCCGGGGAATAAGCGGACACGAGTGGGTCAATCGCCGACGACTGCCAATGAGGTGTTTATGCGCGACGCAACGTGATCAACGTGATTTCCGGCGGAACGCCGAGGCGCACGGCGGCGCCGACCGTGCCTAGTCCGCGGTTGACATAGAGCACTGAGAGGGGCGGCTGGGCGTGACTGGATGTCAGCGCCTGTTGGCTCGAATAGTTTGCCTCCTTCAGCGCACGGAGGTTTGTCGCGGGCATGGAGAGCGGGCGGAAGTACGCGCCGGCAATGTAATCGGTGATAAAGCGCGCCGGACTGAAGCGATGATCGAGGATTTCCACCTGGACTTGCCCGCCGTGGGTGTGCCCAGCCAGCGATAGCTCGATGCCCAGCTCCGCGGCACGATTAAAAGTGTTCGGATTGTGCGAGAGCAAAATGTTTGGCATGTCCCGATGAACCAGGGGAGCCAGGTCGGGAAGCATCTCCAGACGCTGGCCGCTATGCGCGCGCTCGCGCTGATAATCGACGCCGAGAAGATTAAAATACGCGCCGCGAAACGCGAGCTGCACATTTTCATAGCGAAGCAATTTCATGCCGGCCCGCGCGAAGAGTTCCTGCGCGGCATCTTCGGCCCCTGCGTAAATTTCGTGGTTGCCGTTGCAGCCGAAAATACCGAGGGGTGCGCGAAGTTGGCGGATCTCATCGACGCAATCGGCCAGCGGGTCCGCAGCTCCGGTGATGAAGTCTCCCGTGACGACGGCGAGATCGGCGCCCAGCGCGTTGGCCATGTCCACCGCGCGGCGAACATCCGTGCGGCTCGTGCTGCCACTGAGGTGAATGTCGCTAAGCTGGACGATTGTCATTCCGTCGAGAGCGGGCGGCAAATTGGCGGTGGGGATTTCGACGCGGCGGACGCGGTAATCCAAGCGCTCGGCGGCGAAGCCATAGACCACGCTGAGAAAAGGAACAGCGCCCGCCAGGGCGGAAGCGGTGCGGAAGAAGTAGCGGCGCGAAGGGTCCGGGACCAGGTCCGCAGCCACGGCAGTTGCGCGCGTGGCCGGCGCGTTTGCTGTCACCGGGGCAGGCGAAGAGCTTGACGCGCGGTTGTTGCGCCGAGCAACAGAGCGGAAGGAAACATAAAGGCGCTCGATGACGCGAACCACCTTCACTGCGATATAGGCGAAGAGCGCGCTGGTAAACCACAGGCCCGCGAACATCGGGATTTTGGCGCCGGGAATCAAGTGGAGCCAGGCGATGCGCCATTTGGCGGTGACACGCCAGACGGAGCGATACCAAAATCGCTGGGAGAGAAATAGCAAGGTAAGAAGCGTCAACGCTATGGCACTGCCCACCGGAAACCAGCCCCAGTTCACGGAAATTCTCCTTCAATCAAACACCTAAGTTTACCATGCGGCGGGGTTCCACGCGTTTCCTGGAGTCCCTCTAGTTAACTCACGACGCCAAGGCAATGCCCGGGAACCAAGGGTGAGGAGGAGGAGACCGGCGCCAGGGGTGCGCCGGTCCCCAGGTAGGAACGATTGGTGAAGATTAAGCGTGCTCAGTGTCGCAGGCCGGGGTCATACCAGCATCAAACGCGTGTGAATTCTCGATGACCGCGCCTGCTTCGGGCGAGCCGGCTAGCGGGCTTTCGCCCCGCGTTTCGCTGGCGATCCCGGAGCTGGGTTGCCCTTCGGAGCGGTCCGGGCGCATGGTCAGGCCGCGACCGTGGCGCACGTCGAGGCCGCGCACCCAAAAAATGATGTCTTCGGCAATGTTGGTGGCGTGATCCGCAATGCGTTCGAGGTGTCGGGTGGCCAGAATAAATTGCATGCCGGAGCTGACCAGCGTGGCTTGCTGGGTCATCGTGGCGAGCAAGTTTTCGAAGATGCGGTCGCGGCATTGGTCCACGACATCGTCGCTTTCAAGGACTTCCGTGGCCATTTCCACGTTGCGAAAGATGAGCGCGCCGAGGCTCTTGCTGGCCATTGCGCGCACGGCGAGAGCCATGGCAATGCGCTCGAGGTGGCGAGTAGCCAGAATGAATTGCATGCCGGAGCTGACCATCGTGGCCTGCTGGGTCATGGAGGCGAGCAAATTTTCGAAAATACGGTCGCGGTATTGGTCCACGACATCGTCGCTTTCAAGGACTTCCGTGGCCATTTCCACGTTGCGAAAGATGAGCGCGCCGAGGCTCTTGCTGACCATGGCGCGCACGGCGAGAACCATGGGGACCAACTCCTCCGGAATCCGCGCACCAGGCATTTCGCGCAGGGAAACCGCGCCTTGCGCGAGGTTGACGGCGAGGTCGCCGATGCGCTCAAGGTCGTTGGTAATTTTCAGCGCCGCCACGATCAGGCGCATTTCGTCATCGGAGAAGGAGCCGCGGCGGAGCAGGCGTATGGCGTGCTCGTCGATCACAATTTCCATTTCGTTGATGCGCGGCTCAAGGAGAAAGACTTCGCTGGGGAGCGCGGACGTGCGCGTGCTATCGAGCGAGGTGACCGCGTCCAGGGCGCGATTCATGGCACCTTCCACAGTACGGGCCATGGAGACGAGGTAGTTCACCAGCACGTCGTACAGTACTGCCTCGGTGAGTCCGGCCGTGGTGCTCGCCATGAATTGGCCCTCCGTGCGGATGGGCGTCGGCAACTGACACTTCCGCTCGTAAGCAAAAATATGCGGCGGGGACGATTAAAGGTTGATGAAGCGATTGTGAACGAACGGAAACAAAATCGGTTGCAGTGTTCCAGGACGTGGCCTGACGGATCCTCTACGCGGAAGCGCGGCCGCTGCCGCGTGATGTCCCGGCGGACGGGGTTGCGCGGGCGGCCCGCTCGGCGTCGAAGATGGGGACGGAGAAATGGAATCGCGAGCCGCGGCCGACTTCGCTTTCGACCCAGATGCGGCCGCCATGCACTTCGACGATGTGCTTGGCGATGGAGAGGCCCAGGCCGGTGCCGCCCAGCTCGCGGGAGCGCGCGGCGTCGACGCGATAGAAGCGCTCAAAGATGCGCGGCTGATCGGCAGTGGGAATGCCGATGCCGGTATCGGCGACGGTGAAGACGACTTCGGCGTCGCGAGATTCCGCGCTGACCACGATTTGACCGCGCGCGAGCGTGTATTGCGTGGCATTGTCGAGCAAATTTTGCAGCACTTCCGCGAGGCGGCGGCGATCACCGGCGACATCGGGCAAGCCGTTGAAAGGCTTGACGGAAATGGCGATCTCTTTTTCGGCGGCGCGATGGCGCGAGGTTTCCATGCAGGATTCGATAAGCTGCGCGACGCTGACGCGCCGAATTTCAAGTTCGAGGCGGTCGGCGTCCATTTTGGAGAGCATGAGCAAGTCTTCGGTCAGCCGCGCGAGGCGGCGCGAATGCTCGACGATGATTTCGAGGAAGCGCTCGCGATTTTGCGGATCGTTCATAGCGCCGGCGAGCAATGTTTCCGCGAAACCCTGGATGGCGGTCAGCGGCGTGCGAAACTCGTGCGAAACGTTGGCGACAAAATCGCGACGCACGCGCTCAAGCTTGCGCAGCTCGGTAATGTCGTGAAGGACGACGACGGCGCCGGAGGTTTCGCCGGCGCGGACCGCGGCGACGGTGGCGGCGAAAAAATGCTGGCGCAGCGTCCCGGTGACGATCTCGGATTCCACGCGCGGCTCGCCGGCTAAGACCTTTCGCACCGCTTCAATCATTTCCGTCTGGCGCACCACTTCCACCAGTGCGCTCCCCGACTTCGGGAGCGCGTGCAGCTCCAAAATTTCCGCAAAGCTGCGATTGGCGAAGACCAGCCGCTCCGCGGCGCTCACTACCGCGACGCCTTCCACCATGCTGCCGAGGATTGCGGAGGAAAGATTGCGCTCCTCGGTTAGCGTGCGGATGGTCTGATCGAGCCGCGCCGCTGTTTGATTCAGCGAAGCGCCGAGTTTTTCCAGCGCGTCGCCGGAGCCATCGCCGGGAAGCGGGCGGAAATCGCCTTCCGCGACACGGCGGGAAAAGTCCTCGAGGCGCTCGATGCGTGCGGAGAGGCCGAGGGAAACCAGCAGCGAAGCAGCTCCTGCGAGCAACAGAATAATGAAGGAAGAGAGCCACAAGCTGCGGCGGAAGGAGCCGAGAAGCTCCTGAATGGTGGCGAGCGGAATGGCGAAACGCAACACGACAGGAGAACCGGCGCCGACGTTTTGCTTCACGGCGTAATAAAGCAAGTCGCGATTGATGGTGACACTGTGGCGCGTGGACTGCCCTTCGCCCTTGGCGAGCGCGTCACGGATTTCGGGCCGGCCGGCGTGATTTTCCATGGTGCGGGGATCGGACTGCGAATCCGCGAGAACCAAGCCAACTGGGGTGATGATGGTAACGCGCGCGCCGCTGGCGGCCATTTCCGCGGTCCATTTTTGCAGACCGCTGATTTCTTCGGGATTTGCCGGAGGGATGGCCGTGAGGCGCGGCGGGTGCGCTTGCGCAATGTGCGCGATGGCAGCCAACTGCGCAAAGGCGGTGTTGGCGTAATCCTCGCGGAGGGCGCGCTCGGCGAAGAAATCCACGGCGAGCAGCACGCCCACGAGCAAGGCGAAAAACGTCAGCGTTAGTTTCCAGAAAAGGTTATGCCGCACGAGTTTCGAACAAGTACCCGGCGCCGCGGACGGTCTTCAGGTGGACGGGATTCTCGGGATCGCCTTCGATTTTTTCGCGCAGACGGCGGACGTAGACGTCCACGCTGCGCGGAGTGACGAAACGATCGGTGCCCCAGACGGCATCGAGAAGCTGGTCGCGCGTGAAAACGCGGTTAGGCCGCGAAGCCAGGTAGTAGAGCAGCCGGAATTCGAGCGTGCTGAGCGGAACGGGCTTCCCGGAATGACTGACGCGATACGACGCCGGATCGATGGCTAGCTTCCCGACCTCAATGGTGCGGGGCGAGTCCGAAGGCGGCTCCGCGCGGCGGAGCAGCGCTTTGACGCGCGCCAGCAATTCGCGCGGGCTGAACGGCTTGGTCACGTAATCGTCGGCGCCCATCTCCAGGCCCACGACGCGGTCGGCTTCTTCGCCACGCGCGGTGAGCATCAGGATTGGCAAACGATTAAGCGATTCATCCCGGCGAACTTCCCGGCAAATATCGAGCCCGGAAACTTTGGGAAGCATGAGATCGAGAAGCAGAAGATCCGGAGGCGTTTTCTTCAGGGTATTCAGGCCGCTGCTGCCGTCGAAGGCGGCATTGACCTGAAATCCCTCATTCGCAAGGTTGTAGCGAACCAGTTCGACGATGTCGCGGTCGTCTTCAATGATCAGGATACGTTTCATGCAGGTGGCACGTTCCGCCCGCCGGCTTGTTCGAAGTGTACCGTAGGCCCGCGAAATGCGGAAGGTGTTGGAGCGCCTGGGGTCACTTGAGCCTTCGGGTAGCACAGTGAATGCAGCAAGTGTGAGGGTGGCGGATGACACGCAGATGAGACGGAGATGAATGGAATGTTAAAGAGGTGCGATGACGTCATTCCGTCGGGCTGGTGGTGAACGCGAGGCTGAGCAGCGTCTTTTGTTCCAGCTCGTGGGCTTTGGCGGAGCCTGTGGCGGGGCTGGCGCTGGGGGAGCGCTTGATGGAGCGCATTTTCAGGCCTTTGCTTTGCACTAATTGGCCGATGCGGGGCACTACGAAGAAATGCGCGCCCATGTTTTTTGGTTCTTCTTGGATCCAGACGACTTCGCGGGCGTTGGGATGCTCGTCGATGGCGGCGGCAATTTCCGGGCGCAACAGCGGGTACAGCTGATCCAGGAAAATAATCGCGGTGCTGGTGTCTTTGCGACGGCGGCGCTCGGCGCGCAGCTCGTGGCCGAGCTTGCCGCTGACGATGAGGATGCGCTTGGCGTCTTGCACTTCACGGTCGGGAACGACGGGAAGGAAGCGCGGTTGCGCGAAGTCGCCGATGCTGGAGGAGGCGTCGGGATGGCGCAGCATGCTTTTGGGAGTGAAGACGATGAGCGGCTTGCGCCACGGGCGGCGGACCTGCCGGCGCAGCAGGTGAAAATATTGCGCGGCAGTGGAGGGCTGGCAAATCTGCATGTTTTCTTCCCCGGCGAGCTGCATAAAACGCTCGATGCGCGCGCTCGAATGCTCGGGTCCCTGGCCTTCGTAACCATGGGGCAGAAGCAAGACCAGCCCGGAAGGAAGATCCCATTTGTCTTCGCCGGCGCTGATGAACTGATCGATGATGACCTGCGCGCCGTTGACGAAATCGCCGAACTGCGCTTCCCATAAAACCAAAGCTTCCGGGTAGTCGCGGCTGAAGCCGTATTCGAATCCGACACAGCCGGCTTCGGAGAGCGAAGAGTTGTGAATTTCGCAAAAGGGCTGATTGGGGGCGAGATGCGCGAGGGAGCAATATTCCTCTTCGCTTTCAGTGTCGACGAGCATGGCGTGGCGCTGGTTGAAAGTGCCGCGCTCGGTATCCTGGCCGGTCAGGCGAACGGGATTGCCTTCGAGCAATACTGAACCCATGGCGAGCGCTTCCGCGAAGCCGTAATCGACGGGGCGTTTGCCGTGGCCCATTTCGGCGCGCTGCTCTAGGAGCTTGACGATTTTCGGGTGCACGTGAAAGCCCTGGGGCACTCGAACGAGCGCGTCCGTGATTTCGGCGAGTTTGGTGGTGTCAAGGCCAGTGTCCGCTTCGTACTCGGATTTGAAACGGCCGCGGTGATAGGCCGACCAATAGTCCGGCAGTTGGCGCAAGTGCGGAATTTTCTTAATTTCGCGAGCTTTGCTTTGTTCTTCTTCGTATTCCTTGCGAATGCCCTCGACGATTTGCATGGGCTGTACGCCGATGCGCTCGGAATAAATGCGCCAGAGCGGTTGATGATTCTTGATGCGTTCGTAGAGGCGCGGCTGCGTGATGGTGGGGTCGTCGACTTCGCTGTGACCGTGGCGGCGATAGCCGATGAGGTCGACGACGACATCGCTGCCAAATTGCGCGCGATACTCGGCGGCGAGCTTTCCAACCCGCACGACGGCGTCGGGATCTTCGCCATTGACGTGAAAGACGGGAACGGACTGGCGCTTGGCGATGTCGGAGGCGAAGCGGGAGGAATGCTCCTGCTCCGGGAGGGTGGTGAAGCCAATCAAATTGTTGACGACGATGTGAATGGAGCCGCCGACGGTGTAGGCCTTGAGATCGGCGAGATTCAGCGTTTCCGCCCAGATGCCCTGGCCGGCAAAGGCGGCGTCGCCGTGCATGACGATGGGAACGACGTTCTTGGCGCTCCCTGCGCCGTAGCGGGTTTGCTTGGCGCGGGCGCGGCCGATGGCGACGGGGTCTACGGCTTCGAGGTGGCTGGGATTGGAGACGAGGTGGATGCCGATTTCCTTGCCGGTGGAGGTGACGTAGGTGCCAGTCGCGCCGACGTGATACTTCACATCGCCTGCGCCGAGCACGCTGCGCGGATCGACGTCCTCGAAGCCGGCGACCACTTCGTGGGGAGGTTTGCAGGCGGCTTGCCCGTGGAGGTGATGTAGGTGCCGGTGGCGCCGACGTGATACTTCACATCTCCAGCGCCGAGCACGCTGCGCGGATCGACGTCCTCGAAGCCGGCGACCACTTCGTGGGGAGGTTTGCAGGCGGCGTGGACCATCACGTTCAAACGGCCGCGATGGCTCATGGCCATGACGGATTCGAGGGCGCCGTGCTCGCCGACGGTGTCGAGAATGGAGTCGAGCAGTGGGATCAGCGCGGTGACACCCTCAAGCGAAAATCGCTTCGTGCCCAGATAGCGCGATTGCAAGACCTGCTCGAAAAGGTCGGCGCGGATCAGGCGTTCCAGAATTTTTCCCTGGTTGACTTCGGATTGCGGGCCTTCCATGCGTTCCGCGATCCAGCGGCGCCGCTCCAGCTGAGGCAAGTGCATGAAGTCTGCGCCGATTGTGCCGCAATAAATGCGGCGAGCTTCTTCGGCAGCTTGGCCGGTCAGCCCTTCCAGATCAGGCTGAGGGAATGGCCCGAAAAAGCCGAGCGGATCAAGCTTGGCTTCGTTGTAACCCCAGCGGCGAAACGCGTCAAAGATGCGCTCGCGATCATCAAAAATAGCCGGTTTTTCGGCGGATGATTTCTTGCCGGGTTTTGCGGTTTTAGCGGGTCGTTCTGCTTCGAGAGTGGTTCTGTGAGCCATAAAGTCGCGCCTGCAAACTTCTATTTTGCCATAGAACAAGAAGTCACGCTTTCGACGCTGAAGTCACGCCTATACCAAGCGCACAGCGGATTCCAAGGACCGCGCGATTTCGTGTGGAGGCGCGGCGGGCGGAAACGTGATCGGCGCTCCGATGCGCACGGTGATTTCGCCCATGCGCGCCAGGCGGCGGTGCTGCCGCTTCATTTGCCACACGCCATCCAGGCGCACCGGCACGATGGGGATGCGGAGATTTTCCGCCAGCACGCCAATCCCGGATTGAAATGGCGCCATCTCACCCGTCTCCGTGTTGTTGACCTCTCCTATTTGCCACACGCCATCCAGGCGCACCGGCACGATGGGGATGCGGAGATTTTCCGCCAGCACGCCAATCCCGGATTGAAATGGCGCCATCTCACCCGTCTCCGTGTTGTTGACCTCTCCTTCCGGAAAAACCAGGACGCTGTAGCCGCGGTCGACCGATTCTCCCGCGTAGCGAAAGCTTTCCCGGAAGCCGGAGAGCTGCGGCAGCGGAAAGACGTTGAACAACGCAATGACCAGCCAGTATCCGATTTGGTATGCCCAGCGCCTGACGAAGAGCCAGTCGCGCGGCGGCCGCCGCATGCGTTGCAGGGATTCGCCGCCCATCGCCGTGGCCAGCCGGTGGCGAAAACGCATGGGTAGCGCAGTGAGAATCAAGCCCATGTCGGCGCGTCGCGTGACATGGTTGGAAACGACAAGAACTGGACCGCGGACATTTTTTAGATTTTCGCGGCCGATGATTCTAGGATGACCCAGAATTTGCGTGGCCGGCCACACCAGCGCGTAGTAAACCGCCAGGCGCAGCCAGCGGACGGGTCCGCGCTGCGCCCACCGCGGGTAGACGTATTCGGTGCGGCGCGGGCCGGGCTCGCGCAGCAAGCGCTGCACATCGGCGACAGTTTTGGTTTCCGTTCCGCGAACGCCGTTTCACTTAATTCCACATGATAACGCTGCTCCAGGGCGCTCATTAGTTCCACGCGATCGAGGGAACTGAGGTTCAGATCGTGGTCCAGATCAGGCGATTGCCTTCGCGTTGCGATATTTGCGAGTAGAGCCGATACGCCGTCCTTTGAGTCTGACGAAAAGCGCCCGCCACGGTCGGCGGCCGCTACATTCGCTGCCTCATCATTTGGCTGCCCTCTCAAAAGTGCGGCGGCGCGGGCGGCTATTTCGGCTAGTTTCGGCTTGCCTGTTGGCGTTCTGGGGAAATCGGATTCGGGCCAGATGATCCAGTGGCGCATGTGCTGATACTCCGCCAGCGAGCGATTCGCGCCTTCAACCGCGTGGCGAGCGGCTGCTTCGCTCGGCTCCTGCAACAACAAAGCCGCGAGAGGCTCGGCATTTCCGTCGCGCTGCTCTGGAGTCACCACGCAATCCCGCACGCCCGGCTGCTTGCGCAGCGAAGCTTCCAGGTCCTCCGGGTACACGTTAAGTCCCGCCGGCGTAACGATGACACTTTTCTTGCGGCCGCGGAAGCGCAGGTTTCCTTCGGCATCGAGCTCGCCAAGGTCACCGGTGCGCAGCCACCCGCCGTTTTCCTGCGCCGGATTCGAATCACTCAGCGCGCCCCCTTGCCAGTAGCCGCTCGCGACGTTTTCTCCGCGCACCAGGATCTCGCCGTCTTCCGCGAGACGAAATTCGCGGCCGGGCAGGACTTTGCCGATGGAACCTTGCGCGGCGCGAAACGGATGATTGAGACTGATGAGCGAGGCCGTCTCTGTCATGCCGTAGCCTTGCACCACGGCATATCCCAGGCGTCTGAAAAATTCTTCAGTTTCCGCGGAGAGCGCAGCGCCGCCGGAGATGAACGCCCAAAATTTCCATCCGAAGCGGTGATGAATGCGGCGGAACATCCACGCACGGCGAAGAAATTTTTGGCCATTGGCAGCGGCGAGCGTTCGCTCGAACCATTCCCTCTCGCCACGCGCTTCAAGGTCGCGCCGAAGAAATTGTTGGCCATTGGCGGCGGCGAACGTTCGCTCGAACCATTCCCTCTCGCTACGCGCTTCAAGGTCGCGCACGATGCCATTGCGCAAAATGTCGAGCATGTGGGGAACTGTGATCAGCGCCGTGGCTCGCTCGCGCTTCACGGTACGGATCACTTCGGCGGCATTTGCGGAGGGCTCGAAAACCACGGCGGCACCGAGCAGCGGCGGCACGAAGAGCGTCATGAACTGCCCGAAGACATGACTGAGCGGCACGAGCGAGACGAAACGAAGCGGGTGCCACCAGCGCTCGTACTTGCGGTACGGGTCGATGCCGCGCTCGAGAGGTTCGAGGTTCGCCAGGAAATTGCCGTGCGTAAGGACGACGCCACGGGGCTCGGCGGTGGTGCCGGAGGTGAAGAGGATTTGCGCGACGTGGTTGCGGGTAATGGGTTCGTCGGCAAGGGATTGGTGGATTGGCGGGGGCGTATGGCGGCCATCGTGGTGTGTGATAACGACATATGGCTCTTTGGACTTGTCGGCCAAATCCTCCAGATTCAGTGTGGGGATGGCGGCGTCGAGGCTGGGTTTTCCCTCCGAGGCGATGATCAGTTTAGCGGATGTTTCACGTGCAACGCGTGCCGCGAAATCGAAAGTAGCGCCGTCATCGATGGGCACTGCCACGGCCCCTCGAAGAAGGCAGCCCCAGAAGGCGGCCATCCATTCGGCGCTGTTCGGGCTCCACAGGAGAACGCGATCTCCAGTGCGAACGCCGTGCTGTCTCAAGTCGTGTTCGAGGCGGAAAGCGATTTTCGCTAATTTGGCGTAAGTCGAAGACTCGCGGCGGTAACCGCGGCGCTGCACGACGGCGATGTCGCGCGAGTAGCGGTGGAAATCGTCAAAGAGTGAGAGGAGATTGGATCGCGGCATTGAGCTTGCGTCCGCCTGGAAGCAGTTTACGCCATCGCTACGCGCCGTGTGGCTGCAGTACCCGAAAGGCACGCAGCGTGCCAGTCAGGAACATTGTTCTTATCGCCGAAAACGAGTGGCGCCGAATTGCCGCGTTGTCGGTTACAATAAGAAGGCTGGGGGGGCGGTCGCACTATTCCCCTGTCAAACTGGAGAGAAGCAGGCACAATGCCCGTACCGATATCACAAGCTTGGACGGTCGCCACCTATGTGCTGAAGCAGAAACTGATGGGGCGGAGGCGCTACCCGTTCGTGTTGATGCTCGAGCCGCTGTTTCGGTGCAATCTGGCGTGCGCGGGCTGCGGAAAGATTCAGTATCCACCACACATTCTGAAGAAGGAATTGACGCCTGAGGAGTGTTTTAAGGCGGTGGACGAGTGCGGGACGCCGATGGTTTCGATTCCCGGCGGCGAGCCGCTGATGCACTCGCAGATCGACAAGATCGTCGAAGGCCTGGTGGCGCGCAAGAAATACATTTACCTGTGCACGAATGCGCTGCTGCTGAAGGAAAAGCTCGATTTATTCAAGCCCAGCAAATATCTGACGTTTTCCGTGCACATGGACGGGCAGCGCGAGCACCACGACTTTTCGGTGTGCCGCGAGGGTGGCTACGACCTGGCGATGGAAGGCATCCGGGAAGCCGTCCAGCGCGGATTCCGCGTAACGACCAACACCACGCTCTTCGATGGCGCCGACCCCAACAGCGTGCGCGCCTTTTTCGACGAAATGATGGAGCTGGGCGTCGAGGGCATGATGCTCTCGCCCGGCTATTCCTACGATAAAGCGCCGGATCAGAAGCACTTCCTGGGACGCGCACGGACACGCCGGCTGTTCCGCGCGATTCTGTCGAATCGCAAGAAGAACTGGCAGTTCAACCAATCGCCATTGTTCCTGGAATTCCTGATGGGCAAGCAGCAGTACGCCTGCACGCCCTGGGGCATGCCCACATACAACATTTTCGGCTGGCAAAAGCCCTGCTATTTGCTGCAAGACGGCTACGCGGACACCTTCCAGGAATTGTTGGACTCCGTGGAGTGGCAGAATTACGGCACGGAATCGGGCAATCCCAAGTGTGCCAATTGCATGGTGCACAGCGGCTATGAAGCGAGCGCCGTCGACCACACCTTCGGCGGATTGAGTGGACTTTGGGCCGCCGCCAAAGCGACATTTTCAGGCAGCTACAAGGATCCGGACGCGTTGGCCCTGCTAAACGAGCCCGCGAAACCGGTGCACACATACAATCCGCTGGTGCAGATCAATTCCAGCGGCAAGACGCAACTCGAGGAGACGCCCGCGTGAGCGCCCCGACGCATGCCGACCGCCACGGCGCGGCGAACGCGGCCCTCGACCCGGAAACGCTCGAGGTCGCGCCGGGAACCGTTCACGAAAGCGTGGAAGGCTGGGTCCCTGCGCTGGCCACCGAAGACGATCTGCGCGTGGCGTTGGAAAAAGCTTTCGACTACCGCGGCGACGTGGCCGTCACCAAGAAAGATGGCAGCAAGATCGACGGTTACATCTTTGACCGCGTGACCGGCGCCACCCTGGAAAGCTCCTTCGTCCGCATCTTGCCGCGCGATTCCAACCAGCGTGTCAAAATTTCCTATGCCGAAATCGCGGCACTGGCTTTTTCCGGGCGCGATCCAGCCGTCAAAATTTCCTATGCCGAAATCGCGGCACTGGCTTTTTCCGGGCGCGATCCAGCCGCAGGCAAGAGCTGGGAAGCGTGGGTGCGTAAATACTGGGAGAAAAAGTCTTCCGGCGAGGGCAATTTGACCCTTCAACCGGAGTCCCTCGAGTAAGTGCTTCGCTCTTTTTCCTCCTTCCGAGTATCCCCAAAATCTGTCTGTAAGCCCATCATTGTAAATAGTTTACAATAATAACGCACCGTCGATTTCGCCTCCCCGCGCGTGGACAAACCGCGGTTTTCGTGTTATGCTTCTAACCAGCGTTTGTTGCTCTTGTATTA
>Ga0209240_1000524_pt1 | contig 16017 bp, 11 predicted proteins | sample GraSoi_2013_80cm_FD_185828 | JGI IMG/M metagenome (GOLD analysis project Ga0209240, IMG submission 185828) | Grasslands soil microbial communities from the Angelo Coastal Reserve, California, USA - Sample 9_17_2013_80cm (SPAdes) (version 2) | ecosystem: Environmental > Terrestrial > Soil >...
AGCAGGCGCTGCCACACGTCACGGCTGAACGCCCCGAGCCGGTGCGACTCCCTGATCACCTCGACCAAGCCGTCAGCCTCCCGCAGGATGAACTCGTAGTCGGCCTGGACCCAGTCGTCGGTCGGGTCAGGATCCCAGGTCCGCTCCCTGAACGTCGCGTGCCTGCCCGTCCCGTCGGCGCCGCCGCCACCGCTGCCGGCGAGCTCGCGGAAGCCGTCCTTGACGTAGTCAGGGACGAAGAGGGCGGTGCCGCCCGGCCGGCAGTGATTGAACGCAGTGGCGATCACGCGGGCCAGGTCGTCCTGGGTCGTGACGTAGTCGATGGCGTCATGGACAAGGACCGCGTCGAAGGTCCGCGCGAGCCGGATCGTGCGCATGTCGCCGCGCAGATGCCGGCACTCCGGGTTGAGCCTCCTGGAGACCGCCAGCATGTCATCGGAGATGTCGACGAGCGTCAGCGTGAACTTGTCCTTCAAGTGCATGGCGACGTGGCCGCCGCCGCTGCCGAGATCCAGCACTTCATGCACGGGAACAGCCGCCGTCGAGCTGAGCACAGCCGAGAGGTACGCGGCCTCCTCGGCGTACTCGCGCGGCGGCGAGATCAGCGGCCACCAGTCCGCGAGGTCGCGGTAGAGCCGGTATTCATGATCCGCGCTCGGCATGACAGCAATCCTCGCGCACGCCGACGACAGCCGGTCAAACGCGGCGCCCGCAGTGCAGCGGTTTCCCTATGCGCGGCGCGGCCGCGGCGCGGCCGCGGTCCTGCGCCAACACGGCCGAGTCGCCCTTTTACAGGACTGTGCGCCGAGGATCCGGCCTATGCCTTGCTTCGCCGCCATCCGCGCTTGTGGAACCGCCAGCCGCTCGCGAGGCACTGCCGCTGGATCTCGCCGAGACTGAAGAAGCTGAGCGGGAGCATGATGCCCGACCCGGTGATGGTGAGCGCCGACCGGCGATAACGGCCGCCGCCGACGGCGGCAACAGTGATCTCGTCCCCCGATGCACGGGACAGCGTCGTCCGCCGGCCGCCCGGTTCCACGAGCGTGACGGCTTCCGGTGAGATCTCCAGGTGGCTGGGGCGCCGGATCAGCCTGATCCAGCCCCACAGCAGCAGGGCGGTCATGCCGCCGGTAAAGATGGCGACCGCGACCCGGCCGCCCGAAGTCGTCGCGCCGGGGAACCCGCGGGCGAAGGCCAGGATGAAAACGACAAGCAGAGCTCCGAAAAGGCCATCTCGCTGCGCCCTGCTCGGACGTATCACGGTCATGAGTCACGCCTGCGCTATGTCCGGCCGCCAATTACAGCCGCCGGTCCGGATTCCATTGTGCAATGCGGTTCGCTGCATGCGGTCTGCGGTCGTGCCGCAAGCAGAACTAGCCGCTTAGTGAATCACCGAAGGCAGGCTGACGCCGAAGCCCCTGACCGCGAGCTTCAGCAGCATCAGATCCGCCGCCCGAAGCTTCGCCACGGCGTTGGTTGCCCTGACGATGTCGGCAGTGTGATCCCGCAGCGCGGTCAGTTCCGGCTCGGTGTGCGCAGCCTGCTGAACGATGGTGGGCATGATCGCCAGTCAGGGGCATTCCGGGATCGGCCATGAGGAGTGCGATATTCAGTTGCGGCGGGCGAGGACGCCTGGCAGCCTCGGGTCACAATGACAGGCGTAAGCACCGCCGGCAAGCGGGCGGAGCTGCTGAGCAGAGGGGAGCGCTGACGAATGATGGTCGATTCGCTAATCATGCTGCCCGTACTCTGCTCAAGGAGCCCTTCTCGTGCCCGATCAGGCATTTACCAGCCGCCGCAAGCGGCGTTTTGACGACGACGACGCACCAGCCTTCGCCAAGCGAGACCGGCACCGTCAGCGGCTGCAGCCCGAGTGCTCACTCGACGCCGCGGATGGCCTGCCCGACGGCGACCGATGGTCAACCTGGGACCAATGCTCGCCCACGGAGCGCGGCCCTCGGCCGTACCCGGATTGGCTGGTCACCGATCTAGGCGCCACCGATACCGAGCTCGGGATACTCAAGACCGGCAAGGAAGCCGACGTCTTCCTGCTGCGCCGGGCTATGCCGGGGACGGACAGGTTTTGCCTGCTCGCGGCCAAGCGGTACCGGGCGGCGGAGCATCGGCTGCTCCACCGCGACCTCGAGTACACCGACGGCAGGCGCGTCCGCGAGTCCCGCGACAACCGGGCTATGGCCCGCAGGACCGCGACCGGCCGTGCGATGATCGCGCAGCAGTGGGCCAGGGCCGAGTTCGCAGCGCTGGGCCGGCTGCATCAGGCTGGCGTGCCGGTTCCCTATCCGGTCCAGGTGACCGGGACGGAGCTGCTGCTCGAGTTCATTGGCGAGCCAGACGGGACCGCGGCGCCGAGGCTCGCAGAAACCCGCCCGGGCGGTGCCGAGCTCGCGGCCTTCTGGGCCCAGCTCGTCGCAGCGGTGAGCGGGCTGGCCGCCCTTGGCTTGGCCCATGGCGACCTGTCCGCCTACAACGTGCTTGTTCACCGCGGTCGGCTTGTCATGATCGATCTGCCGCAGGTGATCGACGTGATCTCGCACCCACGGGGCGGCGACTTCCTCGACCGTGACGCGGCCAACGTCGCGAATTGGTTCACCGCCCGAGGATTGGACAGGAGCGAACCCGCCCCAGCAGAGCTGGCCGCGCTGCTGCGCTACGAAGCGCGCCTCAACTAGGGCGAGCGCGAGATCAACGGGGGCGCCTTGCAGCTGCTGCAGCGACAGCGGTGCGCCCCGGTTGCGCAGGCTCAGGGCGGTGGAAGCTGGCGAGTCGGAAAAGCGTTAGCCAACGGTGGCCCTGCCGACGATCCTTATCCTGGGCCCGTCATGCCCCCATGGAGACTGCCGCCTTGCCGCCAACGCCCGCCGAGCTACGCTCGCTCCTGCCCGGGCTGATGCTGCGTGACCAGCATCGCCTCGGCCGCCGGATCGAGCGCGCTGTTGCGCTGCGCGCAGAGACGTCACGGCAGAAGGCGCTCGGCGAGCTCCTCGCCGAGGTCGAGACGGGAGCGGCACGGTTCGATGCCCGCAGGCTCGCGGTGCCGGCCATCAGCTATCCGGCCGAGCTTCCGGTCAGCCAGCGGAGAGACGAGATCGCCGCGGCGATCCGCGACCACCAGGTCGTTATCGTCGCTGGCGAGACGGGCTCAGGCAAGACCACCCAGATCCCGAAGATCTGCCTGGAACTCGGCCGGGGCGTGGCCGGGCAGATCGGTCACACCCAGCCTCGCCGGCTCGCTGCGAGGACCGTAGCGGAGCGCATCGCCGAGGAACTGGGGACTGAGGCAGGCACCCCGCCGGATTCGGGGGGGTCGTCTCCCCGGGCTAGCAGCGTCGTCGGCTACAAGGTCCGATTCACCGACACGTCGAGCGACAGCACGCTGATCAAGCTCATGACCGACGGCATTTTGCTGACCGAGATGCGCCACGACCGGCGGTTGCTGCGCTACGACACGCTGATCATCGACGAGGCGCACGAGCGCAGCCTGAACGTCGACTTCATCCTCGGATACCTGCACCGGCTGCTGCCCAGCCGTCCCGACCTCAAGGTGATTATCACTTCGGCCACCATCGACCCCGAGCGGTTTAGCGTGCATTTTGCCGGAGGCGAATCCAAGGGACAGAGTGCCGGAGGCGAATCAGAGAAACACAGTGGTGGAGCGCCCATCATCGAGGTGTCGGGGCGCACCTATCCCGTCCAGGTCCGCTACCGGCCGCTGGTGCCGGATGCCGCCGGGACCGAGCAGAGCATTCCGGCGGCTGAACCGCGCGACCAGGTGCAGGCCATCGCCGACGCTATCGCCGAACTGCGGGCTGAAGGGCCAGGCGACATCCTGGTCTTCCTCAGCGGCGAACGCGAAATCCGGGACACCGCCGACGCCCTGACCGGCGGCGGCTACGCCGATCTCGACGTGCTCCCGTTGTACGGCAGGCTGTCGGCGGCGGAGCAGCATCGGGTCTTTGCCGGAGGCGAAAGAGGCAAGCAGGGCGAGGCGCACCGGAGGCGCCGGGTCGTGCTCGCCACCAACGTCGCGGAGACGTCCCTGACCGTTCCCGGGATCAAGTACGTCATCGACGCGGGGACGGCACGGATCTCCCGGTACAGCAACCGGACCAAGGTGCAGCGCCTGCCCATCGAGCCGGTCTCGCAGGCGTCGGCCAACCAGCGAGCCGGACGCTGCGGCCGCACGTCGGACGGCATCTGCATCAGGCTGTACAGCGAGGACGACTTCGCCGCGCGCCCCGAGTTCACCGATCCCGAGATCCTGCGCACGAACTTGGCGTCGGTCATCCTGCAGATGGCAGCCCTGGACCTCGGCGAGGTCGCCGGCTTCCCGTTCATCGACCCGCCCGACACCCGGCAGGTGCGCGACGGCGTCCGCCTCCTAGAAGAACTCGGCGCGTTCGCGCCGGCTGACCGGACCATGGGGCTTACCGAGATCGGCCGGAAGCTGGCCAGACTGCCGGTCGATCCGCGCCTCGGACGGATGATCATCGAGGCGGGCCGAAACGGCTGCGCCCGCGAGGTCCTGATCATCGCCGCCGCGCTATCCATTCAGGATCCCCGGGAGCGGCCGGCGGACGCCAGGGAAGCGGCGGATGCCCAGCACGCGCGGTTCGCCGAGCCGGGATCTGACTTCCTGTCGCTGCTCAATCTCTGGGACTACCTGGGCGAACAGCAGCGCGAGCTGTCCGGTTCAGCGTTCCGCCGGATGTGCCGCCGCGAGTACCTGCACTACCTGCGCGTTCGTGAGTGGCAGGACGTGTACGGCCAGCTCAGGCAGGCGGCCAGGGAACTCGGCATCGCGGTTGGCCCCGATCGAACCGCGCGGCGCCCAGCGGAACCTGCGAGCGGGCCGCGCGGCACGACGGGCGGCCCGTCGGCCCATGTCGCGCAGCTGGCAGCCAGGCCGGGAGCCGAGACCGAGCCGCGAATCCCGGCAGACCTCGCGGACCGGGTGCACCGGTCCCTGCTGGCCGGCCTGCTCTCGCACCTCGGAATGCGGGACGTCGCCAAGGCCGCGAAGGACAAGCGACGCGGGCCTGCCGAGTTCACCGGCGCCCGCGGTTCCCGTTTCGCCATCTTCCCTGACTCGGTGCTGGCGCGGAAGCCGCCGCAGTGGGTCGTCGCTGCCGAACTCGTGGAGACCTCCCGGCTCTGGGCGCGGGTCACGGCCAGGATCGAGCCGGAGTGGGCCGAGCCGCTCGCCGCGCATCTGGTCAACCGCGCCTACAGCGAGCCGCACTGGGACGGCAGGCGCGGCGCGGCGATGGCGCTCGAGCGGGTCAGCCTGTACGGCCTGCCGCTGGTCACCGGGCGGCAGGTCGCGCTGAGCCGGATCGACCCGGTCATGGCCCGCGAGCTGTTCATCTCGCGCGCCCTGGTGGAAGGTGACTGGCAGAGCGACCACAAGTTCTTCCACAGCAACCGCGAGCTGCTGGCCGAGGCCGAGGAGTTGGAACGAAGGGCGCGCAGGCGCGGCATCGTCGCTGACGACGCCGCGTTGTTCGATTTCTATGACCGGCGTATCCCGGCCGAGGCGACCTCAGCGCGGCACTTCGACGCTTGGTGGAAAAAGGCAAGACAGGCCGAGCCGGATCTGCTCACCCTGACACCCGCGGATCTGGCCGGGCCGGCGTCAGACAAGGTCAACGCGGCCGACTATCCCAGCACCTGGGGCGACCTGCCGCTGTCGTATGAGTTCGCGCCTGGCGAGCCCGAGGACGGCGTGGCCGCCGACATCCCGCTGGCAGCGCTGAACCAGGTCAGCGGAGATGAGTTCTCCTGGAACGTGCCCGGACTGCGGGAAGAGCTCGTGACCGAGCTGATCAGGACGCTGCCGAAGCAGCTGCGGACCAGGTTCGTGCCTGCTCCCGACGTGGCCCGTAACGTTCTCCCGCGGCTGGATCCGGCGCGAGGCAGCCTGCTGGACGCGCTGGGCGCCGAACTTGGCCGGATCGGCGGCATCCCGATCCCGGCCGATGCCTGGGACCTGTCCAGGCTGCCCGCCCACCTTCGAGTCACGTACCGCGTCATCGACGACGGCCAGGTGCTCGCGGCAGGCAAGGATCTCGGCGAGCTGCGGGATGAGCTGCGGCCGCGGCTGCAGGCGCGGCTCGCCCACGCCGCCGGAGGCCTGACCAGAACAGGCCTAATGACCTGGGACTTCGACTCGCTGCCGCGCGAGTTCACCAATGGCCAGGTCAGGGCGTACCCGGCGATGCGGGACGCGGGGCGGTCCGTGGACATCGCGCTGTTCGAGACCCAAGCTGAGGCCGAAGCGGCGATGCGGGCGGGCAACAGGCGGCTGCTGCTGCTCGAGGTGCCGTCGGGGGCCCGCGCCGTCGCCAGTCGGCTGCCGACCAACGCGAAACTGGCGATGAGCCGCCACCCGTATCCGAGCGCCGCCGACCTGCTCGAGGACTGCGCGGCATGCGCCGCCGACGAGATCATCGCGGCAGCGGGCGGGCCCGCCTGGGACGCCAAGGCCTTCGACGCGCTGCTGGAGGCAGCCAGGTCATCGCTGCGGCCGCGGACCGCGGACGTGATCAGCGTGACCGCTCGGGTACTCGGCGAGGCGCATGCCGTCGAGGCGGCGCTGGACAGGACGAAAGGCCACGCGATGGCCGCCGCCGTCGCCGACATGAGGGGCCAGCTCTCCGCGCTGATCTTCCCGGGGTTTGTCGCGACGACCGGCACGCGCCGCTTGGGTGACTTGGTCCGTTACCTGCGCGGCATCACCCACCGCCTGGAAAAGGCGCCGGCCGATATTGGTCGCGACGCCGGCCGGATGGAAATCGTGCAGCGCGTGAGCGAGGACTATGAGCACGTGCTTGCTCAGATCGGCCCGGCAGCGCGGTATCGCGACGATGTCAAGGCGGTCCGGTGGATGATCGAGGAACTGCGGGTCAGCCTCTTCGCTCAGCCGATCGGGGCTGCCATCCCGGTCTCTGAGCAGCGCATTCTCGCAGCGCTCGACCGGCTGTAAGGCCAATATCAGCCGGGACAGCTGCGCCAGGACAGGCGAATCAAGGCTGGCCCCCTGCCACGACACGGCGGTTCCGGCTGAATCCGATGGAAACTGACGTGATCATGAAAAACTGGGGTCCGGTGCGGGCTATCGGCGCGGCCCGCGCTTGGCCGGGTGGCCGGCCTGCGGTTGGCCGGACTTATGAGGCAGGTAATCATGCTGGAGATCAAGCGGCTGCACCTGGCGCAGGTTGAGGTAGTCGGGGAGCAATGGCCGGTGCACGGGTTCGTCGTCACCCACCCGGGCGGCGCGCTGCTTGTCGACACCGGCGTGGGCGGACCCGATGAGATGCTCAGCGACTGGCGGGTGGTCAACCGCACGGCCGCCGACGCGCTTGCCGACATCGACATGAGCCCGGCCGATATCGATCTGGTGATCAATACGCACCTGCATTTCGACCACTGCGGCCAGAACGCGGTCTTCTCGCATGCGCCGTGCTACGTCCAGCGGGCTGAGGTAGAGCGCGCGAAGGTGGAGTCGCGGGACCTGTTCGACTGGCTCGGCTTCATGAACGCGCGCTTCGAACTACTCGACGGTGACGCCGAGATCGTGCCGGGGGTGCGCGTGATCGCGACGCCCGGGCACACGTCGGGCCATCAATCCGTCCTGGTCAGCGGGGCGGCCGGAGATGTCGACGTGCTGATCGGTGACGCTGCCTACACGACGGTGCAGTACGGCGGCCCGGACGATGCGCAGCTGCCACCTGGCCAGGCTGCCGACACGACCGCTTGGCGCGCGTCGCTTGAGCGGATCAGGTCATCGGACCCGGCACGGGTGCACTTCTGCCATGACACCGCGATCGTCCACGGCTGAGCTCAACCAGAAGGCGGGCAATGCGCAGCAGGCAATACGAAGCTGACGTCCTGGCGGCGGGATCCCGGCGTACCGAGCACGCCGAATTCCCGCAGGTGACGGCCGAATACGGCCTGGTCGTCGAGGACCGCGCGGCTGAGTTCTGCGGGGCCGTCGTTGGCTCGGAGAAGGACGCCGTTTTGCTGGAGGACAGGTACGGCAAGCAACGCGCGTTTCCGTTCGGATCGGGCGCGTTCTTGCTGGAAGGCAGCCCGGTCACGCTGGTCAGGCCAACGCCGCGGCTCGCTGGGGCGCCGGGCCGGACGGCATCAGGGTCGATCGCCGCTCCCGTCACTCGGGCCAAGGTCGCCAGGGCGAGCAGGATCTACGTGGAGGGCCGGCATGACGCGGAACTCGTCGAGAAGATCTGGGGTGACGACCTGCGCGACGCGGGTGTCGTGGTCGAGTACCTCGGCGGCATCGACGACCTTGCCGCGATCATCGCCGAGTTCAGCCCGGCAGGAGGCCGCAGGCTTGGGGTGCTCGTCGATCATCTGGTGGATGGCTCGAAGGAGAGCATCATCGCCGCTCGGGTGCGTTCGCCGCACGTGCTGATCGTCGGGCACCCGTTCGTCGACGTCTGGGCTGCGGTGAAGCCGGCGGTGCTCGGCCTGGCGGCCTGGCCAGAGGTTCCGCGGGGCACGCCGTGGAAGGACGGCGTCCTCCGAGCCATCGGCTGGCATGTTGATACGGCTGCGGCATGGCAGCGAATCCTGCGCTCGGTACGGAGCTTCACCGATCTGGACCCGGCTTTCCTCGGTCGGGTCGAGGAGCTGATCGACTTCGTGACCGAGCCGGGCAGATGCTGAGCCGCCGGTGACAGACCCGGACGTGTAGGGCGGCTCGCCATGGCCAATGATGGGTATGTGACCCTGCTGCATGAAGTGGCCACGCGGACGCTGCCGCTGTCCAGGCTCGAGCCGGTCATCGGGCAGGAACGCTATGAGCGGCTGATCTCAGCGGGGGACCGGCTCAAGAACCGGCTAGGCCAGCGCACCGTCTGGAACATCAACTCGACCGCCGTCGGCGGCGGCGTCGCGGAGATGCTCCAGGTCATCGTGGGATATGTGGCAGGCTTCGGGATTCCGGTCCGCTGGCTCACGATCGGCGGCGACCCCGTATTCTTCGGCATCACCAAGAGGCTGCACAACCAGATCCACGGCGCGGCCGAGGGGACGGCCCTGGTCAGCAGCGCGGACGCGCGCCACTACGAGCAGGTCCTTGCGGCCAACGCGGAGGAACTGCTGACCTGGGTCAGGCCAGGCGATGTTGCGATCCTGCACGACCCGCAGACCGCGGGCCTCACCGAGGCCCTCACCAGGGCCGGGCTCAAGGTAATTTGGCGCTGCCACATAGGCATCGACCAGCAGAACGACGTTTCCCGAGCAGCGTGGGAGTTCTTGCGCCCTTACCTGTCGGCCGCGCACGCCTACGTCTTCACCAGGCGGCAGTTCGCCCCGATATGGGTGCCGCGGGCCAGGCTGTGGGTCATCCCGCCCTCTATTGACCCGTTTTCGCCAAAGAACGCCGAGCTCGACCCGGAAGACGTGCAGACGATCCTGACCACGGTCGGGATCTACGCTGACGGCGGGTCAGCCGACGGCGGGTCAGCCGACGGCGGGTCAGCCGACGGTGAGTCAGCCGACGGCGGATCAACGCGGCACGGGAAGTTCCTGCGTAGCGACGGGACCTGCGGCGAGGTGAGGCGGGCCGGCCTGGTGACCGGCGACGGCCGGCCGGGGCAGGACGACCCGGTCGTGGTGCAGGTATCTCGCTGGGACAGGCTCAAGGACATGGCAGGAGTCATGCGCGGCTTCGCCGACTACGTGCTGCCAGATAAGGACGCGTACCTGATGCTGGTCGGCCCGTCGGTGAGCGGCGTGACCGACGATCCGGAAGGTGCCGTTGTCTTCGCCGAATGCCTGGCCGAATGGCATCTGCTCGCGCCCCATGCCCGCGACCGGGTGCTGCTGGTTACCCTGCCGCTCAATGACGTCGAGGAGAACGCGGCGATGGTGAACGCGATCCAGCGACGCGCCACCATCATCGTGCAGAAGAGCCTGGCCGAGGGGTTCGGCCTGACGGTCGCCGAGGGGATGTGGAAGGGCCGGCCGGTGATCGGCTCAGCGATCGGCGGAATCGTGGATCAAATCGCCGACGGCACCGGCATCCTGCTACCCGATCCAAAGGACTTGGCGGCGTTCGGGTCCAGTGTCAGGTGGCTGCTTGAACATCGCGAGGAGGCCGAGCGGATCGGCGCCGCTGGAAAGGCGTACACCAGGGAACACTTCATCGGCGATATGCACCTGATCAGGTTCGCCGACGTGATCGAGGCCGTGCTGGCTGACTAGATAGCGTGGCCGACAGGAGACCCGTCCAGCTACGACGCGTGGCAGGCAGCCGGGACCGGCCGGGTGGTACTACGATGCCCCGGCGCCGCAGACGGCTATCTCAAGCCGGCGGCCGACCGGCCCAACCTCACGGTACTGGCCATCGCCGAGCGGGCGGCAAGCTTCCTGACTGGAGAGCACGCCGCAGTGCAGGACCGGTCAGTTTAGGGACTCGGGGCCTGTTCCGGCTGGCTGAAGCGTTCCATCATGATCGATTGGCCGCGGAAGTTCGGGTTCCTGCGGACCCGGCGCTCGATGGCAGACGCGGAGAGCGTGTAGCCGAGGAACAGCAGCAGCGACAGGGCCTGGACCAGAACCCCGACCCACACCGTGCTGAAGACCGTCAGCGTGTAATCGTTCAGCGCGTGCAGGATGGACGGGATGCTGATGCCGAGCAGCAGCAGCGGGATCCGGCGCCTGCGGTAGTTGACGGCCATGCCGACAAAGAAACCGGACACACCGGCCCAGACGGCGTGCTGGAAGCCGTCGACGAACACGCGGAACGCGAATGACAGCGCGCCTACGTCGGCCTCGCTGATCGCGTGCGCGCCATGGATCTGGATCAGCGCGGCCGGGGTATAAATCGACTGCTCGACGATGCCGAAGGTCAGGCCGGCGACTGTGCCCATCAGGAACCAGGTCCGCGGATCCAGCTTCTGCTTCCTGATCTTGAGCACGAGGATCGCTGCTATCAGAACGGGCAGCGCCTTGGTGACCTCCTCGTTGTACCCGACGACGAGCGACCCGAGGATGGTATGCGTGTTGGCGAAATGGTCGTTGATGTAGATCGTGACGACATGCAGCCAGACGATTGTCCAGATGACGATGCCGATGCCGACTACGACTTCGAGCTTGCCAATCACCGGCGGCCGGATCAGGTACCAGAACGTCAGTAGCCATAGCGGCGCCACGTACAGGCTGTACGCCCAGCCTGGCGAGCTCAGCGACGTAGAGCCGGAGAATACCTGGAGGAAAATGAGCGGCAGCAGGGCGTAGGGGATGATCAGCAGCCGGATGCCCTGCCGCCAGCCGCGGTCGTGCAGCCAGCTCTTGACCGGGATCAGGATCTCGAAGAACGAGCCCATGTCCAGCTGTGACAGCGGGATCCCCGGCTGCGCCGCGGCCGGGCCGCCTTGGTAATTGGGTCCGCCGCCCTGATAGCCAGCACCGCCCTGATACCCAGGGAAGCCAGGCATGCCAGGCGGCGCGGCACCGCCTTGGTCTGGATAGCCCTGGGCGGGCACGGCTCCGGCGAAGTTCTGCTGCTGGGCGCCCGGGTAATTCTGCTGGCCGTAATTCTGCTGGCCGGCGTAGTCCTGCGCGGGAGCACCCGCGTAGTTCGACCGCTGGCCAGCGCTAGCGGGGTATTCCTGTGCAGGCCCTCCGGCGTAGCCGGCGGGAGCGCCCTGGCCGGGACTGGCGTGGGCGGCGGCTCCGGCCGCGGCACCCGCGCCGGCATAGCCGGCGGCGGCTTGCCCGGCACCGACGCCGGGTGACTGACCGGCGACATTGGTCTGCCCGAGTGCGCCTGCGGTGCCAGCTCCTGCTAGCTCGGTTCCGCCCGGGCCAGGGGCGCCCTGACCGTGGCTGGCCGCGGTCGCCAGCTGCAGCGACGGACCCTGCGGTGAGGCGAGGCACACGTCGACCTGCTGGCCGACCGCGAACTGCGCGACTGGCTGGCCGGCCAGGAAGGTAGGCGCCTGGCCGGAGTTCTGCCAGACCCAGCCGGATGCCTCAAAGGAGAGCTGTGCGTGTCGGCGGGAGACGGTTGGCTCGTTGACCACGATGTCGTTCTCTGAGCTGCGCCCGATCCGGACGATTGTCCCCGGAGCAAATGAGAAGATCCGGCCATTAAAAGTGACCTGTAGGGTGCTCATGCGGGGTGCCCTTTCCGCGTCATCTAGCCGACGATCCTGCCATGCGCGGACCCGAAGTCAATCGTCATCGGGCGGATGCCAAGCCGCCGCTGCGGGTCAACGGTCTTCGTGCTCTCCCCGGCCGGGGTCATCGTCCAGGGCTTCGGGCTGACGTTGCGCAGCACCAGCTCGCCTGGGCGGGAGGGGTGATTCTCGACGACCCCGATAACGGTGTCGTGGTCTCGGTTACGGTTCAGGTGATGAGGCGTGATCGTGGCACCCCGGGATAGAGCGATCGTGCCTCCGGGCAGCTCAAAGAGCTGCGGCCTGGGCGGCACCTGGTTGCAGTTCCAGCAGCGCAGCCCGCGATCATCCGGGTCGAAGAAGACCGACGCCTGGCACGAGCAGACCGATACGCAGTCGCCGAGCCGGACCAGCGCCCGCCGCCAGACTCCCTCGGCCACTCGGCCGAGGCCGGATGGGTCACGCAAACCAGACGAGAAGGCCCCCTCGAACACGGCGCGGAAGAACCTCGGGTACAGCCGCCACCAGACGCTGACCGGGTCTCCGGGCCGCGGCGGGTTGGAATGGTCGTCGGGATCGAAGATAAAGACCGGCTCGGTGCCAAAATGCCGCAGCGCCAGGTCGGTCTCCGAGCGGTGACTTGAGTCGGCCCACGAATATGACTCGTCGGTCTTGACGCCTTCCAGTGGATGGCCGTGCATGAACAGGTAGAACAAGAAAACGGCCAGCGAGTGCAGGTCCGTGAGGCTCGACGGTGCCGCCTCCCTGCGGACGACCTCGGGCGCCATGAATCGCAGCGTTCCCCAGACGAACACGTCGCCGCCGTCGAGGCCGACGTTGTCGTTGTCGATGATGGCGACCTCGGAGCCCTCAGCGTCCACCCACAGGTTGCCGAAGCTGATGTCCCGGTAACACAGCCCGGCAGAGTGGAGCGCCTCGAACGCTGTGACCAGCTGCCGGCCGATGGCCGACACGACACGGAAAGGCGGCTGGTCGGACCGCGAGACAAACTGGGCGAAGGATGAGAAGCGGGGCTCCAGGCGCGGCATGACGTAGCCGAACCCGGACAGTTCATCACTGGCTACCAGGTCGATTGGCCAGATGAAGTCACGATGCGGGCGACCGCGTTCGACCAGTGCGGCGATCGACTTGCGCAGCTCGCCCGATGCTGCGTACCGGTACCACTTGACCGCGTAGGGAGTCCCGCCGATAGTCACCGCGTGCACGACTCCCTGCCCGCCCTCGCCGAGCCGCTCGCCAACGGTCACGGCGGTTCCGGCGCGCAGCATCCGCAGGGTCCGGCCCTGCAGGGCGAGCTGCTGGCTCATCGCTCACCGGTCCTTGGCGGCCGCCACGCGGTCGTCGGCGGCTCATCGCCCGGATCATCGCTGCTCTGGTGGCTCGCCGTGTCCTTCTTAGCTCGCGGGATCGAACGCTCAGTTATGACCGGTTCGGGCGCCGTGCGATGCGCGAGCTGCCGCGTGGTGACCTGATCAATCGGCGGCTGCGGCACCGGCAGCTGAACCGGCACGGTATCGGCGCGCGGCACCGCGGGAATCGTGATCTCCTCCGACCCGGCGTCAGCATCCTCTCCTTGCCCTCCGGCCGGCGGCCTCGCGCTGGCGGGCGAGATCAGCAGAGCCACGGTGGTGTCGTCGGCGCTGCCGTCCGACGACGCGCACCTGGCCGCCCAGGACGGAAGCTGGCTGGCCAGCCAATTCACGTCCCGGTCCCTGAGCATCCCGGCCAGGTCCTCGCTGAACGCTTTCGGCCACTCGTCGACGACCTGCGCGTTGCCGTATCCGTCGGTGGCGAGCAGCACTGCACGAAGCTGGTTCTGCGCGGCGTCCACAGCCGCGACCCTGAAGTCAGCCCGCGGATCGCTGCCGCACAGGCTGGTGGTCACCAGCCCGTCGAGCTGCGGATCGGCTGGAACGGGTTCGACGGCGCGGCCGTCGGCCCGGACGCCGATCACGTCGCCATCGCCGATCTGCGCCAGGATCAGCCAGTCATGCAGCACCATGCAGAGCAGCAACGTGGAACCATATGCGATCGTCGCATCGTCGCCCGAGTGTCGCTGCGCCTGCTCGGCCTGGGTGAACGGATCGGCCTTGACATCGGCCAGCACGGCCTCCCGCCATCTGGACACGACCGCTGGCACAAGGAACTCCTCGGTCAGCCTGCTGATCTCGTCGGCTGTGGCGGCCGCAGTCGCCGGTGGGTCCGGTTGGGAAAAAATGGCGGTTCCGGCCTCGAGCCGGTCGGCCAATTCCTGCGCCACTTGGCAGCCGACGGCAACCGCTAGCTTCGACCCCCGCGCGCTGCGCAGGTGCCGGGGGTGGCCGTGTCCGTCGGCGACGGCCGCGACCACTCCTTCGGCGCCGGCCCGCTCGGTCGCGACCGCGTCCTGGTTCGGTGACCTCACCGCAGCATGTGATGCACCGCGCTCGGAGGCGGTGAGAACGAGCCAGCCGGTTCTGCGCCCAGGCGGATCGGATGGTGCCGCCGAGGGAGTGGTCGTCACAGGATGTCCTCGAAGTAGCCGTCTTGGCCGCTGCCCTGCGCTGTCGCCACTTCAGGCTGCGAGCGCCTAGTCGGTTCGGCGAGGTTGAGCTGCTCGGTGAGCGTGCCGCGGTTGACCCCGACCTCGGACATCCGCGACATCGCGATCGAGGCGGTGACCAGCCGGTCGGCTATCTCGTCGGTGCCGTCGGCGACCAGCACGGGCACGTCGGGGCTGCGGAACCGGTCAAGCGGCTCGGAGTTGGCGTCCTTGCCGATAGCGACGGCCAGCCGCAGGGCGGAGCGGCCGGCCGCGATCTCGAGCAGGGACGCGAGCCCGGTTTCGAATCCGCCAGGAGGATCAGTCGGCAGCCCGTCGGTGACCAGCAGGATCGCTGGCCGGAGCGCCCGCCGCTCGAGATGGTCGGGCGAGAGCACCTCAGCGACCGCGCGAAACGCCGGGCCCATGTTGGTCCGGCCCATCGGCATGTACTCCAGGTTCCGCCAGTGCGCGCTGAGGTGCGCGACCGGGACGGGATCGGCCACGAACCAGTGCGGCGCGGACGCGAACGCCAGGATCCTGATCAGCAGCTGCGCCTGCAGCTGATCGCGTTCCCAGTCGACCAGGTGCGGCAGCATGGACCTGAGCGCATAGTTCAGGGCCTGCATTTTCTCGCCCTTCATCGAGCCGGAGCAATCGGCCATCACGATGAAATGCAGCGGGCGTCGCGCCACCCCGCCGCCTGGCATCAGCGTCTCGGTCATCAGCGCCGGTCCGTGCGCGCCGTCCGTGCGGTCTGCGGGATAGCCGTCCGGGAGCTGCCCGAGCGGGCTCGGTTAAGGACCATAATCGAGCGTCTCCCACCAGTTGATTATTGTCCGAATAGAGCTGCCTTTTACCTTGTGCTCACCGATGAAAAAGACATCCTGTGTGGGCATGGTCCAAATAAGCACTGGCTCTTGCGCGTCGATGAGGCATTCGATGTCCTGTCCTGACCGAGAAAAATACTTCGGATTGTGCTTCGAATGCCAGCCGATCTTGCCCTCTGTGCTGCCCGACGGCGGGGGACAGGTACTGCCCGGCGTCACCTTATCGAAGCCGACGTAATGGTTGATGTGAGCCAGGCCCGCCTGATAATCGGGGGAATTGTCGAACTGGTAGCCCCACACCACGATGTTCGCTCTCGTCGTGTGGTTGCAGAATGTGCTGGCATCGAGGGTCGAGGAATCAAGCCCGAAGGTCTTGGAGGCTCCGCAGTCCGTGCCGACCGGCTTCACGCCGGCGCCGACCGGGTTCATGATCGTCACGAGCGCGTCGGTCCCGGGGGGGTGAATGAGGCTGTGCGAT
>Ga0209240_1000525_pt1 | contig 16016 bp, 12 predicted proteins | sample GraSoi_2013_80cm_FD_185828 | JGI IMG/M metagenome (GOLD analysis project Ga0209240, IMG submission 185828) | Grasslands soil microbial communities from the Angelo Coastal Reserve, California, USA - Sample 9_17_2013_80cm (SPAdes) (version 2) | ecosystem: Environmental > Terrestrial > Soil >...
TATTTCCTTAACTACGGATTGAATCGAAGGCGCGTGTACTGAAAAGAAGTGCTCGACGGTAGCGTGATAGAGTCCTTCTTTGCCGCCGAAATAGTACGGGATGGCGGCTTGGTTAACTCCGGCGCGTTCGGCGAGTTGCCGGGTCGTAGCGCCTTCGAGGTTATAAGTGCCAAAGATCTCAGCGGCGGCGTCTAAGAGCCGGGCGCGAGCACCGAGATCTGGAGGGGTGGAGAGGGACTTACTCACAAGAAAGGTTACTAAATCAAATGATTTAATCAATTGAATAAATCAATTGAATAGTAGGCTGACGGTTTGACTCTTACGCGGATCTGGTCTATTCAACCTAAACATGACCAGTTTAGAAATTTGGTCAAATATTTAAAACAAGCCTTATATAAACAAGCCTTGCCTCAATCTTTTCCGCCTAAATCACATCAACGGTTCCTCCGCGCCCAGCGTATCCTCGACGCCGCCGCTCAACTCCTCCAGCGCTGGGGGTATAGCCGCGTCACCATCGATGACATCGCCAAACATGCCGGCATCGGCAAAGGAACGGTTTACCTGCACTGGCCAAACCGGGAAGCCCTTTTTCTGGCTGTCTTACAACGTGAGCTACTCCAGGCCATGGAAGGCGTAGCCCCGATCCTCCGCGATCATCCCGAGGAATTGTTGTTGCATCGATTGGTCCGCCATTTCTGGTTAGCAGCCAATCAACGCCCTTTAGTACGCGCCATCTTCGTCCAGGACTTCGATACCCTGGGCCGTCTGACCAGAGCCGGAGATCAAATGCTGCTAACGCAGCAATACGAAGCCTTCGAAGCGTATGTGGGACTCATGAAAAAATCTCGGCTTCTCCGCTCTGATCTGACCGCGGCAGAGATCATGTACATCTATCGCGCCACCATCACTGGCTTCTTTGCGGCCGAGAATCTCGTCCCGGCCCAGTATCAACCAAGTGATGAACGCAAAGCCGATCTTCTGGCTACGACCTTTCAACGTGCTTTCGAAATCCCAGACCCTGCCCCTCGAGGCGCCGTCAAAATGCTCGCGCCACGGATAGTTGAACTCCTGCAGAAAATTCTCGCAGCTAAGCAGGCAATGGTTTACTCCGACGCTTCACCGTTACCTGGCGTTGAGTTTGGCAAGTAACATATCCTTCCATTCTGGCACTAAACCTTCCGATCGGAGCACTTGGCCGAAGGGTGAAACCGATATTTTCGAAATAAAGGTGTAGCGAAAAGCATCTTAACTCCAGACTGGTCCCATCATCGAGAAGAACCGCGGCATTAACCCAGAATCAAACCTTGGTTACCCGAGGACACGAAAGCGTACTGTCTATGAAATTGTCCCTCCTAATACTGGCGCCGCTCTTGTGCCTTAACCAAGTGGGCGCGGAACAGATCCGGTGGGAACCTTGGTCCGATGCGGTTTTCAGTCAGGCTGCTCAGCAAGGACGCTTTGTGTTACTCGACCTTGGGACCGGCTGGTGTCACTGGTGCCACGTAATGGAGGAGGTCACCTACTCAGACCCAGCGGTGATCGAATTGATTCGTAAACGTTATCTACCGATCCGAGTCGACGCAGATGCCCGGCCGGACCTGGCCAATCGCTATGAAGACTATGGTTGGCCGGCAACGATTGTATTTAACTCGAACGGTAGCGAAATCGTAAAAAGGCGGGGCTACATCCCACCGAAGCCGATGGCCTCAATGTTACAGGCGATCATTGACGATCCTTCGCCCGGTCCTTCGATACTACCCGAAACAACATTGTCCCCGGCTGATCAACCTTTCCTTACCGACAAATCCATCGACCTGCTCCGGCAGCGCTTGGTGGAGACCTATGATTCGAAAAACCAAGGCTGGGGCACAGTACAAAAGTTCCTGAACTGGGACACGATTGAATATTGTCTGGTCGCTAGCATGGAAGGTGACACCAATTTTGAACGCATGGGCCGGGAAACGCTCACAGCTCAGCTCAATCTAGTTGATCCAGTGTGGGGAGGAGTTTGCCAATATTCTACGGACGGCGATTGGCAGCATCATCACTTCGAAAAGATCATGCAGATCCAAGCCGAGAATATCCGCGCCTACACCGAGGCCTATGCGCTGTGGCGTGATCCGATCTATCTGAATACCGCCGAGAAAATTAGCGGTTACCTTAAACATTTTCTACTGTCACCGGAGGGCGCCTTTTATGCGAGTCAGGACGCTGATCTAGTTCCGGGTGAACATTCGGCTAGTTACTTTCAACTCGGCGATTCCGAACGCAGAAAGCTAGGAATCCCTCGGATCGACCAACACATTTATGCCCGCGAAAATGGATGGGCGATCAATGCGTTAGCGGTGCTCAGCGCGGTGTCCGGTGCTCAGCAACCGCTCGAAGACGCAGTCCGAGCAGCAAAGTGGATCATCGCTCATCGAGAAACGCCGGACGGAGGCTACCAGCACGACGAGACGGACAAAGCCGGGCCTTACCTAGCGGACACATTGTATATGGGTCGCGCCTTTCTCACCCTTTACATGGTAACAGCAAACCGGACATGGCTTCAGCACGCGGAAGAAGCGGCGGATTATATCGAAAACCGATTCAAGGGGGAGCTAGGCTATTTAACTTCTCCGTCGATAGGCGCCTTGAAATCTAAGCCGCAAGTTGATGAAAACGCTGACCTGGCTCGATTCGCGAACTCACTGAAGAAGTATAGCGGAAAAGCCGCATACGAGAAACTGGCGCAGCACGCTATGCAATTTCTCAGCATTCAAACCGTAATCGACGAACGGGGATTCCTCGTGGGAGGAATTCTTTTGGCGAATCGTGAACTAACAACTTTCCCTATGCATATCACTGTCGTCGGTTCGAAAACCGACCCGACCGCTTCTTCCCTATTTCAAGCCGCTTTGAAACTCCCCTCTCCTTATAAGCGAGTGGAATGGTGGGATAGCCAAGAAGGCACCTTGCCAAACAACGACGTCGAATATCCGGTCTTAGAAAACGCCGCTGCGTTCATCTGCACCGACCGCACGTGTTCTCCCCCTGTTTTTTCAGCGGAGAAGCTGGCAGGAGCACTTGCAGGTGGTCACCGCTAAGAGGTGGCGCAAAAGTAATCAGTAATCAGTAATCAGTAAATCAGTAATCAGTGGGGATCGCCCTGACGGGTTCTGGACTGATTACTGACACACTGATTACTGATTACTTTTATGCGCCACCCCACAGCGTCCATTTCCGAGCAATCAGGCCACCACCTTAAGCATCCCGCCATCTACAAAATAAGCGGAGCCAACCGAATAGCTCGCTCGCGGTGAACACATGAAGACGAAGAAGTTAGCCACCTCTTCAGGGGTAGCAAAGCGATCAATCGGAGCGTACTCACGAGCAACGGAATCCAGATGCGCCTGCCAGTCACCCCCTTTGTCGGCAGTTAACTGTTTCGCGGTCTTAATCCAATCGGGTGTTAGAACTAAACCAGGATTGATCGTGTTGACCCGGATGTTGTCCTTGATGAGTTCGTTCGCCAGCGTTTTGGATAACATCAATAGTGCCGCCTTGGTAGTATTGTAGATCGGCTCATACCAAAGCGGTTGTACGGTGCAGACCGACCCATTGTGCAAAATCACGCCGCCGCCGCGTTTTCGCATAAACGGAACCAGACCGCGGGCTAGCCTCACTGCCGCCATCACGTGTAAGTTCCAATACTGGTCCCACTTTTCATCCGGAGCCTCCATAATGGTTTCGTTGCTGCCGGTACCCGCGTTATTGATTAAAATATCGGCGCCGCCAAATTCTGTTTGTGCCGTTTTTACCACGGCCTCAACGCCGGCAACGGTGCCCACATCTGCCGCCACGCCGACTGCGCGTACTTTGAATTTATCGGCGACCCGAGCTGCTTCCGCTGTAACCCGGTCAGCCTGACGCGCCACTAACACGAGGTTCACACCTTCGGCCGCTAGCCCTTCGGCGACTGCTAGTCCAATGCCAACACTGCCGCCGGTGATGACGGCCACTTTATCTCTGAGTTGTAGATCCATAGTTGATGAAAACGCCGGGAACGTCGAGATCGCCGCGAACGCCGGGAACGGCTAAAAACCCAAGGCTGGGCGCGAGCGATTTCATATTCGTTACCACAAGCGTCGTTAATTGATGTACCAATCATTTAACAATGACAATTTTGGTTCGATCGATGGTTAGGGCCACCGCTAGAACCAGCACTAGTCCAAAAACGATCTGTTGGGCAAAAATGTTAACGCCGATAAAGGTCATGCCTACTCGCACGATCGTGATGATGAGGGCGCCGACTGCGGTCCGGCCGATCCCACCAGCCCCGCCGGTTATAGCGGTTCCACCCACAATCACGGCAGCGATAGCCGGCAGCAACAATTGATCGGCCAGCGTAGGAGAACCGCTGCCTTCTCGTCCCGCCATCAAAACGCCGGCCAGTGCCGCCAGCGCACCGGACACGGCAAATGCGATCACTTTGTATCGGTTTACTCTGACGCCGGACGCCCAGGTTGCTGGCTCGCCGGCGCCGATGGCGATACTGTAGCGGCCGAACGCCGTGTATTTCTGGGACCAGATGCCGAACACCGCGATCAGGGCTGCGACCCAAATGACATTTGGCAAACGCAAGAATTCCCCATTGACCCAAGTTAGATGGGCTCGGCCCGCCTCATCAATGCTGATCGCACGTTCGTGGGACAACAACAGCGCCGCCGACACCAGTAGCCCGCTGGTGGCAAGCGTCACGATAAAGGAAGGAATCTTCAGCCACACATGGAATAGCCCACTGATCGTCCCCGTGACCAGACCCATTGCGACCGCCACTGGAATGGCGGCGTAGCCATAACCCGGCAGCATGACCGCCACGATGACGCTAGCAAAAGAGCAAATCGCCTGGATGGAGAGATCGATACTTCCCAGCATCACAACAAAGGTCGAGCCGGCCGCGAGGATAAACAAAATCGCGGTGTTGGCCACCGTTACTATCAGGCTGTCCCAATTTAAAAAACCTGGACGCAAGGCGCCGATCCCGAGCACCAGGCCAGCCAGCACTAACACCGGCGCAAGGGCTCGAATCTGTTCTCGATAGTTTTTTTTCAAAGTCGTCATTTCTCCGAGCCCCCGGCCCGTACCTGTCGCGCCATAGTCCCGCGGGCGCGGGAGGACGGCCGAATGCCCCAGGCCTCGCCAGGGAGGCCGCTCCATTTCCTAAACCATGTGCCGGATCAGATCGACCTGAACCGGTTTCTTCCCAGGCGATGCATCGAATCGGGCTGTCACCTCGCCATCGCGCATGACGATAATAGAATGAGATAGCCCGATCGTTTCTTCCAGCGTGTCAGCCGTGAGAACAATGGCAATGCCTTGCTCGGAAAGCGTCCTCATCATGTCATAGACTTCCTCTTTAGCACCAACATCCAGCCCGCGGGTGGGATGGTCGAAAATCAATATCTTGGAACGCGCATTCATCCATTTCGAAAGCACGACTTTCTGTTGGTTACCGCCGCTCAGGTTCAAGCAGAGCGCATCGACGCCGGGTGTGCGAACCCGTAATTTCTCAACCCAACTTTCCGCCAGCCTCCGTTCCTTAGCGCCTTGAATTGCGCCCGCTTTCATAACGGTTCCCAGACTGGCAAGCGTGATGTTGGGAACAATTGGTAAGGTCAGGACCAGCCCCTCAGTTCGCCGCTCACGCGGTATATAGCCGATTCCCAATGCGGCCGCTTGGTCCGGAGAAGTTAGCCGAACCTTTTTCCCGGCCACGGTCAATTTTCCGGCAGAATGCGGTCGAAAGCCAAACAAGGTGCGAGTCAACTCTTCCCGGCCGGAACCAATCACTCCGGCAATTCCGAGGATCTCTCCTTCCCTTAAAGTGAAATCGACCTGTCGATAGGCACCCTCTACGGTCAACCCATCGGCCTGCATCGCCACATTTGCGGCAGGCGCTTGTTGGCGAGCTTCGCGGTAGTATTCGGCATGAAGTTCGCGCCCCACCATGAGCCGGTGCAGCTCCGGAACACTCGTCTCACCAGCCGGCATTTCCGCGACCACCTTACCGTCTTTCATAACGTAGACGCGATCGGAGATCTGCAATACTTCGTCCAGACGATGGGAGACAAATACAAAGCTAGCCCGGCTTCTTAGCGCCCGGACGCGCTCAAAGAGGATGTCGATTTCGCGCTGCTCCAACACCGAGGTCGGTTCATCCAACAGAATCACGAGGTGACGCTCCGTCCGCTCTTCCAGAGCCAGCGCTTTTGCCAGCTCAACCATTTGTCGTTCAGCGAAAGTCAAATGGGCAGTGCGAGCAGCGGGATCGATGTTCAATTGAACTTTCTCTAACTGGCGCTTAGCGGCCGTGTGAAGCGCCGACCAGGAAATGACACCCCACCGGCTGAATTCCTTTTCTTGGCCGAGATAGATGTTTTCTGCGACGGTCAGGTTAGGCAACAACGACTGTTCCTGAAACACAATCCCGATGCCCTGAAGATTCGCTTCGCGGGGGCTCGCTAACACCAAAGGCTTACCCTCGAGCGCCAGCGTCCCACTATCCGGTCGATAGACGCCCGCCAGAATACGGATCAATGTTGATTTACCTGCCCCATTTTCGCCCACCAACCCCACCACCTCGCCCGGTCTGATCTCGATGGATACACGGTCCAGAGCCTGAACTCCGGCGAATGCCTTGCTGACGTTGGTCAGATTGAGTAGTGCTTTTTCTGACATCAGTTTACTTCACAAATTTCATTCGCTGCCGATCGATAGAAGCGGCCACGGCGATGATGATGATCATACCCTGGACCGCCTGCTGCAGGTCTGGAGAGATCCCTAACAAAACCATCCCGTTTCCGATCACCGCAATAATCAGGACGCCGACCAGGGTGTTGAGAACGCCACCGGAACCTCCGCTTAACGATGTGCCGCCAACCACCACCGCGGTAATCGTCGAGAATAGGCGGCCGTCGCCGATGGTGGCATTACCTTGGCCTAGCTGAGCCGCTGCTAAGACTCCTCCAATTCCGTAAAAAGCTCCGGCTAACGTAAATACCAGAATCTTGACCCTCTCAATGTGAATGCCAGAGAGCGAGGCAAGATCTTCCCCGCCTCCGATGGCAAAAACATGGCGACCGAAGACGGTGAATCGTTCGATCAGCCAAGCGACAACCAAGATCGCTACTGAAACCCAAACGGCTAACGGAAAATTGAGGAAACGAGTCAAAGCCAAGCTGCGGATCTCCGGATCCAGAACTCGGGCGTTGGTCCCGCCGAGAATCAGTGTGGCCAGACCGATCCCGACGAACCAGCTCCCAAGTGTCACCATGAACGATGGGATACGAGCCTTGACATGAACCACCCCGTTTAAGAATCCAAGCGCTGCGCCCGCCGCGATGGAAAACAGCGGCGCAATCCAGCCGAAGGAATTTTGGTTCATGTCGTTGTGCACAAAAATGGCGACCACGACAGCCCCGAGCGCCAGTACGCCTTCGACCGAGAGATCGACACTACCCAGGAGGATCACGAAAGTTGCTCCTAGGGCAAGAACCAGTGGAATCGCCGCAGAATTGGCTATACGGACGAAATTGAAGAAATCGAAGAAACGAGGGTTACCTACGCCAATCACCAAGGAAAGAGCAAGCAGGGCAATCAGTGGCGCTAAGGATTTGATCCGTTCGAATGATTTCCGGGAAAGCATTTTTTTTCGCGTTGGGCGACCTTGAACCTGTGCAGGTTCGTGGATTGCCTTCGCCGGAGTTTGGTTTACTTCCATGGCTGCGAGTCATTCAATCGTGCTGCTAATGAGCACCGGTTGCCATCGCCTGCCAAGCGCCGGGAGGGGAGCCGAGTTGTCGCGTGGCAGGTCTACCGGACGGCAACAGGCGGCTCCCGGAAGCCATCTATGACGTGTTTGTTGTAGCCTCGGTACAATCATGATAGCCGATTTTGAAAACTCAAAGGCTGATCCCGGGCGCTGAGCTGTTCCCGGGAGCCGCCTGCCTGCATACTTACAGAACTGCCATCTTAGAAAGCGGCTCCCCTCCCGACGTTGGGTAGCTAGGCCCGACGAACGCTAGCTGATAACCACGCTTGTTCAGCTCGCGACATTACCCCAGTAGTCGTTCCAATCGACCTTCGGGGTGGACAGAACATAGTTCTTCAAAAAGTCGTCGACGTTATCTTTTGTCACCAAGATTCCTTTAGCATTGTAGTCTCGATGGTTTGCCGGTTCTTTGGCCACATCGAATTTCCCGAGCCGGGCCGCATAACCGATCGAAAGCCCCATGCCGCCCTGCCAGTAGGGATTCCAAGAGGCCGTCGCCGCCATGTCACCGCTCTTCACTCCTTCAACGGCGAGCTTGATGCCGTCGGTGCCGCACACCGGAATTTTTCCGGCTAACCCTTCCGCTCGCAATGCTTCCAGGGCACCGCTCGCCATGTCGTCATTCGCACACCAGATGCCTTTGATGTCATTGCCGAAGCGGGTCAGCCAAGTCCCGGTGATGGTAAAAGCTTCCGACGCTTTCCAGTTGGCGACTTGGAAATCCAGCAATTTGATGTTCGGATTCGCCGCCAACGCTTTTTCCAAGCCTTGTTTGCGTTGAATGGCCGGCGTGTTGGAAAGGATCCCGCCTAGTCCGACGATCCCGCCAGATCCCCCAAAGGTCTTGAACAGAGCCTCGGCGGTCTGCTGCCCATAGGTGACACCATTAAAGATAATATGACAGACGTAATACGGGTTGAAATCCTGAGGGTGTAAGTCGTCGGGCTTATTCCATTGGGTCACCACGTGAGCTTTAGCATTAACGCACGCCTCCACGATCGCCCGGGCATCCGGGGAATCATTCGGGTCGACGTTTAGCACCATGTTGCCGCCCGTCTTGGCAACGATGGCCCGAACATCGGCGATTCCTTTTTCACTGCTACCTTCCGTTACCAAGGTGACGTAGTCACAGCCCACGGATTTGGCGAAGTCAGCACCGCCCTGGTTCCAGGTCGCATGATAGGGATTGGCAAGCGACCGAATGGAATTGACCAGCACTGGCTTGCTGTCGGCGGCAAACGACTTGCGCGGCATCGCTCCCAACACCGCGGTTGCACCTGTTAACGCCGCAGCACGGCGAATAAATGTCCTACGAGGGATGCGTAGGCCTTGAGAATCATGGTTTTCTGAATTCATAATCGCGATCGTTCCGACCCCGGACCGGTTGAATGGCTGCTGACACTTGTCAGCGATGGGGGGGACAATCGCGAGGCTATGCCGTAGGTAAGAAAAATCAACAAGGAAATAATACTACCGGAATGAGGTGATTGGTGATTCGTGATTAGTGATTGGAGAGAGAGCATCCGATCGGGCCTGCCAAGACCTCCGTGCAATAAGCCACATCGATCAATGGTTTCCGCGATTGACGTACGTGGAGGAATGCTACGCTTTTGGTATAACGACGATGTGCTGCACAAATGTCCTTGAGCCCAGGATCGGTGGGGCGAAAACGGCCGCTACCGATCACCAATCACCTCCCTACTCCTCTCCCAGCATCGCCAATTCGCTGGGGAGACGTTCGATTAATTGAGGGAGACTGGATACGACATCGACGGCGTCCGAACGAAGTAGGACTTCGGCGGCGAGAGATTCGGCCTGAGGCTGGCCGGTGGCGAGACAAACCAGGTAATCTCGAACGCTCGAGTTCTGGTCACGCAACTCGACGATATCCGCGGCAAAACTGCGCATCTCGCCGCTGGGTTCAACCGGGATGGCCATGTGGAAGTACGGCATCGCCAACGTTCGAGCGACATGGTCGATTGCCCCCCAGACTGCTTTCGTGCAAAGGATCGCTTTCCAATTGTTCGATAACCTGGTTAGAGCGGCCGCATTCAGATCCACAATCACCAGCTGCGCCCGAAAATGGAGGTCGATGTTTCGATAGAGACAGAGCCGGAGAAGAGACCCCAACGCCGGCCAATGAACGGCGTCTGACCACCAATAAGTTTCATCCCAACTTCGCCGGGTTACCTTGGGAAAAAGCTTTTCGTTGAATAGTTCCTCGCTAGCGCCAAGCATCGCGCGCTCAAAAAGGTCTGGAATATCCCGGCCGGAGCTAGCTTGAATGAACGTTTTCTGAGCCAACCTATCGGTGGCATAGGCGCGCAATGAGGGATATCTCTCGTTCCCGGCCCATAATCTGGATCCTTCAACTTGAAAGATCGAAAGATCATGTCGTTCATCGGTTACGGTCTCGACCACGAGTTCCTGGAGGTCTCGCCGGAGCCCGTCGACACTTTGCCGAAAGACCCGTTGTCGAGCGGTGGTCGCCCATTTGTCGCCATTAGGGCTTCTGGCAGCGTCCATGACTGTCCCGAGGAAGTGATCAGACAATAAATGCGTTTGCAGCCGCCGGAGGGCTAAGCGGCTAATGAATGTTTCGTCAGTAGGAGGAGCAACTTGTCGAAACCGGAGCGACGTCAAGCCACGGTCTCTTCGCTGCGAGACGCCTTCCTCTATCAATTCCGCTTCTCCTCGGAGAAGTCGGGGTTCCAGAACCTTTATCATTAAGAGAGTCTGGCTTTTAACAAATCTAAGTTGATGAACGCAAGCAAGAACCAAGCCCCTTTCTGAGTTCTCCCTTGACAAAATAGAGGGAGGTTGGGGCGGGGGCGAAAAAGTGATCAGTAATCAGAAGAGGAGCTAGGAGCTAGAATCTAGGAGCCAGAATCTAGGAGCCAGGAGGACACGGCTATCGGCGTGCGGGCGTGACGGCGTATCGGCGTAGTGTCCCTGCGATGACCCAGCCCAAAATTTCTCCGACCTATTTCTCGGATTTCGTAGATCTAAAAGCCGAGCGCTCCGAACGAGCTCTTGGCTAGCTCGTCTCGTGCTAACGCCCATACGCCCACACGCGTGCTCTCCTGGCTCCTGGATTCTGGCTCCTGGCTCCTTACTGATTACTGCCCCACTGATTACTGATTACTGATGATTACTTGCCTGCTTTGTGGCCGGCGATGACCGCCATGGGCCCGTGGCGCCAGACCACTTCCGGGTTCGAAAAACCGGCGTCATGCAAGAGATTCAGCTCGGTTTGCACGTCGAAGTAGCGATCTTCGGTAGACCATTGCTGGAAATGCGAGTCCACCTCGCCCTTGGAAAAACCGCGTGCCACCTGATGCTTGGTCCAAGCCGAGCGCATCCACGCCTCCGGCGGGCTCTTCTCGGCAAACATAGCATCGGCGTTCACGAAGATACCGTGAGGGTTCAATGCCCCGAGAATTTTGCGATAAAGCCGCCGCTTTTCGGTTAGCTCCCTGATGTGATGCAGCGCTAACGAAGCCATGCAGGCGTCTGAACCGTGGGGTAGCGGACCGGAAAAGTCGCGGAGAAGATGGGTCACTCTGGGTAATAAATCAGCTAGTCGTTTCCGCGCTTCCACGATCATCGCCGGATCTGTGTCTATCCCAATAACGCTCGCGTTGGGGATGCGTTTCAGTACCAATCCGGCTAAGGAACCCGTACCGGTCCCAAGATCTAGCACCTGTGGCCGCTCCCGCTCGATCAGATTGAAGGCCAAATAATCAGCCAGTTCACTGAGCATTTCGTCGTAGCCGGGAATGAATCGACGGATTAACTCATCGTACTCCGCAATATCAAGTCGAAGATGGGATTCCACCGAGTGAGACATAGTCAGATTGCTGGTTACCAGCCGAGCGGTCCCCGGTTGGCCGGTCAATCTCGATATAGTAATCCTTTTCTGATAGGTCGGTAGGGCGAAAATCTCGGCGCGCCGCGGATATTTTCTGCCCAAGATTCAATCGCGCCGGATTTGAGCCATGCGGGGGGGTTGCATCGCCCAGGTTGTCCGCTCGATTTCATCCGTTAACCATCAGCGAGGTGGTACGTCCACGGCGCGGCTCAAATCCGGCGCGGCAAATCTTGGGCAGAAATCGTCTGCGGCGCGCCGAGATTTTCGCCCTACCAGTCTGGGGCAATGGCAGCGGAACCCCACACTCTCAATTTGTCATTTGTCATCTGCCATTTGTCATCAGTAATTCCCCCATGCCCTCCCATCACTATTCATTGACCACAGTCTGGACTGGCAACACTGGCAAAGGAACATCAACTTATCGCGACTACGAACGGATTTACGAGGTCCGAATTCCTCAAAAGCCGATATTACTAGGGTCGTCCGATCCTAAATACCGTGGAGATCCCACCCGCTATAATCCGGAAGATCTTTTGGTCGCTTCCTTGTCTGCCTGCCACATGCTTTGGTACCTGCACCTTTGTTCGGATAAGAAGATCATCTGCACTCATTACTCCGATGCCGCCGAGGGAGAAATGGAAACTTCCGCCGACGGGAACGGCAGATTTACTAAGGTCGTGCTGCATCCAGAGGTCGTGATTACCTCAGAGGACGGATTGAAGGTGGCTCACGACTTACATGAGCGAGCCCATGCTTTGTGCTTCATCGCGAATTCGGTGAACTTTCCGATTGAAGTCAGCCCCACCATCCGGGTGGCGGAATGACAGATAACAGCGGCGCGGCCATACGGCCGCGCCGCTAGATCAAATTCGATGAGACACCGCCGTCGACGATGAACACTTGGCCAGTCACATAGCTGGACGCCGGCAACGCCAGAAAGGTGATCACATTGGCAACTTCCTGGGCATCGCCTACGCGCTGCATCGGGACCCTGGTTTTCAAATACGAGATAAACTCCTCGTTACGCAGAAGATTTTCCGTTAACGGGGTTTGAATAAATCCGGGCGCAACCAGGTTGACTCGGATACCCTCTTTGGCCCACTCCACAGCTAGACCTCGGGTAACCTGCGTAAGAGCTGCTTTTGACGCACCGTACGGGATACCGGTCCGAACCGTGTTAAGCCCAGCGATGGATCCGACAAAAATGACTGAACTGTTAGTGCCCGCTTTCAGTAGCGGCGCCGCACCCCGAATCAGCTCGATAGAAGCAACTAAGTTCGTATTCAGAATATGTAAGATCTCTTCGGACGAATAGCTTTCTATCCCTTTTCGAATGTTCGTGCCGACGTTAGAAACCAGGATATCAACTTGGCCAAATTGATCGTTCGCCGCGGCCAGCACCTTTGAGCGACCTTCCGCGGTGCTTACATCAGCCGCTACCGTGCTAACAGGTAAACCTTGCTTTTGCCAGTCTCGAACGGAAGTAACCAATGTTTCGTTTTCGCGAGCTACGGAAAGCACAGAGGCACCGCGCTGCAACAGCTCGGAAACCGTCGCCAGACCAATCCCTTTGGAACCGCCGGTAACAACGGCAAACTTGCCGTTAAGACTCCAAGAACTGTCGGTGCTCATAGATAAAATCTTTGAAAAGTTGCCGTAAAGTGACGACCGCAAACTGTTCACCGTCAACCTTTATGGTGGGGCGAAAATCTCGGCGCGCCGAGGATGGGTTTTTTCCCAAGATTCAACGGCGCCGGATTTGAGCCATGCGTGGAGGTTGCATCGCCCAGGGTGTCGGTCGAATCCATCCGTTACACATCAGCGAGGTGGTGCGTCCACGGCGCGGCTCAAATCCGGCGCGGTAAAATCTCGGGGAGAAAACCATCCGCGGCGCGCCGAGATCTTCGCCCCACCATCACTCTTGTGCCCCCACCATCATTCTTGCGGCCCCACCATCACCCTTGTGGCCCCACCATCACTCTTGTGGCCCCACCATCACTCTTGTGGCCCCACCGTCGCTCTTGCGGCCCTACCATCTCACAAAGCGCACACCGTACGGCGGGATTTCGATTCGGCCGGTCAGTTTTTGTTCCTCCAATAAATCGAAAGCTGGTTCTTTGAACGTGACCGGCTGATTCGTTTTTGTGAAGTTCAGGAGAAAGCAGAACTCCTCTTGGTCGTTAGTCCGTAGTACGGCCTGAATTGCTGCCGGGATTTCCGCCTTAGTGGCCAGTGGATCTTCTATTCCCAACGCGTCCAATAGGCTGGCTGCATTCTCGGGTGTAAAAAAGGCTCCGAAATGAACTACCCTGCCCTCGCCTTTGCGGCGCACGGTCGCTCCGGGTTGGCCGGCATAGTAATCGGATGTGTACGCAGCGAGCACGCTCACGTCAGCGCCATTGGCGGCAAGGATTTCGTTAAAGATAGGCGCAGGAACCAGCGCGCCGGAATGGTTAAAACGCAGGGTTGAAGTTTCGCCCGGGGTTATCGTGGTGAAATCAGCCACGCGTACCCCGACCAAATCTTCGTAAAAGGCTTTATCCTCCGCACTGTAACACCAATGCTTACGATCGCGGTAACTGCTCCAGCACCCAAATACTAAGGTTCCACCCGCATCCACATATTCCTGTAGAGGCTTCACATCTGCCGCAGTCAGGATATGAGCGTGAGGAAAGAAAACGATTCTGTATCCGGCAAGATCCGCTCCGCTTTGAATGGTTAATAACCCCCGCACGTCAACCGAGAAGTGGCGTTCGGAGAGTGCCTGATAAACGGCCAATTCGTTGCTATCCCGATATTTGCCGGTCATCCGCTCAATACGGGCGTGTGATTCGTTGTCGTAGTCGTAAAGAATCGCTGCTTGGGAAACACATCGGGTTTCTGTCAGCGTGGCGCCCACTCGCTTGATCTCTTCCCCCAGTCGTTTGGCTTCCTCTAATCGCCATGTATTCCGCTCATCATGATAAAGTAATCCGTTCCAATGAGCTTCCGCTCCGTACGGTAACGAACGCCAACGGAAATACAGAAGCCCGTCCGCGCCGTTCGCGATCGAATTCCAACACCAAAGGCGCATCTGTCCAGGTTTAGGCGTCGGGTGCAAGTAATCCGGATTACCGTTCAAAATGCCGCCGATTTGACCACTGGGACCCGATTGTTGTTCTAACACCATGAATTTGGTAGAAACCCCACGCATGCGGGAGAGCAGCCTCGACTCGGCTCGATCACGAAATTCGGCAGACAAGCTGAGGTCGCACACCTTGAACTCCGGATATGAATCGTAAGAAACAAAATCAACCGCCTCCCGTACGAATGCCGGCAGGTCGACATTCGTCATGCTCTGGAACGCATTATGAGTAACGAACTGATGCGGTGCGATCGCTTTGATGATCTCGTATTGCTTAGCTCCGAAACGAATCGTGGCGTCAGAAGTGAATCGGTAAAAGTCCAAAAGTAGATTTGGATTTTGATAGGTAACGGTCGGTCGTGGCAACCACACCTGGTCCCAATCGGTGTAGGTCTGAGACCAGAAAGCGGTTCCCCAAGCCTGATTCAAGGCATCGAGAGTCTGGTACCGTTCGCGGCACCAGATTCGAAAGGCTTCGTGATCACTTTCTGCGAAGCTGGTATCCAGGTGACAATTCAGTTCGTTGTCGATCTGCCAACCAATCACCGCCGGATGATCGCGGTAATGTCGAGCCAGCGCTTCCGTGATCGCCTCCGACTTTTTACGGTAGAGCGGCGATGTATAGTTGTAGTGACGCCGAGAACCGTGGGCCAAACGGGTGCCAGTGAAGCTCGCTCGCAACACTTCCGGGTAATTCTCGGTTAGCCAGGCCGGTGGTGTATAGGTCGGTGTCCCCATGATCGCCTTCAGGCCGTGCCTCTCACAAAGCGCGAGGGCGCGATCGAACATGGCAAAGTCATAGCGGCCTTCTTCGGGTTCCCAAACACTCCATGCACCTTCCCCCATCCGGACCACATTCATACCCGTCTGAGCGATACGCGAGAGATCTGATTCCCACCGTTCCTCCGGCCATTGTTCAGGGTAGTAGACGACGCCGTAAAGGAAAGAGTTATAGGAATACGTCTCAGTCATAGTTCAGCCTTCAGTAGAGAACAGAGCGATGCAAGAGGTGAAAAGTGAAAGGTGAAAACTAAGAGATGATCGGCAGCTCCCGCACATGCGCGCAGGTGCGATTCATTCAGCCCACTCGAGCTGCAGCTTAGCTTGCTTTTGTAGGCGGTTTTCCGCTGTCAATAATGCCTTTCGCCAAACACCGACACTGATGGTCAATCCTTTCACCTTTCACTTCCTAGCCTTTCGTCGCTCCC
>Ga0209240_1000531_pt1 | contig 15917 bp, 12 predicted proteins | sample GraSoi_2013_80cm_FD_185828 | JGI IMG/M metagenome (GOLD analysis project Ga0209240, IMG submission 185828) | Grasslands soil microbial communities from the Angelo Coastal Reserve, California, USA - Sample 9_17_2013_80cm (SPAdes) (version 2) | ecosystem: Environmental > Terrestrial > Soil >...
GGGAACGGGCGAAATTTGAGCTCCATTCACGGTGAGCGTGGCCGCGCTGCTAGTCACATTCCCCGCTGTGTTGCTGACCACCACAGTGAATTGCGCCCCGTTGTCGGAGCTAGTTGTGGCCGGAGTGGTATAGCTCGACGAGGTTGCACCGGCGATCGCCACGCCACTTCTCTGCCACTGATAACTCAGCGGGGCGGTGCCCGTGGCAATCACGCTGAAGGACGCGGTTTGCCCTACGGTGACAGACTGGCTAATCGGCTGCGTGCTAATCGAAGGCGCCACCTGAGCCGCGACGCCGCTGCCGGTAACTGCAACTGTCGGCTGAGAGCCGCGGGCGTTGTCAGTAAAGCTGAGGCTTCCAGTCGCGGCCCCGGCCGTCGCGGGCGCGAACTGTACGGCAAGCGATAGACTCTGCCCGGCGGTGATCGTTGCCGGCAGCGAAAGCCCGGTAATTCCAAATCCGTTCCCGGAAGCCGTCGCGAGATTTACGCTGAGATTGGCGTTGCCGCTGTTCGTCAATTGGACGCTCTGCGTGCTGGTTTGGCCCACGGTTACATTTCCAAAATTGAGCGACGTCGGGGAAACCGCGAGGCGGGGTCCTTTGCCGTTTCCGTTCAGAGAAATCGACAGTGGCGAATTTGAGGCGGTGCTAGAAAGCGAGAAGCTGCCAGCAACAGTACCAGGTAACTGTGGCGCAAACTGAATCTGAATTGTGCTGCTCTGACCGGCAGGAATCGAGGAGCTCCCACCGACGAAGGTAAGATCGGTGCCGGAAATCGTCGCCCCGGAAATGTTGGTGGTCTTTGTTCCGGTGTTTGTAACGCTGACGCTTTGGGTTGCACTACTTCCGATGGGAACATCTCCGAAGCTTATGCTGTTCGGAGTCGCCGAAAGGACTTCGAGGGCCGGCGCTGGCGTATTCGCGCTCGTTATGCCCGCGCAGCCAGATAGGCAGAGGACCGCTGGAGCAGCCGCCAAGATTAGCAGGAGCACGAACTCGCTCGGCACTCGATACTTAATTCCGCTAACCGGGCACACGTGTCGCTCGTTGGTTAGTCGCACCTACATCTCCTGGCTTAAAGCAGCATCGGCGCAGGAACCTACGGAGGAGGTAGCTTGCTGCCTTGTTCGTCCTAAATTTTTGTTTTCCGACCTACTGTCAGCTTAGATAAACAATCCTCGCTTAACTACTGGTGAATAGGTCAGTTTTGGGTCAGTGCAAGAAAGCACAATTAGCCTGCGGGCCGTCATGGGGACACTGTACGTGCGAGCAACCATGGGCTGGGCCCGAACCTGTACCGGGAATGCAGAGTCATCGAAATCACGCTGATGGCTAGGCTGCCGACTGCTTGAGACATTAAGGGATGAGATTTGCTGCTCAGAACAAAGCGGCCAGAGCGCGGCGCTTTTTGCATTGGACGGTGGACCTACATTGCCCGTCTTGCAGCAGTATTGAAGTCCGCCAATCGCAAAGAAGAAGTCTCGTGGAGATCGTTATGTTGCCCTTCTTGCTTGTGCGGCCCTTCCGGTGCGAGAGCTGCAGTAGTCGCTTTTACGCCCTCGCCCTCCGGAGACGAGTCCGGCGCGACGCCCACGCAATCCCAGAGCTGCTACAGGATTTGCCGGTTCTGGTTTACGGACGTAGGGATGACGAAGAGCCGTTTCAAGAGGAAACCAACGTCCGCCGGTTGAACTTCCGCGGCGGGCTTATCACGCTCGCGACGAAAGTCGTGCCCGGCCAACATCTCATCCTGTTAAGTCTGGCCGCCGAGGAAGACCAGCGGTGCCGTGTTGCCTTTGTCGCTGAGCAACATTTCGGTCGAAGCATGATCGGAGTCCAGTTTAGCCACCCTGCTTGGGAATTCTGGCGTGCGGGCACGCCTTCAGCAGCTTGTCTGTCTCAAACCCAGCGCGACTAGTCCCTGCGGGTAATCTGAACCCTACTACTCGCGACAAGCGCCCGTCCCCCGCCCGGAGCAGTCGCGATCGCTGGTTCAGAACCACAAACTTCCAATTCAAACCAACAAGGAGAGAGAAAATGAGGAAACTAAATGTTCTGCTAATCATGTGTCTCGTGGTGATCGTTGCCTCGACGGTCCGAGCCCAGGGCAGTCCCGGAGTGAACAACGCCGAGTTGAGCGGCAATTACGCATTCACATTCAACGGGATGACCACCGGGGGCAGCGGCGCCTCCACGGTCTTCGCCGCTGTCGGAAGATTCACGGCGGACGGGGCCGGGAATCTGACTAACGGCGAACTGGACACGAACGGCGTGGGCCCGCAGGAGAAGCTAATCGCTCAAACGTTCACCGGCACCTATCAGATCGGTGCTGACCACAGGGGGGTTATGGCCTTAAACATTCCGGGTGGAGGCACGCTCGCCTTCGCTATGATGGCCAACGGCAACGCCAAGTTCATCGAAATCGATGCCGCGGGAGGGCACGGAACAGTGGGTTCGGGCACCATGGAGAAGGCCGACCCTACTGCATACAGCACGGCCCAAATAATGGGTGACTATGCGTTTGGTGTAGCCGGCTTGGACGGCTCGAACAATCGTACGGCCATCGCCGGCCGCCTCACTGCGAACGGAGCGGGCACTTTCACCAACGGAGCTTCAGACGTCAACCAATCAGGGATATTCACTACTTGGAATGTTTTCGGGGCAAATTACCTCGTAACCGACGTGACGAGCGGCCGGGGCATAATGAACCTGCCTCCGTTGGCCGGCGGAGTGCCAACGAACCTCAATTTTGTCTTCTACGTCGTTAACGCGGGAAAACTGTTCGCCATGGAGACCGACGCCGTCACCCCAGTTACCCCGCTGCTAAATGGCGCCGTGCTGCAGCAGCTAACTCCGATCGGAGGTTTCTCCAGCGCTTCGCTCAATGGTGGCATGGTGATCTACCTTACCGGACGCGCCGGGTCCGGGTGCGGTGGAGGAACAGGCCCAGCGCCCAACGTGCTCGCAGGTCTCCTCACTGCCAACAGCGTCGGCGGTCTTAACCTGACCTATGACGAGAACTGCGGCGGGGCGCCGACTTCCGCAACTGGTTTGCTCGGGACCTATAGCTTGGCAAATAATGGCCGGGCGGCAATCAGGGTGGGAACGAATTATGTAGTGGCCTACGTGGTGAGCCCAAACCAAGCCTTCTTCATTGTCCCGGACAGTTCCGTGTTGTTCGGGTTCGGCGAGCCCCAGGCAGCGGGATCGTTCACCAATAGCTCTGTGAACGGCAGATATGCGGGGTTAACGACCACCCCGGCGACGCTCGGCGTCACTATCTTCTCCGGCGAGTTCACTGCGGACGGTGCCACTCCGACTGGCAATCTCACTGGCATCCAAGATATCGGGGCGCCGAGTGGACCAAGTTCGCCAGCAGCCAACGCCACCTACTCCGTATCCTCCCTCCCGGCAAACGGAAGAGGAACCACCGCGGGGAGCTTCGGAGGGAACGGCATCATGTACACGGTCTCCGCCTCGAAGTTTGTAGTGGTCTCGCTGAGCGATCCTAATCCCGCTGTCCTGATCTTCGAGCAGTAGCCTTCACTCCCTCCAACTCTCTCTCCTATGATCTTCAGCGATTGCTCCGCTGCCGACGCAGACGGCCAGCAAACCAGCATGTCCTTTGCGAACAGTCTCTGTCAGAGATGTGGAAGGACAGAGAAGAATCAGGGCTGTACAATTCCACGGCGGACCGCGTAGCGCACAAGGCTGGCGGTCTCGTGGATATTCAGCTTCTTCATGAGTGTTGTGCGGTGAGATTCCGCTGTCTTTACGCTTATACCGAGCAATGACGCGACGTCTTTCGTCGATTTCCCCTCTGCAATCAACTGGAGCACTTGCCGCTCCCTGGCGGTTAGCAGATCCCTGCGCCTTTCCGATTTTGAGTGAAACGCCTCCATTACTGCCCCGGAGACACCAGGACTTAGGTAGGACTGTCCGCGCGAAACCTGTTTGATCGCTACGACCAAGTCTCCGGCTGCCTGACTCTTCAGAACGTAGCCCTTCACTCCTGCTTCCAGCGCCTCGAAGACATACTGATCCTCTTTATGCTGTGTCAGGAGAATTGACTTGGTTTTCGGAGAGGAACGCTTCAGCTCGCGCGCCACATCGACACCATTCAGCATCGGCATGCTGATGTCCATCACAGCAATATCCGGGTGCATGGAGGCCACCCGACGTATGGCCTCGTGTCCGTCGGACGCTTCACCAACGACCTGAAATCCTTCTCGCTCAAGCAAGGACTTTAGGCCCTGGCGCACCAGAACATGGTCATCCGCGAGAACGACGCGAATCGCCATTGAAATCCTCCAGGGGAAGCCGAATCAAGAGTTTCGTTCCACGCCCAGGAGCCGAGTGGATCGAGAGTGTTCCTCCGACCGCATTCAAGCGCTCCCGGATTCCGATCAATCCCAGACCTCTGCGCTTACCCTCCGCATGCGCCACGTGGGCATCAAAGCCCTCACCATCATCCCGAATCGAGCAACACAGAGTTCGCCCTTGTCGCCGCACTTGAATCCAAACCCTGGTCGCCTTTGCGTGTTTTGAAGCGTTAGTCAGCGCCTCCTGTACGATCCGATAAAGGGCTGTTTCCATCGCGCCAGACAGTCGCCCGGCGAAAGCCGCTTTCACCTCTATGAGAAGATGAGTGCGTTTCGAAACGCTTTCGGCCAGGAACCGGATGGCGGGAATCCAACCCAGATCATCGAGTACGGTCGGACGGAGCTCATGAGAGTACCTTCGCAGCTGCTCTTCAACTTGATTCAGTAATCCTTCAAGGTCCCTAATCTGTTGTTGTTTGTCAGGCAACTCCGCCGCCAAGCTCGCCAGCGCGAGATGGACTGCGACAAGCACCTGCCCCGCCTCGTCGTGCACGCCATACGCGATGCGCTTGATCTCTTCCTCGAGCGTTTCATTGAATTGACGCAGGGCCTTCACCGCATCCTGAAATCCGCGCTGCGCCATTTCGTAGGGAGACAAGCTCTCTGTCAAGAAATCGGCGCTCGCCCGTAGCAGTCCTCCTTCGCCTTTCCCCTTTCCCGCTTCACGAGCAATCCCCTGCAGAGCTTGATGATGAATAGCCACAAGTTCGACCAGGCTCTTCCCTTCCGTCATCGCTTTACGCCCAAGCTCATATGCTCGGCCTAGCCCGGCTTCTCCGCTTCTCACCGCATATTCACTCAGCGCAGACCGGTAGATATCTTCAAAACTTGTTTCCGATTTCTTTGTTCGCCTCGCCGCCATCTTCATCGCCGAATCCCGGTCAATCGAGCTACCAACACGAGCGCGTCGTCATTTCCACGACAATACTGTTCAAGGATTCGATCCGCGGCTCTTTGCGGAGCCTCCAAAGCCGACAGGCTCTTTGCAAATTCACTTCTGACGCCATCTGTAGCAAAAATCAGAGTGTCTCCTCGAGCTATCGGAAGAACCGCGGCCTGAAGGGGAGGCAGTTGGGAGCCGACAACACCGGCGCGGAGAAGCAGTTCCTGCTCCACAATTCCTTTCGAAGCGCCGGTGCGCATCACCGCTCCTTGAACATTTCCCACACCGATCCACGTCATCATGCCGTGCACTGGGTCAATGGAAGCCAGACTCAGGACAATACCGCGCGTCGTGCGAAGATTTTCGTGACACTTTTCCACGAGAGAAATGACCGGCTCGTCCACGCTTGTCTTGAGGATGGAAACGGCTGCTTTAGCGGCCATCCCAGCCTCTTCTCCGTGGCCAAGGATTCCGCCGCTTTGCTGGCAGCAAACCAGATGGTGATCACCCGATTCGATTTGACCGGGAAGGACAAACTTCGCCACGCCGTATTCGATCAGCGGTATGCTTATTGCTTCCACTTTTTCACCGCCACTGTCGTTCCCCGACCGGGTTGGGAGGCGATTTGAAACTCGTCCATTAGGCGCCGCACTCCCGGCAAACCTAGTCCAAGACTGCCGGACGTGGAGAAACCATCTCGCATTGCCTGAAGGACATCTGGGATTCCGGGACCGTCATCGGAAGCGACCACCAGGATGCCATGACGGCTAGAACCATGGATCGTCTTCAGCGTAATCTCGCCCTTGCGGGCGTAAGACACTATGTTGCGTGCGAGTTCGGAAATGGCGGTGGCAATCAGTGTCGAATCCGTTGCCGAAAAGCCGATATCTGTCGCTAGCGCCCGGCCTCTCTGGCGGGCTACGACAATATCTTGGTCCGAGTTGATGGCAACTCGGATTTCTCCATCCGACACTGTGGCTCTCTTTCTTAGTCTGCGTTCTTGAATTTTTCGATTAAGTACGCCAGCCCTTCTTCCAGATCTAGTGCCGCCGCAACACCCTCCAATGTCAACCCCAGCTGAACCATCGCGAACGCTACTTCCGGCTGGATCCCCACGATGACCGTTTCCGCGCCGCGCAGGCGGATCATGTGCGCAATTTCGCGGAGCGTGCGTGAGGCAAACGAGTCCATCACGTCCATTGCTGTGACATCGACGATGACCCCGCGCGAACGATGTTTCACGACCTGTTGCACCAGGCTGCGGCGCAGCTGGTTGAGGTCCGCGTCCGAGAGAGCTGCCTGAAAGGTTGCGATCAGCACAGCTCCCTGTTTGAGAATGGGGACTTCCACGTGGCCCTTTCCTCCGGTTCCCTTAGCGTGGTTCCGCCAACGTCACCACCTTGTATCCCAACAATCTTTCGGCCTGCTCGATGCCCCCTTGCAGGTCGCCCACCGTGTTCATCTTTCCGAGGTCGACACCGATGGTCACCAACGTCTGAGCAATCTCTGGCGAGAGGCCCGTGACGATTACCGTCGCGCCCAGTAGCCGGGAAGCCTCGACGGTTTGCACCAGGTGGTTTGCCACCGTGACGTCCATCGCTGCCACACCGGTGATATCGATTACGACGACCTTCGCTCGGTTTGTCCGGATGCCTCGTAGGAGCTGTTCCGTTAACTGCCGGGCGCGCTGAGGATCAATCACACCGATAATTGGCAGAATGAGCAGCCGCTCGCGGACCTGCAAGACAGGCGTCGAGAGTTCTCGAATCGCTTCCTGTTGCTGGCGAATAACGCGCTCACGTTCCTGCACGAAGCCCACCGCAACGGTATTCGCGATGCGATTAGCCGCTGGCTCATATGCGTCCAGGATGCGGTTCAGCTTCCTGAAGTCCGTCTGATATTTCGCGAAAAGAGAACGCGCCAGGACGTCGCGCAGGAGCAGAACGATTCCCACAACTTCGTGTGTCTCGACGCCTCGCGGAATGATTCGTTCGGAAAGGTTCCGCGCATACGCCTGCAACGCTTCAAATGTTTCGGTTTCCAAGGCTTCGACGTAGCTGTCATACACCGAAGTCGCTTCCGCAAAGATCTCCTCTTTTGTCATTGCGGTAAGCAGTCGCGTCTCCGAAATGCGCCCAACCCATTCCTCGCGGAGTTGATTCCGGTTCTGACGGAGGTGCGCAACAAGTTCTCGTAGCAATTCTGACTGCGCTTCACTTCGCGCCAATTCCGCCGCTTGGTTGTCTCGTGTCCCCAAGTCCTTCGAACTGCTCTCTCGTTTGGCCATGAATCATTCTCCTCGCCTTGAATGGCTTGGACCCGTTCACCGACTTGACCCGTGACAAATCCGGTAGAAATACCATGATTTGCCTGGTATCTGAAACAGGTGACACCCTGCAAGCGGGCTAAGGTGAATACCTGAGCTGTGAGCTAGTTCGGCCACAACACACGGACTTTCCGCTGTTCCTTCGAGGCACGGATGCCTGTCACGTCAAAGTACTTAGAGGAATTACCCGTGTGAACACTACGGCTTTCCCCGGCTTGCCCGCTTTCCGTACCAATGGAACTATTACCTTGGTCATCGCGTCGTTCCGTACTTCTGGTGGGAGGGGTTGTGGCACTACTCGATTCGCAAGGCAGCAGCGTCACGCAGGCTACTCGTTTCAGGACATCTCTGCCGAAACGGGCGTCCGACCGCAGGGTTCTGTCAATGCATCGACGGAAGCACCCTTCAGAAAAGGACCTCGAAGAGATGCTCTCCTCTGCCTTGCCGGCTGCGGACGACAGAGAGCTCCGCTATCTAGCCCTCACTGACGATCTGACGTGCTTGTATAACCGGCGCGGCTTTTTTGCTGCGGCGACGCAGCAGCTTAAGCTCGCGCGCCGCAATGCGCAGGGTTTGCTCCTGTTCTTTTGCGATGTTGATAACCTGAAAACGATTAACGATTCCCATGGGCACCGGGAGGGAGATTTGGCAATTGTTCGCGCTGCTGGCGCGTTGGAACAGACATTCCGAGGTTCCGACATACTGGCACGCCTTAGTGGCGATGAATTTGCCGTGTTGACCACGGAATCTTCCAGTCAAAGCCAGGAAGTGATTCTTCGTCGCTTGGAAAAAAGTCTGAAGAAATCAAACGCGAATCAATCTCGTTACAGGGTATCGCTGAGTATCGGTCTGGCGCGGTTCGATCCGAAGCATCCCGTCTCGCTTGGTGCACTCCTGGCGCAAGCCGATCAGGCCATGTATGAACAGAAACGGAGTCGACGCGTAGCATGCTTGAGCAAGGTATGAAATGTGCCGTCCAGACTGGCCCCAGCTCCGTTGTTCTGAAAGGGTCCTAGTCACGTGCATTTAGATGGGAGAATTGAGAAGCGTGTCTCGATGGCAGTCTCTGTGTGCCTCATAAGCTTGACGGACCCGCGCACCGTTGAACGAGTGCTGACGGAAAACGTCAGTTCCCGTGGCGCTCGCGTAATAACCAAACAGCGTTGGCAACCCGGTGAACAGCAGCGAATCACTTCATTGTCGGGCGAATGTCCCCTGTCAGCTCGAGTAGTCTACTGTCAACAGCTTCCGCATAAGGGCTTTTGCGTGGGACTCGAGTTCCGGGAGTGTTCCGTCAATTGGGGCGAGGGCCTTTTTAATAGCGTTGCGTGAATCAGACGATTGCATCCGATTCGGGAAGAAAGCTGACAGCACTACTAGTTCACGTCATCGCGCTAAACGAACTTCACTTCCTCTGAAAGCTAAATGAGGCTTTCGTAGCAGCAAGACAAGGCGCCAATACAGGCGACTCCCGTTCCAACGGTCCATACCAGCCCTGCACCTTCGGTCCCCTCTTCGCGCCAGGGAATTCGCTCTGCACAATTCGCTCTGCACACCCGAATGAACGTTTCAGGAAGGATTTGAATCCGGTTGTGGCTCGTGCCGCTGGAAATGATCGCACGAACCGGATCGTCGGTATCAATTTGTCCCCTTTGCCCTCCGCGTATCACTTAAGTCCCGACCAATCGGGAAGATGGTTGGTAGGGGCGGTGGGAATCGAATTAAGTCCCGCGTTTTCGGTGCTACCCACTGCCAGCCAAATGACGAAAGAGACGCGCTTCGATTCCGTGAGCTTCCTCGTTTTCATATTCAAGTCAGGCCATCGGGTTCTTGTTGGCGCTAAGTGGAGGGACTGACGGCCTCAGAACTGTCCAAGAGACGCTAAGCTGTAGATTAGAGATATCTAATAGTGTATATTATCATACAGATACACGCTCCATCGCGAAGTATATTTACACCTTCGGGTTTAGAGACGTGGAACGCCATGACTGGGCGAAGAGGAGAAGCTGATGCTTACATTGAACGTTCGGAATCTTTGGATGGCGGCGTTCCTTTCGGCCGCAGTTCTTGCCGGGTGCAGCGCTAACACGAAGACGGCGGGGACGCCGACGAACCCCGGCGATCCGTCAACGCCACCTACAGTGACGTCTGTAACTCCGCCCGATGCCTCTACCCTCGTTTGCCCCAACACCGCGGTTATCACCGCTACATTCAACAAGGCGATGAATCTGGCGACCATCAGCGCTTCTACCTTTACTGTAACCTCCACCGGGGCCGGCGTTTCTGGACAGGTTACCTACATATCTGCAACCAATGTGGCCGTCTTTACAGCCGCCACGCTGCCGGCAAGCACCAACTTTACTGCGACCATTACAACCGGGGCGAAAGACACATTCGGCCATCCGTTGGCGGCCGCTAAGATATGGACCTTCACGACCTCGGCTCCGTGTCCTCCGCCAGCACTACCCACATCGGCAGCAGCCTGCACTTACGGAATTCTGGCCGCCACCACCTCGACGAATACGGGCGCCTCCACAGTCCGGGGAGATCTCGGATTAACTCCGGGAAGTTCGGTGGTTGGCTTTCAGGACCCGCCGGCAAACACTTACGTGGGGGGCGGCACACACACCGGCGGGCTTGGGCTCGTGACCGGCACGATACACTTGACGGATCCTCCGCCGACGTCGCCCACCTCCGCCGCCGCCGCACAAGCCGCCTTGACTGTCGCGTATCTCGACTTGGCTGGGCGAACTGCCCCTGCTCCTGCAACTGTCGCCGGAGACTTAGGCGGCCTAACCCTCGCTCCGGGACTTTACAAGTCCACATCTACGCTGGGTATAACCGGTGCACTAACCCTGGATGGCGGAGGCAACGCGAACGCTATCTGGATTTTCCAGATAGCTTCGTCATTTACGACCGCAGGCAGTAGCTCAATTGTCCTTGCTGGCGGGGCACAATCTCACAACATCTTTTGGCAGGTCGGCAGCTCTGCAACGCTGGGAACCAACTCTACCTTCAACGGGAGCATCCTGGCGCTCACAGACATCACGCTTAAAACTGGCGCAACACTGAATGGGAGAGCGCTGGCGCGAAACGGCGCCGTCGCACTGGACACCAATATAGTGACCGTACCTTCCTGCCCATAAAAGTATTCGATAGGGGACCGGCTTCAGGCCGGTCCACTACCGTTCTGGCTCGAAAGCACGATTCACGTTCTTGAAAATTCGCAGGAAGATTCGCATCTCCCCTCAATCAAAGAGCTATTCGCACAGGTCTTTGGGACGCTGCCGTCTATCAGGTTGACGCCGCCTGCCACACCCTTCACTGACGAATAAAGGAGAAGGCATGGCCACGCACGAGCATCGAATCACCCCACGTTTCAAAGCTTCGTACTCCCCTGTCTTTTCATCGCATGGAGACCCTATCACTTTGCTAAAGCGCACGTGATCGGTAACGCACAGCGGCGAGCAGTGGACTCTCTTGCTGGCCGCGTTTTGGAGCTAACCCGCTGAAATGGAGCTAAGTTTCCTGTAACTCATTGCAGAGTAAAGAAGATTTGGTAGGGGCGGTGGGGATCGAACCCTATACCCACTGAACTCTCAATGTTTTCAATGACTTACACTGGAAGGGCAAGCACTCCTTTTATTCATTCAAAACGACTTAGCCCTACGCAAGACCGTGAGTGTCGCCGTGTGTCGCCGCGCAAAACCAATAAGTCGCTACATTATAAGAAGATGCTGAGGTTGGGACGTGGGGTACAGACCCACAGGCCCGGCTGTTTCGATTGCTTACCGCGCAGGTTCGTTGTGTCTAGGGTGGGAGAAGCGTACGATGCACACGCTGGAGGTCCAAATCGGGAATTCCGGCTATAAGAGGGAGGCGTCATGAACGCTACATCTCTGGGCACGATCGTGAAAAAGTCAGTGGGCTGGTCTATTGGGCTCAGCGTCCTGATGATCCTGGCTGGTTTTCTAGCTATTGCGGTACCTCAGGCGGCCGGAATCGCGGTGAATTTATTGGTCGCCTGGCTCCTCGTTTTCAGTGGGGCAGCCCATCTGGTGTTTGCCTGGCACACGCGCACCACCGGCGGAATTCTCTGGGAGCTCCTACTGGGCATCCTCTATATATGCGTCGGCGCCTACCTGTTGCTTCGCCCCGTGGCTGGCTTGGCGTCACTCACGCTTGCACTCGCGATCTATCTGTTTGCGGAAGGAGTCTTGGAACTTATCTTGTCGTTCCGGCTCCGCCCCATGCCGGGCTCGCGCTGGCTTCTATTCGACGGAATCATCACCCTGATCCTTGCCGTCATGATTTGGAGAACGTGGCCATCGAGCACTGAATGGGTCATCGGCACGCTTGTGGGAATCAGCATGCTCTTCAGCGGAATCTCTCGCCTGATGCTTTCTCTGGCCGCAGCCTCACGAGTAAGTTGGCCTAGGCCTCGAAGGACATCCGCACGAGCGCATCCAGCGCGTGCGTGCTTTGCGAGGACTTTTCCGTACACGGTGAACCGTGCCCAGGGAATCGAATGCTTGCACACCCCGCAACCTCTTCTTCTAGGTTTGTCGCAGCAATTCCGGCACGGATGTAGGATTATTGCAACTTACTGTGACACAAAATTGCAGGAACTCTGGCACGAATTCCTGTAAGTCGTTTGGCTCCAACAATCGCAATTTCACTTAACGCGGCATCCTACACACTCTCTCCTTCCTTTGTAGGATGTCAGAATTAGTGAAAATTGTGCGGTAATTAGTGAAAATTCGTGCCACGATTAATGCAAATTCCTGTCAGAGTTGAAGTTATAGCTTCACATCGTGGCGTTAGCCGGGTGAGTCTTCTGAACACTTCGACCTTGTCGCAGCAGCAGGCGCGGAAATCCAGCAAGTACTTTGGCACCAAACACAGCGGTTTCACTTGACGTGACATCCTACTGCACCTGTACGGAAGAGAGGAGGCAATGAAAAGAACCTTAGACCGCTAATACGCATGACGCGCTTCAAATCTGGGTCGCTCTGCGGTACACAGAAGCATCGAGATCTTGCGGCGACTCGCCTCGGGACTCTCGATTGCCGTCCTGTAAAAACGCCTTACGGATCACACGGAGGTCACTAGGGTCCGGCATATCGCCTAGCGGAGGCCTGGTCGGGCAAGCATGGATTCATAAACCCTCGCAGCTAACCTTTGGCCTTCCTCACTCGTCTCTCTTATGTCCAATAGTACACTCGCTGCCGCGATTGTGAGTCGAAAGCATGAGCACCGTCTTTCAGGATGCGCGATACGGCCTTCGGATGGTCGCCAAGAATCCGGGTTTTGCCGCGGCGGCAGTGATCACTCTGGCTCTAGGTATCGGCGCGGCCACGACCATTTTTAGTGTGATCGACAATGTGCTGCTGGACCCATTTCCCTACGTTGATGCGCAGCGCATCGTCATGATCACCATTCACAACGATGCCGACAATCGTCCCGGCGGCCGTTCATTCTTTCGCGATGATGAATTTCTGGATTATGAGGAACAGAACCATGTCTTCGACGCGGTGATTGGCGGAACAGGTCAGGACATTCTCTACTTCAACGGCGAGGGCACCGAGCAGTTCGACGGCGGATATGTAACTGCAAACATGTTCCAGGTCCTCGGAGTTCCCGCGCTCCTGGGCAGGACATTGATGCCCGATGACGACAAGCCAGGGGCTCCGCCGGTTTTTCTCATGGCATACAAGCTGTGGGCGGGACGTTTCAGTCTTGATCCCAAGATCGTAGGTAGCACCTTCACCCTTAACGGCGTGCCCACGACGCTAGTAGGAATCATGCCGCCACGCGTCACCAAGCTCGGTTCCGATCTTTGGATTCCGGTGGTTCTCGATCGTGGTAGGCCGGTCAGCCAGGCACGTTACTTCATGTTTCAGGCGCACTTAAAGCCGGGGGTGACTCTCCGTCAAGCCCAGGCCGACGTGAATGTGATCGCACACCGATTTGCGCAGCAGCGTCCCAAGGATTATCCCAAACAGTTCAGCATTCAGGTTGATACCTGGATCGACCGCCTAGTGGGGCAATTTAGCAAGACGTTGTACACGCTGGCCGCTGCGGTTGGATTGCTCCTTCTGATCGCATGCAGCAATGTCGCCAACATGCTCCTGGCGCGCGGCGCAGCCCGGGGAAAAGAAATGGCAGTTCGGGCATCTATCGGTGCAAGCCAGTGGAGACTCGTTCGCCAACTCCTGGTTGAGAGTGTCATTTTGGGACTAGCGGGAGCGGTTGCTGGCTGCTTGCTCGCTTATGCTGGCATCAAGCTCTTGGTAATGTTCATTCCGCAAGACACCATTCCGCATGAGGCGGTCATTGGATTGAACTTGCCCGTTCTAGCATTTGGCGTAGGTATATCGATTTTTACCGCCATACTGGCCGGACTTGCTCCTGCTTGGCAAACCGCCAAGCTCGACATCGTCGAACGGTTGAAAGACTCCGCCGGCGTCGGCGTTCGACGCGGAAAATTGCGCAGCGCTCTCGTCGTGGCGGAGGTCGCATTGTCGCTGGTCCTTTTAGCCGCAGCTGGACTGCTTATGCGCAGCTTCGTGGCTTTGCAAGAGGTGGACCTTGGATTGAGGCCCGACAACATTCTCGTTGCCCGCATTCCGCTTCCGCGCGGGCAATACGCGACGGCCGCAGCCAAGCAGCAGTTCTTTCGCTCACTCCTGGAGCGGGTCTCAGGTTTACCCGGAGTTGTATCGGCGACGGAAGCGAGTACGTTACCACCTTACGGCGGCATCCGGACGGAGCTGGAAATCTCTGGTAAGACCCACACAGAGAAGTGGGAAGGCATCTTTCAGCTTGTGAGTGAAGGATACTTTCGGACTCTAGGCATCCGTTTGCTCCGCGGACGCACGCTCTCCGAAGTGGAAGTGAACGATGCTCGCAAGGTAGCTGTGATTAATCAGACTCTCGCCCGGAGATACTTCGGCGAAGAAGATCCAATCGGCCAAAATCTCACACTCGAGATGCTTGCGACCGACATCACTCCTCCGGTCACGGACCCGGTATTCGAAATCGTGGGTGTCGTTGCCGACGCAAAGAACCAAGGCATTCAGGATCCGCCGCGGCCGGAAGTATTTATCCCGTACACCGTTACGGGGTCTTTTGAACGCGGAGTCCTGGTTAGAACCGCACGCGATCCCCTGCCGATGCTTGACACGTTGCGGAGGGAGATCTGGGCAGTGGACCGAAACGTAGCGCTTACCATGACCGGTAGTCTCAAGGACTATCTGAAACGCTTTTCTTATGCGGAGCCGCGTTTTAGCCTGATTCTGCTAGCGGTATTTGCGAGTATCGGTTTGGTCTTGGTTGGGCTCGGCGTCTACAGCCTGATCGCGTACACGGTGTCGCGTCAGACGCGCGAAATCGGAACTCGCATGTCTCTTGGCGCCACTCGTTGGCATGTGCTTCGCATGGTATTGCAGATGGGATTGCAGCTCATCCTGCTGGGTGCAGGTGCAGGTCTGCTATTGACGTTTGCCGTGACCCGCGTGCTGGCTCATCAACTGTGGAACATTTCTACGCACGATCCCATGACACTTGTTGGCGCGGTGGGAATTATTGGCCTGGTAGGTTTGGCAGCGTGTTATGTTCCAGCCCGGCGCGCCACTCGAGTTGACCCCATGGTAGCTCTCAGGTATGAGTAAGGACTGTCTAGATGTGGTGACGCCATTCCCGGGACCGACCCGTTGCAGGCCCTCGCAGCCACCGAAACGTAAAAGTCTTTATCCCAATTTATCCTAATACGCTGCCAACCGTGCCCAAACTGTCCAGATCGAGCCGAACGGCACCTTTAGTTGTCAACAACTTAGAGGCGAGCCAGAGCGCAATCACCCGTTTGCTAAACCGTTGTACCCGTGAAAACTACAGTGAGGTCAGCTCGAATGCGCCGCAAGATGTGGGAATGCACAGCAAGGAGACGAAGAAAACAGGCAAAAAGGGCAGGGTAGAAGCAGTCGGCCGTGACAGTGTAGGATACTAACCAACGAGAGGGCAGCGTTCTAACCAACTGAACTACGTCCCCAACCGTGGAATCAACAACTTGCTGTAAAGCCCTAAGGAATAAGGCTGTTGCAAGTTTTGCATACGGCGCACTGTTCGCCTGCGGTGCATACGGTTGCAGCTGTCCCTGCCAAAACCGCTAATAAGCCGCTAATACAAATGGGTGCGCTTATGCGAATTTGATACTAACACAGATGCCTGCCAGAGGCGAAGGAGCATTCCCAATCGGAGACGCTACCTTAATAAGAATAAGCAGCTACAGCGTCTAGGGAGCAGTTTCTTCATATACGACGGTTT
>Ga0209240_1000532_pt1 | contig 15910 bp, 23 predicted proteins | sample GraSoi_2013_80cm_FD_185828 | JGI IMG/M metagenome (GOLD analysis project Ga0209240, IMG submission 185828) | Grasslands soil microbial communities from the Angelo Coastal Reserve, California, USA - Sample 9_17_2013_80cm (SPAdes) (version 2) | ecosystem: Environmental > Terrestrial > Soil >...
CAGCGGTAGCCGCCGGTAAGACGTTCGGTGGGCAACTGGCGATAGCCGGTCAACGCCTGGATGATGTGAAACAGGCCATCGGCGATAGGCTGCTGCCCATTGCGACCCAATTCCTGAATTTTCTCAATGAGAAGGGCATGCCAATCTTGTCTCGCCTCTCCGATTGGATCATCAAGCAAGCATTACCCAACTTCCTGAATTTTACCAATTGGATCATCAATCAGGCGCTCCCTTACCTGCAAAATCTGGCGAACACCGTCGCACATAATCTGTTGCCCCCGCTACAAGACCTCGCTGGCAACGTCGTCGGCCTGGCGAAGCAATTTGGTGAGTGGCTGGTGAATAGTGACCTCCTCGCACGCGCCATAGGCCTCGTCTCATCCGTGCTAGGGACGTTGGTGAGTTGGGTGTCAGACTTCATTGCTGGGCTGCAAGACGGTAACCCGCTCGTGTCAACATTGGTAGGTCTGCTCGCAGCCGTAGGAACTGAGATCGGCCTCATCAAACTTCAGGCGTTTGCCGCAGACCTCTTTGCCAGCTTCAATCAATTGAAATCAGGAGCCGGGATTATTGCTAACCTCACAACACAGGCTTTCCCGGCACTCTCCAACGCGCTGGGCGTGACAAAAACCGCCGTTGCAGGGGTCGGCGAGGCTGCAACTGCGGCTGAGGGCGCGACAAAGGTTGCAGCCGTGGGCATGAGCGCGGCAATGGGCATTGCGACGCTCGGGTTTAGCCTGGCCGCCGGGGTGCTCGTTACGGCCTTCATGATGGCAAAAGATCATATCACGCTCGGCGCTCATCAGATGTCTGATGATGTGAAAAGGACCTTCGATAGTCTCGGAGTTACCGAGGCTGACACGATCGCGAAGTCGGCGGCCAAGCAGGTGGAAACCATGCACAGCACGGCTACTCAGACAGAAGCCCTCATGCGGAACTCGGGGAGCCGATCATCGGCCGCCTGGACCTCCAGCTTCCAGGCCATACAGCAGGCGAGCGATAATGCTAAAGCTGGTATGATCCTTGCTCAGCAGAAGATCGCTGATGCGGTGGTGGCAGCAGCGGCGCGTGCTGATGCGGCGTGGGTAAAGGCTTCGCAAGACATGAGCTTGTACAATCTGCTTGCGGCCTCTGGTTGGACTGGCCCGAAAATTGCCCAGTACATAGGCGGGGGCTATTCTCAACAACCAGGGCCTCGGCCCGGAGGCGGTACAGGCTATCAGCATGGTGGGCCGGTTTCCAACACTGGCCTGGCGATGTTGCATGCCGGTGAATTCGTCCTCTCTACCGCAATGTTGAAAAGCTTACGGTTACCATCCATGAGTATGTCGTCTGTGCCAGCACTGAGTAGCGGCGGCTCGCCAGTCATCAATGTGTATGTGCAATCGCCAGATATCAACTTGGACGGCTATAGGCTAGCAGGCGGGTTGATGAAGCATATAGTAAGCCAGATCCGCCTCCACACAGGCATAACAAACATGTAGGAGGGCAAGGATATTGTACGCGCTCATCGCCTCGGACTGGGCAGGCTGGCTGTTGTACGGACGCCTGGATGGCCTACTCGTGTTTAGGTGTGGTCTGTCGGATCTGCTGGCAATCGCCTATGAGCGGCAGGCACAAATCTTCATACTGTGGTTAAGGGTATGAAAAAGGCCCCCACATGCTGAGGGCCTTGCGCTAAACGATGAGCTGATGTGCTACGGGGCTACTTCTTCCAGAGCGGGATCGTTTGCGTGGTGTCCTGCCAGGCTTCCGCCTCTTGCGCTTTTTGTGCCTCGACCCAGGCGGCAAGAGCGGCTGCTGCTGCTTCGGCTTGCTCTTGCTCTGCTGCCTCCTGCAACTTGTCCCAACTCGCAATAAACTCGTCGCTGTGGTTGTCTTTCTGTTTGCTCATGTGGTTATTCCTCCTCTTCGTCGTTACCGGTGATACCGGCGATAATGAAATCAGCCATATCTTCCAGGTGTTCAATGAGCTCGACCGTCTTATCGGCGAGCTTTTCCATGCGTCCATCCCACTTCTCATCGACAATCACGTCGCCAGGCTCATCTGATGTGACCCAGGTCCAGAAACTCATCGGTCGGTCCTTTCTGCTAATTTGCTAATCCACTTCTCAGCCGTTCTCACACTGCACCCGGCCTCTTGTGCTATCTCTTCAACGCTTGCGCCTGGTCGTTGCTTCAGGATGGCCGCTATCTCTTGCTCTTTACTGGCGAAACGGTCGTCGTAAATCGGCTCAAGATTTACGGGCCTGCTTTCCGCATGTTCGGGCAGCGCTGGAGCGGGGGTACTTGCGAGCTGGGTAACGGTCACGCTGAGATGGTCAAGACGCTCAATCAAGACGTTGAGCACATCGGGCGCGATCGCTGGAGCTGGAGCAGGTGTCATCGGAGGCACGTCTCGGGTGTCTGCCAGGTCGCTAAACCTGATCGACTTCGCTCTCAGCAGGAAGATGTACGCAATGCTGACAACCACGCGCATCACGTTCAGGATCGGAACGGCTGTCTCAGCACTGCCCATTGTGACCGCGTTCACCTGAAGCAAGAGCATACCCCCGCCCACAATGGCAAGCAGCAGGGCCAGCGCCAGGTAGATCGAGCCCTTGATCTTGTCTTGTGTACGGAACGCAGAGAGCGCGTAGACAAAGACAACGCCGGAACTGCTTTCAAGCGCGAGGGCCTGACACCATGCCCAGGCAAGGCTAAACGCCGGATGGCCGGCCATGACCTGCCCATGTGAGAGGTAGTCAGCGGCGCTAATCACCAGGCCAGCGGCGAGTAACGGTTCGCTGGTCTTTGCCACAAATCGAAAAATGAATTCAATCAAGGAATCATACCACTCGAGCGATACAAATTTTTTCATCTACGCTTCCTCAGCTTTCTTTTGCGTTTCAATGCCCAGCTCCTGGCAGGCTTGCTTGAAGAGTTCGTACTTCTCACCAGACAAGCCAACATACCGGGCAATCTTGCGCAAAGGCATATGTTCTTTGTGCATGCGCAAGATCGTGCGTTTCGTTTCGATCGGCACAACTTCCTTTTTTGAGCGTGGCAGCTCCTCTGTTTCCGAAACGCGAAACGGGCCTTGAATGATCTTTGGATTGGCTTCTAGCGGCGTTTCGTCGGCAGAAACGCTTGTTTCGTTTTGCCGAAACGCTACCGGCTGCAATGGATCGGATTTGGGAGTGCTAATCGTTCGCCTGGTTGGTCGCACGAGCAAGGGTTGCTGCACCACATAGACACCTGGCAGGGCCACGCCATAGGCAACGGTGCGACCTTTGGGCCAACTGTCCATCTCGCGCGCGATCTCCGTACGTTCATTGCAGACGAGCTGCCGCTCATTCATCATCGTAACTTTGTGGCCCAGCACCATCAACGCATACTTGCGCAACCAGGCCATCCTGGTCCCGGTTTGTGAAATCATGGTGATGCCCATGTTGAAGCCACGCATCTCCTCGCCGGCCATCCGCGCAAGCTGCATAATCAAGGCGCGGTTCTCTTCCTGGATGGGATTGGCCGGCTTATCCGTGGTGAGGCTGCTCACCTCATCGATATAGAGATGCACCGGGTCGCAATCCGCGCCATCGTCACGCCTGCCCAGGAACTTGGACAGGTAGTAGCGCAAGACTTCCCTGATCTCCTCTTCTTTTTGCGCGATACACTGAAAACGGCTCAGGTAGTCGCCCACGGCATTCTTGAAGCTATCGGGCTTGAACGCATGCGGGTCGATGCCCAGCAGCGTAAACCCGCGCTCATAGGACTCATCGACGCGCACAATCGTCGTGTTCGTTTTGCCCGCGCTAGATGAGCCTGCAATCCAAATCAGGCCACGGGCCCATTCATCCTCATGCTGCACACCCTCGGTGCCAACGCCTACCAGGACGCGGCCAGCCGGGACTAACGGGCGCACATCATCGTAGAGTACGTGATCGGGGAGCATCTTTTCCGATGTAATCTCCTCTGGCGCTGGCAACGCTTCAACCGTTCTCCCGGTGATATGTGGTGCGTTGTGGTAGTTCTCTGGCAGCGCCGGGTAATTCCCTGGATCCGCACGCACCAGAGTCCCGGTGCGCAAGTTGAGCGGCTGCTTATAATTGCCGTGGCGGTCAGCGCGGAGGAAGTGCCAACCATACTTGCGCCGCTCGCGTACATGGAAGATGCCATAGAGCAAGGCCACAATCGGCGCGGCGATAATGCAGGCCATCAGGACATAGAGCGTGGTGGTAATCAGCGCTGCGCCCGCGTTGAAGATGCCAATAGAGGCATGTGTAAACGTGTCGCCGGCTTGATGCAGGGCCCAAATGAGCGGGATACAGATAATGAGTGCGACGGCGAGCAAGAGCGCAAGGCCAGCATAATGCTTGAAGTTCATGTGTGCAACTCCTTGAAAGGCGTCGCTCGTCATCATTAGTAGCTGGAGCAACGCTGCATGGTCAGCTTGTTTCAGTTAGAGGTCTTCAGGGCTCGACCCCCTGGAGGCCTCGGCGGCATTACGAATGATTATGCTCCTTCGGTGGCTTCGGGATCGGCTGCGTTTTCAGCTTCTCCACCTGCTCACGCAGAAAAACAGGTCGTTTCGGGGCTTGCTGCTCGAATCGCTTCAGCCGGTTTTGCTTGACGTACAGGCTCAAGGTCGATCGCGCAATCCCCAAATAGCTCATGACTTCTTCAATCGTCATCCATTTATCGTCATCGCTCATGGCGTTTTCCTCTCATCTATAGATATGCAGAGTATATCATCGATTGCTAAGGATTGCTAGTGGGGTCTAACGATTGCCCATTTGCGGCCATGTAGTGACCGTGGCATGGCCTTTCGGGGTATGGCTAATAGTTGGGATGGGTGATAAGAATGATAGGTCTAGATCCACGGAAGCGTTTTTCAATCCGCTGAAAGTTAGCAATCATGTGCGACCTCACCTGTAACTGCCAGCGGGAGCGCAACACCCTTTGCAACCCCGATGACATCATAAGACAAATGTCATCTGACATTACTCTATCAATCCCCCTCGTGCTGCATCACCCTTTGCAACAGAAAAATGTCGAGCGCTCGACATTTTTCCTTCCGAGCTATCAATCCCCCTCGTGCTGCATCACCCTTTGCAACTTTGCACGATCGTGCAAAGTATCTCCAAATCGTTTTGCCTATCAATCCCCCTCGTGCTGCATCACCCTTTGCAACACAGGAACCAAATCATGCGCCGGCGCATGATTTGGGCTATCAATCCCCCTCGTGCTGCATCACCCTTTGCAACGGTGGCACTTTTAGCAGCGCATGAGGAGCCAGTACAAGGCACCCGAATCGAGCGGCGTGCAATCTTGTGTACAAAACAGCCTGAAAACGAGGGCACATCTTGCCCCCCTTGTGCACAAGACAAGGCGGGAAGCGATGCGAGAGGCACAAAAAAGCGTGTGTATGCTTTTCACCAGGCACAAAAAGAGGCCCTGCCATCCCACGGTAGCAGGGCCGGGTAGGTTGGCTGGTCGGAGGTCTCAAACGTCCGGTTGCAGCCAGGTCGATTATAGCACCCTCACTTTCATGCCGACGCACAATCCACAGATGCCGCCCTCCAGCGCGAGGAAGTAGTAGCCGCCTGTCGTTCTCGGCAGGCGCTCATTCTTGAGATACTGCACGTCTTCATTCGGGTAGAGGTCGGGGACATGCTCAACTCTGCCAGGTATCCAGCGGCCATCCAGATCAATAGCAATCCGCGTACCGCTGGTGAGGTCCTGGCCTTGCGCAAAGTCGAGCGCGAAACGGCCGTCGTTAGCGCTGGCAACCAATGTGTACACGTCTTCAGCCATTGCTCGCCTCGCTTTCCTCTTGCACGGTCACCACCAAGTCAGGCTGGCAAGGTCCGTCTTCACAATGGCTCTCGCAAAGTCGGCAGACCGTAAATCCGTTCAACAACGGATAGCCGCCTCCAGGCAAAGGATGCTCAAAATCGGGCATCATGGCTGGATTGTCATACAGGCCGGCGAGCTCATACAGGCCGCCACAGCAATCGCAATAATCCGCGCCTGAGTTCACAATTTCCTGATATTGTGCCAGGGTTAAAATTCGGGTCATGTGTTCGGTTCTCCTTCTTGTATAACTAATACAAATTATCAGTCAGTCCAGGCTTGAGCCCGCTCAACACGTACCTTTGCGTCGTGTTCAGGTTTTTGTGCCCGAGTGCGCGCTGTGCGTCGATGACATTCTTCGCGCTCAACTCCGTGGCGACAAAGCGCCGGAAGTCGTGCGGTTTGATATACTCAAGCCCGCAAACCTGGGCATAGCTGGTCACAATCCGCCATGCACTGACATCGGACATCGGCTCAGCAGTGAGACGGTTATACTCATGCTTGCCAGCGCCACGGCCTTCGAAGGACGTAAACACATAGCTCGATTCGACCAGGCGGGCAGCAATCCAACTATCGATATGCTGTTTTGCCTCGACCGAAAGCGGCGCAAGCCTTGCCTCTACGTCAGTTTTGCCAGTGATACGCATGGTGTAGTAGTCACCGGCCTGGTCAATCTGTTCGCTGGTCAGACTCACCAGCTCGCTGATACGTAATCCGCTACTTGCCAGCGTGTGCAGCATGGCTGTATCGCGCTGGCCCAGCAACGTCGCAGTGCCAGGACTATCGCACAATGCCCTCATCTGCGCCGGGAGAATGCGCGTCTTGCTGTGTTTCTTCAGCCTGCCCCGGAGCGCACGGACGCTGACGGATTCCACCACGCTGAAATCATAAGCGACAGCAGACGAAATCAAGCGCCTGCTTGCCGCCTCTTTGATGGTTCTGCGGATGGCTGCCAGCATACGGTTAATCGTGTTGGGGCTCAAGACTGTGTTGACGACCAGGTGATCGCGCCATGCCACAAAACTCTGTGGGTCAAACTGCTGCAGGTCGTGCTCAAAGCAGAACGTTTGATACTGCGTCCAGGCGGTAGATCGCAATCGTGCTTGCGGCCAGGCGACCGGCGAGCAGGTCCTTGATATCGGGCAAGGTGTAGGGGATAAGATCGGTCATGTTTCTCCTTTCAAAAGGGTGTATATTATATCGACTCAGCAAGCAAGCGTTGAAACGTAGGGCTTTCTGGCATGGCTCAGTTTATCCTATCATCGAGTATGGACATGACAAGAGCAAAGTCTTTTGCCGTTACAGGGCCCAACGTTTCAAGCTGTCTCACGAGCTTTTCGAGTACGCGCTCCACAAGCTCAATATTTTCGGTTGTCGCATACCCAGGGCCAAACCTCCTTTCAAGATAACTCGGCACATCGATCACCAAATCTCCTTGCATCTCTCCATTGTCCATGCGGCGTATAATCTGCTGAAACGTCTTCAGCGCATCGCCACGGCCAGGATGCCAGGTGCTCACCTTCATTCTGCGCTGGAAACCATAGAAGGCGTTCGTGAACACAACCTCCTCCTCGACATGGGCCTCGCTACAGCCAAAGTATGCCGCGATGGTCTCAAAAGAGACGTAGCTGGCAAAGTTGCACATGGCCTGATAATCCCGTTCAGTCAGCCCTGGTGCGCGATGTCGCCAGGCTTCCCAGCGCCAGATGTCGCGCACCCGTCGCCGATACATTCTATGTGCCTTTGGCATGACGTACTCCCTACAAAATCAGCTTGACTAAATCGGCCTTTACCTACTCTTCTAACGAACGTACCACAAAACGGAAACAGGGCGACTCTTGCGGGTCGCCCCTAACACTACGCGATTGCCATTGTCTTGACGTTGACAGGGACACTCGCCAGCTCCTGCCCATCCTGGCGCAGGTCTACCTGGTATGCGCCAGGCTTGCGGGCTGCGACCCGGACCGCTTTGTAGAACTGCCAGGCGGCTATGCGCTCGCTGTAGCCAAACCAGGCCAGCTCGGGCTTGCCGGGAACATCGATGAACACGGAGTAGTAGTGGTGTGGTGACTGCCGCTTTGCCATCATGACACCTGATCCCAGTAGATATTGAGCGCCTGGCCGCCGGTAATCTCGCCTGCTTTCATGCGCTTGAGCAGCTTGTCCATCTCTTCGGCGTCGTCATGGCAGTTACAGGTTAAGTCAGAGCAAAATGGATGGAGGTCCGTATGCAAGATCGGATCTTCCATCAGAACAATATACGGTTTCGACGGTGGTACAATGGGTCTGTTCATGGTCGGTCCTTTCGGTCTGTGAACGGGGGTGACAGAGGCTCCAATCCTTTGCCACCCCAACAACGCTAGCGCATCGGTACGCCATTTTCGATGTTGATTTCGCGTCTGTTTGCGAAGTTGTTCAAGGTGCCCCTGGCTGCCAGCTTCGCATCCTCTTGTGCCTGCAACTTCGCGACGATCTTCGGCATTTCGCCGCCCATGGCCGCTGCAATCGTGGCGCGGCGGATTTTCAAGATTTCCCGAACGGCTCGAACGTGCTTGCAATCAGCGCAGTGGGCCGGGCATTTGTCCTGCCACATCAGGGCTTCGTTATTCCAGCGAACTTCATACCAGGTGTCGCTGGTGTCTGATTTGACGACGTAGAAAACTTCATGCGTGACTTTGTCGGTTCCGCGCGCGATCGCCGCGCTTGTGATCTCGGTTTGTGCCTTCACTTGATTTCTCCTTGACTCGATTCGGGTGACTCAGTGTCAACCTCTATATAGATTATACCCTACCTGTCATAGTTAGTCAAGCTTTTAGCATGGATATCTGACAATGCTTGACTAATTCGTATGAACATGGCATAATGTACATATGACCTAATTAGTGAAGAATAGGAGATACAACAATGCCAGAGACCGTGTTAACCATTGATGAAGCTGCAAAGTATCTGCGCGTCAGCACCAGGACGATACGGCGCTTGATGCAAGCAGATGAGCTGAAGGGATTTATGATCGGCAATCGCTGGAGGTTTACGCAAAGCGAGCTGGATGCATTTATGAAGCGCCAGCAAGCGAAGCAAGAGCCAAGTGTGGCGTAGCGCACGCCTCGCCTGGGGACCACCAGCCAGATAGAGCCAGGCGAGGCTGCATCAATCAAGAGGAAGTATACAACATGCCAGCAGGTACTCAGCGCATGAGTAGTATTATGTCAAGTAGTTACCTATTTGTTCGGGAACCGCTGGCTTGTGTAATAGACAGCAAGCGGCCAGGATGGTAAAATGGACACACAAAGACATCGAACCGTTCCACACCAGTGTCGCACATACGCGGCATCTTTGAGCCGAGGTGTAGAGTTACACCGTTTAGGGGCTCGCACGAGATTATCACAGTCTCGGACCAGAGGAACGCGATGCAAGAAGGGGCTCCTTATAGGGCCTTGTTTTGCATTTGCGTTTCAGGTCTGAGATTTTTTATTGTGAATTTTAGTAACGCCTGGGGTGGGCATAAGAAAGCCTGCCCGGTCTATCTTTCCAGGAGCGACCGAACAGGCTGGAGGTTGAAACATTATGTCAAGTGAAAGTGTAACACGTGTTACACATTGTGTCAACAAAAGTCATCTTGACCTTTGTCCCCCACGCTCACTATTCCACATGATACTTCTGCTTGTCAAATCTATTCCACTGGATAGAACGTCGTTCCAGGAGGTGTTGGCATGGTAGCACCAGCAGCTCCCCGGACCGTCTCCTATGATGTGTATTTACGCGAGCTGGAGCGGCGCAAGCAGGCAGAACGCGACCGGGATTACTGGAAGAATGAATTTTACCTCCAGCGGGACATACGACGCGCCCCCGTCCTACAGCCGATAGGCAAAGCCATTTTAGAGGAATGCCGCCACGTCGAAAAGTGGGGGACGGTGAAAGCGCCCGATGGCAGCACTCGCGCAAACTTTACGACGATCGCGAAGCACCTGCACAGTTCACCCGGAACCGTCGCTAAGCATGCTGAGCGCCTGGCAAAGTTAGACCTCATTGAAATTCATGAGCACCTGGGGCCAAAGGATGAATGCGACCGCAAGTACATTCACGTCAAAGAGGAGCACCTTGCAGCCATCGACCAGCTACAGGACCCGGACGACGTTGTTCCACAACAGGGTGGAGACCGCTTCTATCGCTGTATGAAATGCGATAGCGAGATGGAAATTCGCACCATCACCAAAAAGCGCACAAAGATCCTGCTTCGTTGCTCCAATCCCAATTGCCGCCATGAGTCTGTGCTACAAGATGATCCTGAAGATATTGTTGAGGATACCGGATGGAAACCGCAGAACGGGCATAAAGCCCAAAAGCAACTTGCGGAACAATGTGTATACACAGCCTCCATTATGCCCCCCGAGGAACCGGAAAATTCCCAAAAGCAAGTTGCTTTTACCTCTTCTGCATCTCATGCCCGCAGTGATATTGTGACAGAACTTCATGCGCTGCCGATTTGGGCCTGCCACCGCGAGAAGGTTCCTTATAATGCGAAATCTGCTAGGGCGCCACAAAAAGCAAAATCAGATGATCCTGCCACCTGGGCCACGTATGAGCAGGCACTGGCAACCTTCGAAGAGTCGCAATCCTGGAAATATCCCTATGACGGAATCGGTGTCATGAACAATGGCGACTACACCTTTATCGATCTGGATCACTGTATCGATGAGCAAGGCGAAATCAGCGACCAGGCGCGGGCCTGCATCGACGCTTTTACTTCCTATACGGAGATCTCACGCAGTGGGACCGGCATTCATATCATCGCTCGAGGGACTCTCCCCAAAGATGTGAAGCGCCCCGGCATGGAGATGTACAACCACCATCGCTTTTTCGTCTGGACTGGCAGGCACCTGGCAGGCACACCCGAGACGATTGAAGCGCGGCAGGCAGCAATCGACGCGCTCTATCAGGAGCTGGTACCGGACGTGCCAAAATCTGATATCCCACGGCCACAATTCACCCGCTCCAGCTCCGACGATGAGATCCTGAAGAAAGCCAGGAATGCCCCCAACGGCGCAAAATTCAGGCGCTTATATGATGACGGCAATTGGAGCGGATACGCTTCACACTCTGAGGCTGATGCAGCCTTGTGTCGCATGCTGGCCTACTGGGCTGACAACGATGTGTCTACGATCGAGCGGCTGTTTGAACACTCTGGCCTTATGCGCGAGAAATGGAAGCGGGCCGATTACCGCGAGAGAACGCTCAATCGTGCGCTGGGCTTACAGCAGCGGAGGGCATCATGACGCTTGATGAACTGCTGCTCTACATCCGTGCCTATCGCCTGCTGCTCATCTCGCACGAGGAGGTATGGCCTGACCCGTTCGTTACACAAGGATTTAAGCGAGCGCTCCGGAGGCATCGCCGGGGGCTGAAAGTCTTGATTGCCTGGTCAGACATCAGAACGTGCGCTAGTCCGAACATGCACCGTAAATACTGGCGACGAGCTGACGGACAGCGGTATGAGTGTGAGGTATGCCAAAGGCTCTATAAGGAGGTGAGTTAGTGAGCGGGCTTGTTCCGAGACATGGGTTATCAAGAAACACGAAGCGCCTGGTGTTTGATGCGCTGTTTCAACGACAACAAGGGAAGTGTTTCATCTGCGGTATAAGTCAGGATGAGATCTTGGAAAGATACCGCGAGCGATATGAACGTATGCGCCAGGATATGGAGGGGCTTCCTGCTGGGCACCCAGCGCGAGCGTGGTATCAGAAGAAGATTGACGAGGGACCCGCGCCAGTTCATCGAAAGTTGCATATCGATCATTGCCATTGGACGGGGCGTATTCGGGGCCTGCTCTGTGAAACTTGCAATCTCCTCTTAGGGAATGTAGAGAACTATGGGTTTCAAGAGAAGCCTGAAGGCTGGCCTGAAGAAGACTTTACACGCACGCTTGAGAGTGCGGGCAGGTGGATTGAGAAGTACCAGGAGCGGCTTTTCGCCTATATGCAGTATGAGCGCTGGCTGCCAACCAAAGATATCGTGTTCCATCTGCAGGAGGTGAGCAGGAGCTGGGCGGAGACGCTGGAATTGAGGCATAAATCGGGCACGGTATTACAGAAATGAGGGGCTATATGGCGCGTCAACTCTGGCATCCGTACACGCGCGAGACCTGGCCGCCACGTGGCAGAGGGCGCGGTGAGTCGTTAACATCGGGCAGACGCATTCAAGCGAAGCTGCGCGCGCTCGAGGTGATTCAACTTCGTCGCGCTGGCCATACTTACGCCATGATAGCGGTGAGGCTTGGCTTTCGTGATAAAAGCGGTGCATGGCGTGCATTGCACCGCTGTTTTGATCTAGTAAGATAGCATGTCCGGGCAGCCGGACGAAAGGAGAACACAACAATGGTTTCAAGTTCACTCACGAGCTCCCGGGGCATTCCCGAGAGCCAGGCCACGAACTACAACGATTACCTGATCGCAAGCACAAAGATCAGGCAGCGCGTTGAGCTCGATGGCGACGCGCGTTCGTACCAGATCGGCAAGCTTGCAACGGCTGCCAGCGCTACCAATCAAGCCTTGCTCGATACGGCCAACGCCAACGATGCAACGCTTCAGGCTGCTGTCGCATCGTCAACGGACGCATCAGAAGCAGCGCTGGAAAAGGTGAAATACGCCTATAGCCTGAATTTGGGCCTGCAAGCTATCTGTCAGCAGCTGGTGAGCGACGGCGATCGTGATGGCTTCAAAGCGCTCCGGCAACTCTTGCCCTGGCAGATTCGGGCGAGCAAGCCAAGTACAGTGAATTTACCCGAATTTCAGGGGGTCGGCATGAGCGATCAAGACCTGGAGATCGCCAACGGTGTGATCTCCACATTTGAGCGCAAGTTGCTGACACCGGCTGAGCAAGCAGCACGGCTTGAGGCGATGGAGAGCGCGAGCAATATGGGCAGAGTCAAAGACAACTGGGCCAACCTGGATAGTTTTTTTCAGAAGCAATTGTTACCGGGCAGCGTGGCCGGCATGTTCCAGCGCCTGGTTAGCATCTACGCCTGGTTTGAGGTGAGCGGCCTTGATAGCGATGGCTCGTTCATCTATACCGATCAGAGGTCCGGCTCAACGCGCATCAATCTCGTGGCCGATGTCGTACCTACTGTGACCTGGGGGACACGCTAATGCCACTTGTAGACTCACGGCCAGATCCCAACATGGCGCTGGGTGGCTATGCTCCACCTACGCATTTGGTCAAGAAAGGCGCTCAGGTGCACGCGGTGCTCACGAACAGCGCGCACACCGTGGCGACGATCACGGACGTCTTCGACGTGGCGTCAGGTTCGTGCTTGTTGCAAATCATCGGCACAACTGCTGAGCATCCATCAGGCTCAGGCCGTTACCAGATGCAGGCGCTCTATAATGCAGATCAGGCGACGTATGGCAGTTGGCATTGGGCAGATGACCAGGCCCTACCGTAGACACCTCTCTCGGGCCGTTGTCTCTCCTTTCGTTGCATGTGGGCAGCCGCTGGGTGTGACGTGGCATCGTGGCGGCTGGCCCGGGTGAGGTGAAGCATGGATGAGCAACTACTGAAGCTTGTAGCGATCCGTAGCGGCGATGAAATCACGTACCGCGGCGAGGATGGCAAGCACCGCACAAGCACCTGCACCGGCTGGCGTTCCACCATGCGTGAGGGGAAATGGTGCAAGCAACTCATGCTGGCCAATGGCGCGTATGTGCTGCTGGCGCATGTCGTGAGCAGGGAACGGCGAGCTGGCTCGTGTGGGTCTGGCGTGATTGTGTTTGAAGAGCAAAGGATGAACACATGAAGCAAGAGCAGGACCAGGAGCGTATTACCTGCCCGGTACACAAAAAACGCCTCCTTGCCCGGTGCGATGAGGCCGGTGTCTGGTTGTGGTGTAAGAATTGCCTCAAAGAACATCACTTCACCTGGCAACAACTGAAGCAGGAAGTGAGCCAGGCGCAAACAGCGCGCTAACAATCGAAGACGAACCAGAGCCAGAGCCATGAGCCAGAGCCATCGGAAAGGATGGCTTTTATTATGGCTCTTGTTGGAGCTCAATTGGTGTCCCGCATATCTGTCGAGGGCGATGACGAGGCAGCAAAGAAGGTCAGAGGCTACGGACAAGTCGTTGACGAGTCCAGGTCAAAATCTGACAGGGCTGGCATCAGTATCGGCGGCATGTTCAAGCAGGCCCTCTCCTTTGCCGGTGGTCAGATGATCTTTACCGGGCTCGGCTTCCTCAAAGATCAGCTTGGCGGCGTCTTTACCGAATCGATGGATGCCCAGGCGGGACTGGCCGATACGGTCAATGTGTTGAAGTCGACGCATGATGCCAGCCACATGACCGCTCAGGCGGTGCTCGATCTCGCTGATAAATACTCACACCTCACGAAATTCTCTGATGATACGGTGCAATCTTCTGAAAATATGCTGCTGACCTTTACGAACATCGGCAAGAATGTCTTTCCCCAGGCGACGGTAGCCACACTCGATCTGGCCCAGAAGATGGGCGGGGACACCAAGAATGCGGCTATCCAGCTTGGCAAAGCCTTGAATGACCCGATCACGGGTATCACGGCCTTGACGCGGGTTGGGGTGACATTCACCCAGGGGCAGAAAGACAGCATTGCGGCCATGATGAAGCATGGCGATATTGCCAGCGCTCAGAAAGTCATCCTTGCGGAACTCAGCAAGGAATTTGGCGGAACAGCGGTAGCCGCCGGTAAGACGTTCGGTGGGCAACTGGCGATAGCCGGTCAACGCCTGGATGATGTGAAACAGGCCATCGGCGATAGGCTGCTGCCCATTGCGACCCAATTCCTGAATTTTCTCAACGAGAAGGGCATGCCAATCTTGTCTCGCCTCTCCGATTGGATCATCAAGCAAGCATTACCCAACTTCCTGAATTTTAGCAACTGGATCATCAATCAGGCGCTACCTTACCTGCAAAATCTGGCGAACACCGTTGCGCATAATCTGCTGCCCCCGCTACAAGACCTCGCCGGGAACGTCGTCGGCCTGGCGAAGCAGTTCGGTGAGTGGCTGGTGAATAGTGGCCTCCTCGCAGGCGCTATAGGCCTCGTCTCATCCGTGCTAGGGACGTTGGTGAGTTGGGTGTCAGACTTCATTGCTGGGCTGCAAGACGGTAACCCGCTCGTGTCAACATTGGTAGGTCTGCTCGCGGCTGTCGGGACCGAGATCGGCCTCATCAAACTTCAGGCGTTTGCCGCAGACCTCTTTGCCAGCTTCAATCAATTGAAATCAGGAGCCGGGATTATTGCTAACCTCACAACACAGGCTTTCCCGGCCCTCTCCAACGCGCTGGGCGTGACAAAAACCGCAGTTGCAGGAGTCGGCGAGGCGGCAACGGCAGCTGAGGGGGCGACAAAGGTGGCGGCCGTTGGCATGTCCGCCGCAATGGGCATAGCTACGCTTGGGTTTAGCCTGGCCGCCGGCGTGCTCGTCACCGCCTTCATGATGGCAAAAGATAAAGTCACGCTCGGCGCGCATCAAATGAGCACCGATGTGCAGGCAATCTATAACTCGCTCGGCACCACAGAAGCTGACACGATCGCGAAGTCGGCGGCCAAGCAAGTTGAAACCATGCACAGCACGGCCGTGCAGTCATCGGATCTCATGCTACAGTCAGGAAGCCGCTCATCGGCTGCCTGGACATCCTCCTTCCAAAAAATACAGCAGGCGAGCGATGATGCGAAGGCGAAAATGATCCTTGCTCAGCAGCAGATCGCGGATAAGGCGGTGGCGTCGGCAGCACGAGCAGACGCTGCGTGGGTAAGTGCCTCTCAACAAATGAGCCTGGTTGCCTTGCTTGCGGCGGCGGGCTGGACAGGTCCGCAAATCGCGGCGTATACCGGGCAAGGGCAGAACCAGTTTCAGAAAGGCCCAGCCCCGAAAGGTAGCTTTGCTGAGGGCGGACCGGTGCTGGAAACCGGCCTTGCGCTTGTCCATAAAGGCGAGTTTGTCATCCCCGCGTCACTGGCCCGCAACTTCAGCTACTCGCCTGGCTATGGCGGCGCAGGCATAGCGCCATCATCAGGTGGCATGTCTCAGGTAAATCTCCAGATCAACG
>Ga0209240_1000533_pt1 | contig 15908 bp, 10 predicted proteins | sample GraSoi_2013_80cm_FD_185828 | JGI IMG/M metagenome (GOLD analysis project Ga0209240, IMG submission 185828) | Grasslands soil microbial communities from the Angelo Coastal Reserve, California, USA - Sample 9_17_2013_80cm (SPAdes) (version 2) | ecosystem: Environmental > Terrestrial > Soil >...
GAGATTCAACGTTTTTGAGGACCGCAAACTGCGGGAACACTACCATCTCGTTCAAAGCTACTAGCGGAATCATCGAATATCCCCAGAATAGGACGGCAAAAGTCGACACAGCCGCAGACGAGGCACCGTGTACAATCGCCTCTGCAATCAACGCGCCGATTAATGCACCTAAAGGAAGAATCGTATGAAGCCACAGGACCGTGGGTGCTATCCAAGCTACCGATATTTTCTTCCATTTAGGGCTAGACGCTGCGAACTCTGACAAAACCACTACGCCTAAGAAGTCGTAACACAGCCCAACAATGTTCACCAACTTGTAGGTCTCCAGCCTCGGAAAACCCGAAAGATGGTACCCAATTGAAAGTCCTGTCAGAAACATCAACGAGATGACAACAACGAACACACGGTTGCTCATGTTTTTGTTTTGGGCGCTATCTTTATAGCAAGATACTTACAAACTAAACATGGATAGATTTCCACGTAAAGGCGGCCAAGGCCATTAATGTGGTTATCCAGAAGCTATAGGAGGGGCGAATCGTGTCAGCGGGTCTCATAGCGATAAACGTCGATCTCGACATCGAAGCGATTGTGTCGAAAGTCTGGGATAAGTTTCTGGGCATCTTTGGGAAAGACGCCGCCTCTCAAGAACTAAAGGACTGGCTTGCCGACCACACTCGGGCCGGATTTCTCGAATCGAGGGATGTCCAGTGTATCGGCATGCACACGCCGTTGCTTATTTCAGAGATTTACCAAAGCTTGTCAAGAACACGGGAATGGCAGGACTGGCGGATTTTAGTCCGCAATGGTGGTTGACTCCATTACTGACCCCGAAACTGACAAGAAAACCCCGTTAAATGACCCCAATTGACCACGAAATAGGCCGAAACACCTTCTCCGAAATCCCACTAACTCCTTGTTTTTCAATAAAGGGCTTACACCTGGGCAGATTATGAGTCCGCTGCTCTAACCGCTGAGCTACAGGCCCGTTCGGGTGAGTGTAGCACTGAGTTTAGTATAGGTGCGGGGCGGCGTCGACTGTAGCAGATGAGACTGGACCTGTCGGCTTAGGGACCATCCGTCGACGAAGGAGTTAAGCGAGGCTGAAGTCGTGAAGCTGGTTACATTCGACACTGGGGACGCGCAGATCGCAGCGGTAAAGTTTGTTTTGCATTGGCGCTGAGCGGATCGCGTTTGCAAGAGCAGTCTTACAGGCCCGCGGGATTGATGGCGAGAAGGCGAGGTTCGGTCATTTCTTCTATCGCGTAACGCAAACCTTCGCGGCCGAGGCCCGAGTCCTTTGCGCCGCCGTACGGCATGTGGTCGATCCGGAAGGTGGGAACTTCACCTATCATCAAGCCGCCCACTTCGAGTGTTTCGAACGCCCGTGTGATGCGCTTGAAATCACGCGTGAAGACTCCCGCCTGTAAACCAAATTCGGAGCGATTCAGCATGTTTAGCGACTCTTCATAATCCGAGAATTTTTCCACGGTCACCACAGGGCCGAAAATCTCCATGCAGTTCACGCGCTGGTCCGGCTTCGTGTTGGTCAGCACAGTCGGTGTGACCATCGCTCCGTTGCGATGACCGCCGCAAACAACCTTGGCCCCGTCACGCACGGCTTCCTCAATCCATTCAATAACGCGCCGCGCCGCTTCTTCGCTGATCAGCGGACCGACGTCGGTGCTTTCTTCGAGGACATTGCCTACCTTAAGTTTCTGCACGCGCGAAACCAGCGCGGAAAGAAATTTTTCGTGCGCGCTCTCCTCCACCAGAATCCGCTGCACGGAGATGCAGGACTGCCCTGCATAACCATAGCCACCTATCACGCAGCGGTCGGCGGCGTATTCCAGATTTGCGTCCGCGCAGATCACCACGCCGGCATTGCCGCCCAATTCCAACACCACTCTTTTCTTTCCAGACTTCTTCTTGAGCGCCCAGCCCACCGCGGTGCTGCCAGTGAAACTGAGCAGCTTCAAGCGGTCATCGGAGACGAGGATGCCTGCGTCGTCGTTCGAAAGCGGCAGAACGTTCAGCGCGCCGGCTGGCCATCCGGCCTGCTCGATGATCTGCGCCAGGCGCAGCGCCGTCAGCGGCGTCTGCGGCGCAGGCTTCAACACGATCGTGCATCCGGCCGCGATCGCTGGGGCTACCTTGTGAGCGACAAGGTTGATCGGGAAATTAAAGGGTGTGATCGCCGCGATAGGCCCGAGCGGGAAGCGGCGGACAATCCCCCATCGCCCGGCGGTCGATGCCTGCCAATCCAGCGGCAGATACTCGCCACCCACGCGCACGGCCTCTTCGGCGGCGACACTAAAAGTGAAGACCGCGCGATCCACTTCCACGCGCGCGGTCTTGATCGGCTTGCCTGCCTCCAGCGCCACCATGCGAGCAAGTTCTTCGCTGTTCTTTTCAATTGCGGATGAGATTGCGTGCAGAACTCGCTGCCGTTCATACCCGCCCATGCGCCGGGTTATCTCAAAGCTGCGAGTGGCGGCGCGGATGGCGGCCTCGGCGTCCGAGGAAGTGGCGCGGTAGGTTACGCCGACGCGTTGGCGGGTGCCGGGCGAGAGGATCTCGATACGCTCGCCTTCATTCCGCCACTTACCGTCGAGAAGGAAGCCCAGGTTGATGGACTCGATTGCTGTCGGCATAAACTTTTTCTAAGCGTGAGAAAGCGCGGCCTGTTTTCGCTCCGCAACGGCCGCAAGGGCGGCCTCGATGACGCCGAGACCTTCGTCGAATTGCTCATCTGTGACCACCAGCGGAACCAGAATGCGGATGACGTTGTTGAACGTTCCGGCTGTTATGGTAATAAGGCCATGCTCATAGCAGAAGCGGGCCACCTGTTTCGTTTCGGTATCAGCGGGCTCTCGCGTAGCCGCGTCGCGAACCAGCTCCATCGCGCACATCCCGCCCAAGCCGCGGACATCGCCGACCAACGGCCATTTCTTCTGCCAGGCACGGGCGCGCTCTTCAAAGCGGCGGCCAATGGCGACTGAGCGGCTGAGCAAATTGTCTTGCTCGACAGTTTCGATTGCGGCTAAAGCCGCTGCACAGGATAACGGATGACCGCAGAATGTCCCGCCGAGCGCTCCCACGCCGGGCGCATCCATAATTTCCGCGCGGCCTGTGACCGCCGCAATGGGCATACCCCCGCCGAGCGATTTGGCCATGGTGATCAGGTCCGGCTCGATGCCGAAGTGTTCGCTGGCAAACCATTTCCCGGTGCGCGCAAAACCGGACTGCACTTCGTCGGCAATGAAGAGAATCCCGTGTTCGCGGCAGATTTTTTGCAGAAGCGCAAAGTAGTCTTTCGGCGGAACGATGAATCCGCCTTCGCCCAGGACGGGCTCGGCAATGACCGCGGCCACAGATTCCGGCGCGACGTTGCGTTTGAATGCATCCTCGAGATGATGCGCGAATGTCTCCGCCGTGGCGCCTTTCTCGCTGCGATAGGGGTAGGCAAAGGGGATGCGATACACGTCGCTGGCAAATGGCTCAAAGCCCGCCTTGTACGGATGCGTCTTGCTGGTGAGCGTCATGGTCAGCAACGTTCGGCCATGGAACGCATCCTCGAAGCAAATCACTGCGGGACGCTTGGTGTAAGCGCGCGCGATCTTAACTGCGTTTTCCACCGCCTCCGCGCCGGTATTGACGATGATGGTTTTCTTTGGACTTTTCCCAGGTGTCAGCGCGTTCAGCTTTTCCGCCAGTGCGATGTAGCTTTCGTACGGAGTCACCGCAAAACAGAGGTGCAAGTGCTTCTCGAGCTGCTCGCGCAATGCCGATACTACGCGCGGCGAGCGGTGACCGACGTTGAGACACCCAATCCCGCCTGCAAAATCGAGATAGCGATTGCCGTCGACGTCTTCGAGCGTCGAGCCTTCCGCAGAAGCCATGAAAATGGGAGCGCTATTGTATGGCCCGCGAGGAACCGCGGCTTCGCGCCGGGCCATCAAGGCCCGCGAGCGCGGTCCGGGAATTTCTGTGCGAATTTGAATTGTCAACATTTCAGTACCACCCAATTGGAGTCTCGTCGAGGTTCACAAACACTTGCTTGGTTTCGAGATATTCTTCCAAGCCCCATGGGCCCAGCTCGCGACCAAAGCCGGATTGCTTGTACCCACCCCACGGCGCTTCGACATACGTTGGCTGCATGTGATTCACCCAAACGATCCCGGCGCGAAGGGACTTGACGACGCGAAAGGCTTTGTAAATGTCTCGCGTCCAAACAGCGGCAGCCAAACCGTACGGCGTGTCGTTGGCAATGCGAATCGCGTCCGCTTCTCCATCGAACGGAATCACGGACGCAACAGGGCCGAAGATCTCTTCACGCGCGATGCGTGCGCTATTTTCCACATCGTAGAAAATCGTGGGCTCGAGGTAATAGCCTTTGCCAAACTGCTTCGGCCGGCCGCCGCCAATCGCGACCTTGGCTTCTTTCTTTCCGACTTCGAGATAGGATTGCACGCGATCATATTGTTCTTTGCTGACCAGCGGGCCCATCTTGGTTTCGCGTTCGAGCGGCGGCCCTAGTTTGATGCGCTTTGCCTTCTCCGTCATCGATTCCACGAACCTGGTATAGATTTTCTTCTCTACCAGAATGCGGCTGCCAGCCGAGCAGACTTCGCCTTGGTTGATGAAGACACCGAACAATGCGCCGTCGACAGCAGCTTCCCAATCCGCTTCCGCGAAGAAAATATTCGGCGACTTGCCGCCAAGTTCCAGCGTCACACGCTTCAGCGTGTCTGCCGCACTTTTTACGATGATCTTGCCGACCGCCGCGCTCCCCGTGAACGCGACCTTGTCGACGCCGGGATGCGCCACCAAGGCCGCTCCAGCGGTCTCACCGAAGCCATTGATGATGTTCACCACCCCAGGAGGAAGGCCGACTTCTTCAAACCAGTTGGCGAACTCCAAAGCTGTCAGCGGCGTTTGCTCCGCAGGCTTCAGGACGCAGGCGCAGCCGGCGGCCAGTGCGGGCGCCAGCTTCCACGCCGCCATGAGGAGCGGGTAATTCCAGGGAATTATTTGCGCAGCCACCCCCATAGGCTCGCGGAGGGTGAAGCTCAGCGCATTGGCTGGCACCGGATTGACGTGCCCCAGAACTTTCGTTGCCAGGCCGCCATAGTATTCAAAGCAGGTCGCCACGTCGGCGATGTCGTATTCCGCTTCGACGATCGGCTTGCCCGTATTGCGCGATTCGAGGTCGGCCAAGCTCGCCGCGTTCTGTCTGATCTTGTCCGCAAGCTTGAACAGGATGCGCCCGCGATCCTGAGCAGTCGTTTTCGACCACGGCCCCGAATCAAACGCGTTGCGCGCCGCGCTGACCGCCCCATCCACGTCCGTTTTGTCGGCGGCACTGACGCGGGCGATTACTTCTTCGGTCGAAGGGTCGTAAACCGGAAAGGTTTGGCCTGATGCGCTCGCCGCCCATTGGCCGTTCACGTAGTTCCGATACGTGCGGACTTCCGCCTTTACACTGCTCGACATGACAACCTCCGAATTCCAGCTGGGCTCCGGCTCAGCGGCGCACCCAGCCAAATCGCTTGATCACACCGCGACAATCTCATCGAGCTTCCGCGCTGTCTTGCGCCGGCCATACACAAAAAAGAAAAACGCCGCCAATCCCACAAACAAGAGCGTCCCGCCAAACATCCACACTTCATACGAAAGAATGGATGTGATCTGCGCGGCAGGGAAAAAGGCGAGCGCAATGCCCAGCGTCGTAGTCACCAGGCCGCTGGCACCTGCAAACAGCAATATTGGCTTGCCGTACTGCACCTTGGTGAAGGAGGGCTGAGTGGCAATTTTCAGCAGCGCTCCGAACATGTACAAAAACGGAACCAATTGCAGCACCACCGCCAGCGACAGCAATTTTTGAAACGTTTCCTGCACTCCCGCGGCGGTGAAATTCACGACCACCAAAATCAGGGACACCAGCGCGTGCACGATCAGCGCCGCGTATGGCGTCGCATACCGGGGATGCACTTTCCCGAGCCATGAGGGCATGTAGGAATCCAGCCCGGCAACGAACGGAATGCGCGCCGACCCGGCCAGCCACGCCGAACCTATTCCAGCGATCGACACGCTGAGTACAAACGCAAACGGTGCCACAATCCAGCCCGACCCCACTCTGCCCGCCATGTGGCTGACCGCTTGAACGACGCCTTGCAAGACGCTAATGTCTTGTTTGCTGACCGCGATCAGCAAGGTGAGCGTCGCACCAATGTACAGCAGCCCCGACAAAACTCCGCCCCAGGCCACCGCGCCGGGCAAAATCCGTCCGGGATTCTCGATTTCGTCGCCCATAATGGAGGCCAGTTCCAAGCCCACAAGCCCAAAGCAGATCACGCCAAACGAATTCAAAACAAATCTCGGATTGGCGGGAATCTGAAAATCCGCCGCAGTCACGGATGTCCCGAAACGAAACCACACAATGGCGCCGAGCCCGATCAGAACAGCTGCCGCGGCAAATGTTCCGATGGCTCCTACATTGTTAATCCACTTTCCCACACCTAATCCGATAACGTTCAGCACCACCAGAATTGCAAGGAGAGCGATCGATGCGCTGAGCGCGAACATCTTGTTGTCCGCCAACAACTGGTGCCCCGGCCCTAAAACAAACACCGAAACGCCAACGAAGTACAGCATGATCGTGGGCACGTACATCATGTTATTCGTCCAGTAGCACCAGCCCGACAGAAAACCGTGAAAATCGCCAAATTCTTTCTTGGCCCACAAATAGACGCCGCCTTCACCGGGATAACGCTGCGCCAATTCAATCACCGCGATGCCCTGCGGCCAGAAAAATAGAACCAGCGAAATAATCCACAGCCAAACCGTCACACCGCCGTTCGCTGCGATGGACGGCACTACGTTCAGGTTAAACACCGCGACGACAAACAGCAGGACCAGATCCCAGCGTCCTAAAACCCGCCGTAAGCGCGGCGCTTCTTTTTCCGCCGGGGTATTCGGCGCAGTGACTTCTTTGGACAACCGTGTTCTCCGTCAGGTCGCGTGCTGGCGAGCGCGCGGGGGAATTTCCTTAGTGCCCAGCTGAACTCACAGCCGCGGCGCCGCGTTCGTGCTGGGCTTTGGCCAGCCCTGGGGCCACGTCTTCAAACGCCGCGAGGTGCGTGTCGATGTCCGCCTCGGTGTGCTGCACCGAAATCGTCCACTGCTCATCCCACCAATAGGGCTGCGCCAATACGCCGCGATTCACCATCGCGAACCAGTATTGCCGCCAGAGGTCGACATCAATCGTCGTCCAGTCGCGGTAATTGCGAATCTCCTTGGGGTACAACATCAGCGCTCCGTTCACCCCGGCGCTCGCCACGTAGGCCTGCAGTCCCGACTTCGCCACGATCCTTCGGTAGCCTTCCGTAAGTTTCTTGCTCAGCTTATCGACGTGAGCGTAATTTTCTCGCGTGAGCACCTCGCGAAACGTAGCAAGGCCCGCAGCCATGGAGATTCGGTTGGTGTTGTAGGTTCCGCCGTGGAAGACTTTGTGCTGCGAGATCAGGTCCATCACCGCGCGGCTCGCGCCAAATGCCCCGAGCGGCGCGCCGCCTCCGATCGACTTCGCCAGACAGATCATGTCCGGCTTCACGCCGAAATATTCGCTCGCGCCACCCCAGGCCAGTTTCGCGCCCGTTTTCACTTCATCGAAGATCAGCAGCGCGCCATTCTTAGTGGCGATATCCCGCAATCCCTGCAGAAACCCTGGCTGCGGCATGCAGAGACCCACATTCATCAGAATGGGCTCGAGGATTATCGCGGCAATCTCTCCGGGAAATTGCTTGAAGCGCCGCTCGACACCGGCGAGATCGTTAAACGTTGCCACCGTCACGTTGTCGACGCTTGCCTTCGGTACGCCGAGTCCGCCCGGCACCGAGGTCGGCGCGTTGATGTCTCCATAATCTTCAGCCTTCGGTTTCACGCTGATCAGCGCCGTGTCATGCAGCCCGTGGTACGAGCCTTCAAATTTGAGGATTTTGTCGCGCTTGGTGGCCGCACGCGCCATGCGGCACGCATGCATGGTCACCTCCGTCCCGCTGGACCCGAAGCGCACCATCTCCACCGGATATCGCGCGCAGATTTCCTCCGCAAGCTCCCACTCCATGTCGTGCGGCATGCCGAAGGTAGTTCCCGCGTGCAGCGCCTTCTCGATACCTTTCACGACCGCCGGATGGCAGTGGCCAGCCATCAGCGCGCCGAAGCAAAGGTTGTGGTCTATGTATTCGTTCCCGTCAATGTCGCGGATCTTGCTGCCTTTCCCTTCCTTCACAAAAATTGGATAAGGGTCATACGCGCGGTAATTGCTCGCGACTCCGAGCGGAATGCGCTTCAACGCCCGCGCGTGTGCCTCTGCCGATTTTGGCGTACGCTTCTCATAAATCGCGATTTCCTTTTGTAGTCCTTCATGCATGTCTAACTCCGTAATTCCGCAGGTCTGTTCCCTGTAGTCAGTATGTATCAAGAGTATTTCCCGAGCGCTGCAATGGCACGGCCCTACTGAGCAGCGCCTTCTAACCATCTTTCCTTTTTTTTGCCGGACTAGAAAGACAGCTTAAGCGCAAACTGTATCAACCGCGGATCGCGGGCGCGTTTCACTCGCCCGAAATCGCTTCCGTCCGTGAAGTTGCCGTCTGGCTGGAAAAACTGCGCGTGGTTGAAAGCGTTGAACAATTCGCCGCGAAACTCCAACTTGAATCGCTCGCTTAACGGCGTAATCTTCAAGAAAGCAATCTCCCAGTTATTGATTCCCGGTCCGCAGCAAACGGTTCGAGGCGCATTCCCAATCGTTCCGGGCAGCACGGTATTCTCCGTGAACGCGCCCGGATTGAATCCCAGGTTTCCCGGCCCTCGCGGGTCGAGCTTCTGGAACGGAGCCGCGATGTTCGGCTGTCCTGGCGTCTCAAAGTCGAAGCTGGATTGCAATTCGATGTCATCCTGCTCCGTGATTCGAATCGGGAACCCCGCCTGGAACGTCGTGATTCCTGACATCGCCCACCCGTTCAGCGTTTTGCCCTTGAAACCTTCGTACTTCGGGACGGGCAGTTCCCAGTAATAGCTGAAGACGAAGCGATGCCGCGCATCGAACAAGGACAGGGCCCGGTTCCGCTTTGGGTTCACCGGGTCTACCAAGCTTTCAAACGTCGATGCGTTATCGATGGACTTCCCGTACGTGTACGCCGCCTCAAACTGTAATCCGTGCGAGAAGCGCTTCTCCAAGCTCGCCTGGAATCCATTGTAGGCAGAGTTGGAGATCGTGTTCTGCGTAAAAATGTCTGAGATCACGGGAACGCCATCCGAGGGACATCCGTTCCCGCTCAACGGATCGCAAAACGGTGACGAATACGGCCGAGTGCCGACCAGCGTAATCGGTGTACCGCCTGGCGCCCCTGTTATTGTGCAAGCGGCTGGAGCGTTCACAATTGGGCAAGGAATGTTCGGGCCCCCGGGAGTCGCGGGCGAAGCATACGGCAGGTGGAACGTAGTACCGGCGGGTAAAGTGAAGGAGTACGGGCTATCCGCAAGAAATGGCCCGCACTGGCCGATGATATTAATCAGATCGACGCACGTCTGCGGGTTTCCTGGATTGAGATCCTGCGAAGCCAGCAGCCGATGGCCTTGCCTGCCAACGTATGCCATTTGCAGCACCAAGTCCTTCGCAACTTCGCGCTGAATCGTCAGGTTATATTGTTCGGCATACTGCGTTCGCGGGTTCTTTGCCGCTTGGCCGAACAGCAGAATTGGACGGAACACAGACCAATCGACTGGTTGTCCGCGCGGCGGATTCAAAATTCCGTTAAAAGGATTCGGGAAAGTTGTGCTCCCGTCCTGGCCGAGGAACGGCGTATTGAATTGTGTGTTAAACACAAACGTGCTGCCGCCAAACGGCGGTTCCGCACTGAATTGCTCCAAAACCAACTGTTCCACCGGGTTATAGAAAATGCCAAAACCCGTGCGGATGCTGGTTTTACCAGCACCTCCAAATAATTTGCCCAAGAATCCATCCTTGGCATCGGGACTCCAGGCAACGCCGATTCGCGGCGCGAATGATTTGTAGTACGTGTTGGAGAGGCCTTTGGGAATGCCCCTGTCACCGGGAACGACAAGACCCAACGGGAATACAGCTTGCGCCGAACCACCGGGATTGCAATTCCCATCCGGAAACCCAAGCGTTGCCTGACTCGCCGCCGACAGTTGGCACGGATAAATCGTCGTGGCCTGTCCCGGACGGAACGTCTGCACCTTTTGTCCCGCATCCGCCTGCGGAGTATTTAGCTCCCACCGCAACCCATAATTCAGCGTTACGTTCGAACGGATCTTGTAACTGTCTTGCGCAAACAGGTAGAGCGACTTGGTTCTTACGCGCTCTTGCTGCGCCGACCCCTGACCATATTCGTCGGGCAAACCGAGCAAATAGTTCGGAAAGAGATTCACCGAGCTGCAAACTCCGGACGTCGGATCAATCGTGCCCAGGCACGGATCATTCGGTCCGCCGCCGAAATAGAAATATTGGCCGCTGATGTCGAAATACAATGTTTGATCGAACTTCTGATAGCGAACGTCCCCTCCGAACTTCAGGTCGTGCTTGCCGATGGTCTTGCTGAAATTGTCCGACCATTGGAAAGTGTCGCCGACTTGGGGCAACTCGCCTTCGAAATTGTTGCCGATATTGAACCCGCCCGAAATATTGATGAACGGCACTCCTTCGCGGCTCGCGCCCAATCCAGGGTGGATTCCTATACCCGGATTGGTCGGGTCCGCGAAGCAGTTGGTCGTCGGAACCGTTTTGCAAGAATCTTGCACCAGCGCCGTATGTTGCGGATGCAAAAACGTTCCTTGCCCTTCGCGGAACATCGTGAACCGCGCCTCGTTCACCGCTGTTGCGCCAACTGTCCACGTATGACTGATATTGATTTGTTGAATGCGCTCGTCGGTCAGATCGCCGAATCCTGGAAGATTAGCTCCGCCCGCTTGGAAGCGTGCGAACGGTTTCGCTAGGTAATGATCGGTCAAATAGTAGTAACCCGTCAGGTGCTGGTTCTTCGTCAATTCGTGATCGATCTTTATCGTGAACTGGTTGCTGCGCTCGTGCCCCAGCGGCACTCCCTGGAATAGGCTGTCCCCGATATTTGCTTGCGGCACGAATTGATTCATCAGATCCAACGCCGTTTGATCCATGCACGTCGTGGGGATCTGATTATTCGTGAAAATGTTCGCGTATGGTGTGCCGTCCGCAATCTGATTGGAGCCGCGCCCGAGTGCTGTCAAACACCCGGGCCGGTTATTCAGAATACTCGCGTTGGCGAGCGTCCCGGCAAACACCGGGTCTGCTGAAAAGTCGCCAACACGCTCGGCTGTCGTCGGAACCGTCACCGTGTCCCCCGATGAACCCCGACGGATTCGGTCGCCTTCATACGTCACGAAGAAAAATGTCTTGTCCTTCCTAATTGGCCCGCCCAGTGTCGCACCAAACTGATTCTGCAAATAAGCGAGCTTGGTTGTGTCGAAAAAGCCTTTCGCGTTCAGCGCATTGTTCCTGAAAAATTCATAGGTGCTGCCGTGAAAGTCATTTGTTCCAGACTTCGTCACGACGTTCACGACGGCGCCGGAGTTGCGCCCATACTCGGCGTCAAACGTATTTGTCAGCACGCGAAACTCCGCGATCGCATCCGGTGAAGGCTGAATCGCCGGCAAGCCGGCGAACTGATCGTTTCCGTCTCCGCCATTCACGGTGAAGTTGTTGTCGCGCCCGCGGCCCCCGTTCACGCTCACAACACCTGCGCGGTCGCTTCCGTAAACCGTATCCAAACCAACTTGCGACTGCACACCTGGCTGGAGCTGCAGCAGCTGATAGGCGTCGCGCTGGGCCAATGGAAGTTGGCTTATTGCGCGCTCGTTCACTACCGCACCCAACTGGGTCGACGTGGTGTCCACCAGCGGCGGCGCTCCGGTGACCTCCACCGTCTCGGTCGAACCACCCAACTGCAGCGGAGTGTCCAGCCCCACCACTTCGTTCAAGTTGACCAATAAACCCTTGCGAAGATACTTCTTGAAGCCCTTCTGGCTCACTTCGATTTGATACGTTCCCACCGGGACCTCGAGAAAAATGTATTCTCCGTTGGCGCCCGATTCCGTGTCCCGCTGCGTTCCGTTTGCTTCATTGGTGAGCTGGAGCTTCGCACCTGTGACTGCACCGCCGCTGGGATCCGTTACGGTGCCGCGAATGCGCCCTCCGGTACTTTGCGCGTTGGTCGAAATCACTCCTGGAAATAGAATGATTAGGAGGAAGGAAAGCAACACCATGCCCAGACAACAAAGCCCATTGTTCCGAAAATAAACATGTGCCCTCATGAACTCACCCCTTACCTGAAGAATTCTTTCTCGACCGATTCTTCGAGGTTGCCCCGTTCCTCGAACCTTACTATAATCCAGCAAACTTAGAGAAAGCTAGGACCCGTGTCAAGCAGAAAGAATTCATTTAAAGGATCGCCAAATTACAAATCCTTGCTTCGCATCAGCGAGGTCGCGCGCCGCGTGAATATTTCCTCCTCCGCTCTCCGCGCGTGGGAACAACTTGGCCTGGTTGCTCCGCAGCGCACCAAGAGCCGCTATCGCCTGTATTCCGAAGCCGACGTGCGCTTGCTGCAACGCGCGCTCTTTCTACGCCGCGCTCGCGGTCTGAATCCCGCCGCAATCGTGCATGTCCTAAAACGCCAAGGCGCCGTCGCTCTCCCCGCCGAAGCTGCCTCTCTGCCCGGCCAGCGCTTTCGCCGCCTGCGCGTGCGCCGCGGGCTCTCCCTCGCGCAAGTGGCTCGCGCCACGGGCGTCTCCATCGGCTTTCTCAGCTCGCTCGAGCGCGGCCAGATGCGTTCTTCCGTCGCCACTCTCCGTCGCATCGCGCGCTTCTATCGCACCAATATTCTTTCGCTGTTCGAAACTGCGGGCGAGAATCCCCGCCTAGTGCGTCCAGCGCAGCGGAAAATTCTGGAAACCAACGCCGGCGTACGCATGGAACTCCTGGCGTGGGGAAATACCGCCATGGAGCCGCATCTTTTTCGTGTGAAACCAGGTGGGAGCAGCGGCGAATCCTACACGCACGAAGGCGAGGAATTCCTTCACGTCCTCCGCGGCGCGTTTGAAATCTGGCTTGGTAACAGCGAGCACTATCGCCTGAAGACCGGCGACAGCCTGTACTTCGAAAGCTCCACGCCGCATCGCTGGCGGAATCCCGGCCGCGCGGAGACGTGGCTGCTTTGGGTCAATACTCCGCCCACGTTTTAGCGGCGCTCGGAACCAACCCATGGGATCAATAAAATTAATTCAGCGCGGAAACCAAAGTCTTGACGACCATTGTCGGCGAGCGTGTAGTCTATCAAGCGGCAGCACAGTAAAAAAGGCAGGATCATGCACAATGACGCGACGCTCGCTGTTCTTCTGCACCGCCTTCATGGCCGCCGCACTTGGCGCCTGCAAACCGAAAACCGAAACGCTGAGCCTGCTCGTCTGGGAAGGCTATGCGGATCCTTCCTTCCTGCAACCGTTCGAGCAATCCCACAACTGCAAAATCGTGGCGGCCTACATGGGTTCGAGCGACGAGCTCGTCGCCAAGCTGCGCGGCGGCAGCGCCTCCAACTACGACGTTATCTCGCCCTCAAGCGACGTCGCGACCTCCATCGTCCGCGCAGGCCTCGCCGCGCCTCTTGATCTATCGAAGATCCCGTCTTACAACCAGCTCTCTCCCAGGCTCCGCGATTCTCCGCTCGTCAAAGCCAACGGTCGAACCTACGGAGTGCCGTTCGTCTGGGGACCCAATCCTTTGCTCTATGACACCACCGCCTTCCCGGAGCCGCCGGAGTCCTGGAGCAGCCTGTGGGGTACCAAGTTCAAAGGAAAAATCTCGCTCTGGGATGAGCTCTCCAGCGTGTACCTGGCCGCGCAGGTTCTCGGTTACGATAAACCCGACCCCAACCAGCTCTACAATTTGACCGATGCTCAACTCGAAGCCGTGAAGAAAAAACTCATCGAGCTCAAGCCCAACATCCGCAAGTACTGGTCTACCGGCGGCGAGCTCACCAATCTCTTCCAGAATCACGAAGTCATTGCCGCCATGGGTTGGCCGCTGACGACCAACGAGCTTCGCAAGCTCAATTTCCCGATCGCCGAAACCATTCCCAAAGAAAACACTACCGGCTGGATCGATCACTTAATGATCACCGCCGCGAGCCCGCGCAAGGAACTTGCGCAGCAGTTCCTCGAATACATGATCGAAGCGCAAACGCAGAAGCTGGTCACCGACGTAACCCACTACACTCCCGCGAACCCCGCCACTTCCCAGCTTCTCACCGTCGAAGAACGAAGGAGCTTGCACCTCGACGACCCGGACGAATACATGAAGCGCATTTACTTCTGGCAGGACGTTCCCCGGCGTGCGAAATACAATGAAATCTGGAACGAGGTCAAAAGCGCCCAGTGAGTGCCGGCGCCATCTCGCCGCAGCATGCGACTTCGGCTGCCACGCTTCTGGAAATCCGCAGCGTGGCGAAAAGTTTCGGCGCCACCCAAGTCCTCAAGAATATCTCGCTGCGAATCGCCACTGGCGAATTTCTTACTCTCCTCGGCGAGAGCGGCTCGGGCAAGACCACGCTTCTCCGCCTCATTGCCGGTTTCGAACAGCCCACCTCCGGCGAAATCTGGATGAGCAACGAGCGCCTCGATACGCTCCCGCCCTACAAGCGCCGCGTGAATACCGTCTTCCAAATTTACGCCCTCTTTCCGCACCTGAACGTCCGCGAAAACGTCGCTTACGGACTGCGCGTCAAGTCCACTCCGAAAGCGGAAATCGCGAGCCGCGTTGAAGAGGCTCTCCGCATGGTGAAAATGATCAGCTTCGCCGCCGCTCGTCCCTCCACGCTCAGCGGCGGCCAGCAGCAGCGCATCGCACTCGCCCGCGCGCTCATCAATCGCCCTCAACTCTTGCTCTTGGACGAGCCGCTTTCCGCCCTCGACGCCAACCTCCGCAAGCAGATGCAAAGCGAGTTGAAAGCTCTCCAGCGCGAAATCGGCATCGCTTTCCTCTTCGTCACGCACGATCAGGACGAGGCCATGGCCCTCTCCGATCGCATCGCGCTCCTCCGCAATGGCGCCCTCGAACAAATCGCCTCGCCTCGCGACATTTATTCGCGCCCCGCCACCGCTTACACCGCAGAGTTCATCGGACAAACCAATCTGCTCCGCGGTGAAATCAACGATGGCGTCGTCCGCTGCGGCGCATTGCAATGGAAGACTTCTGAAGTCACCGGTGCCGCCCTCTTTTCTCTGCGTCCCGAGGCGATTCGCCTCGCAGGCGCGGGCGAGGATGCCGCTGGTGTCGCGCGTTTTCGAGGAATCATCCGCCAGCAACTTTACAGCGGCGCCAGCGAGCTCCTCGAAATCGATTGCGGCGGCAATCAAATCTTGCGCGCCAGAATTCCCGCAACTGGCCCGCTCACCGGCGCGCACGAATTCGTTTTCTCCCCCGCCGAAGCTGTCCGTGTAACCGAATCTCCCACGCCTCGCGGGTCACGCCCCGCGGATCACGAGCCACGATAAAAAATGTACTCACGAGCTTATAAAGCCGCCATCTCTATCCCGCCGCTGCTCTGGGTCTGCTTTTTTCTCCTTCTTCCCTACGCGCTCATGTTCGCCCACAGTTTCTGGCTCGTCCGCGACGGCTCGCTCGTCCATCAGTGGAATCTGCAAAATTATCGCGCCCTATTCACCAATCCCCTCTACTTCCAGGTTTTTCTCCGTACCGCGGGCATCGCCGCTTCCGTGACTCTCTGCTCCCTCCTCCTCGGCTACCCGCTCGCGTACTATCTCTCCTTTCACGCCGGTCCGCGCAAAGAACTCCT